>Ga0209131_1002894_pt1 | contig 11536 bp, 8 predicted proteins | sample GraSoi_2013_40cm_FD_185826 | JGI IMG/M metagenome (GOLD analysis project Ga0209131, IMG submission 185826) | Grasslands soil microbial communities from the Angelo Coastal Reserve, California, USA - Sample 9_17_2013_40cm (SPAdes) (version 2) | ecosystem: Environmental > Terrestrial > Soil >...
GGAAGAAGAAGTCACGGCGAAGAAGGGCGGCAAGACTCCCGTCAAGACGCCGCCCGCGCGCAAAGCAACGCCGGGAGGCCGTCGCGCTGGCAAGCTCACCATCACGCGCGCTCTCTCCGAAGATGAAGAACGCATGCGTTCGCTGGCATCCTACCGGCGCCAGCTCAACCGCGCCCACCGCCAGCAGCAGCCTGCGCCGCCGGCCGGCCCGCGCGAAGTGGTGATTCCGGAAACCATCACCGTTGCGGAGCTCGCCAACCGCATGGCCAGGCGCAGCGTCGATGTCATCAAGGTGCTGATGAAGAGCGGCATGATGGTGACGTCCAACGACACCATCGATGCCGATTCGGCGGAACTGGTGGCGACCGAGCTCGGCCATTCCGTCAAGCGGGTGGCGGAGTCCGACGTTCTGGAGGGTGATGACATGACCCCGCGGGCGCCGATCGTGACCGTGATGGGCCATGTCGATCACGGCAAGACCTCGCTTTTGGATGCCTTGCGCAAGACGGACGTCGTGGCTGGTGAGGCCGGCGGCATCACACAACACATCGGCGCCTATCAGGTTCAGCTTCCCTCCGGCGCCAAGATCACCTTCCTGGATACGCCGGGCCATGCCGCCTTCACGGCGATGCGCGCCCGCGGCGCCAAGGTGACCGATCTTGTCATCTTGGTGGTTGCGGCCGATGACGGCGTCATGCCTCAGACCGTGGAAGCGATTGCGCACGCCAAAGCGGCGAATGTGCCCATCATCGTTGCGATCAACAAAATCGATAAGGGCGACGCGAACCCGGCGCGCGTGAAGAATGAGCTTTTGCAGCACGAGATCCAGGTCGAGGAATTGGGCGGCGAGGTGCTGGCGGTCGAAGTTTCGGCCATCAAGGGGACCGGACTCGAAAAGCTCGAGGAAGCGATCCTGCTGCAATCCGAAGTGCTCGACCTAAAAGCCAATCCGAAACGGCCCGCCGATGGCGCGGTGATCGAAGCCAAGCTGGACAAGGGCCGCGGACCGGTCGCAACCGTGCTGGTGCAGCGCGGCACGTTGCGCCAGGGCGACCTTCTTGTCGCGGGCGCCGAATGGGGACGCGTTCGCGCGCTGGTGAACGATCACGGCGAAACCGTGGACTCCGCTGGGCCGTCCGAGCCCGTCGAGGTGCTGGGACTATCGGCGGCGCCCGAAGCTGGCGATGAATTCGTCGTCGTCGACTCCGAGGCGCGGGCCCGTGAAGTCACCGAATATCGCGGCCGCAAGCGGCGCGAAGGCCGTCAGGCAATGATCTCGCGCCAGTCGCTCGATCAGCTCTTGAAAAGTCAGAAAGACGGCGAGAAGCGCTTGCTTCCGCTCATCATCAAGGCCGATGTGCAAGGTTCGCTCGAAGCGATCGATGGCGCGCTTAACAAGCTCGGCACGGACGAAGTCGCGGCGCAGATTCTCCATGGCGGCGCAGGCGGTATTACCGAATCCGACGTTATTTTGGCGCACGCATCGGGAGCTGCGATCATCGGCTTCAATGTGCGCGCCAATATGCAGGCACGCGAGCGCGCCCGGCGCGACGGGGTCGAGATCCGCTATTACAACATCATCTACAATGTGCTCGATGATGTGAAAGCGGTGTTGTCCGGCATGTTGGCGCCGGAGACCCGCGAACGCTTCCTCGGCAACGCCCTGATCCTGGAAGTTTTCAACATCTCCAAGGTCGGCAAGGTGGCCGGCTGCCGCGTCACCGAAGGGCTGGTGCGGCGCGGCGCCAAGGTGCGCCTCGTCCGCGACGATGTGGTGATCCACGAGGGCGAACTCTCGACGCTCAAGCGCTTCAAGGACGAGGTGCGGGAAGTCCAGGCCGGACAGGAATGCGGCATGGCCTTTGCCAATTATCACGAGATCCAGAAGGGCGACATCATCGAGTGCTATGAGGTCGAAACCATCAAGCGCTCGCTCTGATCGTCTCGAACATCGTCACTGCCGAAACGGACATGCCCCGGCATCGCAATCATTCAGCGCAGAAAGGCACCTCGCAGCGGCAATTGCGGGTGGGCGAGATGCTGCGCCATGCGCTGTCCGATATCCTGCGCCAGAACGACATTCGCGATCCCGAGCTGGTCGGAGTGTCGGTGACCGTTACCCAGGTGAAGCCCTCGCCGGATATGCGGCATGCCACCGTGTTCGTCGAGCCATTGGGCGGGGTCAACGCTGCGGCCACAATCGCGGCGCTCAATCGTCACCGCGGCTTTTTGCGTGGCGAGCTCGGCCGCGGCATCGAATTGAAGTTCACGCCCGAGCTGCGCTTTGTCGAAGACACGTCCTTCGCCGAGGCCGAGCGAATCGCGAGGATCTTGCACTCCGAGAAGGTCGCGCGAGACCTCGCCGCTCCCGATGATCACGGCGAAGACACGCAATGACGGTCATGGCTATGTTTGCCGCCTTTCCCCATCTCGGCCCAAACGGGGGAGTAGGTTTGCATGGCGCGCAAACGTAAGGGATCGGCCGTCCATGGCTGGGTTGTCCTCGATAAGCCGCAAGGCATGACGTCGACGCAGGCTCTGTCGCGGGTACGGCGCCTCTTCGACGCCGCCAAAGCAGGCCATGCCGGCACGCTCGATCCGCTGGCGACCGGGGTTCTCGCCATTGCGCTCGGCGAAGCCACCAAGACGGTGCCCTATGCCATGGACGGCGAGAAGCTCTATCGCTTCACCGCACAATGGGGAGAGGCCCGCGATACCGACGATTCCGAGGGGAGGTGCATCGCTTCCTCGGATGTCCGTCCGTCGCGTCAACGGATCCTGGACGAAATTCCCCGTTTCATTGGGGAAATCATGCAGGTTCCCCCGTCCTATTCGGCGATCAAGGTGGAGGGGGAACGGGCCTATGATCTGGCCCGAGGTGGTGAGGTTCTGGAGCTGGCCGCGCGGCCGATTCTCATCCGCGAGGCCCGGCTGATCGATCAACCCGATCCCGATCATGCAATCTTTGAAGTGGCTTGCGGCAAGGGTTCCTATATTCGCGCCTGGGTGCGGGACTTCGCCCTCGCATTGGGCACGGTCGGTCACGTGGCGCAGTTGCGCCGGCTGAGGGTTGGACCCTTTTCCATAGAATCCGCAATTTCGCTGGAAATGCTGGAGGGTTTCGGCCATAGTCCGGCCGCTTTGGAGCATTTAAGGCCCATCGCGACCGCGCTGGACGGCATCCCGGCGCTGGCCGTGACGGAGCCGGATTCGGTTCGCCTTCGCAACGGCAACTCCGTCCTCATCCGCGCGCCGCATTTGACGCGCCTGATGGAACTGCAGGATGGAACCACTGAAGCGGGAGCGGATTTCCAGGGTCGGACGGTCTATCTCTCTACGGCCAGAGGCGAGCCAGTAGCGCTCGCCGAAATTGCCCAGGGCGAGTTCAGGCCGTTCAGGGTATTCAATTTCGGACCGAGCCCCTAAGGCGGCTTGGCCATAAAGCAGGAATAGATCGATGTCGGTGACGGCAGAACGCAAAAAAGAAGTGATTACGCAATACGCCAAAGGCGAGGGCGACACGGGCTCGCCTGAGGTCCAGGTGGCCGTGCTCTCGGAGCGCATCACCAATTTGACCGAGCACTTCAAGACCCACGCGAAGGACAATCACTCGCGGCGCGGGCTGATCAAGATGGTCTCGCAACGCCGCCGCTTGCTCGATTATGTGAAGTCCAAGGATCAAGCGCGCTACGAAGACTTGATCCAGCGTTTGGGTTTGCGCCGCTGATTTCTCTTCGGCAAACCGGCCGCGTTCGAGCCGTGCCTTCGGACCGCACGAAAGTTCCGGTCCCCAACAAACGGGCGCGCGGGAACGCATGTCCGCTCACACAAGTTTTCTTGACAACATCAGCAAGGAAGGCCCGCGGCAATCCGGCGGCGGGAAAGAAGGACAATATCTATGTTCAAAATACATCGCGAGGAGATCGAATGGGGCGGGCGCAAGCTCGTTCTTGAAACCGGAAGGGTCGCGCGCCAGGCCGATGGGGCCGTCATGGCGACCTATGGCGAAACGGTGGTTCTGGCCACGGCGGTCGGTCAGACGGAGCCCAAAGCGGGCATCGATTTCTTCCCCTTGACCGTCAACTATCAGGAGAAATTCTACGCCGCGGGCAAGATCCCGGGCGGCTATTTCAAACGGGAGGGACGGCCCACCGAGCGCGAGACCTTGATTTCTCGCCTCATCGACCGGCCGATCCGGCCGCTCTTTGCGCCCGGCTATCGCAACGAGACCCAAGTCATCATCACCGTGCTCAGTCACGACCTCGAAAACGAGCCCGACGTCGTCGCCATGGTGGCGTCCTCGGCCGCGCTCACCCTTTCGGGCATCCCGTTCATGGGACCGATCGGGGCGGCGCGCGTCGGCTTTATCGGCGGCGAATACAAGCTCAACCCGCAAATCGACGAGATGGTGAATTCCGATCTCGAGCTGGTGGTCGCGGGCACTGGCGATGCGGTGCTGATGGTCGAGTCCGAGGCGAAAGAGCTCTCGGAAGAAATCATGCTCGGCGCTGTCATGTTCGGTCACCGCGAAATGCAGAAGGTGATCGACGCGATTATCCGATTGGCGGAGAAGGCGGCCAAAGAACCCCGCGACGTGCAGACGAATGAATACGAAGCCGAGCTCGCCCTTCTGGCGCGCCACGTCGAGGATGAGCTGAAAGCGGCCTATCAGATTGCCGAGAAGGGTGCGCGGCACGTCCGTATCGATGCGATCAAGAGCGAAGCGGCTGCGGCTCTTGTTGGCGAAGAGCCAGGCAAGATTCTGCCCAACCTCTTCGGCAAGCTGTTCAAGGAATTGGAAAGCCGTGTGATGCGCGGCTCTGTCATCGAGACCGGCCGGCGTATCGATGGCCGCGATCTGAAAACGGTGCGTCCGATCGTTTCGGAGGTCGGCGTGCTTCCCCGGGCCCATGGCAGCGCGCTGTTCACCCGTGGCGAAACCCAAGCCCTTGTTGTCGCCACGCTGGGGACCGGTGAGGACGAACAGTTCATCGATTCGCTGGAAGGGACCTACAAGCAGCACTTCATGCTGCACTACAATTTCCCGCCCTATTCGGTGGGCGAGGTGGGGCGCATGACGGGCGCGGGCCGGCGCGAGATCGGCCATGGCAAGCTCGCCTGGCGGGCGATCAATCCGCTGCTCCCGGACAAGACGGTGTTCCCCTACACGATCCGCCTGGTATCGGAAATCACGGAATCAAACGGCTCATCGTCCATGGCGACAGTATGCGGTTCTTCCCTCGCGCTGATGGATGCGGGCGTTCCCTTGAAGCGCGCCGTTGCGGGCATCGCCATGGGCCTCATCCTCGAGGGCAAGAAATTCGCGGTGCTCTCCGATATCCTTGGCGATGAAGATCATCTCGGCGACATGGATTTCAAAGTGGCGGGCACCGAAGGGGGCGTCACCTCGCTGCAGATGGACATCAAGATCACCGGCATCACCGAAGAGATCATGCGGGTTGCGCTTGATCAGGCGAAGGCTGGGCGCATCCATATTCTCGGCGAGATGGGCAAAGCGATCACCGGCGCGCGAGCCGAGCTGGGCGAACATGCGCCGCGCATCGAGACCATCAAAATCCCCACCGACAAGATCCGCGAAGTCATAGGATCGGGCGGCAAGGTGATCCGCGAGATCGTCGAGAAGACCGGCGCCAAGATCGACATCCAGGACGACGGCACCATCAAGGTGGCGAGCGCCGACGGAGAATCCATCAAGGCGGCGCTGAAATGGATCAAGTCGATCGTGGCCGAACCCGAAATCGGGGAGATCTACGAAGGCAAAGTCGTCAAGATCATGGATTTCGGCGCCTTCGTGAATTTCTTCGGACCGCGCGACGGTCTCGTTCACATTTCGGAGCTCGCACCCAAACGCGTCGCCAAGGTCAATGACGTCGTGAAGGAAGGCGACGTGGTGAAGGTGAAGCTGATCGGCATGGACGACCGCGGCAAGGTGCGCCTGTCCATGAAAGTGGTCGATCAAGCGACCGGCGAGGACCTTTCCAAGAAGCAGCAAGCCGGAGATGGCGAACAACAGGCCGGCTAAGCTCCGACACGATGGAGAACGCCCCGGGAAGTCGTTTCCCGGGCGTTTGCTTGAGGTGCCAGGCGCGCACGGCTCCGCCGCTTATGGCCCGCGACAAAGCCTGCGAACTCTATAAAATCAGGGCGTGCTGCTCGGAGCCTAACCGGCCGTCCCATGGCGATCTTTCGCGTCATCAGTGTCTTTCTGATCGTCATCGCCCTGATGCTTCTGGGCGCCGACGTGGTGAGCAGCCTGGAACAAACCAGCGGCGGGACGGTGGTGCGTTCGTTCAGTCACATCCTGATGCTCTGCGGATTCGATCTTCCGCCGCAATTCGCCCAGATCGGCATTGGTATTGTTTCCATGCCCGGCTGGGGGGTGATGGGCTTTTTGGGCGCGCTTCTTGGCCTAATGAGCGCGAGCCGGTCCGCACGCCGTCCATCCGTGCCGCCGCCTTTGCCGCCGATCCAGCGCTAGGCGGAATAGCTCGCTCCGCTCATGAAAAAATATTTCATTATCGGGATGCGTATCCTGGGAATCGTGCTCGTGGCGCATGCGCTGATGCTGATCGGCGCGGACGAGATCAGCACGATCGAGTCGGGCGGTGTTCGCACCATTCGCTCACTCGAACACATCCTCACTCTCTATGGTGCCGATCCGAAAACATGGGCCTTGGGTTTGCCGGCGCCGTTCGCAAGGACCGTGACCGCAATCATGGCCTTGCCCGGCTGGGCGGTCCTGGCAAGCATCGGCGGGGTCCTCGGAATCGTCGCTCGTCCCCGAGAATGATGTCTTTTGCATAGGGTTGCGGTCGCAGCTTTGCCCGCTATGATCGCGCCGCTTTCAAAACTTTCCCGGAAAAAAACCGCATGAGCACAAAAACGCCTGAAACGATCATCGTCACCCGCACACGCGTCGCCTGCGACGGGGGCGAAGGCGCGCTCGGCCATCCTCGGGTTTATCTCGAAATGGGCGATGAGAACTTCGTCGTATGCGGCTATTGCGACCGGCGTTTCGTTCTGAGCCCCGAAGCCATAGCGGCCCGAGCCAGGGGCGAGGCAGAAACGCATTGACGGCAACGAGCCTCAAAATGTCTGAGGCGCGCGCGCTTGCGCCGGGCGATCATCTCTATCTGATCGACGGCTCCGGCTTCGTCTTTCGCGCCTATCACGCGCTTCCTCCGCTGACGCGAAAATCGGATGGCCTTCCAATAGGCGCGGTCGCGGGGTTCTGCAACATGCTCTGGAAGCTGTTGGAAGACACCAAAGCAGGCGATAAACCGAGCCACCTTGCGGTCATCTTCGATGCCGGCAGCAAGACTTTCCGAAATGATATGTACACGGAATATAAGGCCAACCGCTCGGAGCCGCCCGACGACCTTGTGCCGCAATTTCCGCTGACCCGCGACGCGGTCCGCGCTTTCGGCGTTGCCTGCGTCGAGAAGCGCGGCTTCGAAGCCGACGATCTGATCGCCACCTATTCGCGGCTCGCGCGCGAGGCGGGCGTCAAGGTCACCATTGTCTCGTCGGACAAGGACCTGATGCAGCTCATCTATGACGGCAAGGTCGAAATGCTGGACCCGATGAAGAATCGCCGCATCGGGCCGGGCGAGGTGATCGAACGCTTCGGCGTGCCACCCGACAAGGTGATCGATGTCCAGGCTCTGATTGGAGACTCCATCGATAACGTCCCAGGCGTGCCGGGAATCGGCGTGAAGACTGCGGCCAAGCTGATTGGCGAGTTCGGCGATCTGGAATCGCTGCTTAGCCGGGCGGAGGAAGTCAAACAGAACAAATGCCGCGAAAGCCTGATCACCTTTGCCGAACAGGCGCGGCTGTCGGCCCGGCTGGTGAAGCTCGACGATGCGGTGCCGCTGGATGAGGAGATCGCCGACTTCGCGGTGCGCGATCCCGACCCCGCCAGACTGATGCCGTTTTTGCGCACGATGGAATTCCTGAACCTGTTGCGCCGTGCCGCGCCACGGCTGGGCGTCGTGCTGGATGATGCCGTCACGACGCTACCTGTTCCGGCGGCTTCGCCGCCGCAAGCGGAGATCAATGCGCCGCTATCGCCGGCGGACGCCAAGGGCTGCCCCGGCGCGGTGATGGACCGCACTCTCGTGCTGCGCCCGATCGATTACGGCATATACGAAAGTATCACCGATGCGGCGGCTCTCGACCGTTGGATCGCGGCAGCGCAGGAGGCGGGTCTTCTCGGGGTCTCGATCGAGACCGACAACGCCGATCCCATGCGGGCGCGAATCCTGGGCATTGCGCTCGCCGTCGGACCGGGGACCGCCGGCTACATCCCACTCGCCCATCGCGCGGATGGCGGTCTGGATCTTGCGGGCTCCGCCGCTCTGCAGCTGAGCGAACGCGCGGCGCTAGCCCAGCTGGCGCCACTTTTCGAAGACGAAGGTGTCTTGAAGACCGGCCACAATTTGAAAACGGCAAGCATTGTTCTGCGCCAGCGCGGGATTGCGCTTAAGGGCGTCGACGATGTGCTGCTGATATCTTATGTGCTGGATCTCGGGCTGCACGGACACGGGCTGGAGGAGCTCTCCGAAACGCACCTCCATCACAAGCCGATCGCCCTCTCCGATGTCACGGGAAAGGGGCGCGAGCGCATTGCGTTCGACCAGGTGGCGATTTTGGAGGCAACCCGCTACGCCGCCGAAAATGCCGACATCGCGCTGCGGCTTCACCTGCTCTTGAAGCCGCGTCTCGCTGCCGAACGGCGGACCACCGTCTACGAAACGCTGGAACGTCCTCTCATTCCGGTGCTCGCGGAGATGGAGCGCGCCGGCATCGCCATCGCACCCTCCTTCCTCGCCAAGCTCTCGAATGATTTCGCGCGCGATATGGCGCGGCTGGAAGAGGAATGCTGCAAGCTCGCGGGAGAAAGGTTCAACCTGGGCTCGCCCAAGCAGCTTGGCGATATCCTGTTCGGCAAGTTCTCGCTTCCTGGAGGCAGACGCACCAAGACCGGCGCCTGGTCAACGGACGCCGACATCCTGGAGGAGTTGGCCGCTGCAGGTCATGATTTGCCTCAGCGCATTCTCGAATGGCGGCAGCTATCCAAGCTCAAATCCACCTATACCGATGCGCTGCCTACCTATGTCAACCCAACGACCTCCCGCGTGCACACCTCTTATGCGCTTGGCGCGACCACCACGGGACGGCTCTCGTCGAACGAACCCAATCTGCAGAACATTCCCATCCGCACGGAAGAGGGCCGCCGCATCCGCCGCGCCTTCGTCGCGCCCGAAGGCCGCTGCCTGGTCTCGGCAGACTATTCCCAGATCGAGCTCCGGCTTCTCGCCCATATCGCGGACGTGCCGGCCCTGAGTCAGGCCTTCGCGGACGGCCTGGACATCCATGCCATGACGGCGTCGGAAATGTTCTCCGTCCCCGTCAAGGACATGCCGGCCGAAATCCGCCGCCGCGCGAAAGCGATCAATTTCGGGATCATCTACGGCATTAGCGGCTTTGGCCTCGCCAATCAGCTCGGCATTCCGCGCGGCGAAGCCGATGCCTATATCAAGAAATATTTCGAGCGCTTTCCCGGCATTCGCGATTACATGGACTCGACCAAGGCATTCGTGCGGGAGCACGGCTATGTCGAAACGATCTTCGGCCGCCGCATCCACATCCGCGACGTGAAGGCCCAAAGCGCAGCGCACCGCGCCTTCGGCGAGCGTCAGGCGATCAACGCCCCCATCCAAGGCTCAGCCGCCGACATCATCCGCCGCGCCATGGTGCGCCTTCCCTCCGCGCTCGCCGAGAACGATCTCGATGCCAAGCTTCTCCTGCAGGTTCACGACGAACTCGTGCTTGAGGCGAAGGATGCACAAGCAAGGCAGGTCTGCGATGTCGCGAAGAGCGTGATGGAGAAAGCGACCTTACCGGCGATCCAGCTGCGCGTGCCCCTGGTCGTGGACGCGAGGTCCGGTAAGAACTGGGATGAGGCGCATTAGCGTGGTTTTCGGATAGGGAATGCGGGTCTACGCCGCGAGGGCCCGCATAGCCTCTTCCAAGGGGATGCCGATTTTCTCGAGCTGACCTGCGAGTTCCGCCAAGACCTTATCATAGTCTATGCCGCCGCTCCGTTCGCGTTCGAGTTGCGCGACATAGGTCAACATGAAGCCTGGCTTGGCCAGGCATGTCATCAAGATGCGGCGTGCCTTTGTCATGAGATCGCCCTGCGTGAACACGCCCGCGATGCACAGCTTGAGAAGCGTTTCCACTCGCTCGATCGGATTGCTTGACTTCGCCTCGATCGAGGCGAGGAATCGTGCGCGCTCATCGATGCGTTGCGCCACTTTGTCGAGCGCGCTCGCGATCTGTTTCTTTTGGACCTCCTGGAAACCGGATCGGAGCACGCGCTCCTGCAGCTCGGCCACTCGGCGCAGGCGCTGGCGCGTCGGTCCGCCGGGGGCGAGCTGGGTCTCGAAGCCGTTGGAGGTGATCATAGGGACCATGAATGTCGACAGCGTTCGCTTGTTCTCCGCGCCGACGATGTTCTCCTCAACCACCAGAAGCCGCTCCAGCCGATCATCCGAGGTTTTCGCGCTCTGCATGAACTGCAGCAACGGCTCATGCGTCACCAAGCGCTTGGAGCGTTCCTCGAAGGCGGTGATGATATCCTCATGCGAAAGATATTTGCCTTGGCCGCGAACCAGCTGATTGCCCAGCCGACGCAACATCTTGAACTCCTCGTCGAGGGAATTCGGGCATAGCCGCTTCATCCCTTTGAGCTCTGCGACGATGCGACCGGCGATGGCCTGCCGGGATTCCGGCAGCTCGTCTTTGGCGAAAAAGCGGGCCAGTTCATTGATCCCGCGGCCGCCTCCTTGGGCGACTTTGACGTCGCCGCCGAGGAACAGCTCGACGAGATTCATGAGGGCGTGGCCGAGGTCGGGGTTCTGACCGAGGAGATCGGCCAGCGCGGCCGCACCCGTCAACATTTCTGCGACGAGCACGTCGATTCCGTTGAGCAGGAGGGCGCGGGGCGCTGCCTCTGCCGGCAATTCCGCCATCAGAGCCAGCAGACTCTGCAGCTTCGCGTCCCAAGTCGAGGCCGATACGAGATATTTGGCGAGGACGCCGTTCAACACGTAACGCGCGTCGGCACTCGACGCCAAGCGCTCCGCCAAGGGACCGAACTCTCCGGCCTGCTTTAGCGGAAACAGCCCCCGTCGCTCGTCCTTGTAGAGCCGGTGGATGGCCGCCGTGCAGAGCTCGTTCAATTGCTTGACGATCTGCGCCACCGAGAATTCGGATTCCGACGCTTGGGCCACCGCGACCTTCTGGATGGCGTGCTGATAGGTGGTACCGGTGGCTTCGAATTTCTCCATTGCCGCCGCGCTGTGGATGAGCTCGGTCAAAGTCAGTTTTTGCCGCGCCAGCCATTCGCCGAGGATACGGGCCATGGTGGAGCGGGCATGATAGGAATAGAGATCGTCCGGCTTGAAACAGGGCGTAGGGTTTGTCCCCTCGTCCAGCTTCTTGCTCT
>Ga0209131_1002896_pt1 | contig 11533 bp, 12 predicted proteins | sample GraSoi_2013_40cm_FD_185826 | JGI IMG/M metagenome (GOLD analysis project Ga0209131, IMG submission 185826) | Grasslands soil microbial communities from the Angelo Coastal Reserve, California, USA - Sample 9_17_2013_40cm (SPAdes) (version 2) | ecosystem: Environmental > Terrestrial > Soil >...
TCACCAGCGACGAAGACGCCGTCGCCGCGGCGCGCGTGGCCGGAAACGTCAACCTGCTCGTCAACAATGCCGGCATCGCAAGGCCTGGCGGTTTTCTCGCCGACGGGGCGGTCGAGGCCGCGCGCGAGCAGTTTGAGGTGAACTTTGTCGGGCCGCTGCGCATGGCGCGCGCTTTCGCGCCGGTCCTGGCGAAGAACGGCGGCGGCGCGATCATCAACGTGCTTTCTGTTGCAAGCTGGATGAACGGTCCGGGGCTAGCGACTTATGGCGCGTCGAAATCAGCCGCATGGGCGCTGACCAACGGCCTTCGCATCGAACTTGCACAACAGGGCACCCAGGTCGTCGGGCTGCACGCAGGCTTCATAGACACCGACCTTGCACGCGATTTCGACGCGCCGAAGAGTTCGCCCGAGGAAATCGTGCGGACGACACTCGACGCCCTCGAGCGCGGGGATGGTCAGGTCTTGGCCGATGAGATCACCCGCCAGGTGCATCGCGGTCTTTCTGCGGACCCCCCGGCCTATTTCCAGACCACCGCCGCGTTTCTGTCGCGCGGGTCTGCCGGCTGACTGAGCCGGCGAACTGTCCCTTCAACCGAGGATCAAGGAGGCTTCTACCGAAAGGTTGGGTTCGAGCGCGTGCGCGGCGCGGAACTTTATGTCCTCGCCGGTGACGCCCTGGCCGTACTCGCCGTGGCGCGCGAAATCGGCAAAATTCGCCTGAGTTCTTGTTGCGTCGCATGGGTCTCTTGATGACCCTAAGCGGTCATTCGTTCGTTTTGTTGTCTCGCCTACTGCGAAGTGAAAATCGCCTTCGGGATCATGCCGTGGATGCCCTTGGTGCCGTCGACCACCTGGGTGACATGATAATCGACCGCGACGCTCGCAATCATGTAGGCCTCCTCACGCGAAAGCTTGGGGAATCGCTGCGTGATGAAAAGGATGGTCTCGCGCACCGCCATCTTCATCGCCTCCTCGAGGTTCGGGTTGAGGCCCATCACGATCCAATGGGTGGGCGTTTCGCCGCGCGGCCACGTGATCTTCATGTCTTTGCGCACGATGAACTGGAACTTACCACGTAGCCCGGTTTCGATGGCGGTGAGATCGACCTCACCCTGACCCTGGGCCGCGTGGGCATCGCCGACCGAGAACAGCGCGCCCGGCGCATAGATTGGCATGAACAGCGTGGTCCCGGCTGACAGGTCTCTGTTGTCGAGATTGCCGGTGTGGATGCCGGGCGGAGCCGAGCTGATACGGCCCATGGCGGGCAGCGGCGCGACCCCCATGACGCCGAAGAACGGCCGCGGCACCGGCACCACGACGCCCGGCGCCACCGTGGCAGTCTTGGCCTGGCGATCGATCGGGATGATGCGCCGGAAGAAACCGGGAAACTCATCGGGCAAGGCGCCGGTGTAGGGACGCTGGGCGTTGAAGCCATAGGGGACGGCAAAATCAATCTCGAGAATGCGGAGCTCAAGCACGTCACCCGGCATCGCACCATTGACGTAAACGGGTCCCGTCAGGATATGCCCACCAGGGCCGCGGTCGGTGACTTCGCGGCGGATAGTGCGGACGTACTCGGGCACGGCACTCGGCAGAACGACACCGGAAGCGTCAACTTCCTCTGGATCGGGCCCGCTTACGGTCTCGATGATGACGGTGTCGCCGGATTTGATGGTCAGCACCGGCTTGAGCGCCGCGCTGAAATGTCCGACGTGGACCGTTTGCGGGCTCGGCATCAGCGTGTATTCGGCGCCGAGCGCATTGGGTAATGCAAGCGCCGACAAGAGTAAGCTGCAAATCGACAGCGTCGCGATATTGGCCATTGCTTCCTCCTCTTTTCCGCGTCCTACCGCAGCGGCTCGTCATCAAATATAAAGCCATCCTTCATGGCGTCCCTAGTCGCCGGATCAGGACCTCGTCCTTCCGCGAAGGCGTGCTCTTCCATCCGTCGTCCATGGATGATCCCCGGAAGACCATAGTTTCCCTCGACGCAACGCGGTTCGGTATAAAGTCTGTTGTCCTGGTCGCTCTGCCTGGAGAACTCTTCCTTGACGCTCCAGGCCTTCGTCCACACTGTCGGATCTTCGATCGTGACTTCATATTCGAGCGTGCTCGGCCCAGTGCGGGTCCAACGCTCAACGAGGTGCAGATTCTCGCGCGAGCCCTGAAAATCGGTTTTCGGACTGAAGTTCGTTACGTCGATCACGAGCGTATCGCCTTCCCAGTGGCCACGCGAGTCGCCGTACCACTGGCCAATATTGGCCGGCAAATGCGGACTTCCGTCCATGACGATGTTCCGCTGCCACCCCTGGCCTTGACCCACGTCGTAGAAGATTGAGATGCCGCCAGGCGTCTGCACAATCCGGCGGAAGCTGCCGGTTGGGCCTCCAAACTCGGGCAGGCCGCCGGTCAGGCAGCGCTCCGCCAACGAACTGTCCTCCGGACCGTCGTTGCGATTCATGCGCGCGGTGTTGTAGCGCGGGGGGAGCTCGGCAAATCGCGGCGAGCGAGTCGGGTCGTATTTGCCCCCGCTGCAAGCGGGCTCCCTGTTCTTGCAGGTCTCGGTGGATTGCAATAAGGCAAGACGAAACTCCCGCTCGGCGCCGGCAAGCTTCTGAGCGTCGGGCGTCAGCGGCGGAATCCGGCCGTTGGGCGGGTCGACGATGAGCGAGGTCCGCGCGCCGGTGCGCTTGAAGGATACGAACACGTTGTTATAGGAGCCGGAAACGTCGCGCTCGGTTCCCCGCTCCGCACGTCTCTCGCGGCCGAGTACTTCCGATCGCACCCTATCCAATTCGGCTCGCTCTGCTTCTGTGAAAACCGCTTGGTTCGCGTACCTGGCGGGTCGCTGCAAGGGCGTAGTTGTTTCGTCGGTCCAAATGCCCTGTAGGTCGGGTTCGCCCCAGGGTGTTTTCAGCAACGCGGATGCGGTTGGCGTCATGCCGGAAGCTGCTGGGGCCTGAGCCGACGCCCGTGTTATCGGCGCCGAAATGACCGCGCCGGCAGCCGCCGCGGCAATGGCGACGCTTATCATCGAGTCTGAAAATTTCTCGCGCATGATGATCTCCTTTTGCCTTGAACCCAAGACTGGTGTGGATGGCAGCCTTTTTCTGAATGGGCCTATAGTCTGGACGCAAGTTTCGGGCCACGCGATTCGGAGTATGCTGGCATTGGTGACACCAAGCGGCGGTAACAGGGATGATACAGTAAGCCAGATACTTCTCTTTCCGCTCAGAGACCAATCATTGGTACTGCTCGGACGCCTTTACCGGCTGGAGCAGCCGTGCGCGCTCCAAAGTAGTGAGGTCGGTGAAAGGTCTTCGAGACGCGCTGGCGTGAAGGACCCAACCGGTAGGCGTGAAAACAGCAATGCTGGACGGATGGAGGGCGAAGAATTTCGACCTTGAATTTTCAGCGCACATCAAGCAAGCCCATCGAAGCAGGAAGCAATGGCGGCAGAGAAAACTCGCATTGCGGTCATCGGCGCGGGTATTGGCGGGCTCACGGTAGCAGCATGCTTGTTGCGACTTGGCTTCAGCGTCGAGGTCTACGAACAGGCCTATCAATTCGCCCCAATCGGTGCCGGCATTCAACTCACGGCGAACGCAATGAAGGCGCTCGGTGGGCTTGGCTTAATCGAATGCCTTCGAAGCATTGGCTTCGTACCTGCAGCGTTTCACAGCCGTGCGTGGGACACCGGAGAGCTCACCAACGTGCTAACGATGGGTAAAGCGCTTGAACAGCGCTATGGCGCACCAGATCTGATGATCCATCGCGCCCGTCTCCATTCGGCGCTTGCTGCCCTGATCCCGCGCCACTGCATTCACTTTGGCAGAAGGCTTGTGGCGATCGAGCAGAGCAAGTCGACTGCCAAGCTCATGTTTGCCAATGGCAGTCCCGTTGATGCGTTGCTGGTCGTTGGTGCCGATGGCATTCATTCGACGGTGCGCGAGGCGCTATTCGGCGCCGCGCAACCCCGCTTCACCGGTCGCGTTGCCTACCGCACCACCTATCCCACGGCACTCCTCAATCGCATGGCAGTCGATGAGCGCGCCAAGTGGTGGGGTCCGGATCGCCATGTCGTTCATTACTTCACGACGGCGAGCGAGGACGAGATCTATTTCATCGCGGTTGTGCCGGAGCCGAATTTCCTGGTTGAATCCTGGTCGACGAAGGGAGAAAAAGACGCCTTGCTGGCGGCCTTCGCCGGATGCCATCCACAGCTGCGCGCCATTCTTGCGGCGGCGCCGGAGCTGCGCAAATGGGCACTCGTCGAGCGCGACCCGATGCCCTGCTGGGGCAAGAACAGTGTCGTGCTCCTTGGCGACGCGTGTCATGCGATGATGCCCTACATGGCGCAGGGCGCGGCCTCGGCGATCGAGGACGCGGTGGTCCTCGCGCGGTGCCTCGCGCGGGTCTCCTGGGACGAAATGCCCAAAGCGCTTGCTGTCTATGCGGCGAACCGGCAAGAGCGCACCGCCCGAATGCTGCTCACCAGTCGCGAGAATACTTGGTTGCGCTTCAAGACCGATGCGGACTGGGTCTACGACTTCGATGCCTGGCATACGAAGCTTGCTGGTCTTGAGAACGCGAAGCGGCCGTCAGTGTGACAGAGCTGCATTACCATGGCGGCTGCGCCTATCGGCTCATCTCGTCTAAGTCGCGCAGCAGGCCTGCAGGACCGTCAGAAGTCTCGCCACGGCGCGTTAGGCCGCACCACATGACGACCCTATGAAACAGGGTATAGAGCCAGAGCGCCTCCTCCAGGTCCGGATGGTTGATCTCGCCATATCCGGCAAGAAGAGGTTCCCGACTGCGGGGATCCTCGTGGGCGCAACAGAACAGTGTCTTCGCGAGGTCAAGCAATGCGTCTCCAGCCCGAGCATTGCCAAAATCGAGCAGGCCGGTGAGCTGCAAGCTCCCGTTCCTGCCATGCTCGGCCAGCACGTTTCCCTGCTGCAAGTCGTCATGGCAAAAGACAGGTCCCGCGCTGTACTTCAAAAGGTGGAAGCGCGACTGCACATTCTCTTCCAAGCGGCGCGTCAAGGTCTCCTCCCCGCCTTGCTCGCGAAACTGCCGAAACACCTGGTTGAACGCCGAGCGCATGTATTCATTGTTGGTCGGCTGGGGCCGCCAAATGCCGTCGGCGACGATGTAACCGTAAGCAGTCATGGGAATGGCGTGTAGACGCCTCAGCAGCGCCCCCATCTGCCGATAGGCGGCGTCGATCCCAGGTGCGCCGATTAGGCTCCGAACCGTCACGCCTGGGAGCCAGGTCGTGAGCGCAAAGCGGAACGGGATGCAAGTTCGACGCTCGTCAACTCGAAGCCAACGCGGAGTTGGGATGCCATCCCGCTCGCCGATCCAGCCGGCAACTAAGGCCTCCTTCGCCACGATCCACGCAGGCTCGTCACTATAAATCTTGAGTACGAGCGGGTTTTCGGCGCCCGCGAGGTCGATACGGTAGACGTCACTTACGCCGCTGCTGCCATGTAGTCGCGCGAACCCGACCGGGTCGAGCGTACTATCGAGATCGCGGACAATTGCCCGGACTTGCTCAAGTTCAAGATCGACGGTCAGGCGTGTCATCGCAGAACCCCATGCCTGACAGATCAATTTGGAGCCATGCCCGGTAGTCTGACGACAGCCTTGCCGACGCACACGAACGAACAGGGGATTTGGCCAGTTCCGCAATTCTGATCGGCGCCGTCAAGTGTTGTGAGCGGCTGGCGTCGACCGCTGCTATCTTGACCGGCGCCAGCACTTTGGGGCGACTGGACCGGTGATTGTAGCGACGAGCACACGCTGCGCCACCTCGATGGCCAAGGTGCGCGTCGTCGCCCGTCCGCAGAGCTCGTCACCGCGGCTGTGCGACAAGATCACGTTGAACCTGGTGCCCATGGTGCTGACCCTCATGCTGCGGATGGTGGTGTGGGTGGCGCGGTGGCGGGCGATTTGGTCAGCGCGTCGAGACGGCGCCAGAGCCGTTGACGGCGCTCGAGATTCTCTTGCGTCTGCGCCCCCGCCGCTGTGCTGCGCAGCTCGGCCTGCACTGCCTCCAAACCCATGGTCTCAACGTCGGTGGCGCGGATGTCCTCGTCGCTCATGATGCTCATGATGCTCTGCTCCTTCTCAATGCTGATGGTGCGGCGGAGAGCTGCCCCTCCGCCGCCTGGCCGCTCCTACGCGGCCCGGCCTTCCGGACCGGCGCGGTGAATAGGTCAGTGATTCTCTTTGTCTCTTTCCATCGCCTCTGCGCGTACGTCGCATGAGCCCAGCAGCGATCGGCTTTTTCGTGTGTAAGCCGGTCTCGTGGATAGGTGCTGGTGTCTTGCAATGGGGAAACTGTCCGGTCGGCTTGATGTGGTTGGGAAAGCATTCCAATAGCTTCCCTTTACGGCGAGCATGATCGGCCTCCGACATCGGCCATGTCCCAGCCTTCCCAAAAGGGCACGTAAACGACGCGACGGAAGATGCTGACGCGGTGCTACCCGATCGCGGCGATCGGGATCGCGACGACCGGTCCGGAGATCACGATTAGAACCAGCCAGAGCTCAACTTCACGACACTGCGGTGCAGGGTACTGGCTTGCCAGCCGCCCTGCACTGCGCGGGCCTTGACAATTTTTGGCAAGTGCCAAGTCACAGAAATCGTGTCGGGCGACCGGTCTTGGCTTCCGCGAATAGGTGTTATGGCGCGCCAAGCTCTCCGCCCCTGCGGAGACGGCACCGCGACATGCGCAACATCGAGCAGGCGCGCGTCGAACTATGCCGTGCTCCCATTGGCGCCGCGTCGTGGTGCCCATTCCACGGCATATTTGGCGATCTCCACCACGTCCTGCATCACATGCCCGCGACACCGCACGCATTCTCAAGTTTCCTGCCCGAGCAGGATGAAGTGATCGTTGCTGTGGAATCTGACTGGCGGTAGTCCGGCTGACGGCCGGGCTACCGCCCTTTTTTGAGGGGCGATGCGATGGACTTCGACGATGTAGCGCTTGGCGACATTCCTTGATGGGGCACTCGCTTTGGCATGACTTCATTGTGAGACGCGGGCACGGGCTATCGTCTGGCATCTTCTCCCACTGCTACCGCTCCGGGAACGATAGCCGTCCGACAGGATGACAGCGTGCCGCATTTTTCCACGATGATGAACAGCGAATAACGCCTGTATTCCCGCGGCATTCAAGGTTGTCCGCGTAGAAGCACACCAAGGGGCCTCAATAGCCCAGGCGCTTTGGTAGCGCCGAACTTGAAATGAACGGAGGTTTATCCATGATCGTGAATAAGGCTCTGACAGCGGCAGCACTGCTGTTATTCACCTCGCCCATGGTGCCGGCGCTGGCGCACGACGGCTACGGCGACCGAGGCTACGTTCGTTGCTTAGCTTGTCCGGGAAGCTGGCGTGATCACGACGGGTGGCGTGATCGCTACCGGTGGCGTGATTACGACAGGTGGCGTGATCACTACCGGTGGCGTGATCACGACGGGTGGCGTCGCCACTACGGTGGCTGGCCGTACGGCGGCTGGCGGTACGGCGGCTGGGAATATTAACCCGCGTGGGCTGACCTTCGCCCGCGTCTGCCAACGACGCGTTGTGTCTTTGGCGCCCTATTCTTTGGGGTCTTGCCTTGGGCGAGGAACGATGGCCACGCCAAGGCTCGACGGCGCGCGAGCAGCGCAAGAATAAGCAAGGCCCCACGTCGCAGATTGGTACAGTCGCATTCGACAGCGCCCAAGCTTTGAACCGGGGATCGCCAAATACCTCACAACGATTGAACGCCAACGGTTCGATATTCCGCGCGAAGATGTTCGACTGCAGATTCAGAGCATCTTAGATGGAGCCTGAGGCATTCACGTTTAAGTAGCTAACCTGGCCAATGGTGATTGCGACCTCGGCTAATGGGTCAAGGGCTGCCTTTGCGACTACGTTGGCATCACGACCGGCCTACCCCGGATAACCGCCGACTTGCTGCAACGCTGAAGTCGGCAGTTCCTGACGCCCGCATTGCAAAAACAAACGCCCGGAAGAGCCTACTTTGCGTGCCTCCTTATTTCGGGCTCGGAGATGTTGCTGGCGGCAACGCCACGTTGATTGGCAGGGCCGCCGGTTGGCGCCTGCTCGGCCAAATCGCCAAGCAGGCACTCGTGCCTCGGCTAGCGCGCCGCGATTCCTTGAGCACCGGCGGGAAGGCCGGTCCAGGAACCAACCAGCGTGAGGCTTCCATCCGGCGCGACCTTGAAGCCACTGACCGCGCTGTTTCCCTCGCGGACATACAGGAATTTGCTGTTCCCAGTGATGGCGAGGTCGAGCGGAGCCGCGAGGGTGCCGGCCACGGGATTGAGCAGGCTCAGCGCGCCGTCAGGCGCGATGCCAAGGCTGCTGATCGTCCCGCTGCCCGCGTTCGCGGTGTAGGCGTAGCGGCCATCTCGCGTCGTCACCAGCCAGCATGGCGCGTTCTGGCCAAGCGCTACCGAGCCGCTCACCAGTTCCAGGCCGGCAATGTCGTCGATTTCATAGGAAGAGGCCGCACCCGAACCCGCTTCGGAAACGATCGCGTAGCCGCGGTTCGTGACGGAGAAGCCGAATGGGGTCACGCCGCTGGAGGCGTGCGATATCGGCCCCGAGGCGTATCCCCGGAAATCAACCCGATAGGTATCGATGAGTTTCGTTCCCTTTTCGCTGACGAGCAGAACGCTGCCGTCCGCGTTGAAGCTGATATCCCCCGGCATCGCAAGCGTGCCCCCGGCAAGCGGACGTTGCGAGTTGGGAAGCGGAACCAGATGGCCGCCGATTGGATCAATGATGAAACCGCTGATGTTCGGTGTGCCGCCAGCGTTCACCACGTAGACGTGAATCCCGTTGACGGCAACGCTCACCGGCATCTGGCCGCCGGAGGGCTTCCTGTCCAGCAAGACCAGATCGGTGCCCCTGACCGCAAACATCGAGACATCGCTGCTGCCGGCATTGACGGCGAAAAGGAGCCCTGATCCAAGTGTGAGCGAACCCTGTGAACCTAGGGGATCACCACCGGTTCCTGCGCCGGTGCCGCCGGTCGGGACGCTGCTCGAGTAGCTCAGGTTTCCGTGCGAGTCTCGTTTGTAAACCAGTACGGAATTTGCGGTCGCCTGGTTCGAGAGGACATAAACCGCCCCGGATGAGTGTTGCCCCGGGTCCTCCGCGGAGGCGGCGCCGGCGAGCGAGAGCGATGTGATACCTGCGGATAAGGCGATAACGATGCGTGAACGAGACATTGCTGGACTCTCCCTGAGGACGTTTGAACGATGGTGATGTTCATCCCATCGCTCCCAGTTCGAGCAAGCCAGCGAGCGCGTTACGTCGCTGCGTAAAAATTTGTGGAGAGCAGGCGGCCGCTGAGTGCGCTGTTTCCGGCGATGACTAGGCTCACCGCTAACACGTGCACCGCGAGGTCGGTCGCCGCCGCGTCGAAGGGGTGGAAAAAGTTGAGCAGCGTCGCGGCCGCGGCGGCTGCCGCCAACCCCGCGGTCGCGGCGGTCAATCCCGGCTGCAGCGGGCAGCCGCGCCGCAGCATGATCACGAGCAACGCCGACAGCGGCACTGACAATCCGATGATGAAGATAAGACAATCGCGCGCCTCGCTCAGATCGGCCGCATGGGTCCCGGGCACGAACCATGCGCGCAGGCAGCCGAAGCCGCTCGCGATGATCCACAACAGCGTCGCTGGCAGTGGGAGCAGAGCCCACGCGCGGCGAGCATCCGGCAGGCTGAGTTGGAACGCAGCAAAGGCGGCTAGGATCGCGGTTAATGCCGAACCGGTCACCGCGAGCCACACGTCTGGCGCAGCGGCGAGACGATGTACGAGCGCCGAGAGGTCGGCGATCATGGCGAGGATGACGGCGGTCGCTGCTACGATCACTAGCCATGAGAACGTCCGCACGCTGGGCGGCCGCAGTCGCCGCACCGGCGTCAGATCGGCGGAAAGGTCGCGGATCAGAAGTTCGTGCGCGGAGTCGGCATTCGAGGGTGCATTCATGGCATTATTCCCTGAATTCCATTTTAATGCGAAGGGCCTTCAGCGCGCGATGCAGATTGACTTTGAGCGAGCCCCTGGTGCGCCGGGTCAGCGCGGAGGTGTCGGCAAGCGAGCGCTCCTCGAGTACGAAAAGCTGCACTGCTTCGCGTTGGCGCGCCGGCAAGGTGGCGAGCGCGCGGGCGACGGTGCTGGTCGCGTCGGCTTGAGCGAGCCCCCGTGACGGATCGGCCGCTTCATCATCGGCATGGCTTTCAAACGCAAGCGGCGCGTGTACTTCGCGCATGTCCACCCGACGGGTACGGCGGAGCAGATCGATCGATCGCCGCTCGGCGATGACGCACAGCCACGCCGTAAACGATCGGCTAGGGTCGTAGGTATGCCGCGCGCGATGAATGGTTAACAGCACGTCCTGCACCACATCGTCGATACGGTCGGCATCCACCCTGCGCCGTCGTGCGACGCTCTTGATGACCGGTATGCAGTCACGCAGCAACATTTGGTAGGCGGCGCTGTCGCCCGCTTGAGCGGCGGCCATCAAAGCCGACCGGCGATGGTCTGCTCCCGCGATGGCAACGTCAGGAACAGCCTTCGTCATCGCGCGTTTGGCATTTTCCGTGTCGGTAATCGAGCCTGATGGAGACCGGCGACCATGCCAATAGGCCGGATCGAAGCGGAATATGCCATCTTCCAATGGGAAGTCGACAGGAATCGTTGTCACGATCCGCTGAACCAGTAGCAGCCCTGGTCCTCCCTGTAGCCGTCTGGATGGTTGTATATGACGAAGATCACCATGATAATATTAGAATTCTTCAAATTCAACTCCACCATATTCCGATCCACGACGGTATGTCGTCCGGCCAGCTACGGGAAACCCTGTTGAAGAAGCCTCTGTTGTAAATTCGATGGGTCGAGGAGATTGTTACGTCCGAGGCTTAAGAATAATCGGTCACATCGACGTGATCGTCTTGAAGAATCCACTCGCGACGACCCAGTGCGCTGGCAGGAAATCCGAGATGGCAGATTGGAACGGACCGGGTAATTTTAGCAACAGGCAACCGCGCTCCTCAAATCGACATCCGCTCCACCTCATTGGGGCTCACCTAGTCACGCCCCCGCATGCTGCGACGCTGCACGGCTTCCGCAACGGGTCGCACCCGGACCAACAAACATGTCAGCGGTTCCGGCAGCTTTAGTCGAAAGCAGCCACGGCGCCCCTTCCGTTGCGCCGAAGCCGTGGCCAAAGGTCCGGGAATTGCTTAAAGGAGTCGGGTAACATGGTTCGAGTGCTATTTCGGTTCTTATTCGATCACTGACGAGGCGCGCCGTGACAATTAAGCTGTTTGATCTGGCCGGCGCCGAGCCGGATCGCCGGTTCAGCCCCTATTGCTGGCGCACCAAGCTGGCGCTCGCGCACAAGGGGCTCACCGTCGAGACGATACCATGGCGGTTCAGCGAGACGCATGCCATCGAGATGTCCGGCCAGGGGCGGGTTCCGGTCCTGCTGGACGGCGACAAA
>Ga0209131_1002897_pt1 | contig 11531 bp, 11 predicted proteins | sample GraSoi_2013_40cm_FD_185826 | JGI IMG/M metagenome (GOLD analysis project Ga0209131, IMG submission 185826) | Grasslands soil microbial communities from the Angelo Coastal Reserve, California, USA - Sample 9_17_2013_40cm (SPAdes) (version 2) | ecosystem: Environmental > Terrestrial > Soil >...
CAGACCGATCAAATGCGCAAGGAACTCGAACTGCCTCCATCTGGAATCGGATTCTTTCCCGAACGCGTCTATGTGCAAACCGGGTTGCCCGTTACCCTGACCTTGCGCGCAAAGTTAGGGGAGAATGTGCGGGCTGGTTCGACAGTGAATGTAATGTCCGACAGCCCGGAGGTGATCGTGGAGACTCCCCAGGTGATCATCCAGCCTCATAAGAATGACCCAACGATTGGGCAGGCGCGTATCAAAGTGGAGGGCAGGCAGGTGGGAGGCGAGGGCACTGTCACTGCGTATGTTGGAAAGCTTCGTGCGCAGGCGCAGGTGCAGGTACATTCCAAAAAAGAAAGAATGATCGCGGCGCCATCGAAAAGCAGCCGCGCCTTGTTCACCGACATTCGCTTCGATGACCGCATGGACCCGCGCCAGCGCGTTTATTTTGATCGCGTGAATTCGAGCATTGTGGTCGCGACTGCCGCGCCTTCCGTCAAACGGTATCTCGACGAACAAGCTCGGCTTGATACCACGTTGCATGGGCAGGTGCTGTTGGCCGAGTTGATCACGGAAGCGGTCTGCCGAGAGATCGCGCGCAACGGTGTGGAACGCGGAAAATTCCTAGCGCCCGATGGCGCTGAAGCGGACGCGATCCAAAGCCATTTCATCCGTTTGCAGAACCGATACTCGCATCTCATTCACGAAGCCATCGTGACGTTGGAATAATGGATCATCGTGACCACGTCGACTTGCTGAGGCCGGCGAATTTATCTTTGGGTGGAACATGGGCGGACTTCGGTGCAGGAGGTGGTGCGTTCACACTTGCATTGCGCGAGTTGATCGGGCCTGACGCGATGATCTACGCGGTCGATAAGGATAAATCTGCTCTCAAGGAATTGGAAGGTGCTCATCGCGCCCGCTTCCATTCGGCCTCAAACCTGCTACTGCTTCCTGGTGATTTTTCGCGTCCGCTCGATATTCCTGCGTTGGATGGCGCCGTAATGGCAAACTCTTTGCATTACTTCAAAAACCGGGAGAAAGTCCTGCGCCATATCGCATCTTTCTTGAAACCAAATGGCACATTGCTGACCGTCGAATACAACGTGGACTCGGGCAACCCATGGGTTCCGTATCCATTCACATTTGAGACCTATCGTGATCTCGCGTTAAACGCCGGGTTTGACGAGCCGCGTTTGCTTGCCAAACATCCATCAAGATTCCTCAAAGAATTTTATTCTGCAATAACACACACACTCTAGGAGCAGAGGGAACTTCACCTCTTACAGAAAATCATTTCGTCGTCAGCCATACGCCAACCAAAACGACGATCAACCCGAGAATGCGGGTTGGATCCAATGGTTTTTCCATCGCGCCCAATAATCCATAGTGATCGAGGATTGTGCCAACCAAAAGCTGGCCTGCCACAACGGCTGTCACAGAGACAGCCACGCCTGCGCGGGGAATGATATAACTGATCGCCGCAATAACGATCATGCCAAATGCACCGGCAACAAGCGTATACCAGGGAAGCGTTTTCCACTGTGCGAGTTTGCCGCCGGCAAAATACAAAAGCGGAATCAACGCGACCAACGCGCCACCGAGATGAACGATAAATACACTTTCAAACACGCCAAGGCGCTGGCTGATCATACTGGCTAACGGACTTTGCAATCCCACCGCGAACCCGCCGATCAAGCCGATTACGATAATAAAGAAAATAGATTCCATGGGCATCCTTTGTTTTGAATTTGGCTGATGATACTTGATTTCCGCCTTCCTAAACTAAGAATAGGCCTCCACATAGTAGTGGAGGCCTATTCTTTAATGATCGTTACTGAAGATCTGCAGGTCGTATTGGTGTATGACGGATGCGCTTTCCTGTCAGCGCAAAGATCGCATTGACCACTGCGGGCACAATAGGCGGAACACCCATTTCTCCTGTGCCGGTTGGTTCACGATCGTTGGGCACAATGTAGACTTCCACTTCTGGCATTTCGTTCATTTGTAGAATCGGATAATCAAGGAAGCTGCTTTGTTGCACTCTTCCATTCTCAATGGTGATCTCGCTTTTCAATAAGGATGTTAATCCGAAGACGATGCTTCCTTCCATTTGCTGCGCGACCATATCCGGATGGATCACCCTGCCGCAATTGATCGCGCAGACCACTTTATGGATTCGCACTGCGCTATTTTCGACGGAGATCTCTGCAACCATGGCAACGGAAGTGCCATGATAATTATGACACGCAATCCCACGGCCCCTACCCGCCGTGACCGGTGTGTCCCAATTGGATTTCTCCGCTGCAAGTTGAAGTACTGAACGCAGCTCGTTATTTTCATCCAGCAACTCCATGCGGAATTGATACGGATCTTTCTTGAGGGCCGTGGCCACTTCATCGAAAAAACATTCATTGGCTAAGGCATTCGGTCCACTCATCACCGCACGCCAGGGCCCAGTTGGTAGCGGGATATTCACCAGAAGCGCCTGCACCGCGCGGCCGGAGATGTTGTATGGCGAGACAAGGCCTTCTTCCAGGACTTCGCGTCCGGCGCGATAAGCAATTCCATTGAGTCCGGGCCCGGCGATGTAATGCCGCCATAATCCGAGATTTCCGTCAGTATCCCAACCTGCGCGCATCCAATGATACGTTGGCTGGCGATAAAAATCATGTTGAATGTCATCATCACGCGTCCAGGCCACTTGCACGGGTACACCAATTGCCTGGGATATTTCCGCGGCTTCCATCGCATAGTCCACTTCGAGCATGCGGCCGAATCCGCCGCCGAGAAGCGTGACGTGAACCTCTGTTGGCACCTTCACAACGCGCTGGACGAATTGTTGAACATCCTGCGGGTTTTGAGTCCCGACCCAAATGTCGCATCCATCCGCACGCACATGAGCCACGCAACTGACTGGTGCCATGGCAGCATGAGCAAGATAAGGAGTTTCATAAATGGCATCGATGGTCGTGAGCGATTGAGTCGACTCGTTGGCAATTGCTTTGTCCATGGCATCGACCAATTCCTGTCGAATCGACTGGGATGAATATTTTGTGTTGGTTCCTTCATCCCATTTGACTTGCAGAGCGTTCCGCCCTTGTATCGCAGCCCAGGTATTTTCTGCAATCACAGCTACGCCGTTGCTTACTTGAACCACATCACGCACACTGCGAGTAGATCTTGTTTTATCCGCTTCAAAGTTAATCAGCTTTCCTCCAAAGACTGGGCAGCGCGCCATTACCGCGTATAACATGCCGGGCAGCCGAACGTCTGATCCATAGATCGCTTTACCGGTGACAATCTCCAGGTCGTCGATGCGCGGCAGCGAAGTGCCAATGAAGCGGAAGTCTTTTGGGTCTTTCAGCTGCGGTGATTTCGTCAACCGAACATCTTTGGCGGCTGTGACCAGTTCACCATAACTTAATTTCTTGTTGGTAGCTGCGTGGATAACCGTGCTTTGTTCGGCCCTGCATTCTTCCGGTGCGACTCCCCACATTTGTGCTGCGGCGAGAATCAACATGTCTCGTGCGGTTGCACCTGCTTCGCGCAAAATGGAATAATGATCCGCAATGCTGCCGCTGCCCCCAGTAGTCTGACTTCCAATCGCGGTATTTGCCGGGGATTGCTCGACTCGCACCTTGCTCCAATCTGCTTCGAGTTCTTCGGCAAGGATCATCGCTAAAGAAGTGCGCACGCCCTGTCCCATTTCTGAACGGTGAATGGTGAGGGTGACGATTCCATCCTTGTCGATGCGGATAAATAGATTCGCTTTAAAAACCGGTTCAGGGATCGGTGTCGATGTACGTGCTGGAACAACCTCTGTTGCTTCCGAAGGCGCACACGCGTCCAAATAAGATGTGATGAGCAATGCGCCGGCCGCAGTGAAGGATACTTTAAGAAAATCGCGTCGCGTCAATGTCGCCATAATTAACCTCCCTCAGCGGCGCGATGAACAGCGCGGCGAATTCTTTGATACGTACCACAGCGACAGAGATGATCCTTGAAAGCCTCATCAATTTCGGCGTCGGAAGGATGCGGGTTTTTATCCAGCAAAGCAATTGTATTGAGAATCTTGCCGGGCTGGCAGTATCCACACTGAGATACAGATTCTTTCATCCAGGCTTCCTGCACCGGATGAATACTTTCTCTGCCAGGAGCTTCAATGGTCGTAATGTCGTGATTCACCGTTGCTGAAACTGGCAAGAGACACGATTGAATCGCCTGGCCATCCATCAGCACAGTACAGATACTGCATGCGCCGATGCCGCAGCCAAATTTAGTCCCTGTGAGATTCAGCAGATCGCGCAAGACCCAGAGCAAAAGCATCGCAGGTTCTGCATCCACGGTGTAGACCATGTCGTTCACGTTGAGGGTATAGGTTGCCATACAACTCTCCTGCTGAGATTGTAGGGAACTATAGGATGAGTGTCAACCTACCGGCGAGGGGTCGAAACAAAAACATCCCAGGGGATTAGCCTGGGATGTTTTGCAAAAATCGATTATGCGGTCTTTTGCGAGGAACGACCTCGGATCAACCCAGAACATGAAGTGACGACGGCTCCAGCCATCAGAATCAAGGTGAGGGTGAGTGCGACTCTCGTATCGGTCATCATTGGCCCCTGATGAGTGGCCAACAGATCCGGGCGGGCCGAGAAGGCCTGCCAGAACCAGATGATCGATGCGATGAACATCCCTATCATCGAGATGGTCGCGACGATTGCCGGGGTGAATGCAAATTCATATACTTTGATCTTTATATCTTTTCCAAGGATCGGAAAGGCTTCCTGCTCGACATCTGTATTGGAAACGACCTTCCAGACGGCAACCGTACTTGCAAGTGCTCCGAGGATAAATACCGAGATCAATCCCCACATCAATCCGTGCGCTGTGGACGTAGCGGGCGGATTCAATATCGCCGTGGTGAACGATAGGTAAACCATTGTGCCGAAGTACAACACCAGGGCAAGGAAGGCATACCCCGGAACAAGCAAAAGCTGTAAATCTTTGCGCTGTGATGTGAACACGCGACGGATCACAGTCCACGCGAGTGGTGCTCCACCGATCACGATGGCCGCTAATGCCATAACCGCGCCGGCTTGGATCGTCCTCCAGGAGATGGACAGCAGCAGGTTGGTTTTCATCATTGGGATGAAGGGACTGTCATCTGCAAAGCCGTAGATGCTCATGCCGGCCACGATGAACGCGATATACGCGGCAAAGACCATCAAAATGGACGTGCGAAGTTTGTTATTCATATTCATTGACCTCCAATTCATTTCATGCGAAAGCTCGAGATGTGCATCCAATGCGCCGAAGAGGATATCCACCATGTCGAGCGGGGTGTGCAGACATTCTTCCAGCAGGGCATTGAATTCCTCGCCATAGCGTTCGCGCCATGAACGCGGATACAGCTGAACCAGCCAACCGCGGACGTTCATGCCGAAGCAAGCCTCTTCAACCCAGTTGACGCCAGTTTTTGCAGAAGGGCCAGTTGTTCACGCAACGCGCCGATACCTTTGGCTGTTAACTGATACGGGCGGCGGCGGTCCTTCGAAGGCAGGGCCTTGATCAACCCAGAGGCCTCCAGCCGTGCGAGTGCCCCATAAAGTGTCCCCGGTCCGAGGCGGACTCCCGTGATGGTTTCGATGTCGCTCATCATGGCATAGCCATGTTTTGAGCCATCTGCCAGGCTGGAAAGGATCAGCAGGGCGGGGTCGGAGAATCGTCCAAAGTCTGCAAGGTTCATGCTATGCTCCAGGTTCCTACTACAACGTTATGCGATATATCGTATAACGTAATAATACCGCGAACAAAATATTTGTCAAGTGGGAATGATAAATCCGCTGATGCTTAATGGATTGTTTTTTAAAAACAAGAAGAGACCCATCATCATGACGGGTCTCTTCTTGTTTAACGTTGCAGTGATCAAACTAAAGCCAGCATTTTGACGAACATATCGACGACTTTGGGTTCAAAGTAGCTGCCGCGTTGTTCAAGGATATATTCGAGTGCTTTTGACTCGGACCAGCCCTTGCGGTATGGGCGGTCTGAACATAATGCATCCCACACGTCCACGATAGCAAATAGTCGCGCTGCAAAAGGGATCTCTTCGCCGCGCAGGCCGCGTGGATACCCGCTGCCATCCCATTTCTCGTGATGACAATATGGAATATCAAGCGCGGGACGCAGATATTCTATGGACGAAAGCATTTCATATGCGTAAACAGGATGTTTGCGCATGACCTGTATCTCCTCATCGGTGAGGGGACCGGGCTTTAGCAGGATCGTATCCGGGATGCCCATCTTACCGATATCGTGCAGAAGCGCACCGCGGCGCATATGAACCAATTGATCGTCGCCCACGCCGATACCGGATGTCATCGCCAGATTCAACGTCATTTCAGTTACGCGGAGTGTGTGCCCTTCGGTTTCCCTATCGCGCAGATCAAGCGCGTGCGACCAGCCTTCAATGGTCGATTCATAAGCCTGGCTCAGCTGGATATTGGAACGTAATAAATTGTTGAAGACTTCGGCAGAGCTAATGGCAATGGCGGCCTGCTCTGCCAGCCCTTCCAGAAATTCCAGCCAGTCCTGATCCTGGTCGATGGCAGATCTGTGGAAGATCTCCAATACACCGCGAACCTGTCCTTTGCTGATCAATGGGACCGCATAATAGGCCTGGAAAGATTCATCAGCTATAAGTGAAGAGCGCGTAAAGCCGTTTGCCCGGGCAAGGTTTTGGATATTGAGCATCTTGCGATCCCGTGCGACGCGGCCTGCAGATCCCTCGCCCATACTGACAATTGAATCCTTGATCTTCTCAGAGCGAAACCCCCGCCCGGCCGCGAAGGTCAATGAATCGGCTGCCTGGTTCAATAACAGAATGTCGGCCGCATCCACCTCCAGCTCGGTTGTCGCCTGAACGAGAAATGTATCGAGAGTGATGTTCAGGTTGAGATTACCGGTGATGGCTTTGTCGATGGTACGCAGGGCAACCAGACGTTTATAACGCCGCTGGCTTTGCATTTCAGCGCGCTGCAACTCGAGCAACTGCTTTTTTGTTTCTTCGTATAAAAGGGAATTTTCCTCGTTGCGAAGCACAAGCTCGCGCGAGGCGTTTCGCACGATCAAGAACAGGGAAAGAAACAAGACTAAAAATCCGATCCCTACACTCACTGCGACGTATCGATGCATATCATCGATACCCGGCTGAACGATGGACAGGTCGTTATAGACTTCATACGCGCCGAGGACTTGATCTTGTGAATCCGCTGGATGAAGGGGCACATAGACTTCGAGCAGTCTGGAATATTGCCCGCGCTCGGTGGCGTTTTCCGGCTTGCTTAGGTCTGAGACCTCCGTTCCAATCTCATCGTTCAGCGCTTGTCCAAGCTCACTTGAGATGGGGAATTTTTTTCCCACCAGTTCTGCTTCATCTGCATAAAGGATGGTGCCATCTGCCTGATAGATCCTTACATGGACGGTGGACCCATGCAGGATCAGGCTGCGGATCAAACTGTCGATGGCCGAATAGCGGCTCGGAGAAAGAGGACCTGCCAGATCGTTCGCCCACAGATTCGGACCTAGAATGAAGGCTACCTGATTCGCCGCGTCGTGGGCTTCCTGCCGCAAGGCATTATTTTCAAGGCGCTGCTGAATACCGATGATAAGAATAATAGCGATCGCGGTCATCAGAAAGAAGCTGACCAGAGTAAATCGCATTAACAGGTTGAAACGTGATAATACCTTGCGCAGCATTGATTTTCAGCCGGATAAATAAGAAAGATTGTACTACCATCCACTTTGGACCGTTCGTGTGATGTGCTTACAGATGGTTTGCGTTTTAAAAGATAAAGACGTGAGTATTCCCACGTCTTTATCGATGACTCATTTCAATTTTATACTTACGAACTGGGGACGTTTTCCCTATTTTCAAGACGGTTGATCACTGCACGTATTGCCAAAGCCTCAACGTGCGCGACTGCCTCTTCCGGGTCATCTCCATAAGCGATCATACCAGGCATTTCCTTTACTTCGGCCAGCCAGCGACCATCTTCTTCCTGTTCATACTCGATCGTAAAAGTCACGTCGGCCTGTCTTTCTGTATGGATCAAGGGTTTGGGTTTCATTTGTTCCTTTTGAAAAATTGGATTTCGCGTTCGTGCTTTTGCGCGGCGCTACGAGTATTAAATGTGCCAAGATTCCTACGTTTGCCTGTTCTGGGATCTTTTTTTATTGAATACAGACGGTATTTCCCTGATTTGAGTTTACGAATCATACATGTCTCTATGGCACAGCCAAAATAATGCCGTACCTGATTTTATAACGTGGACCGAATGGAAATGTTATGAGATCGTAAAAGAAATTAGGCCAGGAGATCTTTACCGTGCGATCTGCCCCAGGTGAAAATTAAAATGAACGACCGGATAATGAAACAGCTTCTCGAGCGTCATGAACTCATCGAAGTTTGCGTCCCAACGTACAGGGTAATACATGCCTCTTTGCCATTCGTCGTCTTTGATCGAATTGACCTGCTTCAGTAACGAGAAATAGGCATGGTCATAAATTTTCCCGACACGCTTGTAGGTGAATATCTTTCCCTGTCCGCGCGCGCCGAGCGCGTTGATCCAGTTAAACATACCTGTGACTACGTTCAATAACGAGGCAAACGGTTTGGATGATCCTTTGGGCAATCGTCCCCATAAACGCGCCATCGGCAGCAGTACGTTGACGATGAGAAAGCCGAATGTCATATGAGAAATGATCTCACCGTTTGTCCAGCCTGGGTTCAGGCTTTGCTTGCGCATGTCTTCTTCCGAGAGTGAATCAAGCAGGGCATGGAATGCGGAACGTGCTGCATCGAGTTCAGCTGTTATGGAACTTTTCATATTCATTTTCCTATACTATCATCCAGTTTCTTGTTTGCATTACACCCTGGCGGATGAATTTATTTTACCGGTGTGGGAGCAACCGTTGGCGTTGGGTAGAGACATGCATTGCTTAGTGTATAGCTATCGCCAAATAAAGAGGCGGGCCAGCACGCGTCCATAAAAGCCTGCCGAGTGTCACTGCCGGTAATTTTGTTGAGGATGTCGCGGAATTGCGCAGGGCTTGCAGAAGGATTTGCGAATCCTTCCTGCCGAATTTGACCGGTGCCAGATTCATATAGGTGATCCAACTCGATCATGACAGAGGCCAAATCCTCCGGGCGAAAGCCATTTTGAGTACAGAGGTTCTCAAACAAGTATCCGCCAAAATCACCTGGGGGAGACGGAGGGTGGTAGGTGCAAAGGTCGATCTCATATTGGCTTTGCCCTGTAAACGAAATATTGATGGCAAGTGGGGTTACAAAATCATGTATGGCTTCTATTGCCCTAGGGAGACGTCCGATGAAGATCAAATGCAGGTATTCATGGATAAAAAGAGTCTGCTGGTCCACTCGAGCCGCAAACTCCGGCGTGTAAGGCGCACCGTTCGATCCCTGTGCATAATCAAATAAGTAACTACAGATCACCGGTTTCTTTGGAGGATAGTAGTTGGTGAAACCAAGCGGCCCATCACCCATGTGGCCGCATATTTCGTCGCCCTGCACATGGATGTCCACCGGCACCATCTCGGGCAAAATATCCACGCCTGTCAACTTGACCATGATGTCATGCGCGTTGCGAAAGCCGGCATATTGTGCGAACATTAAATTCTGGTCAACGCTGCATGGTTGAACGCAAACAAAGCGGAATGGGTCGCCCGGCATTTGATATGCCAGATAGGCGGCGCCGTCAATCTGGATTTCCGTCGAGGGGATAGGGACAATCTCCGCAACAGAGTCCGTGGGTGTCGTCGTATCCCCAGATAGGTTTGGATTGCCTGGTCTGGATGAGGCAATTGGTAAGTTGCACGCCATGACGAAAAACAATGCCAGCGTAAAAAACGAAAGCTTATTCTTCATCACGATATGCTCCATTTTGGGACGAATAATATCTTTTATGAATCGTAGAGGAGCGCTTATGATCTTCCTCTTTGCCCTATTGTATCTTGCTCTCAATCCCCCTGCGCCACTCCCTTCGGTCGGGCACCTCCCCTCGCGCAGCATTCTGTAAGGGCAAATATCGACAGCCAAATCTGGATAGCTATTCAAAGTCTAAATGTTGTATTTGCCGTCTCGCATAAGCGTAGCAATCCTGTGGACCGTCGTGGCGCTGCTTCGCGGCATCAGCGAAGCGATCCTGCGGACGGGCGGTGTGGGAGGACCGAAGAGGAGCAACCTTTGCCGAGGGCCAAACGTATACTACTTCAGATCCACAACACTTATTCGCAAAGGAATCGACACATGAACAGACATCGAGGATTTCGACATCATGGACCGAGGCATTTCCACCGCTGGGGATTCTTTCCCGGTTTTTTCTGGCCGATCGGCCTGGCGTTCCTGCTTTTTGGTGGGCATTGGTGGCCTGCCATTTTGATCTTGATTGGCTTGTCCGTCATTTTCGGATCGTTATTCCATGACGAGAGGCCGATGGAGCCGCACAATCCTCCTCCACCGTTTTATAATGCTCGGCCAATGACGCCTCCCCCCGCTCCGAGGGTTGACCCTGCACCCGTTCAGCAAATTCATCGCGTGGACCTGCTTCCGCTTACTTGTTCACAGTGTGGAGGACCGATTCGTTCCTACGAAGTGAAGTGGACTGGCGCACAAAGTGCCGCTTGTCCATATTGTGGGTCAAATTTGAAGATGAAGAAGGCGTAATCTTCACTGCTCCAATGCAAACATGAGAACAGGAGGCTCAGTTGAGCGTCCTTGTATCATGTTTAATCAAGATACCGCCTCCAGCCCTGCCCAACTACCGCCTCCAGACGCATCCCTTAAATGGGCCAGTCGCATATCCTATAGGTAATCAACCACCCATAGGAGTTTTTCATGAACCAGACAACCGCGTTTCTCAAACGTCACTCGCTCGTGCTCGGAATTGTATTGATGTTCCTGTTTACCTGGCCGCTTGACCTGGTGAACAGTGGGATTGCGAAAATTGATATTCCCTTCATTTTTCTTCTTTTCCTTGGCTGGGGGTTTGGCCTTGCTTCTGTCATCATGACCGGGCTAACTCTTGGTAAACAGGGCGTAGTTTCGCTGTTGAAGCGCTACATTCAATGGCGCGTCGGCTGGAAATGGTATCTGGCGGCATTTTTGTTGGAGCCAGTCCTGCAAATCCTGGGTGTGTATGGCAATGCACTAATTACAGGTGTCGCGCCTGACTATAGCCGGGTCATGGCATACAAAGTGTTCGGCGAAGGCGCAACGTTGTGGCTTTTCATCGTGCCCTTCTTCATCACTGACCTCATTTCCAACGGGGAAGAGATAGGCTGGCGCGGCTACGCTCTGCCGCGTTTGCAGGCGAAATACAGCGCACTGAGTTCCACGTTGATCCTTGGTGTGATATGGGGTTTCTGGCATCTGCTCAAGTTCCTGCCACATTGGAACCCGCTCGTGTTTGCATTCTTCATGCTTCACACCGTGTCTTTCGCTGTGATCCTGAGCTGGCTGTATA
>Ga0209131_1002898_pt1 | contig 11529 bp, 8 predicted proteins | sample GraSoi_2013_40cm_FD_185826 | JGI IMG/M metagenome (GOLD analysis project Ga0209131, IMG submission 185826) | Grasslands soil microbial communities from the Angelo Coastal Reserve, California, USA - Sample 9_17_2013_40cm (SPAdes) (version 2) | ecosystem: Environmental > Terrestrial > Soil >...
GGCACCTCGCCATCCTGCGCCGCCACGGCCTCGTGCGCACCAGGCGGCATGGCCGGCTGGTGTATTGCTCGCTGGATACCGCTCGCTATCAGCACTGTCTGCGCAAGCTAGCCGAGGTCGTCGCGCAGCCGGCCACGGCTGCGGCTACGCCTGTCGCGCCCCGCGCGGAGCCATCCGAAACGCCGCCGGACATGCTGGGCGCGCATCGGCGCGGCTGAGCGGCGAGACCGGCATACGAGAGCTTTCGCGCGACACACGACATGAACGTACGAGAGTCAACAGGAGGCAGAGCACATTGGGCAAAGACAAAGTACGGGTAGCGATCGTCGGCGTGGGCAACTGCGCTTCGTCGCTGGTCCAGGGCGTCGAGTACTACAAGCACGCCGCCGAGGATGACTTCATCCCCGGCCTGATGCACGTCAATCTGGGCGGATACCACATCGACGACATCGAGTTCTCCGCCGCCATCGACATCGACCAGCAGAAGGTCGGCAAGGACCTGAGCGAGGCGATCTTCTCTGGCCCGAACAACACGTACAAATTCACCGACGTGCCCGTCAAGCATGTGCCCGTGGTGCGCGGCATGACCCATGACGGCCTGGGTAAGTATCTCTCGCAGGTCATCACCAAGGCGCCAGGGTCCACCGCCAACATCGTCAACGTCCTGCGCGACACCGGCACCGACGTGGTCATCAACTATCTGCCCGTCGGCAGCGAGACGGCGACCAAGTGGTACGTCGAGCAGGTGTTGCAGGCCGGCTGCGGCTTCGTCAATTGCATCCCCGTCTTTATCGGGCGCGAGCAGTACTGGCGCGAGCGCTTCGAGGCGGAGCGGCTGCCGATCGTCGGCGACGACATCAAGAGTCAGGTCGGCGCGACGATCGTTCACCGCACCTTGACGCGGCTCTTCCGCGAGCGCGGTGTGCGGCTCGAGCGCACGATGCAGCTGAACGTCGGCGGCAACACCGACTTTTACAACATGCTCGAGCGCGACCGGCTGGAGTCCAAGAAGATCTCGAAGACCAACGCTGTGACGAGCCAGCTCGATTACGACCTGGGCGCCGACAACGTCCACATCGGCCCCAGCGACTACGTCCCCTGGCTGAGCGACCGCAAATGGGCCTACATCCGCCTGGAGGGGCGCACCTTCGGCGATGTGCCGCTGAATGTCGAGCTGAAACTGGAGGTCTGGGACTCTCCCAACTCGGCGGGCGTGGTGATCGACGCCGTCCGCTGCGCGAAGCTCGCGAAGGACGCCGGCCTGGGTGGTGCGTTGCTCGGCCCGTCGGCGTACTTCATGAAGTCGCCGGCCGTGCAATACACCGACGAGCAGGCGCGGCTGATGACCGAAGAGTTCATCCACGAGTTTAGCCAGGCTGGGCGCAAAGTGCGCGAGCAGGCCGATGCCACCAACGGACATCATGCTGAGCCCCTCGCCGTGGAGCCGCTGGCAGAGGCGGAGTAACCCTACCCGTGGCAGGGCCGCGTGACCCACCGCGGTGCGCGGCCCTGCCCCACTCCTTGACCCCGCGTCAAGGTCGATCCCGCTGCGCGCAGACGGAGCCGCTATGGTCTACTATCTGATTCGATTCGCCAGCTGGCTTGCCGGCAAGACACCGCGGCGTGTGCGACTGACGCTGGCGGGCGTCGCCGCTGAGGCGATCTATCTCGGCTGGGTGAGCAAGCGGCACGACACCATCGCCAATATGGCGCGCGTCCTGGGCACCACACGCGACGACCCGCGCGCCCGGCGTCTCGCGCGCATCTCGTGGCGCAACTTTGGCCGCTACGTCTCCGATTTCATCTACATGCCCAACACCACGCAAGAAGCCATCGTCGCGCGGCTGCGCGACACCACGCCGCCCCCCGGCGCTTTCGCGCTGATCGAGGAGGCGCGGGGCCACGGCAAGGGCGTCATCCTGGTCGCGGCACACTTCGGCGCGTACGATGTCGCCGGTATCGCCGTCGCCAGTCGTTTCCCCGTCCACCTGATCGTCGAAACCCTGGACGACGCACGCATGGACAAGATGTGGCAGGAGCAACGGCGCTCGCTGGGCATGGAGGTCATTCGCATCGAGCAGTCCCCGCGCCAGATGCTGCGTGTGCTGCAAGACAACGGCATCATCGCGGTCGCGCTGGACCGGCCGCTGCCGGCAGGCGAGGGCATACCTATCACGTTCTTCGGTGCACGGTGCTGGGTACCGGGTGGCATCGCACAGCTCGCGGTGCGCTCGGGCGCCGCGGTAGTCCCTGGCTTCTGCGTCTACGACGAGGCCTACTCGACGACGTACTATCTCGGCGCTGGCCCGGTGCTGTATCCGGAGGTGACCGGCGACCGCAAGGCCGACACGCTTCGGCTGGCACAGCGCATGTTCGACGCAATCGAAGAGCACATTCGCGAGCGCCCCGATCAGTGGGCCATGTTCCGGCCGTTCTGGCAGGAGAATAATGGTGGCGCGGCGGTCACCACGCGCGCGGAACGCTCCGCCGCGCACGAGGTCCTGGCGGAGCCTCGAGGCGATGCGCATGTCTAGGTACTGGATTTTCCGGCTCTCCGCTGCCATTCTCCCGCGTGTGCCGATGCAGATCGCGCGGCCGCTGGCGGTGGCCGCCGGCACGCTCATCTGGGCGCTGGCCGGCACGGCGCGGCGGCGCACCGTGCGCAATCTGCGCCATATCGCCGCGCTGCGCGAGCATCCAGATCGGCTGCCCGCCGCCGCGCGCGGGGTCTTCCAGAGCATGGCGCTCAACTATCTGGATTTCTTTCGTGGCCGATACATCTCCGATGAGGAGGCGCGTGCCGGCTGGACCATCGAGAATGAGGCCGAATTCGACGCGCTCATGGCAGAAGGGCGCGGCCTGATCATCTTCTCCGGTCATTTCGGCAATTTCGAGTATGGCGCGTCGCGGCTGGGCGTGCTGGGCCACAAACTCCTCACGCCCGCCGAACACATGCAACCCGAGGCCCTGTTTGAGCTGTTCTGCCGCCTGCGCGAGCACCACAATATGCGCATCGTGCCGGCAGATAGCCGCGACTCGCTACGCGAGCTGCTGGATGCCTTGAAACGCGGCGAGATCGTGATCTTCATTGCCGACCGCTACGTCCTCGGTGCGAGCGCCGAGGTGCCGTTCTTCGGCGAGCCGGCCAGGCTGCCGACCGGCCCATTCGCGCTGGCCCTGCGCAGTGGCGCGCCGGTGATGGCCGTCTTCTCCTGGCGGACCGGGCCCGGCCGGCAGGTCGGCGTCTTCACCCGGCTGGATTTTGAAGCGCTGCGTCGCGAGGCGGCGGCACCACGCAGCGCGGCAGGTACGGCGGGCGCGGCGGTAGCCGCTGCGCGCGTGCGCTCCGAGCAGCAGACGGAGCGCGCGCAACGCCTCTTCATGGACGAGCTGGAGCGGCGCATCGCCGCACATCCAGAACAGTGGGTATCGGCGTCGCTTCCTATCTGGGAGGACTCGTAACCTATGGCCACCACGCGCATGCGGCGCATCCATGGGCGCCAGTGCTCCACAGGCTGCCCGCCGGCTGCAGGGCATGGCCGCTTGTGGACAGCCGAATCCGGCTGGCGTACAATGCAGAGGCTGGGAGGTGTGCGCAGGCTTGCTACCGGTGTGAAGCGACAGGGTGACGTTAGGGCTATCTTCGACGCGCCCACGAGGAGCGTTCGCTTAGAATGAGAGCGGATGGAGCTTATACCCCACGAAACGCCTGACACCACACCTACCCAGCGCGCAAGAGAAAGCGACGGCATGAATCTCTCACCCACTACCCGCACCGGCCTTGCCGACGTGCATCTCCACACGAATTACAGTGATGGTACCGGCTCTGTCGAGGAGGTGCTGTACTTCGCCCAGCACCATACATCCCTGGATGTCATCGCGGTCACCGACCACGACACGATAGAAGGCGCGCTGCGGGCGCGCGACCTCGCCGCCCGCAACAAGTATCGCTTCGAGGTGATCGTTGGCGAAGAAATCAGCACGCGCGAGGGCCATCTGCTGGCCCTCTTTTTGCATACACCGATTGCACCGGACCAGAGCATCGAGCGCAGCATCGAGCAGGTGCACGAGCAGGGCGGCCTGGCAATTGTAGCGCATCCGTTCAACCGCGTCTTCCGCCACAGCGTCCAGCGGTCGGTGATGAACCGGCTGCTGCGGCAGCCTGAGGTCCATCCAGACGGCATCGAGACACTCAATGGCAGCTTCGCCGGCATTGGCTCGTCGCAGATCGCGATGTCGCTTGCGAAAAGCGTGTATCATTGGGCCGAGACGGGGGGCAGTGACGCGCACACACCAACGGCTGTCGGCTGCGCGCGCACGATCTTCCCCGGCGCATCAGCGCAAGACCTGCGGGCCGCGATCGAGCGCCGCGAGACTGCCCCGATCGGCGCCTTCTGGCAGGCGCGCGAATACGTCGCCTTCGTCTCCCATCGGGTGCGATACGGCGGCGGGGCAACTCACGAGCGGGCACCCGCGGTTCACATAACGGCGCGGCGCGAGCGCAGAATGGCAAAGCGCGCGCGCACCGCGTAGAGAAACGGCACACTGCGGGCGGTGGGGAGGCATGGACAATGGCTGAAGGGCATCAGCCCAGGCGGACGCTGTGAAAATCGGACTCGTTTCGCCCTACGACTGGAGCTATCCTGGCGGTGTCCAGGGGCACATCGCCCATCTGGCGACGGAGCTGCGCTCGCGCGGCCACACCGTGCGCATCCTCACGCCCGCGACCGGCCCGCGCGCACGGCAGGTCGAGTATGGCGTCTATCACATGGGCTGGGCCGCTCCGGTGCGCGTCAACGGCTCGGTGGCGCGCGTCGCCATCGCGCCGGACCTCAAGGGCAAGATCCGCAGCCTGCTCAAGCGCGAGCAATTCGACGTCTTGCACCTGCATGAGCCGCTGGCCTCCGCGTTGCCGCTGACGCTCCTGCACCTCTCGCGCATCTCTGGGGCCGTCAACATCGGGACATTTCACGCATATGGGCGCCACGGCCTCACCTCCACCTCCGAGTGGGCGTATGTCTCGGCCAAGCCGTTCCTGATGCGCTACGTCCGCCGGTTGGATGGCCGTATCGCCGTCTCGACGCCCGCGGCCGAGTTCGTCTCGCGCTTCTTCCCTGGGGACTATCGCGTGATTCCCAACGGCGTCGATGTGGAGCGCTTCTCGCCGCGCGTGCCACCGCTGGCGCGCTACAACGACGGGAAGCTCAACGTGCTTTACCTGGGGCGATTGGAGGTGCGCAAAGGCGCGAAATACCTGTTGCGCGCTATCCCGCTGATCCGCGAGCACTATCCGAACACCCGCTTCATCATCGCCGGCGATGGCCCGCTGCGTGCGGGCTTCCAGCGGCTGGTGGCGCAGGCGGGCCTGCGCGATGTGGTCTTCCCCGGCCGGATTCCGGCCGAAGAGCTGCCCGCGCTCTACACCTCTGCGCACGTCTATTGCGCGCCGAATACCGGCGGCGAAAGCCAGGGTGTCGTGCTGCTGGAGGCGATGGCCGCGGGCCGCGCCGTCGTCGCCTCGGACATCCCCGGCTTCCGAACGGTGATCCATTCCCAGCGCGATGGCTTGCTGGTACGGCCTTCTAGCCATGAGGAGCTGGCCTGGGCGGTCTGCCATTTGCTGGCGGATGAGGGCGAGCGCCGCCGGTTGGGCGAGGTTGCGCGCGTGCGCGCGGACGAGTTCAGCTGGGAGCGCGTCGGGGATCGCGTCGTGGCCTATTACGAAGAGGTGTTGGCGCAGCATGCTACCGCGCGCCAGCGCCAAATCGTGCCGGCCCCGACGCTCCTGCTGGCCGAATGACGGAGGCGCGTGCGGGAAGGCGGCAGCCGGAGCGCACTGTTCGCTGTTCGCTGGCTGGCGCCCCGCGCTAGATGGGCCATAGGCGCAGCTTTTCCGATGGTCGTCTCGATATAGTAAAATAGGATCAATGCGGATCGAGGAGAGAGCATGTTTGGTCCGGGCCTGCAGATGTACGTGCGGCGTATTGCGGAGACGATTGTTCGACCGCTTGCGGCGCTTGGTCTGACCCCGAACATGGCGACGCTTCTCGGCTTGCTGTTCAATGGTGTGGCGGCGGCGACCATCGCCACGGGCAACCTGCGCATCGGCGGCGTGATACTCTTGTTCGCCGGCGCGTTCGACATGGTCGATGGTGCCCTGGCGCGCGTCCGAAACCAGAAGACGACATTCGGCGCCTTCTTCGATTCGACGCTGGACCGCTTTTCCGAAGGGATTGTCTTGCTCGGCGTGATCATCTTCGCGCTGACAGGACTGCCCGCCTCACCAGCGACGACCTGGCTCGTCGCCCTGACCTACATCGCTGGGCTGAGCTCCTTGATGGTGAGCTACATCCGTGCCCGCGCCGAAGGACTGGGCCTCGAGTGTAAAAGCGGGCTGATGGCTCGGCCGGAGCGTGTGCTCCTGCTGGCCGCCGGCCTGATCATTGGTGGAGCTTCCTGGCTCCTGTGGACGATCGCTATTCTTGCCGTCACGAGCACGTACACCTCGGTGCAACGAATCGTCGCGGTCTGGCATACCATCGCGCGTGCGCGCCGTGCCGAGGCTCAACGCCCGGCTCGCGCCGAAGACATTGCACACCGCGACGAGATGGGCAATAGCATGCCCGCCAGATCACCCGATGCGCACGAACCGCAGTCGCACGCGCAGGGACTCGCTTCTGGAGTAGGTCCACCCCAGCCAGGGCCAGCGCCACACTGAGTTATCTTTCGGGATGTCGCGCGCTTGTGACGCGCATTCCGGCCTGTACCGCCCGCCTCCGGCGCGGGCGGGAAAAATCGAGTGGAGAGCACACTCGCCACAGGGCGAGAAGCCGGAAAAGATGCGGGCCTGGGTTGAGGTGGTGGTGGAACGGGCAGCTACACGCGCGAAGCGCCCTATGCCGTGAGTGCGACACATCGTGTGATCGCGTCCGGCATGCGTCGTCAGTGCAGCAGAACAGATGAAAATGCTCCTGGACTGAGCATCGTGCCGTTAACGCAACCAGTGACTCACCGCCTCCCCGCCCCGTGTCTCCATGCTCTTCCCAGCTCGGAAGAAGTAGGAGCATATGAGTCAGTTTACCCTTGATCCCAATCCCGCAGTCCCGCAGAATGGCTCCGCGGGCGAGCAACCGACACCAAAGCCGGCGCGCCGGCGCCGCCACTCCGCCTCGCGTGCGAGCGCGGCGAGTCGCGCCGAAGGCGCGGCGCTGGCCGCCGAGCAGCCCACCGCACAGCCAGAGGCCGCGCCAGCGCCAGCGGCTGAACAGGCCGCGACGTCCGCAGCCCAGCAGCCGGCACCGGCCGCCGCGGCGGCCGCGAGCAGCGCACCCAAGCCGCGCAGCCAGCGTCCCCGGCGTGCCAGCGCGCGCAAGAACGGCGTTCAGCTCGTGAAGCCCGCCGGCGCACCCGCCAGCGATGCGGCCGAGGCCACGGCAGCCGCGCCCGGCGGCGAGCCCGAGACGCGCGCGGTGCCCGTCACGACAGAGCAGGCGTTCGAGGCCTCGGCCGCCACGGCGGTGCCCGGCGCGCCGCAGCCGCGCCGCTATCGCTTCGAGCGCCGGACGCCATCCAGCGCGGCCACTGCGTCCGCTCGCGGCGAGCGGATCAGTGGCCCACTCGCCGCCACCGGCTTTGCTGAGCCGGCAGAGGCCGCACCCGCGACGCCGGATGTCGCACCCGAGATGGAGGCGCAGCCTACGCTTGCCACCCCGCCGCGCGAGCGCCGTGATGAAACGACCAGCGATGTGCTGACGGATATCGTCTCGCTGCTCGGCCTGCAAGGCTCCGCGGCGTCCGCTGGCGCAGCCGCGCCCACAGAGCCTACGGAACACGACGTGCAGAACGCGCTGGAGGCTGAAGCCGCCGAGACCGATGCTGAATCGGCAAGCGCGGAGGCCGAGCAGCCCGGCGGAACACGGCGGCGGCGGCGGCGGCGGCGCAGTGCCGGGCATACCGGTGGGGCGGAGGATGATGCCGAGGCCGTGCATGTCGTCGAGAGCGCGCCCGACGAGATAGCGGCAACACCCTACCCGGAACCCGAGGCCGACACGCGCAACGGCTACGCGGCGGAAGAGCCGTATACCTATGGCTACCCTGGCCAGCAGCCCTATTCCCCGTATTCGCGCGCCCCACGCGAGCGCGCCACGAATGAGGCGCCGTGGGACATTGCCACCGGCCAGCAGCGCACGCGCCAGCCGGAGAGCCCGTTTGCCTCGCCGGAGCCAAGCTTCGCGCGCGGCTTCGGCCCGCAGCCGCGCGGCGTGGCCGGCCCGGCCCGCGAAACCTACCCGCGCACGCCGCGCCCCGAGCGCGGCATCGACGTGCCGCCGATGTCGCCGAACGTGTTGGCGTCTACGGTAACGCACGCCATCCAACAGCAGACAGACCGTCTGCTGAACGAGCTGCGCCACCAGACCAACCCACCGGCGATGTCGGTCATCCTGCCGCCGCTTCCCTCGACGGAGCGCGTCGGCGTGTTTGTAGACGTGGCCAATGTGCTGTACTCGTCGCGCAACCTGCGCATCAACCTGGACTTCGGGCGGCTGCTAGACTTCCTGCGCGGCAACCGGCGGCTGGTGCGGGCGCATGCCTATGCGCCGACCGATCCGGATCCGCGTGCCGACCAGTCCTTCCTGAACGCCGTCAAGGGCTATGGCTATCGCATCACGACTAAGAACTACAAGACGTTCTCCAGCGGTGCGAAGAAGGCCGACATGGACCTCGACCTGTGCATGGACATCGTACGGCTGGTGGGCGCCGGCGCGCTGGACACCGTCTCGCTGGTCAGTGGTGACAGCGATTTCCTACCGCTGCTCGAATACTGCTCGGATCACGGTGTGCGCGTCGAGGTCGCGGCATTCGAGGACAGCGCGGCGATGATCCTGCGCCAGAGCTGCGACGTCTTTATCAATCTCTCGTTGGTGGACGACATCCGCGCGTAGGGGTCTCTCCCCCAACCGGCGATCGTCGTCTTCCCCCGGCCCCTCCCCGTCGCGATGGGGAGGGGCGCGAGCGCTGCGCCATGGGGAGGGCAGACAGCGGTCCCGCCGATTTGACACCGGTTGGCAACTGGTGCTATAGTGAAAGTGTTAGATGAGCGTGCGCGCCTTTCTGCGGCCCGCGCTCCAGTTAGTGCGTCTTCTCCAGTCGGCCTCGTGTGAAGGTCCGCTGCGCCCGATGGCACGGTGGACCTTTTTGTGTGACGCGTATCCGATCCTTGCGGCGATGATGCAATGGCGAGCTTGACGACCTCCCGGGAACGCGGAGGGCTGGCTCGCACGGAAGGATTACGCGTGCCCTCGCACCAATTTTCACGAGATGTTTCTACCCTCGACCAGACGCCCTCTGGCACCTTGACCTCAACCACCACGACCGCTACCGCTACGACCACCATAGCCTCGCCCTTTGCCGAGCTTGGCGCCCGCCCGCATACGGTGCGCGCGCTCGCCCGCATGGACATCGAGACGCCGACGCTGATCCAGACGCGCGCGATTCCGCCGCTGCTTGCCGGGCGTGACGTCATTGGCCAGTCGCGCACGGGCTCCGGCAAGACCATTGCCTTCGGGCTGCCGCTCGTCGAGCGGATCGATCCGCGGCGCCGCCAGGTGCAGGCGCTGGTGCTCGTGCCCACGCGCGAGCTGGCCAGTCAGGTGGCCGACGTGCTGGCCGCGCTGGACGGCGGGCGCGGCCTGCGTGTCGTCCAGCTCATCGGCGGGCGCTCGCTTGGCCCGCAGCGCGACGACCTGCGCGCCGGCGCACATGTTGCCGTCGGCGCCCCCGGCCGCGTGCTGGACCATATTCGCCAGGGCAATCTGGACCTTAGCGCGGTACGCTTTGCCGTGCTGGATGAAGCCGACCAAATGCTCGACGCTGGCTTCGCGCCGGATGTCGAGCGCATCCTCGCCAGGACGCCCGCCACGCGCCAGATGGCGCTGTTTACCGCAACGCTGCCGGAATGGACGACACGGATCGCGCAGCGCTACCTCAAGGACCCGGTGCACGTTGATGCCGGCTCGCCGGAGACGCGGCCCGCCCCGGCCATCGCGCAGATCGTCTATCACGTGCCGCAAGGCCAGCGGCTCGACGCGCTGACGGCGCTCTTGGACCGCCGCCGCGACGCCACCGGCGCGCTGCTCGTCTTTGGGCGCACAAAGCACGGTGTCAAAAAGCTGGCGAAGCAGCTCGAAGCGCGCGGCTATCCGGTCGCCGCGCTGCAAGGCAACATGAGCCAGAACGCCCGCGACCGTGTGATCGCGGATTTCCGCGCGGGCCGGGTGCCGATTCTGCTGGCGACGAATGTGGCCGCGCGGGGTCTGGACGTGACCTCCATCGAGCAGGTGATCAACTACGAGCTACCCGAGTCTGCCGAGCTCTTCACGCACCGCGTCGGCCGCACGGGTCGGATGGACCGCGAGGGCGAGGCGATCACGCTGCTCACGCCCGAGGATCTGCCGGCGTGGCAGAAGATCCAGCGCGACCTGGGGGTGAAGCTGCAGCCGCGGCCATGGCCGCAGCGTGAGATGCCGCTGCCCAGTCTGCCGGCGCAGGTGGACGCGACGCCAAACACAAGTGCCATGCCCTCCGCGACGCGGCCGGCCAGCCCGCCGCCGTTCCGCGGCCGCCCTGGCCAGGGCGCGCGTTGGGACCGGCGCCCGGCGCGGCGCGAAGCGTAGGCCTCCACCCCCAGCCCCTCCGCTCCGCTTTGCTCAAGAGCCGCTCCTGGCCTGGCGGCCCTTCTCGCTGGCGCTCGCGCGTCTCTCCCCCAAAGGGCGAGGGGAGCCAGAGAGAACCTCGCCTGATGGCTGCCGCGCGCGAGCCTGTTGGCGCGGGATATCCCACCACGGTGGAGTCCACGCAGGGCAGCCATACCTCATCCGCACGGCATCTGTAGACAACCGGCCCTGCGTCCAGGTAAAATCCGCCTAGAGATCGGCGATGGAGCCAGGCGGAGAGCGAGGTGGACGCAGTGCGGCGAGATAGCGAGCAGCCCCGAAGCGCGGTAACGCACCCTCCGGCGCGGCGTGTCGCCGTGTACCCCGGCACCTTCGATCCCGTGCACAAAGGCCATATCGACATTGCCCGGCGCGCCGCCAAGCTGGTGGATGAGCTGGTCGTTGCCGTCTATCGCACGCCGAGCAAGCACCTGATGTTTTCGACGGAAGAGCGGCTCGCGCTCTGGCGCGAGTGCATCGCCGATGATGAGCTCACCAACGTGCGCGTGGAGCCGTTCGATGGGCTGATCGTCGAGTTCGCGCGCAGTGTCGGCGCACAGGCTATCGTGCGCGGGCTGCGCGCCGTCACCGACTTCGAGTATGAGTTTCAGCAAGCGCTGATGAACCGCAAATTGGCGCCGGAGATCGAGACACTAATGGTCGTGACGGCGCTCGGCCATCTCTTTATCAGCTCGTCGCTGCTCAAAGAAGTGGCGCGGCTGCACGGCGACCTGGACGGTCTGGTGACGGCCAACGTAGCGCGCGCCATCCAGGCAAAGCTCGCCCACGAAAAATAGCGCCCCGTGATCCGGACGCG
>Ga0209131_1002901_pt1 | contig 11525 bp, 5 predicted proteins | sample GraSoi_2013_40cm_FD_185826 | JGI IMG/M metagenome (GOLD analysis project Ga0209131, IMG submission 185826) | Grasslands soil microbial communities from the Angelo Coastal Reserve, California, USA - Sample 9_17_2013_40cm (SPAdes) (version 2) | ecosystem: Environmental > Terrestrial > Soil >...
AACTGCCCCGGTATCGTGGCCACCTATTCAATTGGTATGACACACAATCGCTGGTCCCGCTTCCACCAACTTTCATATCGAGTGTCGACAGCGGTAACCTGGTAGCATCACTCTGGACTCTTCAGCAAGGATGCCTGGAACTGCTGCACCGGCCTGTCCTGCAGCCTGAATTGCCGGATGGATTCCTGGACCATCTTTATCTTCTGATGAGTATCCGTGCACTTCCGCGCCGGAAGTTCTCTGCAATAGAAACAATGCTGAAGCGAGAAGATTGGCTGCCCTACCTTTTGGATATTCCCGATGCCGTTCTCAAGGATATCCATCAGCCGGCTTCCAATCCCAAGCATCGCGCGGACGCGCAGTGGTTTCAGGAGCAGGCCGAAGAACGGATAAGGCAAGTTAGCCGAACGGTGCAGATGTACGCTCCATGGCTACTCCCGGAGTTTGCCCCATTGAAGGATGTACCCGCGATCTATCCGCTGGGCGGGTCCGAGAGCCTCCCGGTTCTCCAGCGGATGCCGGGCTTCATCGATAAACTTTCCGGCCGGTTGCAGGCGGCAGTGGATTCAACGGAGGACGGGGAGGCGAACTCACTTTACCGGCAATTGCTAGCCCTGCTCCCAGATGCGCGTTCAAGGGTTGCTCGTCTCATAGAAGATCTGAGGAAGATTGCCGATCAGGCGAGCGGACTGGCGGACGAAATGGATTTTGGATTTCTCCTACAGCGGAGCCGGCAGTTGCTCTCGGTTGGCTTCGACGCTAAAACGGAGCAGCTCAACCCCGCCTGTTACGACCTGCTGGCAAGCGAAGCGCGCATCGCCTTCTTTGTTGCCATCGCCAAGGACAACATTCCTCAGGAGAGCTGGTTTTTGCTGGGACGGCCGGTCATGCTGGATCAAGGCATGGCCGGAATCCTCTCATGGACCGGCACAATGTTTGAATACCTGATGCCAGCCCTTTGGATGCGCACTTACCCTAATACGCTTTTGGAACGTGCAGCATTCGCCGCGGTGAGGTCGCAACGAGCCTATGCGGCTCACAAAAGAATTCCCTGGGGCATTTCCGAGTCGGCTTATCTCCGAACGGATGAGTGTGGCAACTATCAATATCACGCATTCGGGGTGCCTCAGTTGGCCGTGCACAAACTTGACCTGGACGGGCCCGTGGTTTCGCCTTACTCAACATTCCTGGCGCTGGATAGTGATTCTTTAGCTGCGCTCCAGAACTTGCGCAGGCTGCAACGGATGCGTTCCATCGGACCTTACGGGTTCTACGAGGCTTTGGACTTCAACTCGTCGCGTGTCCGGTCCCGGTTTCGCCGCTGCGAGCAGGTGCGCTGCTGGATGGCGCATCATCAGGGCATGAGCCTGCTCGCCATGGCAAATTTCCTGCATGGTAAAGTGGTGCAGCGCTGGTTTCACAGCCATCCGCGAGTACAGGCCACTGAATTGCTGCTCCAGGAGAAGCCGGCTGCTCGCGTGCCGCGTCCCCAGGCGGCGTGAGCTTCTGGAATTAAAACGAACCAGTTGATTTGGCCCACTCGTTCATCGGTTTAATGTAAGCACTCTATGCGAAACTGGCACATCCCCGGCCTCGCGCTTCTCTTGACCCTTGTGGTGAGTGTCTCCAGCCACTCGCAGCAGGCACCGGATCCAGAGGTAATCGTCATTGATGCAAAGGCGCCTTCGCATCCCTTTCCGCACTTCTGGGAAACGATGTTTGGCTCGGGACGAGCTGTGCTGTCACTGCGCGAGAGCTATCGCGACGACTTGCGTGCGGTGAAGCAGATCACCGGATTCAAATATGTTCGCTTCCACGGGATTTTCCACGATGAGCTTGGGGTCTACAGCGAAGACAGCCAGGGACGCCCCGTCTACAACTTTTCATACGTTGACCAGATCTATGATGGCTTACTTGCGAACGATATTCGCCCTTTCGTTGAGCTCAGCTTTATGCCCAATCAGTTGGCGGCGAGCAATACCCTGCACTCCTTTTGGTACAAGCCCAATGTTTCTCCGCCGAAGGATTGGGACCGCTGGAGCGATCTGATCGCGGCATTCGTGCAGCATCTCGTCTCCCGCTATGGCATCGACGAAGTTTCGCAATGGTATTTCGAAGTCTGGAACGAACCCAACATCGACTTTTGGGCTGGACAGCCGAAACAGGAAAGCTACTGGGAGTTGTACGACCACACCGCGCTCGCGATCAAAAAAATAAGTTCGCGGCTGCGAGTGGGTGGGCCGGCGACCGCGCAAGCGGCATGGGTCGATGCTTTGATTCGCCACTGTGCAGAGAAAAAGATTCCACTCGACTACGTGTCGACGCACGTCTATGCCAACGATACTGCAGAGGACATTTTTGGTACGCACGAGGACGTTCCTCGCGACCGAATGGTCTGCCGCGCAGTGAGTAAAGTTCACACCCAGATCACGGCATCGGCCATGCCAGGCTTGCCGCTGATCTGGAGCGAGTTCAATGCGAGCTACAAGAATGAGCCCGGCGTAACCGATTCTCTCTACATGGGCCCTTGGATCGCCGACACCATCCGCCAGTGCGATGGTCTGGTGGATGACATGTCTTACTGGACTTTCTCGGACGTCTTCGAAGAACAAGGCGTGGTGAAAACACCGTTCTATGGTGGCTACGGACTGGTCGCGGTGGATGGCATTCCCAAGCCGGCTTTCAATGCCTTCAAACTGCTCCACAATCTGGGGGAGGAACGAATCAAGGTCGGCTCCGACTTCGTCCTGGTTACGCGCAGAAAAGACGGCAGTCTGGTGCTGGCCGTATGGAACTACTCTCCGCCGGAGCAATCCGGATATCCCAGGACGATCACCTTGCGCCTCAACGCTGCGAATGCAAAGCAGGCGTTAATTTCGCGGCTGGATCACGATCACGGAGACTTTCACTCCGCCTACGAGAAGATGGGTTCCCCACGCTATCCCACCCAGAGGCAAATCCTGGAACTACGCCAGGCAACGGAACTGCCGCCTCCCGAAATGCGCCAGATAGAACATGGTGACCTGACGTTAACATTGCCCGGGCAGTCTTTGGTGCTAATCGAATTGAAGTAGAGGAGTCGAGGTTAGGTCGGCTCGGCAGACGCCGCACAATCTACCTTTACCTACGGCTGATACTTCTTGAAGCCCGCGCGCTGCATGCCACGCTGCGCCTCCGGGTTTTTCATGAACGTATTCCAGACAAAACCAGTCCGGACATTTTCCGCCATAAGCATGGTGATCCCGGTATCAATCCCAACGACGTCGCTGTCGTACCAATTCCTCAGCGGATTGAATGCATTTACAAATCCATACTTGCTCCATGCCCGCGGATAGTGGTCCTTGATGTTCTTAAGGACACGCATCACGGGTTGCGGCAGAAACGGTAGGGAACCCGCCGACGCACTCGGAACGACGGTTCCATCAATCGGGCCCATCGTTGGCGGACCTCCCCAAATCACATAGCCCTTCTCCGAATCTGAAGCTGAAATACCCCAGAGGTCGTCGCTGTAATCCGGGAACAGCCTGGCCAGTTCGAGACAGAAATGGCGATGGGCATCCGTCGCTGATTTCGAGTTCTGGAAATAGTCGGCATAGGCGTCGCGTTTGTCGCGGAAATCAAACCAGGCCTGCGAGTATTGATGCACAAATAACGGGGTGAACGAGCCGATATAACGAATGCCGTCAAATTCGAACTTCGTTCGCTTCCATGCGTTCCAGACTTGTCCGGGCAGGGGATGGGTAAGCGATCCCAAGCCCAGGAGATAGATCATCATCATTTCGCTGTAGTAGTCCCATCGATAGGGAAGAAAACCGAGTTCCGGGGTCCATCCATGCGGCAATAGCGACGTATCCTCTGAGAGCCAGGTCCAGTCAATCCTGTTAAAGATTTGATACGCCAGAAGGCTAATTTCGGAATGTTGCTCGAAGTGCCGACGACAAGTGAGAATTCCGCAGAGGAGGATCGACGTGTCCACGGAAGACACTTCGGAGTCCCATATCCGCTCGCCGGTATTCAGGTCAGCGAAATGGTAAAAGAAGCCGCGATGAGTCGGCATCTTTTTCCAGAGGAAGCGCAGAGTGAGCAAAACCCGATCCCGCGCCTCAGGAGCGGAGATGAATCCACGCTTTTCTCCGATACAAAGAGCGGTGAGTCCAAACCCTGTTGCCGCGATGCTCGCGACCACGGTTGTGTCGTTTTTTAGGACATTGCACCGATCTTTGATCAACCCGGTTTGCGGACTTGCTTGGTCCCAAAAAAACTGGAAGTTTCGTTTCTCGAGTTCGTCAAGAAACTGGTCATCGTCCGGCGAGAGAACGCTTGGGGCTGGCGAGGGCTGTGGACCGTTGCGCTGTTCCGTATCAATTGCGACCAGGGAGAATATTTCGCCACGGTCGAACATCTTCCACAAGCCTACGCCGCCCATCTGCAGGAGAATCTCCCGTCGTGAAAGGCCGTTCGTACCGAGGGTACCCTTTTCTTTCTCGCCCATCAGCCAAATTTAGATGCTTTTATCATCCTCGTTGATTTTCAGGCCGGAGAACGAATTTAGGCCCGCGCTTCCCGGCTCAGCAGCACCCGGCAAGCGGAATATTCCTAAGAAACTTTACCATGCGCAAACTGCGTCCTAAAATGGTAAACAAAAGGGTGCAATGAGTAAACGGAAGATAATCGCGACTTGGGCAATAATAGTTTTCGGGATCTTCGGGCTGACATTAAGCATCGCCCTGTTGCATCGGCGACAGCCGGTCACGCTGCGAGGCGCCGTCTTACGACAGGATAAGGATCCAAACAAGCAATTGCCAATTGCCGACGTCCAGATCACTGCGACCAATGCGTTGGGAAGTGGAAGTTCGAAGTCCGATTCTTCGGGCTTTTTTAGTTTGACGCTTCCCAAGGGACTCAGACGGCGTCAACCGGTCCTGCTCCAATTCCGCCGTAAGGATTATCAACCCCTGGAGTGGGATGACTTCATCTCAGACAAAATCTATGTCGCCCCTATGGTCCCAATCAATCAGGACACGAAAGACGAATCCCATTCCCAATCGTCGGTTTCAAATACCCGGATCAGATATTCGGTGAAGGCGACCGCCGAGGCAAATATAGGAAGCGCCGTGAAGACGTTCCAGGTGATCAATACGGGGAATACGCCGTGTAACAAGCGGCCTCCATGCTCACCCGACTCGAAGTGGAAGGCTGCGGATGGTCTTTTGTCTCTCGATGCCGGGGAGGGAAATGAGTTCCGCAGCGCAAGGGTTTCTTGCATTGCAGGACCATGTCCCTTCACCAGGGTAGAACTAGAAAACGTTTCGCAGGATCGCCGCCACTTCAAAGTGATGGCTCGCAATTGGTCGGACACGACCACTTTCCTACTGGAGGCTGAGGTGGTTCACCCGATGACGAGCGATAAGGTGCGTGAAACCTATCCTGTGATTTTCGGACGCGCGCTAAATTTCAGCTTGCCCGCGGACGCGGAGGGCCCGAGCATCGAAGCTGAAATCGATGGAGAAGCCATCATTTTTCCCCTCGGGCCGGATCTCATCTTGCGCTGGGCAGCCTGCCACGTGGGGGTCGACAAGGACCAATCCAAAACCTATCGATGTGAGCTTAACCCGGGATACCAGTTCCGGTAGGGCGCTGCCACGCTGAAAAACTCAGACTATGGTTAGCCCACAAGGCAAAGAGCTACCGGGAATTCGGCTAAAACTTTGGAGAGACTAATCTGTGTTTCTAAGCCCGCGACTTCCCCGCTGAACACGTTTTGGGTCTGTTTGCCAGAGACGTCGGGTGGTAGGGGAATGTGAGTGTCCTCCCAGATCTGGGGTCCGACTGGCGGCAACTCCGTGTCATTGAGCAGGCTGGAGATCAGGCGGGGAACAACCACGAGTACGCAGCTGCCTTCAAATCTTCTGGCAAACGCGACAACATGATCGGCCTTCGCTCCTGCAACCGCCAGCGGCAGGTAATCACCCTGCTGAAAAAGATCCGCATGTTGTTGACGAAGGCACAGCGTTCTCCAGATCAAATAGGCCTTGATTCGCCCGTCCTCAGGAGTGTTCATCAAGGAATCGATAGATGAGCTATCGGGAGCATTGCCCCACCTTCGCAGACCCTCGAACATTTGCTGACTGCGAACATAGTCAACAGGGCGCCGATTGTCCGGATCGACCAGACTGAAATCCCACAGCTCATTGCCTTGATAGATATCTGGCACTCCCGGACAGGTCAGCTTCAGAAGTGTCTGCGCCAGGCCGTTCCACAAGCCGATTCGGGCAATGCGGCGCTGGAAGGGCACAAAGTCTTTCAGGAAGCGGTTGTCGGCCGCAGGATTCAGCAATGCCCTCACGAACGATGTGACGGCGCTTTCGTATTCAGTATTCTGGTTGATCCAACTGGTATGTTGCTTGGCTTCGCGAATCGCTTTCAACATGTAGCTTTCGATTCGTTCATCGAGCGCTTTCTGCTGATTCGAGTCGCTCAAGGGCTCCGCGGGCCAGGCACCCACCAACGTTTGATAGAGCAGGTACTCGTCGTTCGGGGAGGGGGCGGCCATGCCATTGACCGCGCTCTTATGGCTGCGATTGAATCGTTTCCATTCCCGCGTGCGGAGTCCCCACATTGGAGAAATCTCGGAGAGCACGTTAATCCGGGCACGCACGTCTTCTGAACGCTTTGAATCATGCGTGCTGCCAGCCAGCATGGTGTGAGGCCAATCGCGTAGGCGCTGCTGGTTCGCAACATGAAACTCACGTACGGTCGTTCCGAACCGCTGGGGATCGCTCCCGACTTCATTTAATGAGACCAGACGGTTGTAACGGTAAAAAGCAGTATCCTCCAGGCCCTTGGCCATCACAGGGCTCGTGAACTGCTGGAATTTCATGGCGAAGGTGGTCACCGCATTTCGGTAGGCCGGATCTTGTCCTTCCGCAATGCGAGTTGGAAGGACTTCGCCAATGAAATCAAAAACGCTGGTGTCAGCGGCTGGACTACGCTGTTTAGCCATGGCGACAGCTTTTCGGATGTAACGTGCGTCGTTTTCCGAGACGCCAGAAGAGCTGGCGTAGGTCCGGTATATCGGAAAGCTGGCGACCACTTCCGTCAGAGCGTCGCGCAGGTTGTTAAGCGTGAAGTCGCAGGTTTTCCTTTTGGAGAGGGCAATCCGGCTGAGTTTGTTGGCAAGGACGTTCAACTCGCTGGCCAGAGCGACCCGGACAATAAGCTTGCGGCTGCGGTAGGCGAGGTGGTCGAAATCGATCTCGTCGTCGAGAAATCGCCTGTAAATACCATCAACCTGCGCGGCGGCCGCTGGGTCCACAAACAGACCATTCACGAGATTAGCGAAATCGTAGCCGGTGGTTCCGCAGACTGGCCACTCGACTGGCAGCCGTTCCGGACCTGTGAGGATTTTTTCAATGACGACATAACGCGAATCGTTGCCGGCGCTCTCTGAATTCTTGACGGCGGCTGCGATTCCGTTTTTCAGCCGTTCGAAATATTGGGCCGGATCATACAATCCATCGGGATGGTCAATGCGTAAACCATCTACTTTGCCTTCTCCAACCAGTTCAAGTATCAGACGGTGGGTTGCCTGGAACACGCTTTCATTTTCCACGCAAATACCGGCTAGATCGTTGATGTCGAAAAAACGGCGATAGTTGATGTCATCGGAAGCGACCCTCCAGTTGGCCAGGCGATAGGCTTGCGCTTTGATGAGATCGTGAAGTTCGTCAAACGAGGAAGGGGCGTTGGGAGTTCCATTGATCGAATCAACCGCCGCCCGGATGCCGTCTGCGATCTCAGGTGTTCGCGCACACAGCTCGGCCAGCCGGCGCTTATTGATTTCCTTGTCGCGATTGCGCTCGATGATGCTTTCGTTGCTGACTTCCTGGCGTGGTGGCAAGTGGCCGAAGGCTGTGATAAGGCTCTGAAACTCCAACACGTCCGGGTTCTGTTCGCCCAGTTGCGCCACGAGTTTGCCTGCGCTGTCCTGCAGGATGCGGGGATACTGTCTGGGATTAACCGGAAACCGATGATTCCGGTAGGCAATATCGAACTCAGCCCGCTCCGGGTGGAAAACCAGCTTTAACTCGCCACTTTCGAGGACGGCACCGTAGTGGTCGTGAAGAACAGGGACCAGCACTTTTCCATGGAGTTCGTCTTTCAGCGGACGCCAGTCAATGTCGAAAAAGCAACTGTAGACCGAAGCCTCCCCGTTTTCGAGAACGTCCAGCCACCACGCATTATCGCTGCCCATCACTGCCATATGATTCGGAACAATGTCGAGGATCAATCCCATGCCGTGCTCGTGGAGTTCGGTCACGAAACGGTCGAACTCCTCGGCGCTGCCAATTTCTGGGTTAAGAGCGTTGTGATCCACAATGTCGTATCCATGCACGCTGCCGGGGCGAGCCTTCAGGCACGGAGAGATATAACAGTGACTCACGCCAAGCGCGGAAAGATACGGAACTATCGCAGTGGCTTGAGCGAAAGTGAAATCGCGATTGAGTTGCAGGCGATAAGTCGCGAGCGGGATTTGAGAGATTCGCTTCATGGCTCAAGAAACCACGTTACGGACCATGCGGGCAGCTTTCCTTGTTTCAGAGCATCTGTGCCGAGTTGGTCTGTGGCATAGATAATCTGCGCCGTAGGAAAAGTCAGATCCGACAAGGGCTCGCCCCCCAGGTTCGCGAAGAGAGTCAGCTTCGACGCGTCAGCGAGTTCCCAACGAGTGGTGAGCCCCCGATTTTCGAGGATTTCGTACTCTGCCTTGATTCTGCATCCAGCGGAAAGACGGGAGACAATGTGTTGACACCTTAACTTCAACAGTTGGCGATAGAAGCTGAGCCACTCCCGATGGCGCGGTTGTGCAATAACGTTCCAGTCAAGCCGCGATGCGTCAAACGTTGAAGAAGCGTTGGGGTCTGGTATCCCCGCGCGTGCGGCCGGGTCGTTGAACCGTGCGAAACGAGCGAACTCATTTCGCCGGCCCGCCGTAACCGCATCAGCCAGGCCTTTCTCGAAATCGCAGAAAAACAGAAATGGCGTTTCGGTCCCGAATTCTTCGCCCATAAAGAGCAAAGGTGGGGAAGGCGCAAGCAGAAGGATCGCTGCCGCTGCGCGAACGGCCCGTGGATCCGCAATCGTGGCGATACGCTCTCCGAACGCACGATTTCCGATCTGATCATGATTCTGAAGAAAAGAGACAAAGGCACTGGGTGGAAGGCCCTCCGTACGTTCGCCACGCGTGTGGCCGTCGCGGAACGAAGAGACTTCTCCCTGATAGGCGAATCCACTCACGAGGCAACGGCCCAGGTGTTCGAGGGGACGATCCGAATAATCGGAATAGTAACCATCCCGCTCCCCTGTGATCAACGTGTGCAACGAATGGTGCACGTCGTCATTCCACTGGGCCGTATATGTTTTAGGCAGGCAGTTCTCGGCGCGCTGAAGATAGCGTGACTGGTTGAGGTCGTTTTCCAGGATCAAATGGACGTGGCGATCGGGCCCGACGGCAGTCTGCACCGCGCCAGCCAATTCCGTGAGGATGTGGGGCGTGGAGTCGTCAATAATCGCGTGAACTGCGTCTAAACGCAGTCCGTCGAAATGGTATTCGGTCAGCCAGTAGAGCGCGTTTTGGATGAAGAAGTCCCGCACGGTACGGCTTTCGGGCCCATCAAAGTTGATGGCACTACCCCAAGGAGTGCGGTGGCGGTCGGTAAAAAACTGTGGCGCATAAGAATTAAGGTAATTTCCTTCCGGGCCAAAGTGGTTGTAGACGACATCCAGCAGGACCATGATGCCCCGACGATGGGCGCTCTGAACAAGCTCCTTGAGATCCTCGGGACGGCCATAGTTGCTATCGGGCGCGAAGGGGTAGACGCCGTCGTAGCCCCAATTTCTCTGGCCCGGGAAGTCGGCTACGGGCATCAACTCCAACGCCGTGACTCCAAGATCAGCGAGGTAATCGAGTTTCTCGCATACAGCTGAGAAGGTCCCTGAGGGAGTGAAGGCTCCCACGTGCAGTTCATAGATGACAGCTTCTTCCCAGCGGCGGCCATGCCAGTCGCCATCCTGCCACTCGAAAGCATATGGGTCGATCACTTCGCTTGGCCGGTGTACGTCCCGAGGTTGAAAACGGGACGCTGGATCTGGAACTTCCTGCGCATCATCAATCCGAAAGGAATACTCAGATCCAGGTTTGGCTTCGCCGCTGGTCAACTCGAACCAGCCACTCTCGATCCGGGTAAGAGGGAGCCACATGGGTTTGTTCGCACCGCCCAGGCAAAGAGCTACCTGATGTGCAGCAGGAGCCCACAGGCGAAAACGAACACTCCCGTCTTCGCGACAGTCCGCGCCGAACGGCATGCTATGACGGCGCTTCATTCGCGTCTTCCTTTTTGCCGTTTCCACGTCGCTCCATCAGAACCACCATCGAGCGCGCTTGCAGCGGGTAGGCAGTGCCGGCATCGTAGTTATCTGCCGGACGCAGTCCCCCGTCCCGGGATGTGTCCATCCATGCGTTCCAGCGAGTGCCGGGATGAAACTCAGGCAGAGTGAATTCCACATCTTCATGGTGCGCATTCAGGAGCAGAAGGAAATTTTCGTCGCCGCGCTTTCGTCCGCGTTCATCGGTTTCGTCGAGCCCCTGGCCTGACAAAAACATTCCCAAACAGTGGACCGAAGGATCGCGCCATTCCTCTTCACTGATTTCACCACCCTTGGAATTGAGCCACAGCACATCTTTTATGTTTTCGCCTTTGATTGGGCGACCCTGAAAAAAATGGCGCCGCCGGAATATGGGGTGCCGCTTCCTCAAATTGACCATACGCTGAACGAACGTCAGCAAATCACGATTCTCCGGATGCAAATCCCAGTTGAGCCAGCTGATCTCGTTGTCCTGGCAGTATGCGTTATTGTTTCCCATCTGCGTATGCCCGATTGCATCTCCCGCATAGAGCATCGGTACACCCTGCGATAGAAACAATGTTGCCAGCAGATTCCGCTTTTGCTTGGCGCGTAACGCCCGAATGTCGGGATCGTCTGTGGGACCTTCCACTCCGCAGTTCCAGCTCCGATTGTTGTCGGTACCGTCGCGATTGTCCTCGCCATTAGCTTCATTGTGCTTCTCGTTATAGCTGACCAGATCCTGCAGCGTGAACCCATCGTGCGCGGTGACAAAATTAATGCTGGCGTACGGTCGCCGGCCGCTATGAGCATACAGATCGCTGGAGCCAGTAATACGATAGGCGAGGTCGCTCACGACTCCGCCGTCTCCTTTCCAATATGAGCGGACGGTATCGCGATAGCGATCGTTCCATTCCGCCCATCCCACAGGGAAGTTCCCAACCTGATAGCCTCCTTCACCAAGGTCCCAAGGTTCGGCAATCAGCTTGACCTGTGAGAGCACCGGGTCCTGATGGATAATGTCGAGAAATGCACCCAGGCGATTTACTGCATGCAACTCGCGGGCGAGAGTGGCGGCAAGATCGAATCGAAAGCCGTCCACGTGCATCTCCAGAACCCAG
>Ga0209131_1002902_pt1 | contig 11520 bp, 9 predicted proteins | sample GraSoi_2013_40cm_FD_185826 | JGI IMG/M metagenome (GOLD analysis project Ga0209131, IMG submission 185826) | Grasslands soil microbial communities from the Angelo Coastal Reserve, California, USA - Sample 9_17_2013_40cm (SPAdes) (version 2) | ecosystem: Environmental > Terrestrial > Soil >...
CTGCTCGGCCATGTCGCCGATCACGGGCAACTTGAACCTCTGTCCCTGGTAGGCCTTGAATGCCAGCATCAGCAAGATCACAAACAAGGCGAGACTGATCAGCGGCCATAGCAGGAGTGTTGCCCACCCGAGGAATGGGATGTGGGCAATGAATGCCATGCCGATCCCGAGCACGGTCCAGGCGAGAAAAAAGAAAATGGATTGAAAGGCATGGAAACGGACGAAGCGCTTGCGGTTGAACGGCTCCAGCACCAGAAACACAATCGCGGGGATGATGGTCACGTAGGCCAGCGCGCCAGCCACGTTATCGGTGAGACCGGCGGCTGCGGGCGCGACCGCACTCGCGGCACCCCGTCCGGCTCCGCCCGCACACTTCGGACATGCTGCTCCATCGGCGATCTGTGTTCCACAGACTGGACAAAAAGCCACAGGGGCCTCCTTCGAGAGACGACAGGCAAGTTATCAGAACGCTCGTCGTGGCGCAATGGCGGGCCCGTCAGTTTAGGGGCCCATCGATTGTTTCGTCTTCCTACATTCGTGGGCGCGCGATCAGGCTGAAACGAGGGGCGCGACGGTGGTTGGTTGGCCACAATTGATTGGCGGTATCGGGAACCAGACTCGGGAGCCGTGTTACGGCAGTGGTGTCCGACCGCCCCGGATGTCGCTTTCCCCAAACATCGCGTGCACTCGAAAGCAATCGGACACCTCACCGCTCCCGGCACCACGGAGATCCAAGAAACGCGGTGCAGGGCAAATTGGTTCATACAGTCCCACGAAATCTCGCCGCGCGAGATCAGGGGTTTTCCGGCGTTGAATCGTGCGCTTCAATCGCGTCCAGAACGGCAGCAATCGCATACTGCTCCTCGATCGGATCCACAAAACCGCACGCCAGGATCGCGCTGGAGATGAGTTCGCTGAGTTCGGCTTTCGGCACTTCTTCCAATTCCGCCACGGATTCGTCGAGCTCGTACAGCATGAGCAGCAACCGGGCTACTCTTTCATCCGTGATTTGAACTTTCGAATCGGGGAAAGCCTTGTTGACCTCAGGGTTTGGCCATATGTGTTCGGTGGAGCGATCCAGAAACGGTTTTGTGCTGTCCATCGGTGTTTGACCTCTCTACTTTGCGCTCGCATGAACGCGGCGATGATCACGTTTGTCCGCGTTGAGTTATCGCCTGTCGCGAAGCCGCATCACGGAACAGAGGGTAGAACTCCCTAGCGGACTCGCGGATTTTGTCTGGGGAGCGGTGTCACGTTCCTGATCCCGCGCATGACGCGGCGCGATTGATCAGTGGCCCCAAGGTCAAGGCGAAGTTATCAATCTGGAGTGCGGACACGTTCAGATCAGAAACGTGCAGAGCAGATCCTGGAGAGAATGCGGATTATGCCGCAAAGGCGTGTCTGCTGATTTTCGCTCGAATGCCTGAGAGCTGACTCCGCGTCGTGCTTCCCAAATTTGCCTCGGCAGAACGACTGTTGCGACGGGGGGACGGACAAACCTGACGCCAGAAACTGCGGGCGACGCCTGATTTACCGGGGTGTCGACTTCGTTATAGGACGTCTCAGAGAGGTCAGTTTGTGGAATCGCGGAAACACATACCACGGCGCTTAGCAGGAACAGAATAAGTGTCCAAATTCCTCGCCTCATTTCGGCACCCCCGCGAATGTAACAATAGCCTTGGAAGCGAGGGTTGTCAAAGGATTGCGACCACGAATTACGATCACCGATAGTCGCCCAGGAACGTTATTGCGAGTCATAACAAAAATAAGTTTCTACATCGCAGAGGCAAGAAAAGGGATAGGGTACAGCCATCGTCTTGCCCGATTTTGCCCGATGGTCACGGTCCAACTATCATTTCAACTATGGGATTCTAAATCCGAAGGGGAGTAGAACCCACCTCCGCTATTTCAGTTCTGTTGAAAGGCGCTGATGATCACTATTGTTTCAGGACTGCCGCGCTCGGGCACGTCGCTGATGATGCAGATGCTCGATGCCGGCAGGCTGCCCGTTCTCTCCGATGGCGAGCGCAAAGCCGATACCGACAACCCCAAGGGCTACCTGGAGTGGGAGCGTATCAAGCAGCTTCCGAAAGATCCAAGTCTGATTGCGGAGGCCGAAGGCAAGGTGGTGAAGGTCATCTCGCAACTGATTCTTTCGCTGCCCGCGGGCCACGAGTATCGCGTCGTCTTCATGCAGCGTCCGCTACCCGAGGTGCTGAAGTCGCAGGAGGAAATGCTGCGACGTCGGGGAAATGCGGATTCGAATGACGAGACATCCGCGATCGAAGAGGCCTTTCAGCGCCACATGATCGAAGTGAACAAATGGCTCGCGGGTAAGGTGAATGTACAGGTCTCGCGCGTACATTATCATCGCGTGCTGCGCGAACCGAAGGCGGTTGCCGAAGAAATCGCCGCGTTCTTAGGAGTCCCGCTCGACATCGAGGCCATGGTCAGGCAAGTGGATGGAAGCCTGTATCGCAATCGCATGAAATAGTGGGGCGAGAAGCCAGGCCTGTTATTCGAATACGTCCACGGTATCCGGCCGCCGGTTGCGGTCAGCGCCGCGAGTCTCCTCAGACTCGTCTTTTGTTTGAGGTTGCAAATTGCAACCTCAAAGCGGTGCTCGACATTGTGAGCGGAAACTGAAATCAGAAGACACCCGCCCCGGGTGGGGCGGGAATTCAGCGGGCGACTACCCCGTCCTGGCCGGCGGGAGCGAGAACCCGATCTTACTTCTGCGGTTGGCGGGCGGGTTCATCAGTCTGTTGATGATGTTGATGATTTTCTGGATATTGCAATCGTGGGTCGCCAGATGTTTTTCCAGTTCTTCTATCCTGGCGGCAAAAACTTTGTTCGCCCCTAGCATCGCTCGTAAGCGCACAAACGCCCGCACCACAAAAACGCTCATTTCTACTGCTTCTTTAGAATTAAGAACCGTGGCGGCCATGATTGCGCCGTGTTCGGTGAAGGCATAGGGGAGAGAGCGCCTGCCACCGCGTCCCTTCTTTGAGGTTGCAAATTGCAACCGCAAAGCGGCGAACTCGCGGGGTTTTAACTGGAACATGAAATCAGAAGGAAATCGCTCTCGGTTGCGGTTTACCTGCTGATTGAGTCGCTTCACCGGAACTCTATAGATCTCGGCCAGCGCCGTATCAAGGATGATTTTCTGATGGCGCAGAATAGCGATTCGGGATTCGATGGGGACCACGGCAGCCCTTTGACGGGTTGCCAACGGTTGCCTTGCTCGTGCGGGATTTGGAGAATGTACTTGCATCCCGCCATCATAGCGGTCGTCAACAGCTAAGGCTGTGACGAATAAACGCTCCGAATGTGATGAATATTGATTGCCTCTCGCGACTGTTCGAATAGTGTCAGCAGCAAGAAATTATGTCATCTCGATCGCCTTCCAACTTGAGGTTGCAAATTGCAACCTCAAATTGGCAACTAACGCGGCGTCAACCCTGAAGATGAAACCGGAAACAGGTTGGACGGAATCGACCGGACATCACCAGAAAATTACGTGACACTCACTTCCGTATAGGTGCCGTACACCTGCCGCAACGCTTCACAGATTTCGCCAACGGTGGCGTAGGCGCGGACGGCGTCGACTATGTAGGGCATGGTGTTCGCGTCAGAGATGTTGCCGTTGGTGCCTGCAGTCGGAGTCTTGGCGGCGGCTTGCATCAGGGCGTCGAGGCGGCGGTGAACTTCTTCGTTCGAGCGGCGGGCGCGAAGGGCCTTGAGCTTTGCTTCCTGAGTGCGGGCTACCGATTCGCCGATGTAGAGAATGTTGGGCGACTCCTCTTCGATGACGAAATCATTTACCCCAACCGTGATCTTCTCGTTGGCTTCAACGGCGCGCTGGTACTGGTAGCTGGCTTCGGCAATTTCTTTCTGGGGATATCCGCGCTCAATGGCTTTGACCATGCCTCCCATCTGGTCGAGCTTTTGAAAGTAATCGAAGGCACCGTTTTCCATGTCGAGGGTTTGCTTCTCGACGAAGTAGCTTCCGCCAAGCGGATCGACAGTCTGGGCAGCGCCCGACTCGAAGGCAATGATCTGCTGGGTGCGCAGTGCGATGCGCGCAGCTTCTTCAGTGGGCAAGGCGAGCGCTTCGTCGTAGGCGTCGGTGTGCAATGACTGCGTGCCGCCGAGCACCGCCGCTAATGCCTGCAGGGCGACGCGCGCGATGTTGTTCATCGGTTGTTGCGCGGGCAGCGAGACGCCGGCGGTCTGGGTGTGGAAGCGCATAAGGCGGGTGCGATCGTTTTTGGCGCCGAAACGGTCCTTCATCAGGCGATACCAGATCTTGCGCGCGGCGCGGTATTTGGCGATCTCTTCGAAGAAATCGTTGTGCGCATTGAAGAAAAAGCTAAGGCGGGGTCCGAAGTCGTCGACATCAAGGCCGCGGCGGCGTGCCCACTCGACATATTCAACGCCGTCGTAGATGGTGAAGGCGAGTTCCTGCAACGCGGTCGATCCGGCTTCGCGAATATGGTAGCCGCTGATTGAGATGGTGTTGAAGCGCGGGGTAAATTTCGATCCGAACTCGAAGGTATCAATCACCAGGCGCATCGAGGGCGCGGGCGGATAGATGTACTCCTTCTGCGCGATGTACTCCTTGAGGATGTCGTTTTGCAGCGTGCCCGAGATCTTCTTCCAGTCCGCGCCCTGCTTTTCGGCCACGACCAGGTACATCGCCCAAAGCACGCTTGCCGGTGAATTGATGGTCATCGATGTGGTGATTTGTTCGAGGGGGATGCCGTCGAAAAGAATCTCCATATCTTCGAGCGAATCGATGGCGACGCCGCACTTGCCAACTTCGCCTTCGCTGGCCGGATGGTCGGAGTCGTAGCCCATGAGCGTGGGCAGGTCGAAAGCAACGGAGAGTCCGCCGCCGCCGTGTTCGAGGAGATATTTGTAGCGCTGGTTCGTTTCTTCAGGCGATGCGAAGCCGGAGAACATGCGCATCGTCCAGAGTTTGCCGCGATAGCCGGTCGCGTGAATGCCGCGCGTGTAGGGCGGTTGGCCGGGATAGCCGAGGTATTTTTCGTAATTCCAATCGGCGGGGAGATCGGCCTGCGTGTAGAGGCGGCGGATCGGCGCATTGGAGATCGTGCTGAAACGCGCATGGCCGTGCTCGTCGAGGTTGGTGCCGGTCGGAGCGCCGATCGGTTTTTCGGGCGCTTTCTCGAGCGTCGGTGTGAGTGTCCTCTCGGCCCACTCCTTCTCCGATGCCGCGGGATGACGGCCTTCAAAGACGCCGGAAATCGGGCTTTCGGCGACTGTCTTGCGCAGATCGGCTTTCGGCTTGTTCTCGGGCATTCAGTTCCCCTCGCCAGTTCCCACGACGACTTTGATGATAGAGGAGCGATCGCGATGCTGCAAAATGACACGACCGACCGAGCGGTTGGTGAAGAAGTCAAATTCAAGTTCTTAACCACAGGGAGGCACAAAGGACACAGAGGGACACTGAGTGCATGACTCTGCTTGACGCTTGTTTTCGTCAACACCTATGCTGGTCTTCTTTCGGCGGAGGAGATTCTGAAAGCGTTTCGGCGGTTATTGCAGCGCACTCCGGTGTACGGCGCCTATAAGGCGCTTGGCCACTATCCGGACTACTGGTATTGGATACTGCGCGGGCGGCCGTCGCGATCTCCACATCTGTTAAAACAGAAAGTCGTGCGCGAATACGGAGAGAAATTTGGGTTGAAGACTCTGGTCGAGACCGGGACCTACTACGGCGAGATGGTCGCGGCGATGAAGGACCGTTTCGACCGTATCTATTCCATCGAATATGTCGCCGCGCTGGCGGAGCGGGCCACGCGAAAGTTTGGGCGCGACGATCACGTCCGAATTTTCTGCGGAGACAGCCGCGTGGTTATGCCCGAGGTACTCGCATTACTGACCGGACCAGCTCTGTTCTGGCTGGACGCGGGCTATTACGGCTGGGTGGGGATGCAAACGGATAAGCGGCGGCTTTCGGGGGAACTGGAGATGATTCTCAGCCATCCGTTTCCGCACGTGATCCTGCTCGATGACGCGCGCGGACTGACGGGGCGCGACGGGATTCCTTCGGTGGGCGACGTGAAGGCTTATGTGGAGTCGAAGTTTCCGCAGCGGTCGGTGGAAGTGAAGTTCGACATCATGCGCATCACGCTGGGGGGATAGCGGGACGCCGTCGGAGACGCGGCAAGCCGCGTCTCTACGCGGATTATTTACGTTTATACTTTCTTGCGCCCGAGTTCCCACGCCTTCGCATATTTCCATGACACATACACCGCGTGGTAGAGTTGCAGGAGCAGGCCTTCCGGGCCGTCGAGAAACCCGAGGCGAAAGAAATAGTTATATATAAAAGTTGCGATTGGGCGCAGCACGATGTTGAGGACGCTGAAGCGGCGGCGGCCTTTGGCAACCGTCATCTCCGCGCTGAGAGAGGAGTAGCGGTTCATGTGGTCGATGTAATCGGCGAGAGTGGGGTAGGAGTGGTGGAGGAGGGCGCCATATTTGATTCTCCCGGCTCTCCCGTGGACCTTGAGGTCCTCGTGTACAGCGCGATCTTCGAAAACTCCTGCTCCCCGGCGAAAGAATCGAAGTTTTGGATCCGGCCAGAAACCTCCGTACTTGATCCATCGCCTAAGGAATTCGTTCTTTCGAGGGATCCAAAGCCCCGCGAGTTCTGCGTCGAGTTGGGTGCCGATGTGATATTCGACATCTGTTTTGGCGTCGGACAACGTCAGTTCATGCGCGCTTGAACCATCGGAACCTCGGAGGAGAGTCGACAATCTTCCCAGACCTTCGAGAGTGTCTCGTAGCGCTTGCGTGAGATCGAGGTCAGCTTCTTCATCTGCGTCCAGACTCAGAATCCACTCTCCGGTTGCCTTGTCGATGGCTGAATTCTTCTGCGCGGCGTAGCCCTTCCATTCTTCAATGAAGACTTTCGCGCCGAAGGATCTTGCAATCTCGATAGTGCGGTCGGTTGAGCCCGAGTCGACGATGATGATTTCACCTTTGCCGTCGCCCACAAGCGGCTCCACGCTGGCCAGCGTGCGCCCGATGTTGGCCTCTTCGTTGTGGGTGATGATGACGACGGAGAGGATCACGCGGAACTCCTGCTGTCGCCGAGAGCCTGCCGGGCTGCGCTCGGCTTGGACGGGCGGAGGCGCCCGTCCCCACACAAGCTAAGAAGCCTGCCGCGATGCGCTCGGCTTGGACGGGCGGGGACGCCCGTGCCCACACGAACGTTCTCCACACCATCCTTGCCGATTGCCGAGAGCTTCACGGAGAGAGGATACGCGAGAGGCGGCATGCAACAAAAGAAAAACGCCGGGCGGGGATGCCCGGCGCTCCATCGGTAGCTGGTTTTACATCGCTACTGTTGCGGTTGCGCTGGAGGTGGCATTGGCGTTGGCTGGTCGGCCGGCCGCGCTACCACGTGCGGAATATTCGGTGCATGTGTGACCTCGCCACGCTCGGCCTCGGCGATCTGAATACCGGCGTGATCGAGCAGGAGACCGATGGACCGATCCAGCTCGATTTCTGCTTTTTCGTACGCGGCTTGGGCGGAGACGAGCGTGACTTCGGCCTGGGTCATGGCCGCCTGGTTCTGCAACACCAGCGTTGAGGTGGATGCGCCGAGCGCATATTTCTTTTGTTCGGCGTCGAGAGACTGGCGCCCCAGATCCAAGGCGGCCTGGGCGGAAGCGACGCTGGCGCGATTCTGCTGCACTCCGAACTGCGCGTTGCGCACCTCAATGCGAATCTGATTTTCAATTTGCTGAATGCGCAACTGGGCTTGCCGGTATTCGAATTCCGAGCGCACCTGCGTTGCTTGCGCGGCACGGTTGCGGAGCGGAATGTTAATCGTGATGCCCGCGCCTTTGTCGGGAGCAGTGGAATTGATGAGCTGGTTCAAGGTGCCGCTATAGCCGACCGAGGGTGCCGGGTTCGTAGAACAACCAAAAATTGGAGGGTTCTGGTTTACGCAGAGGTTAGAGGGATTTTGGTCCCCTCCTAGGCCCTGGCCGCCGTAGTAGGCAAACAGGTCCACGGTGGGCAAAAGAGAACTGCGGATCGCTTTATTGCTGATGGCAGTATTGGAAAGGTTGATGCGTGCTTCCGCAAGCTCGGGACGATGACCGAGCGCATCATTTACCAGATCCTGGGTAGGGACGACGGGCTCCTGCGCGGGCAACTCCATGGTTGAGGTGGGAATTACCTCGGCGTCGGCGAGTACGGGGTCAACGAGAGTTCGGCTGAGCGCATTCTTCATCAGTAATTGCTGCAGCTGCAGATTGGTCAGCGCCAGGGTCAGGGTTTGCTGATTGGTGGCGACGGTGCTTTGTGCGCGGACCACTTCGATCGGCGCCAGGGTCCCGATTTGCACTTGCTTCTGGTTGTCCGAAAGCGTCTTCTGCGCGAAGGCCAGCTGCTCCTGCTGAACCCTGACATTCTCGTAGGCAAAGACTAAGTCCCAATACATGTTCTCGATCTGGTCGACAGTGTTGGTGATTTGCCAGCGGAAGGCCACATCCGAGATTTCACGATTGTTCTTGGCGATCTGGATGAAGCGAGTGTTTGGCGCGAATCCGAAGCCTTGCAACAGGTGCTGCGTAAGCCGGAAATTGAAACTGGAGTTGAGTTGCGGACTCAAAGTCGTGAAAGGTGCGTTCCCGACCGTCTGGCGAGTATTGTTAAAGCCTACCGACAGATTGGTGCCCCACTGGAACCCTTGCTGGTACGAGAAGTTTCCGGTGGTGGTGTTCAACGGGGAGGCAGGACTGAAGGTGCTGGATGGGAGAATGCTGTTGTGATCAAGCTGCAACGTGCCCGTAAGAATCGGATCGAAGCTGGTGATCAGCGGGCCGTTGCCCAGGGTAGATACGACCAAACCGCCTGTGCCGGTGCCGGCACCACCCGCCGCTACCGAGGTTCCGCCCTGGCCTGAGCCAACTTGTGTTCCGAGTCCGCCTACGCCGCCGCCGGGAGTGTTCTGCACGACGCCGCTGTTCACACCCAGAATGCTAGCGCCGGCTTTGGAGCGCCAGATATCGGTGTCGGCAATGTTCAGGTTGTAGCGGGCGATGGCGATATCGAGATTGTTTTCGAGCGCCAGCGCGACCGCGTCGTTCATCGAGATATAAAGTTTGCCATCGTGCAGGAACTGGTCGATGCGCGGCGTGTTGGCAAGGTTCGGCGGCGCTACATGGCGTGGAGTGTAGGGCGCCAGCAGGTTGGGGAATGGTGACCGAGGTTTCGAGTACTCCTTCACCTCAAACGGCTGCGATTTTGAGGGCACGGCCGGTTGGGGCTGCACCTGCGCCGACGGCGCGCTGGGCACCTGGGAGGTATCCTGCGCCCACCCGGCAGGTACCATACTGGCGGCAAGAAAAAGGGCGGCGGCCCGCTGAAACGCAGTCAACACTGTAAAACGTTGCATTCGTATCTCTCCATTGGTCACACTTAACTGATTACACTGAACCGGTCAAACTTGCGGCCTTTACTTAAACGAGCAGATCGAGAGTAACGGACGTAGTGGTCCCCACTTTTACTAACCACTGGTAATACGTAGTACGACAGGCAAGAGTTCCTGGCATTTTTTCATTGATCGTAAGTGAAATAGTATAGCTGACGGCCGCCGCGCTCTCCGTGACTCCGGCAGTAAAGCTTTGTAAACAATTACGATGATATTCAGGCGGCTTAGGACTCGAAAAAAACCGTGCGTAATCTCAGAGTGATCCTTTCTTATGACGGGGCGGAGTTCGCCGGCTGGCAGGTTCAGCCTGGCCGGACGACGGTGCAAGGCGCGCTGGCCTCGGCCATTGGACGGTTGAGCGGGGAAAATGTACTGCCTCAGGGGTCGGGCCGGACCGATGCGGGCGTGCACGCGCTGGCCCAGGTGGCGAGTTTTGCGACCGCCTCAGTAATTCCCACGGAAAACTGGATGAAGGCGCTGAACGATAATCTGCCGCCCTCGGTCCGGGTGCTGGAGGTGGCCGAGGCCGCGCCGGAGTTCCACGCACGCAAGTCGGCTCGCGCCAAAACTTATCGCTATCGCATGCACCGGGGAGCGATCTGTTCGCCATTTCTGGCGCGGTATGTGTGGCATTACCCTTATCCGTTGGAGGAGGCGGCCATGGTTGCAGCCGCCCGTGTGGTTGTGGGCGAGCACGATTTTACGTCGTTCGCGGCGGTGGATCCGGAGCGAGTGGAACGGATGGCTGCTGGCGAGAATGTTCGCACGACCGGTGTTCGCCCGACAAACGTCCGGACGATCTTCGCTTCCAGTTGGGCGCGCCAAGGCGAGGAACTCATCTATACCGTCCGCGGCAGCGGATTTCTTCATCACATGGTGCGGAACCTGGTCGGCACATTCCTGCTGGTGGGGAAGGGAACGTTGAGCCTGGAAGATTTGCGCCGCATCCTCGACGCGCGTGAGCGCACTGCGGCCGGAGCGACTGCGCCCGCCAGCGGACTCTACTTAGTTGAGGTGGAGTACCAGGGTAGCGCGGACACCCTTGTCCGCGACACGGCGCGATAGCTGCGAGCACGCGGACAGGAGTGTCGGCGCGACACGTGCAATTCGCAAAAGCATAAGACTATGGCGCAGCCGTTCCGTCACGGGGTAGACTTCTTCGCAGATGGCCCCTGACGTCGAGATCGCGGTTTCACGCATCGCTTCCGTCAACCCGGCGACGGGAGAAGTTCTGGGCGAACTGGACAGTGCAGGCCCGACAGAAGTGCGTGCCGCGGTGGCCCGCGCGCGCGTCGCACAGCCGAACTGGAACGCATGGGGAATCCGCAATCGTGTGCGGGCGTTGCGCCGCTTCCAGCAGATTCTTCTCGCGCATAAGACCGACATCGCGCGGCGCATCACCCAGGAAGCAGGGAAGCCCGCGGTCGAAGCGCTCGTCACCGAAGTCCTGGTCGTGCTCGATGCGGCGCGATTCCTGATCGAGAACGCTTTCGCGGTCCTGCGCGAAGAAAAACTCCCGCACGGAAATCTCGCGCTCAAAACCAAGTCAGGGCGCATTCTGCACGAACCCTATGGCGTGATCGGAATCATCTCGCCTTGGAATTATCCTTTCTCGATTCCGGCGACACAGGCCATGGCGGCTCTGGTGGCGGGAAATGCCGTCGTCCTCAAGCCCTCTGAGTTGACGCCGCTGATTGCGCTCGAACTGCAAGCGCTGCTGCGGGAGGCTGGAGTTCCCGACGACATTTTTCAGGTGCTCCCAGGCGAAGGCGAGACTGGGGCGGCGCTGGTGAAGAGCGATATCGACAAACTTGTCTTCACCGGAAGCGTCGCCACGGGCCGGCGAATTGCGCAGATCGCTGCCGAACGCCTGCTTCCGGTGGTGCTGGAACTGGGCGGCAAGGATCCCATGCTGGTGCTTGAGGACGCCGATGTCGATGTCGCATCGAGCGGCGCCGTCTGGGGAGCGTTTGTGAATGCCGGCCAGACCTGCTTGTCGGTCGAGCGCTGCTACGTCCATCGGAGTTTGTATCCCGCGTTCTTAA
>Ga0209131_1002903_pt1 | contig 11518 bp, 11 predicted proteins | sample GraSoi_2013_40cm_FD_185826 | JGI IMG/M metagenome (GOLD analysis project Ga0209131, IMG submission 185826) | Grasslands soil microbial communities from the Angelo Coastal Reserve, California, USA - Sample 9_17_2013_40cm (SPAdes) (version 2) | ecosystem: Environmental > Terrestrial > Soil >...
ACCGACAGTCCGGGAATCATCCGAAAATGGGTTACCGGTTGGCGATGCTATAACCGAGTTCCAAGGCCGTGACCCCGATCAGAAGATCGGAGAGCGGCAAGTGAACGCCTTTCGCCAGGTTCTCGCCGTCGATCTGTCCGGCACGAAGAGCAGAAGAGCAAGAGAAACGGTGATCGGGTGGACTGGCAGGGCGGTAAGCAGCTCCTGAATAAATTGGTGCCGCTTCTCTTTGCGTTGTGAGGTGTCCGCACGGGCCGCACCATGGGCCAGTTCGATCAGAGTGACTCCGGATATGGCGATGTCCCGATTTCCCGCTTTGGCGGAGATGGCGGCCAACACCTGCCGCGCGTTCTGCCCTTGACGCTCGGCTGTAATCAAGACGCTTGAATCGAGGATTAGTCCCATGCGGGCGGTTCGAGGGGCTCGCGATGGCTCTCAACCGCAGCATCCACGTCCCTGGCGAAGGTAGAGTCGATGGTCGCGGTCGATTCCTCAGGCAGCAAGGCGATGCACTCGGAGATGGACCGTCGCGACGGGATTGGTGCATGGATCACCGCCACCGGGAGCTTGCCACTTTCGATCACAACTTCCGCACCCGCACGCACCCGCGCCAGCAGGCCAGCGAAGTCGCTGGCCGCTTCGGCTTCCGAGATGTGGATGACATGATCTGCCATGCGACGATTATACCCGTCATTCCCCAGTCAAATGTTGTCATGACCTTCCACTGGGGATCAAGGCGGACGGGGATAATGGCCGGCCAGGACAACGATCGGCCTGCACTTCCATTGTCCAGCTCTTGCTTGAGCGATTGGTCTGGGACCTAGTGCGGTAGCTTGAAGTTTACGGTGACCTGTGTCTGAATCTCAACCGGCGATCCGTTAAGCAGGTATGGTTTGTATTTCCACTGCTTCACGGCATCGACTGCGGCGTGTGCAAGTTGCGGTTCACCGGTAAGAACCTTCACCGCGGAGATGTCGCCGTTCCTGGAGATGGTTGCCATAAGCTGCACCGCGCCTTCAATCCGCGCCTGCCGTGCATTTGCCGGATATGTTGGCTGCACTCTCTTCAGCAACAGTCCCTGCGAGACTCCCTGCGAGACGGCCAGCGTCTGCAGCACGGGAGTCGGCGCCTTGCTCTGGCTGCCCATTAGATTTGGTAGCGGCCCGTTGTCTGCTGGAGCAATCCCAGCCAAACTCGGAGCCGGCGCATCGGTGGTTGTCGCCGATTTTGCGGACGGTGTGGAGACGCCACTCTTGATCACGATGGGCTGTGCATCCACTTTCGTCGCGGGAGCTTTGTTTGCCACCGGAGCCGAAGGCGAAGGCTTGGACGTGGCCGCTTCACTGCTGACCTTGCCCGCATGGGCCGATGCATTCTCCGCACTCGCGGTAATCCGCGTATCGGTTATTGTTTTTGCCGTCCCGGTTGCCTTTTGAGTGGATGCGGAGTCCGGTGCCGACGTCTGAACCGGAGAAATAGCGGCGGAAGATGGGGAGGATGGAATGGAAGTAGCAGGTACTCTGGGCGTCACCTGTGGAACTGTGGCAGCCGCCGTCGCCGGTTGCGGGGCAACGCCCGCGGAGCCGGTCGTGGCCCCGCCTGAACGAACCCATTGCATCCACACTGCATAACCAACGGCTGCAATCAGAACAACCGCAGCCACTGCCAGCAGTGTCTTCTTGCTTCCGCCGCCGCTGGATTTGGTGTCGTCGCTGATATTACCGCCAAATGTGAACGGAGTAGGTGCTTCTTCGACTGGCGAAGTAATCTCGGGAATAGCAACGTTTTCAACTCGACTGTCTGGCGTTGCGATAACTGTCGAGGGCTTGTGCTCGGTGGAAACGCCGGGCTTCGGTTCTCGGGCTGGTGCAGGCGCGCTCGCCGAGTTCGCTCCAAAACTTCCGACAGCCGTCGAAGCCACCGAAGCAGCAGAAGTGATCTTAGGCGCGGAAATTTGCGCAGCAGGCTTTGCGATCGAGGGTGAAGCGGCTTCGTCACTCACTTCGAAAATGTCCACATCGCTTTCAATGCTCTCCACAGGAAGAGAGGCGACGACCCTCGGCTGTGACGTCGGTTTCTGGGGTGGGATACTGGCCGCCGTTGCCAAAGGCGCAACCGATGCCGCAGGGCGATCAATAACCAAACTTGGAATGGGGCGTTGCGGCGCTGTTTTCGTAAGCTCCACCTGGGCCGCTGCGGGCTTCGCGGCTGGGTTTGCCGGTCCTGCCGCGGGTTTTGTCCCCTCGCTCTTGCGTAACAGTCCGCGGGCAACTCGCAAGGTACCTTTCGCCTGCTCCACATTAATCGGTTTCGTGAGAACCAGGTTTGCGCCAATCCGGAATGCTTTCGCGACTCCCGCCTGTCCTTCCACCACCGCCACCGCCAGCGACGACTGGTTGTTCACCGTGTTGCGCGCGCTCTTGAACAGCAAGGTGGCGTTCTGCTCGTTGTCGCAGTCCACCACGACGGCATCGAAGTGCTCGGCCATCAGCTTCTTGACTGCGGCGAACGGCTCTGTGCAGGCAACGACAGTAAAGTCCAGTTCGTTGAGAACCTGCGTTACAGTGCGAGCCGTCTTTTCGTCAGGACAGAAGAGGAGAGCTTGATAACCCATATTAAGCCCATCGTAAGTACACCCGTAAGCGGCATCAAGTTACGGTAGTAATTCGACATGGGCCGCATTTGCCTTGCCAGAATGGGCTTTTGGCGCTTCTCGATACTGAACTTCCAGCGCGCATACAATACCGTGTCATGCGCATCCCGCTCTGGCTCAAAGTGTTTTGGACAGCGTGCCTGGTTGCCTGGATCCCTTTGTACTGGCGACAGTATGGACTGCAGAATTTCCTTTTCTTTTGCGATATCGGCAATCTCTTCATTGCCGTTGGACTCTGGCTCGAAAGCCCGCTCATATTCTCCTGGCAGGCATCCGGGCTGTTGTTCTTCCAGACGTTATTCACCATCGATCTGGCGGGCGCAGTTGTAAGTGGACGGCACTTGATCGGCGGAACCGAATTCATGTTTGATCCGCACATCGCGCTGCCGATTCGCCTTCTGAGCCTGTTTCATGTGGTGACGCCGCCATTGCTCCTGTGGACGATTTGGCGCCTGGGCTACGACCGGCGAGGTTGGAAGTATCAGACGCTGACCGCATGGATTGTCGTTCCAATCAATTATCTGTGGCGTCCTGAATATGACGTGAACTGGGCGCGCGGCCCGTTCTTTCATGAGCAGCACGTAATGCCCGCGCTCGTATATCTCCTGGGATATTTGATCGTTGTGCCCGCCGTCGTGTTTTATCCGACGCACCGCTTTCTTGCGTGGCTAATGCAGCGCCGGTAAGGTCGCTCCTGTCTATACAACGTAATGCGATGCTCTCAGCCAATCCTGACGATAGTCAACTATCCCGCCTCGCGTTCGCCGCCGCATTTTCGGCGCAACCTTCTTTCACGCCCCGCGCGCCTTACCCGCCACATACGCTCCCGGCGGAGGTGCCTGATTGATCAGCATCCAAAACATCCCGATCTGTCGGATGGCCTCGCCGAATTGCTCGAAATCAACCGGCTTTTGAACGAAAGCGTTCACTCCCAAGTTGTAACCCTTCATCACATCTTTTTGCTCTTTTGAAGAAGTGAGAATCACAACTGGAATCGCCTTCGTTCGCTCGTCGGCCCGGATAGCCTGCAGCACTTCCATGCCGTCGACTTTTGGAAGTTTCAAGTCCAGCAGAATCAGCTTCGGAGGATGGGAAAACGACCGCTCCTTATGTGGACCGCGGCAAAACAGGAAGTCCAGAGCCTCGACTCCATCCTCCGCGATTTGAATTTCGTTGCAGATGTTGTTGCGGCGCAATGCCCGAATCGTCAACTCCACATCCTCGGCGCTGTCGTCGACCAGCAGAATCTCAACTTCATGTGACATGAATTACCTCATTTCGAATTCCTGTTTCCCGACTCCAGGTTGTGCTTTTTTGCCTGGGTTGTTCCTGGGCTCCCAGCGTGAAGAAAAACGTCGCTCCCTGATCGAGCAGAATCATCAGGGCGCACGCGGCAAAGGCTTTGCTCGAGAAATTCATAACAAGGCCCGAAAGGGAGGATCCTAAAGTGTTCATCGGTCAGGATCGGAAAACCTTTACTGTTTTGGGAAAGAACTTCACTTTTGAGCCACGCAGGGCTGCACATCGCGCTAAACCTTATTCTCCTGCGTTGGATCAGTGTCTGAGAGAAAGATTAATTCCACGAAGGTGTGCAGCGACCGGCGATCCCACCGCAACGAAAATCAGCATCATAATCTAAACTAGTCGAGATTGTGATCGTATGAAGCTGGCCCATCAGGATCGCTTGTTGTTACTGGCAGTGATGCTGTCTGCCATCGTCTTGATTGTGCTGGGCGCGCTTCAGATACGTTGGAGCAGGCAGGTAAGCCAGGCCGCGCGCGAGCGCATCGGCACGACCCTGAAGGCTGCCATGCTGGACTGGCATCTGGATTTATTGAGGCAACTCTCGGCTCCCGCTCTGGCCCTCAGCACCGCGATCGACGCCCACGAGCCGGTAACTCATTACCTGGAAGAATACGAAGAGTGGACGGACGTCGCGCCGCATCCCGACCTGGTGGCGGATATCTTTGCGTTGCCGCATGCAGCTGGCAAGACTGGCAAGACTCCCGAATTGTTGCGCTTGAATCCTGCGACCGGATCGGTCGAATCCGCAGATTGGCCGGCGAATATGGAACATCTCCACCAGATATTGAAGTCGCCCTCTGACCTGCCGGAGGCCCTGGGGCCGCCTCCAGTGCCCCCTCCCGGGGTTCGCCGCACCGATGCACCCAACGAGTGGCTCTTCGACCCGCACATACCTGCTCTGGTATACGCCGCCGGCTGCGGCGAAGCCGGCCCCCAGAGAGCGGTTTCGCAGTGCGTCATCATTACGTTTAATTCGCAGGTCCTCGAGAAGACAATCCTGCCCGAGCTCGCCCAACGGTACTTTGGCAGTTCCGGGGGAACAAGGTATCAGGTGGCGGTCATCGGTGAGCTTAGCGGGCAGCAGACAGTCTATACGTCGAACGCAAATTTTGATCAGGACGATTTTCGCACGGCGGAATCTCGCATGAATATTTTCGGTCCGCGCCGGCCGAGGCCAGCGCCCCCTGACAAGGAATCGTCGGCCAGCTTCCGCCCGGAGGCAACCATGTCTTCGATGCAAAGAGGGTCCTGGCGCGATTTCGCCGCACCGGTTTGGTTTAACGTGATTCGCTACACACCGGCCGACCGCGACTGGTATCTCATGGTAACTCCCCTGCAAGGCTCGCTTGAAGGCATGGTGGCCCAAGCGCAACGCAGGGATCTCAGCGTAGGTTTTGGTGTGTTGTTACTGCTGACGATCAGCACGCTAATGGTGATCCTCACCAGTCGCCGTGCCCAGAACCTTGCCCGCATGCAGATGCAATTTATCTCTGCTGTCTCCCACGAGCTGCGCACGCCTCTGGCAGTCATCTGCTCGGCGGCCGACAACCTGGCAGACGGAGTGATCCATGGAGAACAGCAACTTTCCCAATACCGATCGATGATTGCCACTCAGGCACGCCAGCTCACGGGCCTCATGGAACAGGTACTAAGCTTTGCGGCCAGCGGCGAGTTAAAACCGCAATACCATCTCCGCGTCTTGCAGATATCCGAAATCATCGCTGCTACGGTGGAGAAAACTGCGGGACTAATCGAGGACGCGGAATTTAAGTTGGAGCAGTATGTCGAGCCTGGGTTGCCGCCGGTCCTTGGCGATGTGGACGCTCTCTCGCAATGCCTCCAGAATCTGATCGTCAACGCGGTAAAGTACAGCGGAGAGAGCCGCTGGATCGGCTTGCGCGCGACTATCGCTGAGAATGCAAGTAAGAAAGAAATTCAGATCAGTGTCGCCGATCGCGGTATCGGGATCAAGAGTTCGGAAATGAATCGAATTTTCCAGCCGTTCTATCGCAGTCCCTCGGTAGTCGCCGCTCAGGTACACGGCACAGGCCTGGGTCTCTCCCTAGCAGCCAATATTGCCCAGGCGATGAATGGACGCCTCACCGTTTCCAGTACTCCTGGGGAGGGAAGCATATTTACGTTGCATCTGCCGATTTTTAACAAGATTTTGCGCCAAGACCTGGACCAGGACCAAGGCCAAGACAAAGACCAAGACGAATCCGACGCCGCTTCGGTCTCACCCAGCCGCCCATGAACGAAAACGTCCTGCTCGTGGAAGACGAAAAAGCGCTGTCCCGGACTTTGAGTGATCGTCTTCGGGCCGAAGGTTACATCGTCAACTGCGCCCTGGACGGCAACGAGGGGCTGGATAAGGCTACTCGTCTTCCGTTCGACCTGATCATTCTTGACATTATGCTGCCCGGCAAGAATGGCTTCGATATCTGCCGCGATATTCGCCAAGCGGGACTCGCGACCCCGATCCTCATGCTGACCGCGCGGGGACAGACCGCGGAGAAGATTGTCGGACTGAAACTCGGAGCCGACGATTACGTTACCAAGCCATTCGACATGCTCGAACTCATGGCACGCGTGGAAGCTCTGTTGCGACGCACTCCGAACAAGTCCTCACAAGCGTCGGTGCAGCATGTCCGCTCGCTTCGCATCGATCTTCGCGGAACCGAAGTGTCGCGCCACGGCAAACTTGTACCGCTCTCGGCTCGTGAATTTCAGCTCCTGCAATTCTTTCTCGAACATGGGGGCGAAACTCTTTCTCGCGACCAGATCCTGCGCGAGGTCTGGGGCTACAACGCAATGGCGTTCACGCGCACCGTCGATGTCCACGTGGCAAGTCTTCGCCAGAAATTGGAGGAGGATCCGAAGCAGCCGTCGCTGATCGTCACTGTACCGGGGTTTGGTTACAAATTGGTTCCGTGAATCGCCGACCAGTCACACTTGATCAGAATTTCCGCAGCGTGGTATTAAAACTTCTGATCCATCCTCATGTTTTTACAGGGAGTTTACACAGACTTTACTCCGCCTTCCTTCTACTGAGCGTCTAGTAGCTTGTAGAGAAAATTTGAGCGAGGAGGGCTTCATATGAAATGGTCGATTAGAGCACTGGTGGTTACAGGATTTTTGGTCATCGCAGCAATGTTTGCTATCCCAGCGAGCACTCATGGAGGAAACAATTCCGCGGATGCCGCGAATGCCGGGAATGCGGCTTTCCGCGACGGTGCATACCAGGGAAGGCTGGCGGTACAACGTGGAGAAAGACCGCACTTAACTGCGGCACGCTGGAGTCATGACCAGGATCGCCGCGCCTATGTCGCGGGCTATCAGCAGGCCTATCTGCAAGCACTCGGGCAGAACGGCATTATGGTTCCGCAGGGTATCGAAGAGACTGGGTACCGGGACGGTTTGCAAGACGGCGCCCAGGACCGCCAGAACACCCACCTCTTCCGGAACGTTGCCAGGGTGCTGGATCATGGCAATCTACAGGTTCACGAAACTTATCGCGAAGCCTACAGCACCGGTTACCAGTTCGCCTACTATGGCGAACAGGAACTGCATAGCGCCCTGGTAATTCGTCCCGTCTCTCTTGGGGCGTACTGAAAATAGGGCTCGTACTGAAATAGTTCATGTGGAGCGGGCACTCCTGCCAGCTTGCCTTTGACTTTGCCTCAGGTGGCCCATCCTTCGTTCTTTGCAAGGGTGGGCTGCGGCAACCGTCGCTCAGACCTGAACTGGTCTTTCTGTCTTGTCATTCCCGACTGTGCATGATCGCCACGTTGCGAGCACACGCCCACCTTTCGGAACGACGCGGCTTCAGCCGGGAGGTGAGCTGACCTTGCGAAGTCCTGCTATGTGAACTCACCTCCCGAATACGCCCGGAAGCTAGAAGCTGAATCGAGTGGAGAACTGGAAACTGCGGGCTCCAAATTTCGGTACGATCGCGCCCGGTTGGCCGAAGGACGAATTTGGGCTGGCGGTCCAGATTCCGTTCGTGCTGTTGTTTGGATCTGTGGTCGGATCGCCAAGCGTGTACTGCACGTTGTCGACTACGTTCTGCTGGTAGTTGGGATGATTGAACAGGTCAAAGGCCTCGGCCCGGATGCTCCACTGGTAGCGCTCTCCTAAATGAAAAGTTCGAGCAACGCTGAAATCGACGTCCTTGAGGAGCCTGCTCCCAGATTGGTGAGTGAAGGGGAATACCAGACATGAAGCTCAACCCTGTTTTTGAAATTATTCGTATTCTCAGCAAGCAAACAGTGTGAAGATGGTGATCAACTGGGTTGAACCTGCGGTGCGGGCACACATGCGCAAAGGCGACAAACTGCGGAAGGATCGCGTGGCGGAGTATCCCAGCAAGGTGGCTCGGCAATTGCGCCTCATCGCATCGCGCTTGGTCCAGTTAGTTCAAATCGGCGAGCTATCGAAGGCGTCGAATGCCTCCGACTCTTTCTGTTCCGCGAACCCCGGATGGTTTTGCAGGAGCCGCGCGCAACGGTTCCAGCGAAGAATAGCGTCGTCGTTGCCTGTGGGCCGAATCATTTCCGCTTCGGCAAAGCAGCGCATCGCCTCCCCGAAAAGCGGGGCAAGAGTGTGCGGAGCGCGGCCCACGCGCATTTGTGCTTTCGCCCGCCGTTCATGCAGCAGTCCCGTGTAGTAGAGCCGTTCGTAGCGCTCGACGAGTCTCTCGAAAAGAGCTTCCGCTTCTCCAGCACGATCCGAGGCGTCTCCACAGAACTGGTCAGTAATGGCCAGCCCGAGCAGGCGCAGCGCCAGTTGATGTTCAGGCTCGACTGCCAGAATGTCGCGGCAGATCGATTCCGCCTCTTCCGGTTCGTTGAGTGAGCGGTAGAGCTCCGCTTTCGAGATAGCTTCCGGAATACCGGCCTTTGAGATGGTCTTCAGCTTGAACTCCATGGGACGACCTCCTGTGCGGTCAGCGCGATTATGTCTCGGATGTAATTATTTTGCCCCTCGAATCTTGCGGACCAGCATGAGCACGGGATCATAAAATTCGTCGACCACGCGCTCCTTTAATGGAATGATCGCGTTGTCCGTGATGTGAATCTCCTCGGGACAAACTTCTGTGCAGCACTTGGTGATGTTGCACAGACCTATGCCAAGCTCTTCCTTGAGCATGCGCGTGCGCGATTTCGAATCCATAGGATGCATTTCGAGCGCCGCCACCCGGACGAAAAATCGCGGTCCTCCAAAATGCTCCATGTCCTCGTGCTCGCGAAGAACGTGGCAAACATTCTGGCATAAGAAGCACTCAATGCACTTACGAAACTCCTGCACCCGGTCCACATCTTCCTGGTACATTTTCCAGTCGGCGTCGGGGCGGGGCTCGAAGGGTGGAATTTTCTTGTTCACGCGGTAATTCCAGGAAACGTCGGTGACCAGGTCTTTGATCACAGGAAACGCCTTCATGGGTTGGACCGTGATGGGCTTGTCGAGGGGAAGCGCATCCATACGAGTTTTGCAAGTGAGCCGAGGCCGTCCATTGACCTCCGCCGAGCACGAGCCGCACTTGCCGGCCTTACAATTCCAGCGCACCGCGAGGTCGGGGGCCTGGTGCGCCTGGATATGGTGTAGCGCATCAAGCACGACCATCCCCGGGGCAATGGGGACGCGGTACGTAGCGAGCTGCCTGCCATTGCGGTCTCCCCGGAACACCTCAAAGATTGCTTCCGCCATCGCGCCTCCATTCAGGTCGTAGCGCCGGCATCCTGCCGGCTGTCCCGAGGGCGTCTCGCCCTCGGCGAGGCGGGCGAGACGCCCGCCGGACAGCCGCCGGGACGGCGGCGCTATTGGAACTGGTTTTACTTTTCTTCCGCAACCAGTTGCTTCAACTCGACAGGCAATTCCCGCACCGGTGACTGGCGCAGCGTCATCGTGCCTCTCTCGCGGGCAATGACGTTGTTTTCCGTTCCCCACGTTGCGTCCAAACCAGGATGATCGATGCGGCTATGGGCTCCGCGACTCTCCTCCCGTGCCAGCGCGCTGCGCGCAACCGCCTCGGAAACGGTGAGCATCGCCTTCAGGTCCTGCGCCAGATGCCAGCCCGGATTGAACAATCGCGAGCCTTCGACGCTCAAACGTCCGGCGCGCTCTTTCAATTTCTCCAGCTCCTCCAGTGCACGAGTCAGGTCTTCCTTATTACGAAAGATGCCGACGAGATTCTGCATGGTTTCCTGCAAGTCGCGATGAATCGTATATGGACTCTCGCCATCCTTGCGCTCGAAGGGAAGCAGCATCTCGCGCGCGGCTTCTTCGATCTGCCCTGAGTCGACGGCCGTTGTTGATATTTTGTTCGCGTGTTCGGCAGCGGCCAATCCCGCGCGGCGGCCAAAGACGAGCAGATCCGAAAGAGAATTACCGCCCAGCCGGTTTGCGCCATGCAGACCCGCCGCCGCCTCACCAGCGGCAAACAATCCCGCCACGGATGACTTCGCGCTTTCGGCTTCCACGCGAATGCCTCCCATCATGTAATGGCAGGTTGGTCCCACTTCCATCGGCCCCTTGGTGATGTCCACATCCGCGAGTTCCTTGAATTGGTGGTACATGCTGGGCAGCTTTTTCTTTACATAGTCGGCGGGCTTTTGCGAGATATCGAGAAAAGCTCCGCCGTGTTCCGTGCCCCGGCCCTCGCGTACTTCCGTATAGATCGCGCGCGCCACCACGTCGCGCGTAGACAGCTCCATCTTCTTCGGATCGTATTTCTCCATGAAGCGCTCGCCGAGTTTGTTGCGGAGAACGCCTCCCTCGCCGCGGACCGCCTCCGTGACCAGGATTCCCTGCACGCCCGGAGGCCACACCATGCCGGTGGGATGAAACTGCACAAATTCCATATCCATCAACTCAGCGCCAGCGGCGTAGGCCAGCGCCATTCCGTCTCCGGTGTACTCCCATGAATTGGAGGTGATTTTCCACGCCTTGCCAATACCGCCGGTGGCCATCACGACCGACTTCGCACGAAACACCACGAATCGACCCTGCTCGCGCCAGTAACCAAATGCACCAGCGATGCGATCGCCATCTTTCAACAGGCGGGTGATCGTACATTCCATGTAAACGTCAATCCCCAACTGCACGCCGCGGTCTTGCAACGTGCGGATCATTTCCAGTCCTGTGCGGTCGCCCACGTGACACAAACGGCGGAAGGTGTGACCGCCGAAGGCGCGCTGGAGAATCTGTCCGTCTTCGGTGCGATCGAAGAGCGCCCCCCATTGTTCTAGCTCGCGCACGCGCTCGGGAGCTTCCTGAGCGTGGATCTGCGCCATGCGCCAGTTGTTGAGCATCTTGCCGCCGCGCATGGTGTCGCGAAAATGGGTGCGCCAATCGTCCGCGGAGTCCACATTGGCCATCGCCGCAGCGATGCCGCCTTCTGCCATGACGGTATGCGCTTTGCCGAGGAGCGATTTGCAAACTACGCCCACTCTCGCGCCCTGGGCCAGCGCCCCGAGCGCCGCTCGCAATCCCGCACCACCGGCGCCGATGATCAGTACATCGTGGTCGTGAGTTTCGTAGTCTGCCGTCACAAGAGTCTCA
>Ga0209131_1002904_pt1 | contig 11516 bp, 8 predicted proteins | sample GraSoi_2013_40cm_FD_185826 | JGI IMG/M metagenome (GOLD analysis project Ga0209131, IMG submission 185826) | Grasslands soil microbial communities from the Angelo Coastal Reserve, California, USA - Sample 9_17_2013_40cm (SPAdes) (version 2) | ecosystem: Environmental > Terrestrial > Soil >...
AAAATGAAAAAGAAACAATCCGCATCATCAGCGCGCGCCAGGCGACGCGCAAAGAGCGTCAAGCATATGCCGGATAGCCGGCTGGACCTCACCGATATTCCGGAAGCCACCGGCGAGCAGCTCCGCCGCGCGCGCCGCGTCGGCCGGCCCGTGACCGGCAACGCCAAGCAGTTGATTGCCATCCGCATTGCTCCGCGCCTGCTCGCCCAGCTCCGCCGCCTGGCCGCCAAACAATCAAAGCCCTATCAAACACTCATCCACGAACTTCTCGAACGCGCGGCCTTCAAAAGGGTGGCCTGAGAATCCCTCGTGGAAAAATGGGCGGCTTGTCCAGTCGAGTGCCTTCGTCAGCTCCCAACCATCTCCAGCGCGGCGCCAGTGTCCGTAATCAGTTCTTCCGGGGCTTTCCCAGGTCGTTGGAAAACCATTCGAGCGAGGGCCAAACTGTCGTTCGCCACTTCAAACCGTCCCGAACAATCCGTCGTCACGTACGGAAGACGATGCACAAACCGATCTCGTCCGCGAACACTGACTTCAACGCGTGCGCCTCGCGCGTCGCTTCGTCGTCAACTTTCCATTTTCACTTGACGAGTGGGCGGATGGCAGTGTCACTTACGCAGCTAAACTTGCTCTTGTCATACAACTGTTGACTTGTAGTACAATGAATCATGCGCTCTGCAATTCAAGCAAGACTCGATGACCGGTCGCGGAAGAGGCTCGCAGCCCTGGTTCGCGAGCTGGGCTGGACTCCTTCTCGGGTCGTCCGAGAAGGCCTGCGTATCCTCGAAGCAAGCTATTTACGCAGGAAAAAGCGAGGCATCATCGGTCTCGGAAAGTTCCGCTCCGGTGTGCCGGATCTGGGCTCCGACAAGAAACATTTGCGGAACTTCGGGCGGTGAAGCCGGCCCTCCTCGATACCGGTGTGATCGTGGCGCTGCTGGACCGCAGCGAAAAGTTTCACCAAGCGTGTTCCCAGGCCATGCGGAGTCTGGAAGCGCCGCTAGTCACGTGTGAAGCGGTGATCGCAGAGAGCTGCTACTTGCTGCGGAATCTTTCCGGCGCGTCCGAGGCCGTAATCGAAAACGTGGTCGCAGGGATTTTCCAAGTTCCATTTCAGCTTTCGCGCGAAGCGATTGGCGTAAAGCAGGTTTTGCGAAAGTATCGAGACCGAAAGATTGATCTCGCCGACGCCTGCCTGATTCGCTTGGCGGATGAATTCGAAACCGCCGATATTTTGACGCTGGACAAGGACTTCGAGATCTATCGCTGGGGCAGGAACAAACCCTTTCGCCTGCTGCTGGCCCTGAAGTAGCGCGGCTTCTCGCCCAGCTCCGCCGCCTGGCTGCCAAATTAGTCGAGGCCCTATTAAACTGAGTCACATCGAAAATTCAAGTATCCGCCACACAACTGTAACGAAGGCCTGCGAATATCCCTTCGCCGAGCGGCGTGGAAGAAGCTTTGAAGTCCGCTAGCTTTGCGCCTTCGTGTGCCCGCTCCTGAACGTCCGCTCACCCGCGATCTCTCTGGTGCAATCGGACCAGCCGCGACGCATGAGTTGCCCGGTACTCAGCTGCGCATCGGCCGCCACGGTTCATCAGGATCAGCATTGAAATCTCAGCAAGGAAGAGGAGTCACAGATATGCAGATCAGTTCGCACAGAGCGCAAGCTGCGGTTCTCTCTCTTGTTGTTGCCTTCTTCTCACTGGCACCTATCGCGGTAGGACAGAATGTCACCTACAAGCCTTACATTCAGCCGGGTGACAATGGCCCATTCGGCGCGAAAGATCAAATGGTAGTCGCGTGGCAGACGGATGAATCGTCGCCGAACCCGGGCGCTTTCACGGTGCAGTTCGGCAAGAGCGTTTCGTATGGCCAAAGCGTGGCGCCTCAGGGGCGTGTCGTGGATAACTACCTGTCCGCTGACCCCGCGCTCCCCGTACCGCCCACGGCTTCCGGCCCACACTCGAACTATGCGGCGGTCCTAAAGGATCTGGCCTACAACACCACTTATTTTTATCGCGTGAGTGGTCCGGGCATGCCGAGCGGCGGCTTTGCAGCCAGTTTCCACACGCGCAAGCGCGGTGACGATTTTTCATTCCTGGTGCAGGGAGACGAAGGGTTCTTTCCAGTCGAACCGAATTCAAGTCCACTGCGGATCGCCGACTTCGAGGCTCGCATCGTTCACTTAATGTACAACGTGTATCGCCTCGAAATTCCCGGCGTGCCAGAGCTCCCCAAGCCGGACCTCGCGCTCAATACCGGCGACAACGTTTATAACAATGGCGCCGAAGGCAGCTATCGCGACTACTGGTTCCCCGTCTGGAACAGTGACGTGGACTCCAATGAGGCTGGCGCTCCCTTCATCCGCAGCGTTCCGTTTTACATCGTCGTCGGCAATCACGACATGGGTGCGACCGGCGTGAACGCCAACATGCTGGGCGGTGACAACGCGGGGCGTTTCACCGGGAACACCGACGGCGGCGATGCGTTGGCGTACTTTAACAACTACTACTTTCCTCTCAATGGGCCAACGGGCGTCGATACGCAATTCACGTGGAACGCCGACACGGTCACGCCCAACGGGATGATCTTCAGTTACAAAGGCCAGTCTTACTCTTCGCCCGCGGCTATCGCCGCCTACCGCGCTTCCACAGCGGTTGACGCCGGGAAGGGCGCCAAGCAGCAAATCGACCACATGCACAACTTTTCGTTCGACTCCGGCAGCGCCCACTTCGTGTTTCTGGACGCAAACCCGCACCTCTTCAACGGGCAACTGGACAACACTGCGCTCTATGCCAAGGCGCCACAAGCATTCTCCGCGTATCCCTCGGTTTTGCGCGACTGGCTGATCAGTGATCTCGATTCCAGCGCCCAGCCCTGGAAGATTGTCGTATTTCATCAACCGGCGTTTTCCTCCGGCGGCGCCACCGTGCGCAATTCGCAGATGCGCGCCGTCGCCAAGTTTCTCGAAGACCACGGCGTGAACATGGTGTTCAACGGCCACGAGCACAATTACCAGCGGACTTATCCAATCCGCGCCCTGAATGCGGCGGCCGCGCCGGTGACAACCGGAGGCCCAGCCGTGAGCATCGACACAGCATTTGACGGGGTCAACCAAACCGTACCGGATGGCGTCCTTTACCTGGTGGAAGGCGCAGGCGGAAACCGCGATTTCGACGGAAACCTGGGCCCTGCGCGCGGCTCCGGACTCGGCATTGATCAGGATGATTCCGCCACCGGCACGGCCACGCTGGCAGGATTTATGTTCCCCAACGGGCCGGCATCCTGGCTGGACACCAATCTCACCAGCGCAGCGTTTTCGCCGGTTCTGCCCGGCGCTGGCAGCGGTCCGAAAATCACCGCGAAGTTCAAGGCCAAGGTGTTCTCCTTCGCGGATGTGGTCGTCGGAGACAACAAGCTGACGCTCTACCAAATCACGGAACCGCTCACTTCGTCCTCCTCAGCAACGTCATCCAATCCAGCCCCGTTCGGGACGGATGTGAACGGAACGCCATTGAATGACCCCATCCCGGACACGCTAGTCGATCCAACAACTGGCAATGTTGTCTCCGTACCAGCAACCGGCCCTTCCGCGCTTCTCGACAAGTTCGTGGTGACCAAGCCGGACCTTTCCGAAGACTTGCGTGTTCATCTTTCGGCTAGCCACTCGGTAGTCCCGGGCGGGCAGCTCACCTACACTTTGAACGTTCACAATGGTTCCTCGCATGGTCTCAACGGCACCCAAGCCGTATTTGAGATTCCCAGTGGCGTGACCTTTGTCGCCTCTCCCGACGGCAGCGCGACGCAAGTAGGCAACCAGATCGTGGTTACGATTGGGCGTCTCGAGGCTGGCGGTAGTGCCGCCGTACACATCCAAACTCAAGTCAATGCCGAAGCTGGGTCTGTGCTCACGGGCACAGCTCTGCTGCGGTCCAGCACCGCTCTTTCGGCCCCTGCGGACGAAGTACACACAATCGTCGGCCGGCAGTCCGAATAGCGCCGAGAGAAGAGGGGGGATGCGAACAAGACTAGGGTGTTCCTGCTTGTCGCGTCCCCTGTTTGTTCAGGTAAGGAAGGACTGAAGAGAGATTCGAGGCGATTGCTGACAGAAGCGAATATGTCAAGCTGCTTCGACGGTGAGTCGCAGACCGATGGCTTTGGTGACCGCAACCAGCGTGGACAACCTTGGGTTGCCGCGAACCGATAAGGCCCTGTAAAGACTCTCACGCTCGATGCCAGCGGCTTTGGCGACTCTGGCGATGCCCCGGGCCTGCGCGACATGCCGCAACACAATCAGCAGAACCTGAGGTTCATCCTCATCTTCCAACGCCGCTTTGAGATACTCCTCGGCAAATTCCGGGTCTTTTCTGAGCCGCCGCACGATGGCCTCGTCATGGGAGGCGCTGGTTTTGCGTTTCATGAGGTTCCGATCCTTATCCTTGTAATCTTTGAGGTGGTGCAGCGCCCGCTCGATGTCCGCCGACTGTTTTCGTTTATCCCCGGCGCAAAGAAGCAATACACTAACTCTCTCGAGCATCGCGTAATAGACCCGATAGCCTGGCCCCCAATCGATCCGTAGCTCATACAATCCTTGGCGCAGCGATTTGCAATCTCCGAAGTTTCCGGCAGCGAGCCGGTTGATTCGGCTCGCGATCTTCGCTTGTGTCCGCGCATCCGCCAGCCCAGTCAACCAAACGTCGAACACATCTTTCCCGGCACGGCTCACGTAATGGCAGATCCCAATTACGTTTTCCATTGTAACTTATAAATCACAGAAGCGCAAGGCGCGATTGCCGAGCGCCGCATCCGGGCTGCTCATGCAAAGGCGCGTCCTTTGACTTCACCGCGCTTTCTCTGCGACCTCTGCGTCTCCGCGTTATCTTTTTCTTTTTTTCAAGCTTGCTTATTTCTCAACCTGCTACCGCGGCCACTTCTCTCTTCCTCGATTCGTTCCAAAGCTGAATATATGGTTGCAGGTCTAGCATCATTTTTTGGAATTGCGGGATGTCCAGCGATTGCGCGCCGTCGCTGATGGCTTTCTCCGGTGCGGGATGTACTTCCACGATCAATCCATCGGCGCCGATCGCCACGCCCGCGCGCGAAAGCGCTGGCACAAGGCTCCGTTTTCCCGTCGCGTGGCTCGGATCCAGAATCACCGGCAAGTGCGTCAATTCATTCAGCGCCGGAATCGCCGCGATGTCGCACGTATTCCGCGTCACCGTTTCAAACGTCCGAATTCCCCGCTCGCACAAAATCACATCGGGATTTCCGTGCGCCGTAATATATTCCGCGGACATCAGCAGCTCCTTCACCGTGCTGCTCAATCCGCGTTTCAACAACACCGGCCGCCCGCATTTTCCAAGCTCTTTCAGCAGCATGAAATTCTGCATGTTCCGGGCGCCCACCTGCATCACATCCGCATACTTCGCCACCAAGTCTACGTCGCGGTCGCTCATCACTTCCGTGACGATCGCCAACCCCGTCACCTGCTTCGCCTTTTGTAGCAGCTTCAATCCTTCTTCTTCCATCCCCTGAAAATCGTATGGCGAAGTTCGCGGCTTGAACGCGCCGCCGCGCAGCATTTTCGCGCCGGCTTTCGCCACGCCCTCCGCCGCCTGCATGATCTGTTTTTCCGATTCCACCGAGCACGGCCCGGCCATCACCACGAATTCTCCGCCGCCGATTTCCGTTCCATTCACTTTTATTCTTGTTTTACCCGGGCGAAATTCCTTGCTCACGAATTTGTACGGCGCCGAAATCCGCACCACGTTGTCCACCTGCGGCATGGCCTCGATCGATTCCATGCACGCCGTCACATCACCCACACCCACCACGCCGATCACCACGCGCTCTTCCCCTTCGATGGAGTGCACCTTGTATCCGAAGTGCTCCACCTGTTTGCGCACTTCATCGATCTCTTCCCGCGTTGCATGTAGTTTCATGGAGATGATCATCTTTCCGGCCCTCTCAATTAATTTTCGTCCCCTAAAACAAAAAACCCACTCGCTGCGAGTGGGTCGGATCTTTTTTTCTGTTGAATCCGCTTACAGAAACGCCCCTCGCCACCTAGTTGGGTGGACCGCTAAATCGAAACCAATACGAATGGGCGATGCAAATCATATGCATAGTGTATTTCGTCTCTTTGCCGGATACAAGAAATTCTTTCGGCAAACAGGGCCGCCATTCAATTCCATATGGGCCTCAGAAAAATAGAACCGCAATGCGATAGCGCGTGAATCCTGCCGCGCCATTCGCGTGGCACGCCCCCACCGCCGCTTTGCTGTAAGGCCCGCTTCTAATTTTTCGCTCGAGATCTTCCGGCAATTTGTTCAGGTCAGTCACCTCAAATCGGATCATCGATTTTGCTGACGTGCCCGCGAATCCTGCATCTGTCTCGCATGTTTTCCGCGCGCCGTCGGTCGCGTTGGCCGAGCGGAATCCCTGCGCGGTGAGCAAAGAAAACACCTTCTGCTCCTGCTGCTCAACACTCAAGTCCGGAACTGACTGTGAAAAATCCTGGACGGCGAAGAGGCCACCCGGCCCGCGCACCGCTGCGATGCCGACAGAGGTGAGCCGCGGGTCCAGGATATTCTTCCGGTGGCCGGGCGAATCCATCCAGCCGGCATGAATGATCCGGGGATTCGGACCGATGGCGATGTTCTCCGCGATGGCGCCGAACCGCGCGCCGGCTTCGGCGAGGCGGCCTTCCAGGTTGGACTCGCTGGGGAGCTGGTGCTCGAGCCTGTTCAGATTGAGCATGAGGAGGGCGTGGCGGCGGGCGGCTTTGAAGAGGGCGTTATCCCACTGGAGCACAGAGAGGCCCTGGGCGGTGCGCTCGCCGTTCAGGGCTTCGAAGAGCTGGCGCTCCGAGTCGTTTCTTTGGAGTTGCGCGCACGCACGCGCAGAAAAGAGCAATAGCATTGCGGCGACTAGCAGAAACTTGCAATTTCTCATGCCGGTAAAGATCAGCCGCGGACGCGGACGGCGCTGAAGCTGAGAACCACGTGGCCGCCGGCAGTGGGACGGCCGAAGCTCAGCATGGGGCTGAAGCGGGAGAAGAGCAGCATCTGGTCGAGCTGGCGCCGGAGTTCCAGACTGTGCGGGCCGGAGAGAATCTGATAGTCGGTCATGTGGCCCTGGGCATCGACGGTGACGTCCAGCAAGAGGCCGTGCGGCAAGGAAAGTTCGACTTCGTTCTGTTCCGGCGCCCAGGCTTGCGGATAGTCCGAAAGAGAAACCAGCTCGGCAGGGCGCATCAGATTGAGAGCCACGTCGTTCTGGACGGCGCGCACGGTAGTGCCCGGCACGATCATCTGGAGCACCAGCACGAAAACGAGGATAGCGGAGAAGAATCCGCCGGTGGCCGGAACGGTCAGCGGGCGGAATACATTATCGAGCAGAATTTCGGCGCGATCCTTGATGCGGCGCATACGGGTGGGCCAATCCTGCGAATGCTGCGCTTGAGCGGCAGCGACCTTGATGCGCACGGCGAGATCGGCAGGCGGAATGTTCCTAGGCATACGCGAAAGCATAACGGCCAGCTTGCGGAAGCGTTCCAGCTCCTCGCGGCAAACATTGCAACCTTCCAGGTGTTGCCGAATCTGGACGCGCTCTTCAACGCGCGGTCCGCCGGTTACTGCATCATCGAGATAACCCGCAAGTTTAGTTCGTACCGTGTTGCACTTCATTGGACACCCTTGCCCGTGGAACTTGCCCGCGGGGACATACCTTCGGACGAAATGGTGACTCGCCGCGCGGCCGAAAATGCATCGCCGAAAGGCGACGGCCGAGCTTCAGATACGTTGCCATGCGAAGACGTTTGCTCGTGACTGCCGTGAATCTCGTGTGCGCCCAAAAGCGGCTCAAGAATTTCCTTCAGCGCGCGGCGCCCACGAAGGATGCGGGACTTCACCGTGCCAACGCTGCATTCCAGAACTTCCGAGACTTCCTCGTAACTCAGGCCTTCGAGATCGCGCAAAATCACGGCGCTGCGAAAGACATCGGGAACTTGCTGCAAAGCACCGTGGACGACGGCTTGAATCTCCAGCGACGCGAGCTGCTCGAAGGGCGTGGCACCGAGATCCTCGATTTCGATGCGGGCTTGCCCCTCTAGCGGTTCCGCATCGATGGAAACATTCTTCTGCAGATGGCGCTTGAACCAGCGCTTATGATTCAGCGCTTCGCGGATGGCGATGCGGTAGAGCCACGTTTTCAAAGAGCTGCCTTGGCGGAAGTTGCGAATGCCCCGAAAGGCCTTCAAGAAAACTTCCTGGGCGCCATCGGCGGCATCGGAAGTGTCGCCAAGCATGCCGAGGATGAGGTTATAGACTGGCGCATGATAGTGAGTGACGAGCCAGTCGAAGGCGGTCTCCGAGCCCGCTTGCAGCTCGTGGACGAGATCGGCTTCATCGCGGCCCCAAGAAAGGGCACTAGCCCAATCGGACACTGCCGGCCTTTCCGGCCCGATTCAACGCACCATCCTGCACGGATGGATTACTCGGGCCACCCTGCTATGGTCCAACGTTAGAACGATGGACCCAGGCACGACTTGCGACCCCGACTGAGTCGGGGTGTAACCGGGAACGTCGTCGAACGGTTCCCGATGTCCGCTCAGTATTGTTAGACACCGGGGGGAGCGGAGTTGTTTCCCCGGATCGTGAAGTTTCTAGCGCTGTTGCCAATTGTGGCACCAAGCGCGTTTGGCTGCAATGGGACGGATGGCCAAAGAGGTGACTGGTGACTGGTTCGGAGCGTGACAGTCGCCTCTGAATGGTTGAGCGCTGGAAACGGGGCATCCCCCACCCCGGTTTTTTGACGCAGAGTGCGGAAACGATTGAAAACAAGGTGGTTGTGTTTTTTTGTGAGTGCAAAAAAGTACAAAAGAGTGTGCAATTGTATGAAAAGAAAGGGCTTGCAAAATGGCAACACGTAAGTGCATGAGAAAAAAGTGGATAGTGAAACATTTGAAGGTTGGAACGCTTGCACGTCTTGCAGGTGGGGTTCCCCCTACACCCTCCGTCACAATGGAAAGAGTGTGCAAGTGATTGAAAGCAAAATAGATAGGTGTCGTCCGTTGCGCGGAGGAGTGCGTAAACGTTAGAAAGGAAAGGGGTTGAATCAAAGTGATGGAAAAGAAATTGGGATGCGGGTGCGCGGCTGCGAGATCTTGTCGGTGATGGGTCGTAACAAGCACGCGGAATCGTGGCATGCCAATATCAATTTTCTTAAGTGAACAGCAGTGAATCGTAGAAATTGAGGGTTGAACGGTAGAGGAGGCGGGGTGAGCGGCTTCTGGGGACGCGAGACGTGCAAGTAAGAAGCAAAGTCAATGGCCCCACACTTTCAAAAACCGAAAGCATGGGCCAACACAATGTTGCTCGCTCAATTAGGTTGTGCCACCGGCGAAGCGCGCGGATACTGCAAGGAAGCTCATTGCAAGAGTGGGGAGAGAAACACGAGAGCCGCATGCTTTGACCGAGTCAAAGCATGCGGCCTCTGATTTATCCGTGGATCTAGGGGTAAGGCAGATATCTCCACAAGTCGCTGAGCAAGCCGTTGCCGTTTGTCCCAGCGGAATCAAATCCTTCTCCGCCGAAGATCCAGAACTGATAGTTGTTCTTGCCAGAAGGGATATCAATGTCGTTAACGAACCAGTAGCCGGGAGCAAAGCGCGAACCTGGGCCGTTGCCCACATAAGGGTAGATGATGGGGCCGGGGGTGAGGCCATAAATGCCCCCCTGGCTAACCGAGGCGGGGCCTTTTGTCCAGATCCATTGGCCGCCTTTATACTCCCAGACATCGCTGAGCGAGCCATTGCCGGTGGAATCGTAGCCTTCTCCGCCGAAGATCCAGAAATTTCCGCTTAGGTCGGTCCAAGCGGCGGAACTCCAGCGCGCACCAGGAACATTGGTGGCAGCAGCAACGCCCTGAGTTCCATAAACGCCGGTTTGATTGACGACGTTGGCGCCGCTCATCCAGGTCCATACGCCCGCTTTGAATTGCCACAGGTCGTTCAGAGCGGCCGGATTGCCCTTAGAATCGAGATCGAATCCACCAAACAGCCAGAAATTCCCTGAGAGATCAATAAAGGACATGGAAGCCTGACGCGCACCGGGAACATTTGTGGCGGCAGCGGTGCCGAGAGTGCCGTAGTTGCCGGTCTGGTTGACAGTATTGGAGCCGCTGATCCAGGTCCATTGGTTCGTTGCGATGTCGTACGTCCAGAGGTCGTTGAGGAGGCCAGTAGTGCCCGCTGAATCGTAACCAAACCCACCAAAGAGCCACACTTTGCCGGAAGCATCCATCCTGGAGGTCGCTCCCCATCGCGCGCCTGGGATGTTACTGGCAGCGGCCACGCCCAGCGTGCCGTAAGAACCTTTTTGATTGGCGCCGCCGCTTACTAGCGTCCAGGCATTCCCTCCAATGTTGTACCTCCAGACCTCATTGTAGAAGTTAAGAACCTGATCCTGACCTCCGAACAGAAAGAGATCACCACCAGCGCCGGGTTGAGTCCAGGTGACGGCTCCCGTGTGGGGATTGGGGCCGGTTCCCGAAAAGGCGAGTACCTTGTTATTCCAGTAGTTCTGATAGCTGCCAAAGTAGTTTTGCGTGCCGGTGTATACCCACATGTCGTTGAGGTCTGTAGCTGGCGGGGTAAGGCCGTTGGTAAAGGTCAAACCGTTGCCGCCGAAGAGCCACAGGTTATTGTTGAAATCGGTCCACGTCGCGGGATACTTGCGCCCGCCAGGGGAGCTGGTATCAAAAGCAGGAGCAGCGGGAGGCGGGGGAGGAGGCGGAGTAGACGACTCCTTTTGATCGGCGGTCTTGGAGCCATCGAACCATGCCCAGTCATTGTGGCCGCAATCGATAATGACGCTGGTGACCGCTGACGTCGCAGTGCCCTGGTAAAACCACCTGACGATCCCTACTCCCGGTTGTGTGTTCGGTCCAACCAAGACGCTGACGTCGTAGGTGCTGCCATCAGCGATGGGGGTATTAAAGGTGAAAGTGCCGTTGCTGGAGATGGTCAGATTGTCGCCGAGATTGTCCTGCAGCACCATGCCGCTATTGGTTCCCGCAAGGCCCACAACGGTGCCGCCGATAGTGTGAGTAATGGCCGGGCAGACGACTTGCACGTTGACGACGTTGGCGTTTGCAGTGCCGGTGCCGTTGGAGACCGTACAAGTCTGGTTGGGACCAGAAGGCTGAGTGAGAATCGTTACCTTATAGGCCCCGCCAGCTGGGACAAGGGTGGGGAACGTGAAGCTGCCGTTGGCTTTGAGGGTAAGGTTATCGCCACCGTTGTCCTGCAAAACCAGACCACTGCCTGCCTTAGCGAGCCCGGTAAGCGTGCCGCCGATTGAGATGGTTCCCGTAGAGCAGGTGATTTGAATATTGCCGACGTTCGCACTTGCGGTACCGCTGCCGTTGGTTACGGTGCAAGTCTGCGTGGGACTTGTGGGCTGAGTGCTAACGGTAACGACATATGCGCCGCCCATGGGGAGGGCGGTCTTGAA
>Ga0209131_1002905_pt1 | contig 11513 bp, 7 predicted proteins | sample GraSoi_2013_40cm_FD_185826 | JGI IMG/M metagenome (GOLD analysis project Ga0209131, IMG submission 185826) | Grasslands soil microbial communities from the Angelo Coastal Reserve, California, USA - Sample 9_17_2013_40cm (SPAdes) (version 2) | ecosystem: Environmental > Terrestrial > Soil >...
TGTGACCGCTACAGCGGGAATCGGGTCAGATAGTCTTCTTTCATTCAGACCGCTTCATATTCGTGAGAATATTCGTCCCTGTTGCCTCCGCCATCAGCAGCTCCATGTGCCTCTCCATCCCGGCCACTATACAGCCTCGGACGCCTATTCATACTCTCCCTGTTAAATATTTAGTTCTCATCTATTCCCTATTCTTTCATCCCGATTTGGTACGAGTTTTTACGAGAGGAATTGCAACGACCCCTTCATATCAACGGGTAGCCACCCGGTCGTCTCTTTAAAGTTCGGTAACCGTTGTAACACAAATTTTCATTCCGAATCACGACTTGCACCCCGCTCCATTCATCTCAGCTATCAGGAAAACCCGCTCAAATCACCACATCTCAATATCTTTGAGACCAGCACCCGGTAGTGAATCCTCCGGAATACCCTCGCTCTCTTGCCCCTCTAGCTCTCCCGTTCCTAATAAGCCACTTGTTTTCTTTCTCAAGGAAGAACTTTGGCCGCGTGAGTTCTTCATATCCTCCACGCCATAGAGCCTCAAGCAACTAATTGTCCCTCCAGTTTTCTCGCTCTTTTCACAAATCACTTTCCCTCTTCTCATTTCTATACCTGCCATGCGCTTCACCGCCGTTTTCCTTGCCCTCGCTGCCGCCAGCCCCGTCTTCTCCGCCCCTGTGCCTTCACCGCAGGAGGTGAGTCCCGAGAACGCACCATGGATTCTTGTTTAACTGACGCTCCCCTCTAGGCTTCCCTTGCCAAGCGTTTTGATATTCCGGGCGAGTCCGCTCGTAGATATTGCCTCGATTCATACGAGTCCGGTTGCGGCTCCGGCGGTTATCAATATGAAAAAGAATGAATTAGCCCATTGCCTCGTGGCACTAGCGATGGAAATCTCCATTCCGGACCTTTGCCGAGGCCTTGACTAACGGCGACGAAGAGTGTTGAGAAAAGCCCCCATCAGCGATCTATTCGTATTCAAAGCCCTCTTGACTCATTGAAATTAAGAGGTGGACTGATTATATCTAATCTTCGTGTTGCTACCTCGTAAACTCTCTCAACTGAATTCAAGTTGCCAGTCGGCCCAAATTGCTGAACTTACAGAAGCCCAGAATACTTGAGGGGAAAAGAACAGGGCGGTCAGCTTCACACTGCAGGTGGCGACAAAGCATCTGATGCGTCAATGCGTCAATGACGACCACATACATCGACCCAATAATTCTTGCCTTGCCTGCGATGGTGGCTCCTTCATCTACTACAACCATTTGAATTATTACTTTTGGCTGCTGAGGCCCCTCCACACCTTTACCGACAGCGACGAAAGCGAAGACAAGGTATGGCTCGCAGTCGTTCGCCTAAGGACCTCATCTCCTTGTCGCATAAATCTAAGTTACATACTTCGCGAGCTGAGCTGGTTCGGCTAGGACCCTAGCTTTTCCATGAATATTGCCCAACGGTACAGTATGCTCGGCTATACTTCGAGAGGTTATGGTCGCTCGTTCTGGACAATTACAACATTCCTGTTAATACAGTCCCTTGTCATCTCTAGTACATTGCACATTATCGGAAATTCACACAGGCAACTCGTCTTCAAGGACTTCGAGAGGACCTCCAGCAGCAGTGCGGGCTGGATTTCAGCCTGACCTCACTTCCACGTATTAAACCCACTTCGCAACCCTTGCTACCTTTGCACGAGGTTCTTCGACGCTGCTTGCAAAACATATTCTCTCGCACTGAAGGGTAACCCGTCAAACCGTATCACCGTCCAACATCTCCGCCTCTGCAACATGTCCTGATATCCACTTTACACCCCTCTTCTCTGGTCCTCACAACAATTGTTACCATACCAACATGCTGGGCTGTCCTGTTCAAGACCATCGCCATTCACTCGCGATGATACACTCGAGTCTGATATCATCTATTCTTCACAAGGTTGCACCCCCATTGGCTTCCACTCTGATCTGACATTGTATTTAGATGGCGTATACTGGTCCCTGTGCTCAATACTTTGCCGTTCTTCGCCGATTGCAGCCCCATTTCTGACAAACACGAAGCACGAACGACACTCGTCCCTCTTTCGACCCACAGATCACCACACTTTGCGGTATCCTGGGCAGTGAGCTATTCTTCCTATCGGTTCAAATCACTTTTCCTCACCACCCAACACTTTGGGGGCTCACTCTAACACGTATGGCCATCGATCATGCTCTGCATTCGATACACCCACTCGATATACCCCATGCACCATATCACAGGCTCTCTGTACTTTTGGTTTCCACGCATGGGTCCATGGGGTCCCACTTTCGGCGCAAGCCGGTGTCCAGTCGATGCCCATCCAAGCTTTCGGTGGCACAAACTGGCTCGAAATGGAGATCAAGTTGTGTTCCGCTAATCTCATTCACGTTGCTCAGTTCAGCGTAGAACGGATTTGAAACTCGAGTTCGAAGCGAACGTTTTGAGATCGATAAAACGGGCATCTCCCAACACCACCCACATGCAGAACTGGCATATCCCCTCGCGGCGTTTGGTAGTTTCATCGATATCTCCTAGTTTCCCCGCTCGCGGTGAACGCTCATGTGGGCGTCCCTTTTAATCGGCTCCCTCGTCAGCACCTCTCTGTCGCCATTATATAACACCCTAGTACTCCATCGATGATCACCATTCACTCTCCTACCCTCTGTTGTCTACATTATAGCCCACAGCGGACGACAGGACTAAGCAATTTGCCGAGCACGTCAAGCACGTCAAGCACGTCAAGCACGTCAAGCACGTCAAGCACACACACAACACCAGTAGCTCCCAGTGCACAGCAACCCCAACACTAGTCACATCCACCGCGAACGCCGATGCGACTATCATCCCGTCAGGAGTCGCTCAACCGCTGTGGCATCCCTGCTCGTGTTCGTCATCAAGCAACCACGACAACTGTACTCAGCACACAATGGAAGCCGGACGCCCGCTCGTTGTTTGTCGGTTAACGGAATTATGGGGATGAAGTCAAGGCCGATGGCACTGTACGCGTTATGATATGGGGTTTCCATACAAATAAGGGAGCGCTAGTCCCTCAATCTCAATTAAGGTCTAAGCTTGGTTGGAGAAAATTACATCGCGCACCCGAGAGCCTTGCTATTGATAATCGGGGTGTAAGATGGCTTACTAACTACTTGTGCTCTATCCCTTCCTCAACCCACTGTACTATCTCCTCAAATGCCAGCTTCGATTGCCTGGAAAAGCCAGGGACCGCGAAGAAATCATGGACCGCATCCTCGACCTCAAGCCACTTGACGTCCACGCCTCCAGTCTCCATAACATGCTTAAGACTTTTGATCTCGTCCAACATTACCTCCGCTCCCCCGCAGATGATCATCGTCCTTGGCCACCTCTTGTCGAAAGGTCGCACCTCCTTTGGGAGGAACGGCGATGCAGGTGACATGTACGGGTTATAAAGGTACTCTCGCGGGTTGTGCGGACCAATAAACCCAACAAGAGCGTAGTTGCCTAAGGTGTTATTGCCAAGGTAGTCGGAGTCGTAGTTCGTCTCTGAAGACCCTCCCAGCCTATAGTGCTGCATCGACATATCCGTCCAAGGCGATGTAAGGATGATGCCTGACGGAGGTGGGATGGAAGGGAGTTTGGCGTCGATGAGGTACCGTGTGAGGGCATTGGCGAGATTCCCGCCTGCTGAGTCACCAGAAAAGATAATATTTTGCGGCTTGAAGCCTTGGGTGAGAAGGTAGGTGTATCCAGAGAGCGCGTCAAGGAGGGCGGTAGGGAATTGGCCACTGGGCTTGAATGGGTGGGAGGCAGAAAGTCGGTATTCGATGGATAATACCCGTTCGATCGTACCCGTTTGCTTCCCGTAGCTGACCAGCCCCTTTGGGATATTAGCGGTCACATCCTTGGGGTGTGCAGTACCCAAAATATATGCTCCACCGTGCATGTTCATCACCACCACCTCACCCTCCCGAACTGGTTGCTCTTCCAGCGAATCGCCAAACCAGTAGCCAATGATTGTCTCCGGCTTAACGCCAGCCTTATCTGCATATACTTTAATGCTCCCAACGACGAGGCCGAGGGCAGCACCCGAAATGAGCACGAAGCCAGTGTGATCCTTGATGGAGGAAAGTCGAAGAGCGCTATAGTCTTCATGCGTCCTCCCCGACACACCGGTCCTCTCGCCAATTGTCGAGAACCAGCGGGCGAAACGGTTCTTCTCGTATGAAATAGAGCATTGGAGATAAGTCTCCCAAAATGAATGAAAGAATATAAGGCGAATGAGCACGTACCCCGACTGCTTGGCTAATAGTCCAAGACCTGCGCGGTCTCCAGCTTGGCAATGCGTAACGAAGGACCCACAATGGCAGAAGAAACAGGAACAGGATGAACTGGTAAATTATATATAGACCTTTGGTCGGCTGCTTGTGAAACGGAAAATTATAGTGCATCATGAGTTTTCCATCCTTGATGTACTTCTCTAGGTTCGGGCGTTCAGAGAGCCGGAGACCAGGTGCAACCATACCAACAAGTATGGTGGACGGAAATGGGGGGATGGGGGGATGAAGCGAGGACGAAGGTCGGAGGTGTTATAACTAAGGAGACCGCGTAGGCACTCGGTTGACCGGCTATGAGAAGATGAAAAAGACCGGACACACCGGACACACCAGACACCGGAGATTGCTTCGGAAAAAGCAATCACAGGATACCGTGTAGTGCACCCATTCCCAGAAGTGATCGTTGGGAGCTAGGAACGCCGACGATCCTTTGTTCTCGAATTTCGTCCTCTACCTTTCGACGGACGATCGCCATCCGCCTCACGTAATCAGCGTGACGCCTTCGGGGCGTTCATATACCCATCAGCACGACACCCGTTCCAATCTCATGCGCGATCGCCCATCGTCAATGGCCCATTAGGATCAACCACCGTCGGCCGAATTTTTCTTTCTGACCGTATCCGACTCACTAAAAGGAAGCGTATTACCAGCGGAACTGAGCATGTTCGCCGCCGACTGAACGAATAAAGACCAACATCAGATATGAGGTACTATTCGCACAATCCTCGCGAAGACTTCTTCGTGGGCTAGACAACTGGATTTACGTTATCCGTATGGCTCATCGATGTTGGCTTCCGCGTGGCGCTCAAGCCTGACCCTCGATGGCCGCTCACTGTGCCAAGGGAGGTGATGACTGCTGGTGGGCTGGATGGACCGAGGATACGGTTCACGGCCTCACGATGAAGTTTGGATACCCGTACACTATGTTCGTCGTTGTGTCCGATTGTGTCAACGTCACCTTACCCAGCCAAGGAATTTTATAGTGTTTGCGGTTTGGGACGGACAGCGCTAAGGTGGGACGTTTACGTCCGGATAGTAAGATGTGGGGGAAACCTGAGCTGTATAATGGCGAGTCCCTTTCCTTGTGCTGTCGGTTTTGCGCGAACATTGGTGCACGTCACACAAGGTGCGTTTATTGGTGTTGAGAGGATCAAGGTGGAGAGCGGGAAGGAGAAGGTAGCTCTATACTGTCGAACTTCCATATTTGTCCCTGTTCGTCGCGTTGTCTATGGTGAGTCAACTCCGAACTTAGGCGCACGATGAGCTTATAGGGTTTGCCGAACGGGAGATGCCCACATGTGCTCACAAACACATATTCTCTACTCCACTTGAGATTACTGATCTTCTTTTCTGAATTTCCTGGGGTTTGAACCCATCACTGACACTATCATCCCGTAGGTTTATTGTAGGGTGATTACTAGGTAAATTTCATCATGCGAGAATATCCTTTTTCATGCTTTTGCCTATGAATGCCACTGCGTGAAGGTACCTACGGAAAAGCCCAGTCGACAAATAATTGTTAGATTGTTGGTCTACCTCGAGTACTACAACCCTCCCTTTTGTCTTGATGTCTCCATTTTACTTTCACATGTTCGATTGTCGAATGGCCTCGAGTCGTGTTACCCAAATGCCCTTGTCGACCTTGACCTTCACTCTAACCTCGTCTTAGTGAAGCTCCCATTCTAACATCCACCAATAAGTTCCTCTACCTAACCGCAACATCCCAGCTCTAGTTCTTCGCAAACCCATGGACTGGGTTCAGTCTTCATCGCCGATACGCGCTCCACTGATATCAGGAGAAATAAACGTTAGGCAGATAGGTACCATTAGAGTGTCATCAGGTCGGTGATTGCCGTATGATATTTCTATACTGAGTGAGACGGAATTACATTGAAAGGTGGAGGCGATACTCGATGCCTCGCCGCCTTAAAATCGATCATTGAACACGGCATCATGCTTTAAATCATTTTTGACCCATTTATGCCTCATCCAGTGATCGAGTCGTGACAAGGCGCCCGGCTAGAACAAGAAGGACGGAGAGCAAGATTATGGAAAACAATCCTTCCAGCAACTGTGAAACGGTTCCGATTATATCATGAACATTAATCGCCCCCCTAACTGGCACCGACCCTTAAATCGCTGCCAGCTCGTGTCCCAATGCCAGGAACACTCCCCACCATTTCCAAAAAGCATTAACCACTCTCTATACATACCTCACAAACTGGAGGAACTAGGAACTAGTTGGCCATCCCCGCATCGCCTGCGTGAGGCTGGCAATTCTCGCTCCGCGCCACCCGCGCGTAACGCGATGGCACGCAGGAGCGAGAATCAGGCACGGCGGAGGTAAAATGGAAAAAATTGCACGTAGTGCCTGGACCTGGCCTTGTTGTTTTCAAGAAGTAAGTAATACTGGAGTACGTGAGGATAATACGCTCCAGTGTTGGGTGTGCGGGGTAAGTGACCTTGCTTTGTCGTTCACATCCGGCTCAGCAACGTGACAAGCAACCAAGCAACACATAAAATCAACAAAATCAGCAATAACGAGCCCATTGAGCGAAAGAGAGCCGTCTGTACCTCTAGCCTTACAGGCTCCCAACAAGCCCGTCGACCGCGAAATTCAGGAAAAGCCGATGTCACGGGCTCCAGTGGCCCGAGGTCATTTGCATTGTAGTTGCAGAGGGCCCGAAGTGTGGGAAGCACCGTAAGGGTCCCTCCCTCAGTCGTGTCCTCTCTCTCTATATACATGTACGTCACCGGAGAGACAAAACCAAGTGCTAACAAAATATGCGCGACTCGGGCTTGATGGAAGTCTTGGCTGACAATATTGTGAGTATGTGTACCATGAATATGACATTAAACGCTCTGCTATCTGGTGGAACTACGAACTGGTTGGCCATCCCCGCACCGTCTGCCTGGAGGCTGACAATTCTCGCTCCATGCCACTGGCGCGTAACACCATGGCACGCAGGAGCGAGAATCAGGAACGGCGGGGTAAAATGGTAAAAATTTCGCGAACTGCTTGGGATTGGTCTTCTATTTTTGGGAAGTAAGTAAGACTGGAGAAAGGATAATATGTTCCATCTCCATTCGGCGCACGCAAGTCAGCGGGCTTGCTTTGTAGTTTCCACTCTGTGACAACACGGCAACACGGCAACCAAGCCAAAAATAAAATCAACAAAATCGGAACTGACGGGGCCAACAGAGAGCCGTCGGCACCTTCAGCCTCGCAGGTTCCCGGCAAGTTCGTTGATCAGCCAAATTCAGGACAAACGATGACGATTTCGGATCCAATGTAAGACCTGATTCACGATCTGAATTAAAATTTGATACTGAATCCGATTCAGAACACAAGTCTCTCTTCCATGCTCTCCACTTGTTCGAGCGTCTTTGATCGTGCCGCAAAAATGGTCTTGCCCATCCTCCAGACTCGCACAAAGCGCCTAAATGATAGCCCATGAAAGCTGAAGCAGACGCGAGCCCTATCATTCTCGAGCGATTCCGCAACAAGTGAGATGATATTGTTGCTCCCCATATTTTATGCAAATTTTCACACTCCCCAGCTTGTCACGATTGTCAATGGATTTACGGAGCAGATGTGCACCGTCTTCCTGGAGCAATGGGGTTACGCCGACCATCTTTGGGAGCCGTTGTCGGAAGCAGCACTGACTGCATCCATGAGGGCATATCTCCCACCAACACCCCGACAAGGGAATTCATTAAAGGTTGATTTGTAGAAAAGGTAGTGCTATACGAGTAAGTCCTTCTCTCACACTTTCTCGATCAAGCGAGTTGGTCTTTACTTTCGATGCCGGATCATCTTGGAAGGTTACTACTGGAAGCTATGACACCAGTATACGCCTTGGAGGGTATATTTAGAAGAGTTCCGCCGTGCCTCTGGATTATCTAACTCTCGCCCGCAAGTGGTTGTCCAAGATTCCCATTCTTTCAGTCATTCCCATTTATATCTCACAATCATTCCTGATATAAATCCACTAGGAGAATACACCAGCCTTCTTTGTGTACTCATGGTGGTCAGTTGGAATTTCGCTTCCCTTCCTCAACCGATGTTGGGTCCCACTACACTTGGGGATCTATAGCAAGGATGTGATAGGCAGGACTATGTTAGGGCACCTAAGTGGTTCCAAAATTGGAGAATGCGACAAACGCCTCCTTTTCGTAAGTCGGCTCCGCAACACAAACAAAGTTTTGCTGTTTTTTTTCAGGCACTATTTCGACACACCCACGGCGTTGTTTTGCTTGGGTCAGCTCTAGTGCCACTTCCGTAACGTCCAGATCTTGGCACGATTCTTCATGAGCGGCACAGCTACCTGCGCCATCATGAAGGCCACTAATCTCTACACCTCACTTTTAAACGACGCAAATTGTACATCTAGCATGGTGATGAGCGTCATCCAGATGGGTTCCCCGTAAGGATAAAACAGCATTCAGAGGACGCCTCATGTATGCACCATATTTTGTTAAGAGGCGAAGACAAAGTGATTATTAGCTGTCGATGGTTCAAATAAACGAATCAAGGAAACCGCATCTCTACTCTTCTCCAGCCCTCCAGCCGTTCCCCGATGTCCCTCTTTTCGCTACCTTCACATCTTTCATCCCCCTGTCCGCACCATAACGCAATGTCGTAAAGGATGTTGGGCATGGGACATACGAATCAGCTTCAAGTATGCTTGATAACCCATTCCACATACCCCCTTTAATAGCGACATAGCGCAATAAAGGCAGACAATCAGGGATCTCAAACAGTGGTTCAGAGCGAGGGACACATCAGGTGGTGGACTCCAGAGTGCACCGCCGACGCTCAAATCAACCCCTCGATTGTGCGCACATAGTCAAACTGCGGGAACCCATCTCCTAAATGAGAAATTCGCATTCAACGAATGCAGTCGGATACTCCGTTGTAGGAGCCCATTCATAGACGTGTACCTCGTTGCGACGGTACCTTTCGAGTAATTGAGTGAAGGTACGTCGAAAGTCGAAAGAGGAAACACACGCAGAGTGGCTAGCGAGCTGGTAGTGTAATAGGCGAACCTTCTTTAGCCAATTCAGAGCGCCAATTTGCCGAGATCGTCAGAGAGGTAAGTCGTTTAAGCGTCGGAAGCCGTTTCGGTGAGAGAGAGTTGATAGGAGGAAAGTTGGACACCCAGAAGTGTACCGCTAGTACTGAGCTTTTGGGATAGATGTGGATGTTCGCCGCCGGAACGTCGAATATACTTCCCACACTTGAGTAGGCCGGGAGGTATTGGATCTGTAAGTGCCCCCCTTACGTAGATGTGAAGTGAATGTGAGGTGCTTTTGATGGCATTAGAAGATTCACGTGGAAAGGATCAATGAGGGGACCACTGGGACCATAGGGTCCTTCCGACCATATAATCGGCCCACTATTCCTAAGAGGTACACACAAGGCGAAGGATACGACGTTGGCCCTCAGGTTTTGGTAGGCTGAGAGTTCATCGCGCCGTTTGAGGAAGTTGGCGAAAGCTGTGGCCTGCGAGACAGACAGATATCGTCGAAGAGGAAAGGGGTGTAGATTACCTCGTCCAATATTAATTCCCACGTCTCTTTCAGAAGGCATGAGCAGGCTGAGGGTGAAGCGAAGATGGAATATCGTTGTGGCGTTGAACGTGGATCAGCGGCGCTCAGCGAATATAAAACCATTGTCCCGAAAACATGTCCTTTCCCTTTGAAGCCGTTTACGACAATGGTCGGGCGGGGTGGAGTGGTAAGGAGAAGCCTTTGTTAAGCGGTTGGACCTCACCCACGATCCCAGCCGACTTTGGGCACTTAAACGTGACGGCATCTGACCGACTTGAAGAGGATAATTTATGGAAATCAGCATTTGAGAGAATACATTGTGCGTTTCCGAGAACCCGCTTATTCCAGCATTCGGCCGTCTCATCGCACTTCACTTAGAAACGATCCACTATACCAATCGCTTCGCCTTACCTGTATACTACCGAGGACCTATAACAATCGGTATTACCAATGACGGATCTCTACGACGCCGCAACGTACGCCCAGCTGGCACGTACCAACGAACTCATTAAGACGCTAGAACAGCGGTGCTCAGCCATTCGAGAGCATATCACAGCTGTTAATATATCGAAGCGCACTGCCATTCGTGAGGTCGAGCAATCGTTCGAGGAAGAATTAAAGGCGGCACGCGAAAAACACGCGAAACTTCGGAAGGCAGTGGAGGATGCCAAGCAGGCGATATGGGACCTAGAAGAGAGAGTATGGTCCAAAGTGGACTCTACTGGGAAGGAGTATATGGAGAAAATATCGTCGATGGAATCTGAGCTCGCCAAGCTGTCGACGGAAAAAGAGAAATTACGCAGCTCCGTCGCCCCCATCAAGCGCCTCCCTGCAGAGCTTCTCCGCGAGATCTTTCTTGTTCATATTGAGCTGGGACATTCTCCCCTCAGTCTTAGTCGAGTGTGCCATTTGTGGAGGGAGATTTCGCTCGCGTGCCCTGACCTCTGGTCAAGGCTTTCCATACATGTGGAAGACCACAATTCATCCACACCTGCCATTCCAGCCAACTATATCCGTTGCCCCACCCCGACAGTGGCTCGCTGCTTTCTCGCACGGTCCAAAGGTCGCCTATTGAGCATCTGGATCCACGTATACAAGCCAGATACCCCCCTTTTTTTCCGGACACTCCAGACTCTCGTTGAGGACGGACTATGGTGCCGATGGCGCTCTCTCGTACTCGGCTCGTTCAACCTGGGAAATAGGGAAGCACTGCCCCTGGCCCTTGAACATGTTGGACCTATTCAACTACAGCAATTGCTCATTAAACCGCTCAAGGTTTCTGACTACTCATTTTTCCTCCCTTTATTCGACGCCATTCGAATTAACCCGACTCCGCATTTGTGTTCTATCGACATGAGGGGGATCTCAGACTTCAATTGGCAACATGATCCGCCTGTTGACGAAACCGTTGCTTCCCTTGTTGTGCCAGATTCCTCATTCTGGGGTCATCTGCGCTCATTTATCGGCTTAAGTGGGCAGCAAAGTTTCCAGCACATTCACGAATGGGGTACGGTGCTTCAACATTTAGCTGTAGAGGACATCGCAGTCAGTCCCAGCAGTAAATTCTCTTTCCCTATCCTTCGCTCGCTCCGGCTGAGCGATACAAAGTTGGCGAAACTTGCCTATCTC
>Ga0209131_1002907_pt1 | contig 11501 bp, 11 predicted proteins | sample GraSoi_2013_40cm_FD_185826 | JGI IMG/M metagenome (GOLD analysis project Ga0209131, IMG submission 185826) | Grasslands soil microbial communities from the Angelo Coastal Reserve, California, USA - Sample 9_17_2013_40cm (SPAdes) (version 2) | ecosystem: Environmental > Terrestrial > Soil >...
CATACAAGCTCATCGGGAAGATGCCTAATTCGGTTTTGTCCCCTTCTGGGCCGACGCAATACCAGGTGAGCGTGGTGACCGTCTCGATTGGCGAGGGATGATAGTCCTGCGTTTCAAGTTGCATCTCGCCGCGTGGACAGATGAACGGCTTGGCGATCAGATTGGCAGACGGAAAGATCGCACCGATGCCGATCGAACCGACTGTGATGCCCATGAAGATGCACCAGATAAACGTCCAGAACAGCGTACTTCCATTAAGTTTCATAATTGAAAATTCCTTTCACGTAAAGAATGGATGAATTATCACCGCGCCTGATAAATTTGGCAGTCCCCTAAATGACTTATGCCTTCACAGCAGTATCTCACTGCTTCATCGATAAACTATCCCTGATCCTGATAGATCGCAGCGCGATGAGTCTCCGGTAAAAACGCGTGGATTTTATTTCGCTGCGCATCAAAGGCAATGGTATGCGCGCCCATTTCGGTACGCATGATCTCGACGGGTTCCATGGATTTTGTATCGATCACATCGATTACGCCCGGATCGCCAATTGCGACATAAAGATGACCGAGAGCCTTGTTATAGAAGATCACGTCGGGGATGCCGCTGATCGCCATCTGGCTTTGAATTTTTCCACTGCTTGAATCGAGCGTGACCAGTTGGGCGCCATCGCAGGCGCAAAACAAGCGACGACCTGCAATATCAAGATCAAGCCCATGCGGACCTTCAGCAGGGATGTCAAAGGTGTTCGCGACGGCAGTTGGATTATTGGCATCTATCACGACGATTTGCGGCGGGTTGCCAATGTTGACATAAAATACTTCCGCCTGTGGATCGTAAATCGTCCAGCGCGTACGACCCGGGACCGGGATGCTGACGATCATTTTTTGCTGGGCGATATCCACAATCGAAAGTGTGAACGAACCGGGGACATCCGGATTGCCTACGTTGGCTGCCAGCAAAAGCCCGCGCTTTGGATCGAAGGAGAGACCGTTGGGGCGGATCCCCACTTTCACCGTGACGGCGTTGGCTTCCTTATCTGGTGAAAAGATCGAGACGGTATCCTCGCCGCGATTGGATGTAAAGACCAGGCCGCGTTCATCTGAGACGAGCGCGCCTGCGACGCCGATTAAATCCGGGATGGAATGAAGATACCGATCGCTGGCGCAATCAATGACATCGAGTGAGTCATTGCTGGTGTGCGCGACATAAAGCTGCCCGCTGGCGCGATGGATGGCGGCATGATCGAACCCGCCTGATTTCACATGCGCCGGCAGATCGATGTAACCTTGCAACTTCAATTTCATAAGACCTCTCGGGCATCGTTACGATGAATTTACTTGCTGGCTTTCGCCACATCCATGCGACACCAGGCATAGAGCGCGTCATAGACTTCAAGCTGATGTTCCAGGTTCTCCATGTCTTCAGGGAAACGCAGGCTATATCCTGAGGCAATCGCTTCAAGTCCACGCGCGATCGGATCCTTGTCGATATCCTCATCCACATCTGCGGCATGGACGATCTTTGCCAGGCGCAAAAGCCCGGGCTCTTTCAATCCATATTTGACGATGATCGATTCGAACGAGCAGCGTCCATCCACATGGCCAAGCTCGACGCCGGGCGCATCATACGGGATCGCTCCGGTTTCCTTGACTACTTTTTCGATCTGGCTGGTCGGCACGAACAAAAACTCTGCATCGTTATCGATGAAGCGTGTGATCAGCCAGGGACAGGCAACCCTGTCGACGTGAATGTGAGAGCGGGTAATCCATTGCATGATGTTCTCCTTTTCCAAACTATTTGTCTTTAGAACTCTCTGCCGTAATCCAGATCGGGATCTGAACACCGATAAAGAATATCATTCCCCCGAGAAATGACAGCCACCCTTCGCTCGGTGGAAACCCATGCCGCAAGACGGATGCGACAAACGCTACGACCAAGACGACAGCCCAGTAGACTAGTTGAGGCCTGAACTGATTCATAATGCACCTCCGTGAATATTTATCTTGGTGAAACGGTCGTCTTCGAAATTATATCCGCCGCTGCGCGGCACCTTCGCGGAACAGTCCCGAAGGATGCCCCCAAATCCGACAATCTAACCGTTAATTGCACATTACTATACAACAAAACAATATGCTAAGCAAGTAATCATAGAACGGAGGGGAATCTTTTGCCCTCCGTTCTATTCGCCATTCTCTATTCTCTTGCCTCTTACAACTTCGCGAATCTACTCACCACCTTCGCTGGCGTCGCAGGACGATCCATGACGCCGCCCTGATGGACGAAGATCGGCGTATCTAGCGCTGTGTAAGCAAATTCAATAAACGCCTGGCCGGTCAGGAAGCGTTCGCTGTCCACTGCGCAGGAGGTGACGAAGCCAATGCGCTTGCCGTCCTTATTCATGACGGGGTCGCCACCATGAGCCACACGCACGCGCTGTTCGTCAAAGCGGAAGCGTATCACCACACCTTTGCGTTCCTTCTCACGCGCTACATATGCCTCGCGCCCAATGAACCACGGCTTGTACACTTTGACATATGAACCGAATCCACCTTCGGCCACGCCGAGATCACGAACAGGGCTGGGTCCCCCAGCCCCTATTCGATCACCGGAGCCCAATCCCATTTCGTGACCATACAACGGCAAACCTGCTTCTGTGCGCAATGAATCACGCGCGCCCAAGCCAATCGGCTTGACGCCAAATTTTTCACCGGCTTTCAAGACCGCGTTCCAAAAATCCACGGCGCGTTCGGGATGCACGAATAATTCAAAGGCCATCTTCTCGCCAGTGTAACCCGTGCGCGAGACGATCAACTCAAACCCACCAATGACCGCGTCGCACAACTCCGTGCGCTTCAACTTCATGACGCGCGTCTTCGTCGTGTCGCTCATCCCCATCGCCAGCAATGTGTCGCAGCTCTTCGGTCCCTGAAGTGCAATGTCCACTCGCATGGCCGAACCCGCTTTCGGGTCCCTCAGGTTGCGGATGGCCGCGTTGTATCCATACGTACGCGCCCACGGCCGCGCGTTGTCGATGCGAACCTTTCCATCGCGCACACTCTCGAGCCATGTGCGATCCTTATCATCGTTCGAGGCGTTCACGACCACGAGGAAATCCTCCGCGCCGCGGCGATACACCAACGTATCGTCGAGCACGTCCGCATCGGGCGTGAGGAAATGCGTGTACAGCGACTCGCCGGGCTGCAATCCGCCGCAATCGTTTCCGCAGACCGCATCGAGGAACGAAGCCGCGTCCGCGCCGCGCACATCATACGTGCCCATGTGGCTGACATCGAAAAGTCCCGCCGCCTGACGCGTGGCGAGATGCTCCTCCACAACTGACGTGTACCAGACCGGCATATCCCAACCCGCGAACGGCACCATCTTCGCGCCCATCGATTTATGCGTGTCGTGCAGACTCGTGAATTTGAGATCGCCTTCTTTTTCTTCCCATTGGAAGGCGGGCAACGCTTCTTTCTTAACCTCGGAGCTGACAGCATCCCCTTTGGGGATCCCGATGAAATAAGGTTTTTCCTCACCTATGGGCGACGGGACGGTCGCCCCTACCTCTACGTTTTTCTTCTTTACATCCATCACCACGAACGGACCGGGCATGCGCGCCGCCGAGAAATCCTTCTCGCCATTCAAATTGAACGATGTATATCCGTCAGAGAGGTCACGCAACCAGGTGCCCACGACACCGGCTTTGGCAGGCGGCACCTCCAGTTGATAGGTATTCGCGTCGATGCAAGTCAGCGTGCATTTAACAATACCTTTCGGCGTTGCGATCGTTGTGACCAATGATCTATTTTTCTTCAAGGCAGATAGATCGCTGGAGGTTGCATAATTCAATACCTGACGGATCCGATCCCCGCTCAAGTCGAACACACTGCTCTTGGATTTATCGTCAATATAATAAAAATGCGGATATTTGCTTTTCTCGTATTTGAAATCGATGCCCGCCTTTTCGGTCAACTTTCTGATCTTCAACCTGGCGTCGTTCAATACATTGAAATCCAATTTCGCGCGGCGTTGTCTTCCTTTTCTAACTGTATCCACGCTGTGAGGCGCGCAGGCCTGCAACACATCGGCCATGATATCGGCCAATTGACGCGTCATCTTTTCATCGAATCCACGCTGCGTGATCCACGGCGTGCCCAAACGAATCCCGGATGGATCCATTGAATTCTTATCTCCGGGGATGGTATTGCGATTAACTACTACGCCAATGATATCCAGAATGCGCGAGGCCTGATCGCCACTTAGTTTTGTACCATCCTCACCAACGACACTTGTACAATCGACATTCACGAGATGTGTATTCGTCCCACCGAACGGCACGCGCAGTCCGCGGTTCCTAAATTGGTCTGCCATAGCCTGCGCGTTCTTGAGCGTTTGCGCCTGCAATTGCTTGAATTGTTTGGTCTGTGTGAGCTTGAACGTTAAAGCCAGCGCGGCGAATACATTCACATGCGGCCCGCCTTGTTCCCCGGGGAACACAGCTTTATCGAGTTTCTTCGCGATCTCGGGAACCGTGGTCAACAACACTGCGCCGCGCGGCCCATCTATGCTTTTATGCGTTGTGGACATCACCACATGTGCGTGTCCGATCGGCGAGGGAACGACTCCTGCCGCGACCAGCCCGCCGATGTGCGAGATGTCGGTCAATAAATACGCGCCGACCTCATCTGCAATAGCGCGGAACTTTTCCCAATCCGGCATCCACGAATAGGATGAATAGCCTGCGATCATCAATTTAGGTCTGTGCTGCAATGCCAGTTCATGCACGGCTTCGTAATCGATCTTCTCATTCTCGTCGATGGTGTAATGCACCGCCTTGAACCATTTGCCCGAACGATTGACCGAAGAGCCGTGTGAGAGATGCCCGCCATGCAATAAGTTGAGTCCCATCACCGTACTGCCGAGATCGATCAACGCGTGATACACCGCGTTATTGGCCGGTCCACCGGATAACGCCTGTACATTGACATAAATTTGGTCTGCTGAATATCCATTCGCGGCGAAGGTCTCGGCCGCACGGCGGCGCGCCAACGCCTCCACCACATCCGCATATTCCACACCCTTGTAATAACGCGGGTCACTGTTACGGCGATAGTGCGCCAGCCGCGCCGGGTAATCGAGGATCTCTTCCTCGGTCATCCAACGCGATTCTTCGTCCGGATATCCCTCCGCATAAATATTCTGGAACGCTGACGATAACGCCTCGCGCACAGCCAGCGGGGCTGTAGATTCGCTCGCGATCAATATCAACTTGCGCGCCTGCCTCTCCGCTTCGAGCTGGGTAAGTTCATATACATCGGGGTCGAGTTTGGCAAGGTCACCGCGGAATAAATAGTCGGGCATTGTTTTCTCCAGGAAAAATTTTAGAGAAATCCTCTCAAAATAGGTAGCTGTCATTTCGAGACAGATTCTAATTAAGTGAATTGTAGAACGAGACAAGATGTGGGTCAAGTGGGAAATGACATATTAACAATATTGGGAATGACAATTGTCATTCCCAATAAGGATACAAAGATTTTACGCCAAGTCTATGGACTATGCTTCAAGCAATTGCTTTAATTTCACTGCCTGATCTTCAAATTGCTTCTTGATGTTGCCTGAGACTGCGCCCTCAGCCAGCTTGAAGAATCCGCCAACCTCTGCCTCGATATGAATACTCATCTTGGTCCCGCCCCCAGCTGGTTCGAAAGTCTGCATCATATTGAATTTGATCGGCCCAGACGTGGTCTTGAACGTACATTTTTTGTTTGGCTCAAATTCGGTGACCTCACCGCCGGCCTCGAGTCGTTGACCGAGCAGCGTCCGAACTGCCGTAAATTTTGTACCCATGGCCGTCGGACCGTCCGGCGTTTGCGTGGATTCAATCACGCCTTCCTGCCATTCAGCGAACTTGCGAAAGTCTGTAACATAAGCGAAAACCTTCTCGACCGGTGCATTGATTTGTTCAACAAAATCCAGTGTGATCATGCGTATCTCCTTAACTTTCTGATGATTTTACCCCTTCCCCATACTTTTCACACAGATTCTTGAACATTCCATCACCTGCCTTTGCTACTATTCTTCTTGAAGGAACTGGTTCAATCAAATTCAAAAAGGAGATAAAAGAATGAAAAAGAAATTTCTCATAGTAATTGGCAGCGTACTGGTTGTATTGGTATTGATCGGGGCGATCGGAGCATCTGTTGTATATGCACAGAAGGGTACTGTTCCAACTCTATTTGATATTCCGGGCGATGGACACGGTCCACACGGCGGCCGGGGACTCGGCGATGCAGAATTGAAAGCTGCCGCCGGTGTTCTCAAAATGACAACTGACGAGCTCTCAACCGCGTTACAAAGCGGCAAGACTCTCGAGCAAATTGCCGCCGATGCCGGTGTGGATTATCAAACCGTGCAGGACGCAATCAAGGCTGCACATGCCGATGAAATCCGTGCAAAGATCAAGCAGGCTGTCACCGATGGAAAGATGACTCAGGCTAAAGCAGACTGGCTGCTCGAAGGTCTGGATAAGGGTTATCTTGATGGCCCCGGTTTCGGATTTGGATTCGGTGGCAGGCATGGTGAACCCGGTTCACAACCTGCCCAGTCACAAGGTCAATAAAAGTAAGAATGTAATAAGGATGGAAACAAAACACCCCCCAGGTTTTAGACCTGCGGGGTGTCTGCTTGAAAAAGGTTGGGCTTACGGTGCTACTTCGGTAACTTGAATGGAATCTATATCTGCGCCATCTCCACCATCAGCCGGCGGCGCGACCGGAGCCTGAATGGCAAGATACTGGTAAGAACCAACAGGTGGATGACTAGGTGCGTTGTCCACATCCACAAGTACTCCGGTCTGGGTGGACCCCGTTCCGTTTAATTCGCTGGAGTCAATGCTCTGATTATCGTTTTCTGTTCCACTGGATTTAGCAACGTCACCGATATTAGAGTTGGCATCCGGCACGCCGTCACCCCAATTGAACACTACATAATATGTGGTGTTGTCCATGGATATACTTAGAATAACACTGTCCATCTGTATGCCACTACCGGATGTACAGGGCAGGGCAGGATTACACGGAGCCACATGCTGTTCATAATAAGCAAAATCATAATTTTTATCAGAGGGTCCATTCACAATGATAGGGTTTGGGCTCAAGTTTATAACAACATAATTACCATTTGTTACATTACCAATTGAACCATCAGGTGTACCGATATTCGTATTACCCGGCACGGATGCTAGAGCACCTACCGGTGTTGAAGTAATGGGAGTATAGGTACAGGGCAAAGGACTGCCGACATTATTAGCTGTAGAATCAGCACAGACTGCAGGAGGGGTTGGCGTCCCATTGCCTTTACCCTTGCCTTTGCCATTTCCATTGCCGTTACCGTTTCCATTAGGTGACTTCTTGGTGGATGTAGCGTTCCCGGTTGACGTAGGTGTTGCACTTGGGGCAACCGGTGTGTTAGACAAGGAAGGTGACGCTGCTGGTGCGGGCGTATCGGTTGGTTGAAAGACAACAAACGGTGCAAAAGAAACCCCGCCACTTCCCGAATCTGGCCCCGGCGTCAGGAAGCTATCAAGCCAACTCATTGGGGTCAAAATGTCGAACGAAATTGGCTGAAGCAAATCGGTTTTCCCTTTGGAGGCGCTTTCTGGATCCAGGCTGGATTCCATCCCCCCATTTACCCTCCAACGGGGAACAAGACGAATAGCTATCTGGCCGGCAAGCACCATCAGCAGGATGCCTATCGGTAATAAAAAGATGATCAGCGTCCAATCACGACGATCCCGGTTCGGTGAATTTGTTGACATAAGAGTTACTCCGCTTTCTTCTCCAGAGGCAGGGAGACAAAGAAAACACTTCCCGGATTGGTCTGTTCATTATATCCCGAACTCTCCACCCAGATCTTACCTCCATGCGCTTCGACAATGCCGCGTGCAATCGCGAGCCCCAGCCCCGGGCCTCCACCTTTGAATTTCGTCTTCCCAGATGAATGCAAAAGCACTTCACCGGTTTGATAGAACTTGTTGAAGATCAGTTGATGAGATTCAGGAGCAATGCCGATGCCTGTATCACGGATCGCAACTTGCACCTGCGGCGGAGCATTCCCGTTCAGATATTTGCCGCTGATCGTGACGGTGCCCCCATCCGGTGTAAATTTAATCGCGTTCATCACAAGATGATGAAAGACCTTTTGAAGCAATTCAGGGTCGGCAGGCACGAGCGGCAATTTAGCCAATCCATCAGTGCCAAATTTTATATTGCGTTCCTCAAATGCCTTCGCAAATCCCTTGTGGACTTTATTTACAAGTTGATCGATCTGCAAGCCGGTCTTTTTCAGGAAGAGCGCATTGCTGTCAATTCGTGACACGTCCAGCATGCTGCCGACAATATCGGTCATGCGTTCAGAGCCATCGAGAATCCCTCTGGTTAGCATGGCTGCCTCGGCATCATCCTTCACTTTATCTTCCAACATTTGTGAATAGCCCATGATGAGCGTAAGCGGGGTCCGTAACTCGTGCGCAGAGATCTGAATAAAGTTACTTTTCGTTTTGTCCATGCGCGTCAGAAGTTCGTTGGTCTTTTCCAACTCATCTGTACGTTCTTTCAAACGCGCAGTCATCTCATCAAAAGTATTTGCCAATGTTCCGATCTCATCGTTGCTATTAATGCCCGTACGCTGATCCAGATTGCCGCCTGCGATCGCCTCTGATGTACGCACGAGTGAATACAACGGATTGATGATCAAGCGCGTCACTGAATAACCGATCGCGATCACACCGAGCATGACCACTGTGAACAAAATGACATATGTTGTGCGATTGTCCACTGTGGATTGGATTACAAAATTCAAAGGAAGTACAACGGCAAACACACCAATGCGATCATTTCCGACCTGCAAAGGACCGCGGGCCAGGCTATACCAACGCCCCTCCAGGGAAAAATTCTCTCCGGTTACGATATCCTTCGAAGAAATAATATTTTGAAAATCAGCAGGTGCGATGGAAATCGTTTGCAAGGTGTTCTGGTCTGTGCTTCCCCCTCCAAGCGTGGTGCCAATGGCGTGGCCATCCCCGCCGTAAATGATAATATCTGCCAATGCGGTGCTTTTCAGGAAGGGCAGGATCTTTTCGATGGAAGTTCCGATCACCACTACGCCGGCAAATTGATCGCCCAATGGCACAGGGATTGCAGTGTAATAATAGTATTTCTGATTAACCAAATTAATCCCGAGTGCGCGCCGTGGCGGTTCTGTTTCATCCTTATTTTTCAAATAAGGCTCCACGATGGGAGAGCTTGCCGCGCCGGTATCCTGTTCAACCGATTGCAGGTCTCCATTTTCATCTTTAATCAACTGAACCAGTTCAGTTCCGTTTGGAGAGATCAGGATCAGGTTCTCGATCCCCAATCCACTTGCTAAAGGCTTCACCAGTGACAAGACTTTCTCGCGGTCTTCATTTTGAAGCGCTTCTGCAAGCCCCGTGGTATATGCAACGATACGTCCTGAATCCACGTGGGTGACTTCCTGTCGGACGAAGTTATCTGAAACCACACGTCCCGCTTCCAATAATTGATTTGTCAACCGTTCACTTAGAGTATTTGAGACCAGACGCGTGACTACATATACCCCAATTACCGCTACGACAAGAGTTAATAAAAGATAAGGCAGAATGACTTTTAATCGTATACTCAATACACAAAACCTTATGAGAACATTATAAAAAAGACCTTGCTTCTTTTCAAAGACTGCAAGTGAATTAAAATACGGCTTTTTTGATGATTTAGGGGCGTTACAGGTGCCAAAACACCTCACTTGTCCGCCCGACCCAATTGTACTCTAAAGCTACCCGTAATTTCCGGGCAGCTTCCCCTACAAATGCTTTACAAAGTGCACGAGCCGCTCCATCTCGCGATAGCCCATTTTTACGTGCGCCCGAATCCCGGTCTCATTTTCGAGCCACGTGTCCGAAGCCATTTCAGTACAGCCATTTTCGCGCGCCCAATTTTCAGCTGACTGCACCAGCAGTTTCGCCACATCCCGGCCCCGAAATCCCCTGTGGACGAACCAGCCCTCGATATATCCGACAGGGCTGGTCTCACAGGCCTCGGCGAACTCACGTAAATATGCCTCGATCATGCCAGCAGGCTGCCCATCAACAAAGGCCAGAAAAACAGCATCCTTCTTACTCACGAGAAGCTCCTCCCAATCCGAACTCAGAAAATCATCAGAAGCCTCCGGCCAGATGCCTTTTCGCATCTCCAACCAGTCAACTTTGTCTGTATGTGCAGCGCGACGAATCTCAATATCCATGCATCTCCAATTATTTTTAAATTTCAGAAACCAGCGTGGAATCTGCCCGCAATGCTTTCATAGGCATCTCCAAATGAGCGTTCCGATAAAGAAGAATTTCAAAGTGTTCATCGAAAACGCGGAAGCCAACGCGGGACTTCCTTTAGATAATTTTCGTATGAAGAACCGAATCTCTTTCCAAGATTCGGTTCTTCATATAAAGTCACAAAAAGATGCGCTACGACCAGGAAGAAGCCCGCGTAGACCAGCAAATTCCAATAACCGAACCAAAGAAAATGACCAACGATGATCAGGAGGACGCTCACGTACATGGGATTGCGGACGTAACGATATAACCCGGATATCACCAATTCTTTCGGCGGGTCGACCGGAGCAGGAGTCCCTTTCCCCTTTTGAGCAAAATCCAAAAAACACCACAATAGGGTTCCAATGCCTGTGATCCAAAAGGGTAGAGCAAGATAAGAAAAGACCCCAGTTTGAAACTGAGGACCATTTTGCAATAGGGTGAGTGGAATTAATCCCGCCACGATGCCGGGCGCGATGACCAGAAAGAGAAGGGATTTCAAATAGATCATGATTTTTGCCCCTTTTTCAAATTACTCAACATATCTTCAAGAAGTAATATGAAAGCCTGGTCGAACAGGCGTTTCTTTTCGACTCGGGCCAAAACAATATTTTCCGACTTTATAAAGTTTTCATAGGCGCTCTGGGCGATTTCCGTGATCTGTTCATCAGCTGTTGAGGCCTTCAAACTTTGGAAAGTCCTCTTTAGCAAATTGACATACATCCCATTGGTCGAATCAAATGGATTAAACATATTATTTTCTCTTCTTAAGCCAATCGACCAATTTCTTCGGCGCCCAGGTATTGATCACATCATCCTTTGTTATACCTGCGCGTCTTGCAATCGCAACACCATATTGCAACATATCGAAATCCTCCGCTGAATGTGCGTCGGTATTGATGCTCAGGAGCACGCCCAATTCCTTCGCGCGGCGGGCATACATATCGTCAAGATCGAGGCGATAAGGACTGGCGTTAATTTCCATGGCGACACCGGATTTCGCTGCAGCCTGTAGAATCAATTCCATATCCAAATCTGCGCCTTCACGATCTGGAATCTCACGCCCTGTCGGATGGCCGATAATATCCACATTCGGGTTGTTCACCGCGTCCAATA
>Ga0209131_1002908_pt1 | contig 11496 bp, 7 predicted proteins | sample GraSoi_2013_40cm_FD_185826 | JGI IMG/M metagenome (GOLD analysis project Ga0209131, IMG submission 185826) | Grasslands soil microbial communities from the Angelo Coastal Reserve, California, USA - Sample 9_17_2013_40cm (SPAdes) (version 2) | ecosystem: Environmental > Terrestrial > Soil >...
CGAGCATTAATAAGATTGAAGGCACCGGCAGCTCAGCCATTTGGGACTCATTAAAGTTCACGCTGGATAAAGTCCTTGGGCCAAAGACGCCTGGGCGGCGCCGGGCCGTGGTGATCATGACTGACGGGATCGACAATTCCCTGGGCAGCTATGCAGAATCGCGGATAACCTTCGCGGATTTGATTGAAGCCGTGCGGCACAATGACGCCTTGATCATTCCGATTTGTCTGGATACGCAAGGTTCCGGCCCTCGTTTCATTGGCGTCGGCCACAGAGTGATTGAAAATGCCCGCAAGACCCTGGAGTTGTTGGCCGAGGAAAGCGGCGGGCTTTTTTATCAGGCGCGAAAGATAGAAGACCTCGAAGGGGTCTATGTTCAGGTAATCGAAGACCTGGGCAAGATCTACAGTCTGGGTTACACGCCCACAAACCAGAAACGAGATGGGTCATGGCGCATGGTCAAGATAGAAATACTGAAACAACCGGATCTGAAGGCGCGTACCAAGCCGGGTTACTACGCTAATTGATCGGCGGAGGGAAAAACATCGAAGAGATTGGACTCGTTATCGGTAACACACTTGAGCTTCTCGAAGGTTGAAGATTATGCAAGAAGACCAGGCCACAGCAATGATTCAAGTGGGGATTGAGCCGTTCAACGAGCCTGCGTAGCAGGCGACAGAATTTAGCCCCGGGTGGAGCGAGCGAAGCGAGCGTAACCCGGGGATCGCGCCTCCAGAGAAGATCCAGAGCCCGCGAAGCGGGCGACAGATACAGAACCGCGACCGGTAGGGAGCGGAACAAGGACTCAATTCTCGAATTATGTCCGAGGTATCTTCTGCGAATTCCATTGCGCTTTATCGGGTAGGTTGCGCCCTTATCCCGCTCGCTACCGCTCGCGGTTCCGTACCGAGCGCTTTACTTTCGGCGCACGTAATCGCCGCTTCATTTCATCCAGCGGCACAGAAGAACTAGGATCGTTGTGATGCGCCGCCAAACGCTCTTCCACCACCTCTTTATCGCCGGCCGACAAAGCTCCTACTCTCGCCCCTTATAAATCACCCCATTCTTCATCACAAACACCACCTTCTCCATCGCATGAATATCTTTCAAAGGATCGCCTGAGACCGCGACGATGTCGGCCCACTTTCCGGGCGTTAATGATCCGAGGTTCTTGTCCCAGCCAAGCAGCTTTGCGCCGTTCATGGTACCGGCGATGATCGCTTCCATCGGGCTCATGCCGCCCCATTCGACCAGCAGCACAAACTCGCGCGCGTTGGTGCCGTGCGGGATTACGCCGGCGTCCGTGCCCAAAGCGATCTGAATTTTATTCGCGACGGCCAGCTTGATTGCGTGGCGGATAGCGGCGGCGGCGGCCAGGGCCTTCTCGGCGCGCAGACCCTTCAGCACACCGGTCTTCGCGGCTTTTTCCACGAACTCGCCGGCCATCATGGTCGGCACCAGGAACGTGCCGCGCTCGGCCATCATGCGCGCGCCTTCTTCGTCCAAAAAGGATCCATGCTCGATAGAGGAAACACCCGCTCGCACGGCCAGCTTGATGCCTTCGGTGCCGTGGGCATGCGCGGCGACCTTGCGATCGAGCTTATTGGCTTCGTCGACCAGCGCTTTTAATTCTTCAAAGCTGTATTGCGTAGCACCGACGGCGTCGCCTTCCGACAGCACGCCGCCGGTGGCGCAGGTCTTGATTACGTCGGCGCCGTATTTGATTTGATAACGCACGGCAGCGCGAATTTCTTCCGGTCCGTTGGCCACGCCGTCGATGGGACCAAGCGGCAGGAGGCCGGGGCGGAATCCATTTTCATCGCAGTGACCGCCGGTAATACCAATCGCGTGACCGGCGCTCTCCATTCGCGGGCCGATCGTCCAGCCTTCATTGATGGCTTTGCGCAAAGCCATATCGTCAAACGGTCCCGAGGCGCCGACGTTGCGCACGCTGGTAAAGCCGGCCATCAAAGTGTCGCGCGCATGAAGGACGCCCAGGATCGCGCCGAAGGATTGATAGTCTCTGACCACGGCCGTGTCGCCGTCGGGATCGCCGAGCACCCGCCCGATGAGATGCGTGTGTGCATCAATGAAACCAGGCAGCAGCGTGACATCGCCTAAATTGATCACCTTCACCCCCGCGGGGACGCGCACCGAATTCGCATCGCCAACCGCTATGATCCTGTTATTAGAGACGATCACGATGCCGTTATTGATCGGCGCCGCGCCGGTGCCGTCTATCAAACGCGCGGCGCGTAATGCGACCACCCCTTTGCCTTCGGGCGGCTCAGGCCGAATCCCAATCGGCGCAGGGTTCTGCGGCAGCCCTGATACGCACAGACAAGAAAGTAGAATCAAAGCGGTCAAGATGAGTTTGAAGTTTCTCACTGCGGCTCCTTCTTTCAATTGATAACGGGAATATTGAATTTGCGGGGCGCAAGCTGGCAACTTGCGCTACAGCCGACGCATTCTAGTTGAGATTTGATCCGTGCGCCAACGGTTTAATGGTGTGGACGAAGGAACGATAGGCGTGGAGTCAGTACCGAGAGCGGTAGCGACCGGGTCGCAGCCTTGGCGATCTCGACCGTCCCGTGAGTTGAGACCCGGTCGCTACCGCTCCCGGTACTGACGTCATCCTCAAGTGTAAGACCCTACCGTAAGCTCCAACGTTGATCCATAACCAAACAAGGACTATGGTTGTGCCGAATCAGCTTTGCTTGCCTGTATTCAGGAGTCAGCAATGAGAATCAAGTTCCCACATCTCAGGTTTTCACTTCTGCTTTTGTTTTCATTTGTATTGCTCACTCCTGCAAAAGACTTGGCGCAGGACGGTGAGAAGGACAAGGCGCAAAAGCAAATCGAAAAGGGGCAGGAGTTGGAACGCAAGACGCTCGCGATGCTGGACGAAGTGGCCACTCAAGCCTTGAGTCTCAGGCTGCCAGAGAACCGTTCGTTCGTCTTAGCCGCCGCCGCAGATCTATTGTGGACGCATGACGAGAAACGCGCGCGCAATTTGTTCTGGGACGCGCTGAATAGTCTCACCTCGCCGAACAATCCAACCACTGCGGACACGAAAGGCCCAGCCAAAGACGCTTCGGGCAAAGACGCGACGGCTAAAGACTCAAACGCGAAGCGTTCGGCAAACGACAAGTCCCAGGATCTAAATCAGTATTATGCGGCCTTTTCTTTGCGACACGAGTTCCTGCTCAAGGTTGCGCGGCATGATCCGCAACTCGCTCTGGACATGCTGCGTGCTACCCGCCTGCCCCCACCGGACGATCTGAACGCCGGTTATCAGTTACCGGACGAGCGTGATCTGGAACAGGAAATCGCCAACCAAACCGCGGCGCGTGATCCAAAACGTGCGCTGCAGCTCGCGCGTGAAAGCCTGGCGAAGGGACTTACCTATCAAGCTTACGGAGTTTTGCTGCAACTTACCCAAAACAATCCTGAAGCCGGGTTGGAATTCGCCGGCGATCTGATCGGCAAGATCCAAACGGCTAACGTGTCGACGGACGACAGCGCCTTGGGGATGGCCATGATGCTCTTGCGAGCCTCTCGGCCTGCTCCGGCCACGGCCGAAAACACAGCTGTTCTTGATTCCGGTCGAATCAAGCTGAGCGACGATCAAAGACGGGTGCTGGTCGACGTCGTGACTGACGCCGCCGATAACGCCTCGGCCAATTCGAATCTGCTGCTCGGGATAATGGATGCGATGCCGGACATCGAACAACTTGCTCCCAATCGGGCCGACAAACTGAAAGCGAAATTTGGCACGCAGGTGCTAACCAAAGAGCAGAAAGAGTGGGTGCAGTTGGACTCTTTGTTCAGCAAAGGCACGCCGGAAGATTTGGTCAGGGCCGGTGTTGGAGCCAGTGAAGAGGAGCGTAAAAACTTCTATCAAGCCGCGGCCGCGAAGGCGGTGATGAACGGCAAGGCCGAGGCGCTGCGTGAGTTCATCAAGAGTGAGGTTAAGGACGAGTCGCAACGCAGTAGTTTGAACGACTTGCTCGATGCGCATCAAATGAACCTGTCCCTGAGTCGTGGCGACGTTGAAGAGGTGGAAAAGTTGCTGCCGTCCATTCGGCAAAAGGAAAAACGGGCGGTGGCGATGGCTGAGATCGCTATGATGCTCGAGAAGAAAGGCAAACACGACGACGCCTTAAAGGTGTTGGACGAGGCCCAGCCGCTGGTCAAGTTGGATCTTACCAGCCAGGCGCAATCGGATGCTTTGTTGGCAGTCCTCCTCGCCGATGCGATTGTGGATCCGGACCGGGCGTTTGCGGCCATCGAGCCGGTTGTCGACCGAGCGAACGATAACCTCGGCAAGCTCCTGCTACTCGACAAGTTGATCAAGACGGGATTTGTGAAGGACGGCGAAATCAAGCTGCAGCAGCCGGGCGTAATTTCGCTCGACTTTGCGATTTTTAAGTACGGCAAGGGTGTAGTTGCTCTGGCTAACGCGGATTTCAATCGCACGAAAGCATTGACCGATCGCCTGCAACGCAATGAACTACGCGTGATGGCGCGCTTGCTGCTGGTTCAGGCGCTGCTGCGCAAAGTTGAGCCAGCCGAGAAGAAGACTGCGCAATAATATTTAGGCTCACTTGATCTTGATCCGAATCTTGTTGCTGGTCCTCGTATGCCAGGTGACACTTAGCAGGACATCCGCAGTCCCTGGCAAATTGTCAGGCAGCACCACAACCACCTCCGTCAACCAGCTTAATCCTGGAACCGTAGTCACTGATTCAACCGTTAACGGATAGACCTTCAACTGTGCATCTTCGGCTTGCGCGGTCACCGCTGAGCTGTTTTCACTGGGCAGCAAGTCCAAATTGACGGCGAATAGCATCACCCTCGTTCGGTTGTCAGAACTAAAGTTAAAGCTGTTAGTGAGGGGATAAGGATCGCGCAGCATGGTGACTGAGTCGAAGGCGATGGCAAGATCAGTATTCTCTTCGGTCTGGAGAATGGGCGGAGGCGGCTGCACCGTCAACGTCGCCTCATTGCTGGTCGCGGCGCCAAAGCTATTCGTCACCACGGAACGAAACTTTGCCCCGCTATCTGCCAGAGCTGTGGACCCGAGCGTATACGTCGATGAATTGGCGCCGGCGATGTTCGTCATGTTTCTTTGCCATTGATAGCTGAGCGGCGTGCTGCCACCAGCGCTGACAGTAAAGGTTGCTGGCTGTCCCTGCGCGACGGTCTGATCGATAGGATGCGTGATGATGTTTGGCGGAACGTTGACGGTCAAAGTTGCTTCGTTGCTGGTCGCGCTGCCAGAGCTATTCGTCACCACGCAACGAAACTTTGCGCCATTATCTGCCAGAGCTGTCGCGGGAATTGAATAGCTGGATGAGTTTGCGCCGGCGATGTTCGTCATGTTTCTTTGCCATTGATAGCTGAGCGGCGCACTGCCACTCGCAGCCACAGTGAAGCTGGCCGGTTGTCCTTGCAGCACCTTTTGGTTTGCCGGGTGCGAAGTAATGGTTGGACTAACCGGCGAGTATCGGACTTTGAAAACTGCACTCGAACCGATAGCGAGGTAATAGAGACTGCCGTCTGCCGCAACCTTCAGGTCAACCGGGCTGGAGATGCCGCTGGCGAAGTCGGCTGCAGTATTGTTGGATGGATCCAATAGGCGAATCCATCCACCGCACAGATCGGCGAAGAAATACTTGCCGGCATAGCTGGCCGGGAATTGCATCGTAACGGGATTGTAAAAAGTTCCGCCGGTAATAGCACAGCCCGTTGTGCTGGTTGAGCCGTGACCGTAGGCAAACAGGGGCGCTCGGAACCTTGGATCCGATGTCGGCCCTTCAGTGATTGGCCATCCGTAATTAGATCCGGCGATACCGTCATTAATCTCTTCCCAGGTGCTCTGGCCGACGTCGTTAATGAACATGCGCGTGGTGCCTGGCTGAAACGCGAAGGTAAAGGGATTGCGAAGTCCCAGCGCCCAGATCTCTTTGCGGGCCCCGGACGTGTTGAAGAAGGGATTGTCCGTGGGAATCGTTCCATCCGCATTGATGCGTAAGACCTTTCCCAGGAGATTTGCGAGCGTTTGCGAATTCGATCCATTGGCGTTCTCGCCGACAGCGATGTACAACTTCCCGTCCGAAGCAAAATGGATTGCGCCGCCATTGTGATTGCCGGCGCCGCTCAGATTGTCGAGGTCGAGAATGATCATTTCGCTGTTGGCGGCCGCGACATCACCATTGGCTGTGAAGCGGCTGACGCGATTGTGCGCGATTGAACCTGGCACGGTGTAATAGACGTACAAAAAGTTATTGGTAGCGAAGCTGGGATCGAAGGCAATGCCGAGCAGACCGCGCTCACCTGCGGAATCGACAGTCAGGGTCAGAAACGGCGTCGGCAGCAGAGCGCCATTCTTGATCACCCGGAGAGTGCCACCCTGAAGACAGACGAACAGCCGGCCATCAGGAGCAAAGTCCATCGCTGTGGGTGACGAGAGTCCAGTGGCAAAGGTCGTCTCGACAAACCCGCTTGGCAAACTAGCGGCGGCAACTGGAAAGGAAAGGGCGGAGCTGATTAATAAAGTCGCAACGCCGAGGACGAGCCCGCGATTCTTAATCAGATTCCGAAACGCGCGCCGGTAAACAGGCCCGCTTTTAATCGAAGCGTCATGAAAGAAATTGGGAATCATGAAACAGTCTTTTGCAAACCCGGCCTGCACTTCTGGCGGAACGCGTGCGATCAACCGCCCGCTCTGACACGAACGCTCATTTCGGGGGCAAGCGGAGGAATTGAGACTGATGCTGAGTGAAAGGCAACTCTGGGGCTTGAGGGTGGGTGTTGCGTTCCCGAATATCTGGGGCCGAGCGGGATTATACTACTTTGTTGATGGTGTCTTCTACCGAAATAGTAGACTGCATCGGACGCAAATTTGTTGGGGAAAGGTTGAGAGTTATGAGTAAAGGAAATCGCTTCTCCTGGTTGGCCTTGATCGCAGTCGGGGCCCCTCTGTTGATAGCTCTCCTTTCGTCGAGCCCGGCTGAGAACGAATTCAATGGCACTCATGCTGCGACGGGCGTGCCCACTCCACCAGCGACGCGGCCGCGAACGATAGCACAGGGGCCGGCGTCAGTACCCAGTCTTGGACCGGGGGCCAGTCTGCACGGCAAGCGGCTTTTCCCTCCCGACAATCCGTGGAACCAGGACATCTCCAACTCACCTTTGGATCCTAACTCGGCGAATTTGATCAAGAGCATTGGCGCTGATGACCGCCTGCATCCGGATTTTGGCACCGTGTGGAACGGCGCGCCGAATGGAATTCCCTACATCATAGTACCGGGCACGCAGCCTTTGGCGCCGGTGAGTTTTCGATCGTATGGCGGTGAGAGCGATCCGGGCCCTTACCCGGTGCCGCGCGACGCGCCGATTGAAGGTGGGCCAAACGGGACCGGCGATCGGCACGTGTTGGTGATCGATCGCGACCACTGGAAGCTATACGAATTATTTTCCGCGTCCCCAGTGAAGGGCTCTGCGAGCTGGGTCGCCGGCAGCGGCGCAGTCTTTGATTTGAATTCGAGTAAGCTGCGACCGGAGGGCTGGACTTCAGCGGATGCGGCCGGGCTGCCAATTTTTCCGGGATTGGTTCGTTACGATGAAGTGTTTGAGCAGCGCGAGATCAGACATGCTTTGCGCTTCACGGTCGGGCGATCGCGAAAGGCTTACGTCTATCCCGCGCGCCACTTTGCCAGCGGCGATCCGGATCCCAATCTGCCGCCGATGGGAATGCGCGTGCGCCTGAAGTCATCTTTTGATATTTCGAGTTACTCTGCGGCTAATCAGGTGATTCTACGAGCGCTGAAGAAATACGGAATGTTCGTCGCCGACAACGGCCCCGGTTGGTTTTTAAGCGGCGCGCCCGATCCGCGTTGGAGCAATGACGACCTGGGCATGTTGAAAAACATCAAAGGATTTAACTTTGAAGTTGTGCGCATGGGCTCGATCGTGACGAGGTGAGGAAGCCCGCGAAAACGCGGTAACCCTGGGATATTAATCCGGCATTTCGTCCCCACTCCCAGAAGAACGAGTGTCTATCCTTCATCCTTCGGCAAATCGCTCGTTTCCCTGTATCATACGGGACGATTGCCCTCGAGCACCTTCAGTCGAAAGAGGAGTCAAATTCAATGCCCCAGAGTTCTACTATTGAAAATCGATCCGGTCAGCGCTATGTCCACGCCTTTCCCATCCGGGCTGAGTGGGACACAAATGATGGGATTCATATTGTCGCCGAAGGCGAAACAGATAACGTTGGTCCCGAAGGAACTTTGATTCATCTCCAGCGCGACCTGCCGCCGGTTGGCGGACGAGTTAATTTGCTGGTGCTCGGCGACCACGGTGAGAAATTGCGTGTGATTGCGGAAGTCCTGCGCATCGAACGCAATCCCAGCCATCCTCAAGCAGCCCTGCAAGTGCTCGGCGAAACAAACGAGTGGCGCGGCCTGGTCTGGGAGGAAGCCGGTATCAAGATGGCTGAACCCGACGAAGGCTATGATGACGACGATTTCTGAGTAACTCCAGATAAATTGGTTCCATCGGACGATTAGAATTCATGACGCCAGACTCTGATCACTCTGCGGCAAAAGAGAAGGACCAGTTAGCGGCCTGGATGCAAACGCGAGCGGTGCTGCGGATTATTATTATCCTGCTCGCGGTGGCGATGTTTCTCTGGATCGTTTACAAGCTGACAACTGTCCTCCTCTTAATCGTCCTCTCCATTTTCTTTGCCTACCTGGTGGCGCCTCTGGTTGATCTGGTACAGCGGCCGATTCGTCTGGGTGGACGGGAACGAGTCATACATCGCGGACTCGCGATTGGAATTGTGTACGCGGTGCTGTTTGTGGGAATCGGGCTGGCGATCTATTTCCTGGCGCCTCAACTGGGCGCGCAGTTTCCCGAATTCAAGCTGCAAGCCACAGCCTATTACAAGACAATCACGAACGCATCGGATCGGCTCAATGGATATTTCATGCAGCACCGCATGCCTGAGGGTATCGTCAAGGCGGTTAACAATACTTTCCTGGGTCTAATCGCAAAAGGCGGCGAACTGGTCAGCGTGGCCTTTGAACGATTGCTGGGGTTGATAATTTACATTCCCTGGCTGGTGCTAATTCCGATCCTGAGTTTCTTCTTCCTCAAAGATGCCGACAGCTTTCGCCGATCGGTTCTGGCTATGCTCCCGCGTGGGCGCTTACGCTGGCGCGGCGACGAGTTCTTTCAGGACGTTAACAGCACGCTGGCTGCTTACATCCGCACGCAATTAACGGCTTGTCTGCTGATTGCCGGTTTTTGCAGTGTGGGCTTTGCTCTGCTCGGTCTGCCCAGCCCGCTCGTGCTCGGACTGATTGCCGGCATGCTCGAGTTTGTGCCCTTGATCGGCCCGCTGGCCGTGGCAATCCTGGCGATCTTGCTGGCACTGCTGCATTCAGGTTTTGGCCTTGCATTCGAGGTCCTGATCTTCCTGGGTGTGCTGCGAATCATTCAGGACTATGTGATCTATCCTCGACTAATCGGGCAAGGAATCCACTTGCATCCGCTGGCGGTCATTCTGGCAATCCTGGCTGGGGCAGAGATCGCCGGTGTCGCGGGAATCTTTCTGGCCATCCCGGTGATTGCGATTATCACCGTCAGCTATCGTCACTGGCTGGAACATCGCGGCAGCGAAACTATCGCCGAGGTCCTGGAGGAGGCAGTCGTTGAAGCAGAGAATGAAGCAGTGGGAGAGTTAGACCGCCCGACAATCAGTACCACCCCGGACGAGATGGCCCGCGTGCGGCCGGACTTGCTCACCGGAGAACTGAAGCCAATCAACGAAGAATGAAGACGATACCGATGGGTTTGAGGACAGCGTTTGAATGCGATGCTTCCAGACTACCTGTAGGGCAAACCTTATGGCAGATTAAGTCTTCCGAACAATCGACCTGTGTGCTTAGCGCCCAACCGCGAAGCGGTTACTCCCTCCAGCCCAGGGTTGCCGTTTCGGCTACCCTGGGAAAAGAGAACGATTGATTCTGCCACCGCAACGCGGTGGCGCCGGGCCGGATGTTTTCTCTGATGCGATTGACGCAACCGCGCTGCGGTTGAGACTTATTCTCATACTACCTCCCAGGGTAGCCGCAGCGGCAACCCTGGGCTGAGGGTCGCAACCGCTTTGCGGTTGAACAAGGCCGAATCATATCTGTCTCTTTGGTCTAAGGCCCCAGCCTCGCTGGTATTAATCACCGACAGAGATGCGAACTTACCCGGAAACCGCTCTGCGATCCTCCATCAATTCAATAAATCGTTTAAAGTGATGTGCGGCATCGTGCGGACCGGGTGCGGCCTCGGGATGATACTGAACTGAAATAATGGGAAGTGTCATGTGACGCATGCCTTCGACGCATTGATCGTTAAGATTGATATGCGTCACTTCCATTTCAGCAGGCAAACTGTCCCCCTTCACCGCGAATCCGTGATTGTGTGAAGTGATTTCCACGCGGCCGTCGCCAAACGCTTTCACCGGTTGATTACCACCGCGATGACCGAATACGAGTTTGAAAGTCTCGCCCCCAAAAGCGCGCCCCAGCAGCTGGTGGCCAAAGCAAATGCCAAACGTCGGCACGCCTGACCTTGCCACCCGCTTAACTTGCTCGACTTCCCTGCTCATTGACGCAGGATCACCCGGGCCGTTGGAAAGAAAAACTCCGTCGGGCTGCAAGGCAAAGACTTCGGTTGCCGGAGTTGAAGCCGGGACCACTGTGATGCGACAGCCGGCAAGTGATAACTCTCGCAATGAATTCAGTTTCACGCCAAAGTCGTAACAGACCACATGAAAGCGTTCGTTAATAGCGGCGGGAACCTCGTAGGGTGTTTTGGTGGTGACGACACTAGCCAGTTCGCGATTTTCCATCGAGGGCGAGTTGCGTGCTTTCTGAATTACGCTTTCCGCATCGGCATCAATCGTCGAGAGACATGCGCGCATCGCGCCTTTGTCGCGAATGTGGCGAACTAAAGCACGCGTGTCGATGTGATCGATAGCCACGATGTTCCAGCGCTGCAAATAATCGTCAAGCGTTTCTTCCGAACGCCAGTTTGAAGCCATGCGGCTGAACTCACGGGCCACGAACCCTTCGACCCAGGGCCGCGACGATTCTCCGTCCTCGGTATTCACGCCATAGTTGCCGATTAAAGGATAAGTCATGCAGACGATCTGGCCGGCGTAAGAAGGATCGGTGAGTACTTCCTGATAGCCGGTCATCGATGTGTTGAAGACCATCTCGCCCGTGCTCTCGCCCGCGGCGCCCCACGAGCGCCCGCGCCAAACGCGGCCATCTTCAAGAGCGAGGATTGCTAAAGGGATGGTCATCTTAGGGCTCCAGTTAACACTAATGTTGCTCCCTGCCTACTGCCTACTGCCCACCGCTTCCCGCCGGCCCTTCAGGAACTGCTGCGCTTCATTCAACCAGCGCTTCTCGACGCGGTACTTGT
>Ga0209131_1002909_pt1 | contig 11496 bp, 13 predicted proteins | sample GraSoi_2013_40cm_FD_185826 | JGI IMG/M metagenome (GOLD analysis project Ga0209131, IMG submission 185826) | Grasslands soil microbial communities from the Angelo Coastal Reserve, California, USA - Sample 9_17_2013_40cm (SPAdes) (version 2) | ecosystem: Environmental > Terrestrial > Soil >...
GTGACCGAGGTCGTACTCGCCGCCGATCCGGCTCACGACCCATGCGGCGAGCCGGCCCCGGTCGGCGTCCCCCAGGCGCACGGGCCGCAACACGCGGACATTCATCATTTCGAGCTCGGAAATCCGGATCGCCCGCACGCCGGCCGCGAGGTCGGCCTCCACGATGCACAGCGGATCCGGCCCTTCTTCCAGCGGGCCGACGTACATCGACACGTGCGACCACGTGGATCGGGTCAGGCGCTTGACGAGCGACGCGGCGCGCGTGTTCCCCTCGGTGAGGAGCACGTCGCCGTTGCGAAGGACGGGAGACAGCGACGGCAGCTCCCTCGGCGTCGCCAGGCGGCCGCGCTTCAGCGGTCGTGTGAGGTAGGCGGCGAACACCGTGTAGAGCCGGGCGCGCATGCGGGAGAAGATCGGCATGGGACAGGTTCGCGCGCGCGTGTATCCGCCGTGTTCCCGAGCCGCCCGCGCGCATTTCGAGCGAAACGAGCGGCACTGCGCCGGTCATCGAATGCTCAAAGCCCGGACAACACCCGCCGCTTCCAAAGCTCCCAGGCACGGTCGTAGTTCTGCCAGGAGACGTTCGCGGCGACCTCGGCTTCGTCCATGAAGACGATCGGCCGCTCGTCGCTGGCTAGCGCGATGGCCTGCATCTGCATGCGCGCATTGATGTCGAGGTAGACGCTGCGCCCCACCGCGCGCTGGATGTTCTCGCCCACCACCGTCGAGCCGTGGCCGCGCATGAGCACCGCCGGGTGCTTGCCGAGCGTTCGCGCGAGGTGCTCGCCCAGATAGGCGTCGCGAACGAGGAGGTCGCTCCCCTTGCGCGCATCGCGGATGTCCCAGCCGGGCACGCCCAGGCCGATGAACGCGGACATATGGAACATCGGTTGCAGCGCGACACCGGTGCACGAGAACGGAACCACCGCGTGCGAGTGGTTGTGCACGATCGCCATCACGTCGGGGCGCGCCTTGTAGATCTCGCCGTGGATGAAGCGCTCGTTGTATACCGCGCGACCATTGGCATCGATCGCGTTGCTCTCGAGGTCGTACTCGAGGATGTCGGCCTCGGTCACGAGCTCGGGCGCAAGGTTGCGCGCCATGAAGTAGCGCTGCGGATTCGCCTGCGAGCGCGCGCTCGCATGTCCGTAGGCGTCGATCACGCCGTGGTCGGCAAGCGTGCGCGAGGCGACGACGAGATCGAGCTTCTGGCTCATTCGTGGATGCCTGCCGAGGCGACCACGCGGTTCCAGCGCGCGATCTCATGCTCCACCAGCTCGCCCAGGCGCTCGGGCCGGTCCACCACCGGAGCGAGGCCCTGTCTCGCGAACGCGTCGCGGATCTCGGGTTGCTGCAGGAGCGCGTTCACTTCCCTGTTGAGCTTCGCCACCACGTCGCGGGGCGTGCCGGCGGGCGCGAAGATCCCGTACCACGTGTCCACGACGAGCGCGGGATGGCCCAGCTCCTTCATCGTGGGCACCTCGGGAAAAGCAGGCGAGCGCTCCGCGGAAAACACCGCGAGCATTCGCAGGCGTCCCGTTGTCACGTACGGCGCCATGGTCTGCAGCGCCGCGACCGTCGCCTGCACGTGGCCGCCCACCAGGTCGGACGCGGCGCCGGCCGATCCTTTGTATGGAACGTGCACGAGGTCGATGCCGGTCTCGAGCTTCACCAGCTCCATGGCGAGGTTCTGGATGCTGCCTGCGCCCGGCGACGAGTAGTAAAGGGCGCCCGGGGATTTCCTTGCGAGCGCGATGAATTCGCCCAGGGTGGTGGCCGGCACTTGCGGGCCGACCACGAGCGACATGGCGCTGGTGGCGGCAAGGGCTACGGGCGTGAAACTCTTCACCGGGTCGTAGGGAATCGAACGCTTCATCGCCGGCAGCGTGCCGTGCGACGTCGCCGTGAACAGGACCGTGTAGCCATCGGCCGGCGCCTTGGCGACCAGCTCCGTGCCGATCGCGCCGCTCGCGCCCACCCTGTTCTCCACCACCACCGCGACCTTCAGGTTCTCCGCGAGCTTCGGTTGCAGCAGTCGCGCGATCACGTCGGCGCCGGTGGCTGGCGTGAACGGCACGACGATGGTGATTGTGCGTGACGGATAAAGTCCCTGGGCATTGCAGATCGATGCGGCGGCGAGCGCCAGCAGCGCGAGGACCGTTTTCATGTCGCTTATCATAGCGCCCATGAACGAGCGCCTCGTCGTCAACGATCCGGATCGCCTCGATTTCCGCGTGCATCGGGCGGCGATGGTCGATCCCGAGGTGTTCGAGCGCGAGATGCGCCACATCTTCGACGTGTGCTGGATCTACGCAGGGCACGAAAGCGAGGTGAGGGCGCCGGGCGACTTCGTCACGCGCTCGTTGTGCGGGCGCCCGGTGATCCTTTGCCGCGACGGCGCCAATCGCGTGCGTGTCTTCTTGAACGTCTGCCGCCACCGGGGCGCGATGGTGTGCCGCGAGCGAAGCGGCAACGCGAAGGGCTTCACGTGCTTCTACCACGGGTGGAGCTACGACCGCGACGGCAACCTCGACGGCGTTCCGGGGGAGTCGAGCTATCCGTCGAGCTTCGACCGGCGCGAGCTGGGCCTGGCCCAGCCGCCGCGCGTCGATTCGTATCGCGGCTTCGTATTCGTTTCGTTCGATCCGCAGGCGATGCCGCTCGCCGACTATCTCGCCGGTGCGAAGGAATACATCGATCTGGTCGTCGACCAGTCGCCCACCGGGGAAATGGAGCTCATCCGCGGCACGCAGGAATACACGATCCGCGCCAACTGGAAGCTGCTGGTGGAGAACAGCTTCGACGACTATCACCTCATGAGTACGCACAAGACCTGGCTCGACTACATGAAGAAGTCGGGTGTGGCGATCCCGAAGCCGACGAAGGGACACGTCATGCCCGCGCACGGCGTGGGACGCGCGCTCGGCAACGGGCACGCGGTGATCGACAACGAGAACTTCCGCGGCCGCCCGGTGGCGAAGTGGATCCCGATCTACGGCGAGGACGCGAAGCCCGAGATCGAGCGCATCCGCGCGGAGCTCGTGCAGCGCCTCGGTGATGCACGCGCGCGTCGCGTCGCCGACACCAATCGAAACCTCGTCGTATTTCCGAACCTGGTGGTGAACGACGGTTCGTCGGTGACGATCCGCACGTTCCATCCCACGGCGCCGGACCGAATGGAGGTGACTGCTTGGGCGCTGGGACCGAAAGGCGAGTCCGCGAAGGCGCGGGCCATCCGCCTCGACAGCTTCCTCACGTTCTACGGTCCCGGCGGCTTCGCGACACCGGACGATGTCGAGGCGCTCGAGTCGGTGCAGCAGGGCATGGCGACGTGGCGCGAGATCCCGTGGTCGGTGATGACGCGCGGCATGGCGAAGGAAGGCGAGCAGCTCAACACCGACGAGCTGCACCTGCGCGAGTTCTGGGTCCATTGGGACCGCTACATGCGCGCATGAACGCGGCCCGCGAAGAGGTCGAGGACTTCCTCTATCACGAGGCGCAGCTGCTCGACGAGTGGCGGCTGGACGAGTGGCTCGCGTTGCTCACCGACGACGCGAAATACCGCGTGCCGTCCAACGATGCGCCCTCGGGCGATCCGGCCGACACGCTCTTCCTCATCGCCGACGACATCCAGCGCATCCGCGGCCGTGTCGAGCGCCTGAAGGATCCGCATGCGCACGCCGAATTCCCGCATTCGCGCACACGGCGCCTCATCACGAACGTGCGAATGGTGTCAGACACCATTTCCGGAGAAATGGTGCCTGACACCATTTGCGTGCACGCGAACTTCGTGGTGCATCGGTTCCGGCGCGGTGGCAAAGAATCGCAGTACGTCGGCCGCTACCGCTACCTGCTGCGCCGCGTGGACGGCGCGCTGCGCATCGCGCTGCGCGAGGCGATCCTCGATTCCGAGGAGCTAGGCCGCCTGGGTGCGGTGAGCTTCATCCTCTAGCGCCGCGCAGCGGATCAATCGACGTGCGGGCGCAGCGCTCCCGGAATGTGGTGCTTCTCGAGTCCGCCGTTGCCCAGCCACTTCTTCGTCTGTCCTGCGGCGCGGTCGATGAGCTCGCCGCCATGCGAGAAATCGTAGGGCGAGACCGACAGGGGACACAGCGGCGGGACGGTGACGATTTCCACCCGGTCCCGGAACTGCTCGATCTGCGTCACGAGCTGGTGCGCGGTGAGAAGCGTGATCGCCTGCAGCGCGCAGGCGACCGCACCGCGTGGCGGTTCCTTGAGGTCGCATGCGTAGCCCGTCGGCAGCACGATGATGCGCTCGGCGCCGAGCTCGACGGCGACGCCGACCGGCGTGTTGCTGGCGATCGCGCCATCGACGAGGTGGCGCTCTGCGATGCGAACCGGCGGAAACGCCGCGGGAATCGCCGCGCTCGCGAGCACGGACTCCACGGCATTGCCGCTGGACAGCGTGACCGTGCTGCCGTGAAGCAGGTCGGTCGCGACGACATGCACGGGAACCGCCGCATTCTCCAGCTCCTTGTAGGGCAGGTGCCGCTCGAGCAGCGTGCGCAGTCCGGACGGATCGACCACGGGCAGGCGGCGCATCACGAATCCCGCGATGCTGCGCCACGTGACGGGAAAGACCTCGCGCCGGTCGAGATCGCGCCAGATCGCGTCGAGGCGCGCGACGCCGTCCGCGTTCGGTGCGCCGGCGAAATACGCGCCGTTGATGGCGCCCGCCGACGAGCCGACCACCATGTCCGGGACGACGCCGAACGCGACCAGCTCCTGCAGCATCCCGACCTGCACGGCGCCGAAGCTTCCGCCCCCGGCGAGGACGAAGGCTGTGCGCGGTGCGCCGTTGCTGGTAGCCACAGGACGATCAGGCGGCGACCGCCGACAACGTCGTGCGAATCTCGGCGCCCGCCTTCACGACGAGCGTGACGGGCGTCTTCTCGACGACTTCCGAGAGTCGCGCGACCTGGGTCTCGTCCAGCGCGCCCGACACGGCAACGCGCCGGACGATCTTCCGGGCATCGCCTTCCTGCAACAGTTCCAATGTCACGGATACCGACGCGAGGGACCATCCCTTGCGCTGCGCGTACATGCGCAGCGTGATGGACGTGCAGGATCCGAGCGCGGCGAGCAGGTATTCGAACGGCGCGGGGCCCGCATCCTGGCCGCCTCGCTTCGGCGGCTCATCCCCGATCATTTCGTGCCGCCCGCAGGTAATCGACTGGCGATAGGCCGGGTCCTCGCCGCTTCCGACAACGCCGCACTTCGCGATGATGACGTGCGCTTGCGCGGGCATGGGCCTCTCCATTCTCAGGACAGCGGATTCGCGGGAACGTCCGGATCGCCGGGCAGGGGCACGAACTCGCGATCGTCGTGGACGGGAAGCTTCGCCTGCTCGATGCGCTCCTTGCGCGACGAGACGAAATTCCACTCCATGTGGCGCGGGCCGATGGTGTCGCCGCCGAGTGCAACGACCACGCACTTGCCGGGCGCGAAGAAAGCCGCGCTCTCATTCCGCGCGATGACCGCCATCTGTCCCGCTTCGAAGCGCTTTCCGTCGATCTCCACGTCGCCCCTGACGACGTAGATCGCCCGTTCGTCGTAGGGCGCGTCGATCGCGCCGCGCGCGCCGGCATCGAGCTCCAGGTGGACGTAGAAAAGAGGCGAATACGGCTTGCCGGGCGCCGTCAGTCCAAAGGCACGGCCGGCGAGGAGCCGGCCCTCGATCCCATCATCGCGAAACGACGGCAAGTCTCGCGCATCGACGTGCATGAACGAAGGCTCGGTTTCCTCGAACTCCTCGGGCAGCGCCACCCACGCCTGCAGCGCGTGCACCGTGCCGCCATTCTCGCGCATCCGTTCGAACCGCTCCGAGTGCGTGATGCCGCTTCCCGCGACCATCCAGTTCACGTCGCCGGCCAGGATGGATTGCTCCGAGCCGATGCCGTCCCGGTGCACGATCTCGCCGCTGAAAAGGTAGGTGAGGGTGGCAAGGCCGATGTGAGGATGCGGCCGCACGTCGGCGAGCCCGCGGCCGCCCGCCTCGAATTCGTGGGGCCCCATGTGATCGAGGAAGCAGAAGGGCCCGACGAACCGGTCTTCCTTTCTCGGCATCGGCAATATGCGCCGGACCTGGACGCCGCCGCCCAGGTCGCGAAGCCGATGATTGACGATCTCTGCCACTGGAAACCTCCTACGCGCGGGCAGAGTACACCGCTATTCAGTCGCCCAGCTTGCGATCGAGGCTCCACGCTCCCGCGCCGTTCGCCACCAGCAGCATGAACCCGCCGGCGATCGCGAAGTTCTTCATGAACATGATGGCTTCGATCTGGTTGGCGAAGTTGTTGTGGAAGACGAGCGCCGTCAGCAGCGTGAAGCCGGCCAGCAGCAGCGCGGCGATTCGCGTCTTCCAGCCGACGATGATCGCCGCGGCGCCCGCGACCTCGGTCGCGATCACGACGGGAAGCAGTGCGCCGGGAACGCCCTGCGAGGCCATGTACGCCGCCGTGCCCGAGTAGGCGCCGATCTTTCCGAGGCCCGAGACAAGGAACATCACGGAGAGGAAGACACGGCCCGACAGTTCGGCGGCGTTCTTCGAAAATCCTCCGGCCGATTGCCGGGATTGCAAAGCGAGACTGCTCATTTTCATTCTCCTTTGAATGACTAGATGCGGCCGGCGTCGCGCAGGTTCCGGCCGATTCGGCGAATTTCCTCTTCGCCGCGCTCGAGCGCCTGCTTGGACGTGTGGACCGAGTAGTTGCCCAGGACGAGTTGATACGGATGCTTGATCGCGGAGCCCAGCACGAAGGACGTGTCGCCCACGGCCTCCAGGTCGATCGCGTCGTTCGATTCCTCGAAGATCGCGAGCTCGCCGGCGCGGACCGGGCGGGCCGCATGCAAGGCGCCGGTATCGACGGCGAGCCATGCCACGGCGTGTCCCTCGGGCGGCGTGTAAGTCCAGCGCTCGCCATCCTCGAGGCGCACGTGCAGATAGTTCATTCCGGCCGGCGCGCGGATCACGCTTCGCGCGCCTTGGTAGGCTCCGAGGATGACACGCGCGGGTCCCGCCCGTTGCACGGATTCGGCCGTCACGTATTGGCTCTCGGGCGCGGAGCCCTCTTCCTCTGGCGGCAGCGCCACCCACAGCTGGAATCCGCGCAGGGTCTCACCCGGTGTGGCGCCTCCGTCGTGCCACACGCCGTTGCCGGCCTTCATCCACTCGAGACCGCCCGTGGGCACCGTGCCGCTCTTGCCGGTCGTGTCCTCGTAGCGCAGTCCTCCGGAAAGGATGGTCGTGAGCGTGGCGATGCCCGAATGCGGATGGATCCCGAAGAGCGGTTCCGGCCGCGGCACGACTTCGAAGTGATCGAGGAATACAAACGGCTTGATCAGCTCGCCGATGTCGCCGGGACTGGCAAGGCGCGTGATGGGGCCATGCCGGCGGCCGGAGGTGACCTGGGCGATCTGCCTCGTGGCCGGCGCAATGACGGGTGCGATGCGTTCTGCGACTGCGGTTCTCATGTTGCGTCTCCTCGTTTCTCAGGCGGCGAAGGCGAGCGGTTGCGCGAGTTGCCGGATGGATTCCTGCGCCTTGACGAGCGCGGCCTTCTTCGGCTCGTCGCCCATGGCCAGGCCCTCCGCGTAGACGAATTCCACGTCCTCGATGCCGAGGAAGCGCAGGAAGTCGCGCACATACGAAGTCTGCGTGTCGAGCGGCGTGCCCGAGTAGAGGCCGCCGCGCGCGGCGAACACGTACGCCTTCTTGCCGGTGAGCAGGCCCTTCGGTCCCTTTTCCGAGTAAGTGAAGGTGACGCCGGCGCGCGCGATGTGGTCGAAATACGCCTTGAGCGTCGAGGGCACGCCGAAGTTGTACATCGGAAGGCCGAGCACGATGACGTCGGCCCGGCGCAGCTCATCGATGAGCGCGTCGGAGAACGCGGCGACGGCCTGCTGGTCGGCGGAGCGCGCCTCGGGTTTCGCGAGGAAGGATTGGAAGCGCTCGGCTGTCAGGTGCGGGACGGGCTCCGAGCCGATGTCGCGCGTGATCACCTGGCCGTCGCGGTTGGCGCTACGCCACGCGTCGACGAACTGCTGGGTGAGCTGGCTCGATTGGCCGCCGGTGGAGAACATGCTGGTGCGGATCTGGAGAAGCGTTTTCATCTGCGTGCTCCTTGAATTTGGGTTGGACGATACAATTATTGGCGCACGCGATTCGATAAAAAAGCGCAAAATTTAGGCTCTATCCATCGATCCCATGAATATGTCCCAGGCACCCCGAATCACCCTCGAGCAGTGGCGCGCCCTGCAGGCGGTCGTCGAGGCCGGCGGCTACGCGCAGGCGGCCGAGCGGCTTCACAAGACGCAGTCGACGATCACCTACGCCGTGCAGCAGATCCAGAAGCTCCTCGGCGTCCAGGTCTTCGAGATCAAGGGGCGCAAGGCCGTGCTCACCAACGCGGGAAACGTGCTCTACCGGCGCGCGAAGACGCTCCTCGACGAGGCCGCGATGCTGGAGCACGGCGCCGCGGAGATGTCGCGCGAGTGGCAACCCGAGATCCGCATCGCCGTGGAGACGCTCTTTCCGACGTGGATGCTGCTCGAGGCGCTCGAGCTCTTCGCGCGCGAGCGCCCTGAGACGCGCATCGAGATCTACGAGACCGTCATGTCCGGCACGCGTGAGCTCCTCGACGCGGCGCGGGTCGACCTCGCGATCGGCCCCGAGGAAAACGGCATCCGCGGCATCCCCCTGCTGCCGATTCGCATGATCCCCGTGGCGGCTCCCTCGCATGCGCTGCATGCGCTGGGACGCGCCCTCACGGATCGCGACGTCAAACGCCATCGTCGCATCCTCATGCGCGACACGAGCATCCAGCGCGCGCCCGAGGTCGAGGGCGTGGAGCTTCGATGGACGGTGAGCAACAAGGCCACGCAGATCCGCGCGCTCACGATGGGATTGGGCTGGGCATGGATGCCGGAGGAGACGATCCTTCCGGAGTTGCGTGCGGGCCAGCTCCTGCCGCTGCGCCTGCAATCGGGCGCGCATCGCATAGCCCACATGCACGTCGCGTTCGCCGATCCCGAGTTCCCGGGGCACGACGTCGCGCGGCTCGCGGAGATCATCCGCGAGCGCGTGCAGGTCTCGTGCGCGAAGGGCAGGAAAGCCGTGCCGCCGTCGCGGCGGCCCGCGAAACGAGCAAAATGACCGCATGAAGAAGATCGACGCCTTTCCCCATATCTTCCCGCCGAAGTTCTTCGAGAAGATGCTCGAGGTGGCCCCCGACAAGGCAGCCATCAAGCGCTGGCTCAACATCCCGGTGCTCTACGACCTGGATGCGCGCCTGAAGATGATGGACGAGTTCGGGCCCGACTATCAGCAGATCCTCACGCTCTCGCTACCGACGCTGGAGGCGCTGGCACCTCCCGACAAATCGCCCGACCTGGCGCGCCTTGCCAACGACGGCATGGCCGAGATCTGCGCCGCGCATCCGAAACGCTTCCCGGGGTGGGTCGCATCGATCGCGATGAACAACGTTCCCGAATGCCTGAAGGAGATGGAGCGCACCATCGAGAAGATGGGCGCGCGCGGCATCCAGATCTTCACCAACGTGAACGGACGCCCGCTGGACGAGCGCGAGTTCGCGCCGATCTTCGAGCGCATGCATGCCTATGACCTGCCGATCTGGCTGCATCCGACGCGCGGCCCGTCGATGACCGACTATGCCTCGGAGAACAAATCGAAGTTCGAGATCTGGTGGCTCTTCGGCTGGCCGTACGAGACCAGCGCCGCGTGCGCGCGCATGGTGTTCTCGGGCTTCTTCGACCGCTGGCCGAACCTCAAGGTGATCACGCACCACATGGGCGCCATGATTCCGTACCTGGAGGATCGCATCGGTTGGGGCATGGACCAGCTGGGGGCGCGCACCGCCGGCGAGGACTACACGGTGATCGTGAAGGACATGAAAGCGAAGGGCCGGCGGCCCGTGGACTATTTCCACCTGTTCTACGCCGACACCTCCGTGAACGGCTCGAGCGCCGCGATTCGCTGCGGCCTGGACTTCTTCGGGTCCGATCGCGCACTCTTCGGCACCGACTGCCCGTTCGATCCGCAGGGCGGGCCCCTGTTCATCCGCGAGACCTTGCGTGCCGTCGAAGAGCTGAAGCTCGAGCAGGAGGTGCTCGACAAGCTCATGCACGGAAATGCCGAGCGGCTGCTGCGGCTCGACCGTCGCATCGGCGCATGCGGCTGCGGCGAGTAGGCGCTCGCAGCGCATCTTATAATTCGGCGATGGTCCTGATCGGCATGCTCGATTCGCCGTACGTGCGCCGCTGCGCGGTTTCCATGAAGCTGATGGGCGTGCCGTTCGAGCATCGTCCGGTCTCCGTGTTCCGCCACTTCGAACAGTTCCGCGCGATCAATCCCGTCGTGAAGGCGCCCAGCCTCATCTGCGACGACGGCACGGTGCTGATGGATTCCACGCTCATCCTGGACCACGTGGAAGCGATGGCGGATTCCTCGCGTCGCCTCACTCCTGCCGGTGGCGCGAGCCGCACGCAAGCGCTTCGCATCAGCGGGCTCGCCCTGGCGGCGGCCGAGAAGTGCGTGCAGATGATCTACGAGCACCAGCAGCGCCCGCCCGAGAAGCGCTACGACGCTTGGCTCGCGCGAGTCGAAGGCCAGGCGAACGCGGCGTTCGGCGAGCTCGAGCGCGGCGTGCCGGATCGGGCGTGGCTGCAGGGCGAGCGCATGACCGCGGCCGACGTGGTCACCGCCTGTGTCTGGCGATTCGCACAGTTCTACCGGAAGGAAACCGCGATCGATCCTTCGCGGTACCCGAAGCTCGCCGCGCATTCCGCGCGCGCGGAGCAGCTCGCCGAATTCGCCTCGACGCCACTCGATTGAAGTGCATCCTCATTCCCGTCGCGGCGATCGCCGTGCTCGCCATTGGCGGGGCGTGGTGGGGGGTGCTGCGCGTGGCGACGAATCCAGCGGCCGACGCTGCGCAGGCCGACGTGAAAGGGTCCACGACGAGCGCGGGCGCCGCGGGTGGATCGCAACTCGTGTTGCCCGTGCCCGCAACCACGGGGCGCAGCGTTCACACGCTCGCGCCCGCGTCCATCGCGCTGCGCAACGAAATCCGCGACGCGCCCGACTTGCGCGCCTACTACGATCGCGTGAAGGACCTGCCCGATCCGACGGGCGAGCGCTCGTATCGTCTCGCGGAGGCGATCTTCGAGTGCTCGATCTTCGTGGACAAACCGCCGTCGGAGCTGGACAAGCGTCTCGCGCTCACCAAGTCCGCGAGCGAGAACGCGCGCCGCAACCAGGTGCTCGCGACGATGGTGGCGCGCTGCAAGGGATTCAGCGGGATGGGCGCGGGCCTGGCGGATCTCACGGAGCAGCTTCACAAGCGCGCCGAGTTGGCGAGCTATCCCGGGGCCGTCGCGCGATCGCTGCGTTTCGAGCCCGCGGTCCTCGATCTCCAGCACGCCGACACGGTGGCCACGGGGCTCCTCATCACCAAC
>Ga0209131_1002912_pt1 | contig 11489 bp, 8 predicted proteins | sample GraSoi_2013_40cm_FD_185826 | JGI IMG/M metagenome (GOLD analysis project Ga0209131, IMG submission 185826) | Grasslands soil microbial communities from the Angelo Coastal Reserve, California, USA - Sample 9_17_2013_40cm (SPAdes) (version 2) | ecosystem: Environmental > Terrestrial > Soil >...
GGCTGTTCGGTAGCCGCCACGGCGGCGGCCAGCGACGGCGGGAGCAGCCTCGCCGCGTCGCCGATCATCGCCGCCCGCGCCGCTTGCGGGACCGAACCCGGCGGCAGCGAATACGGATGAACACGTCCGGCTGAATCGGTGAACACTTCCGCCCGGGCGATCTCTCCGGCTGCTGGCCGATACCAGACCCAGTTGTATCTGCGGGAGCCCACAGTGGTCTCGGCATGCGGACCGGCGACTAGGAAGCCCAGGATGTGTGACCCGGATATCTGGTGGAACGCAAAACGATCCAGAAGATCTGCAGCGGCTTCCGGCGGAAGGGCCGTCTCGGGCAACAGGCCACGCCAGCCGACATAGCCGGCATATTTGCTGGGAGAGAGCCGGCCGTTCACGGCATTCCGCACAATGGAGGCTGCGCCGTCAGCCCCGATAACGACATCAGCAGACTCTTCCCCACCGTCTTTGAACGTAAGGTACGCGGCGTCATCGTCCTGCCGAATCCCGTCGACATGCCGTCCGAGCATGTAGTCGTCGCCCGCAATGAAGTCGCGAAACGTTCGATAGAGATAATCCCACGACAATTGGGATTGCGGTGCCATGCTCCGATCAACGACAGCGCCCGTTTCGTCGAAAGTCAGGCGCTCTCTGGCGATCACACTGACGCGGGCGACGTGTTCGCATCCGGCGGCACGCAGGATCGCGAACGTCTCCTTCTTGCCCAGCAGACCTGCGCCACGCCCGTCAAGTCCGCGCACCGAACGCTCGTAAATTCTGACGTCATGTCCTTCGCGTTTGAGCAGCGTTGCGACGAAGAGGCCAGCAAGCGAGCCTCCGACAATTCTTACGCGCAAGCGGACCATGCGGAGAGAACCTCACAAACGACAGCAGGCGTTCCAGCCGGTTATTCGAATAAACCTCGTGAACGAACGGCCTCAACGAGCGCAAGGTCGGATCGGTCCGCAACCATGGTCATCGGTCGAGTCGAGCCGCACGACGAAGGCAGCGTACCCCTTGTAGCGACTCTATGGCCGGTTCACTGCGCCGAACAGCATTGAGGTCCGGGGCGATGGTAATAGAACGATCAGCTTTGAGTAGGCAATCATCGCCGCCGGTTCGGAGCCGGCGACCTTGCCGTTCGTTCCGCACCAGGAGTCCACGCGTGATCGACTCGACTGGAGCGCGAGGGGCTTGACGCGTCCCTCCCGGCGACACGCTCCTAGGTGGTTCGATCAAGCGCAGGCGGAATTTTGTTCAGTCGGCGGCAATATCTGTGAGACGCCATACAAAAATGCCTTCACCTTAGCGGTGATGATTTTGTCAACAGGGCTGGCCAATGGCATGCCGTAGATAAACCGTCGTACACCGAGATAGAAAATGGATGCGTGTAAACTCCAGATCATTTCAATCTCTAGGTCACTTGATGGAGCGGTGATAAGTGACGGCCGATCAAATTCGTATCGCAGTTCGCCAACAATGATTTCAAAGATTCGCTTGTGGAGCATCTGGAGGTAACGGCCGTTGAAGTCTAGGCCTTTCAAACCTGCAAGCGTGAAGAGCCTTACCCACTCAGGTGTCAGGATAACACTTGCGTAGCTCACGTAAAATTGAGTCAGACGTGCCTCAAGGTCCATTTTCCGGTCGATGATCAATTCCTCCCAAAACGGATCCCAACGACCAACAAAAACATCCTGGAAGACGCGCTCAATAAGCGCCTCCTTGCTTGGGAAATAACGGTAAAGGAGCGGTTGAGTTATGCCTAGCGCGGCCGCCAGTTCGCGCGTCTGCCCGTCAAAGCCATGAGTCGAAAAGAACGTGACAGCCGCTGCAGCAATGCACTTTTCTCTATCAGATGGGGAGAGCCGCCGGCCGCGCCGTGAATCAACCGAAACGTCTCGAGGCGCAGCTCTCTTCACCCTAAAGGGCGATCCAGACGATGGTGTAGGGATAGGAGATTGGCTCATGCAATTATCCTTTGATAAATAGTCTTGCCAAGACCTCCGCACAGCCTTCTCGACTTGCAGCTTTTTTACCCCTTGAAGGCGCTCCAGACGATGGCGCAACGGTAGCGGATTGGCCCATGCCTGGTCAATTAATGCATTGATATAAATCAAATAATAGTGCGATCCCTGTTGGAAAGCCTGAATATGCGTCTTCTCCACAGCATGTGTACCATGTGTACCCTCCAGATAGAGCCAGCCGGAGAGAGATTATCAACTGATAAATAGCCCTTGACGGCCCCAAGAAGATCCTGTACGTAATTATCAATTGATAAATAACAACGCGTCGCTCGGCCCTACCGCGAAGCGGAGATGGCGGACGAGAGCAGGGGTTGGCGAAAAAGGATGGCTGTTTATGGGCTCTAGTCGCATCGCATCGAGCCAAGGCAAAGGTCTTGATTATCGGTGGATCAATGGCGGGGCTAATCGCCGCCCTCCTGTTGAAGCGTGCTGGTTGGGATGTCAGCGTCTACGAGCGTATCGGGTCGGAGCTGTCAGGTCGCGGGGCTGGCATTGTCACCCATCGTGAGCTCTTCGATGTCCTCGAACAGGCAGGCATTGAGCGGGTGGCCGCGATGGCTGGGGTTCCCGTCACCGGGCGTCGGGTGTTCGGACAAGATGGAGCTTTGATCGGTGAACTCCCGCTCGATCAAATCGTTGCCTCCTGGGGACATCTCTACGGCCTGTTACGAAAGTCGTTGGCAGACGAAATCTATCATCATGGCTGCAACCTCGAACGTGTCGAGGAAACCGATCAAGCCGTTGTTGCCTATTTCGCGGACGGATCCGTCGAAGAAGCCGATTTGCTAGTAGGTGCCGATGGAATCTTCTCAACTGTGCGTTCGCAGTTCCTGCCGGCTGTTTCGCCGACCTATGCCGGCTATATCGCTTGGCGCGGTCTCGTCGACGAAGCGGATTTATCCTCCGCGACCCGCGAGGCGCTGTGTAATCATTTCTCCTTCTCGTTGCCCGAAGGCGAGCAGATGCTCGGCTATCCGGTGGCTGGGCTGAATGAAGCGGTTGCAGTTGGCAAGCGCCGGTATAACTTCGTCTGGTATCGTCCTGCTGCAGTCGGCGACGCCCTGAACGAACTTCTGACGGATATCGATGGTGTCTCGCACGCCTTGTCGATTCCGCCGAACAAAATTCGGCCCGAAGTTATCGAGGGGCTGAGGCGGGACGCGTGCCGGTTGCTCGCGCCCCAGTTCGCCGAAGTCGTTCAAAGGACGAAGCAGCCGTTTATCCAGGCGATACAAGATCTCGAAACGCCCAAGATGGCCGTCGGCCGTCGAACGGTTCTCATTGGCGACGCTGCATTTGTCGCGCGGCCCCACGTGGGCGCTGGTGTGACAAAAGCGGCTGCAGACGCATGGTCGCTCGTAGAGGCGCTCAAGAATGAAGAGCATCTCGAGGGCGCGTTGATGAGCTTTGAAGCGCCGCGACTTGCGGTTGGTCGGTCAATTGTCGCGCGCGCGCGGCGTCTCGGCGCCTACATGCAGGCGCAGATCAGCACCGCCGAGGAAAAGCGTGCTGCTGAACTGCATCGTTCTCCGCAGGCTGTAATGGCGGAGACGGCATCCATTGCGTTCCTTGAAACCACCTGAGGCGAAGCCAAAGCAAACGGCAATAACTAGGGGGCTTTGATGCCGACACTGTTCGACCCATTCAATTTACGGGGGCTGACGTTGAAGAATCGCGTTGCGATGGCACCCTTGACGCGATGCCGCGCCGACGCCGAGGGCGTGCCTCAGCCGATCTCGCAGATCTATTACGCACAACGCGCGTCCGCCAGCCTCATCATCACCGAAGCGACGAACATCACTTCGAAATCCTGTTCTTTCGAGCGTGCGCCCGGCATCTACAGCGCCGCGCAGGTTGAAGGCTGGAAGCCGATCATCGAGGCGGTTCACAAGAATGGCGGGTCGATTTTCGTCCAGCTCTGGCATTGCGGACGGATTGGCTCTGACGCGATCCTAAACGGCCAGGCCCCCTTATCGCCGTCCGGTGTGAACGACGATTTGGATTCGTTGCAGGTCTGGGGGTTGATGGCGAACGGCAGATACGCCCGCATCGCGGCAACGCATTCGCGCGAAATGACGAAGGCAGACATAGCTGAAGCCATCGAAGAATACGGCCGCGCAGCCGCTAATGCAATGAAAGCTGGAGCTGACGGCGTCGAAATTCACGCAGCGAACGGATACCTGCCGCACCAGTTCATGACGCCGTCGCTCAATCGGCGAACCGATGAATACGGAGGTGCTCTCGCAAACAGACTGCGCTTTCTTGGAGATGTCGTTGAATCGGTCTGTGCCAACGTTCCGGCATCGCGGGTTGGCGTGAGAATCTCTCCCTACGCCGCGTACAATAACACGCGTGATCCGGATCCTGACGGAACCACTGCGGCTGTGTCTGGAATGCTCGATAAAGCCGGCGTCGCTTACCTGCATCTCGCCGATACGAATGCTTGGGCTGGCAAGCCGGATATGCCGCGATTCCTTGCGGCGGTGAAACCGTATTTTCGTGGTGCCCTGATCGCGAACGGAGGAATCACGCCACCAGCCGCGCAAGAGCTGGTGGCTGGAGGATCGGTCGACGTGATTGCCTTCGGCCGACCATTTCTTGCCAATCCCGATTTGCCCGCGCGCATCCGCGGCGGTGGTCCGTTCAACGAGCCTCGGTCCATCGGGTGGTACGGCGGCTCAGCCGAGGGCTACACGGATTATCCGTCGCTGCAATCTATCTGAGGCACAAGCGGGTCTGCGCCTATCCAAACGCCGTTGACGATCGAATTTTAGTGGAGCACATCATGGAGACTGAACGTATCGCAGGTCACGCACTGTTCCGGCGCCTCGCATTCGAGCGGCGCTGTCTCGGTGGCGTTCTGGCTTTCGCGATGGCGGCCGTCTACTTCGCCTACATTCTGACAATCGCGTTTCGCCCCTCACTGCTTGGCGTTCCTGTGCACGCCAACTCCGTTGTGACGTGGGGAATCGTCGTGGGCGCAGCCCTTCTCAGCTTCGGCTTCGTGCTCACCGCGATCTACGTCCTTGTCGCCAACACGCGTCTCGACGCTCTGAGTCGGCATCTTCAGGAGACCCTCCAATGATTCGCTGCCTGCTTCTCGCTTTCATGGCGACGTTTTTTCTGACAAATGGCGCTGCTGCGGATGCCTTAACGGGGCCGACATCGCGGCAAAGCCTCAATCCAGTTGCGATTGCGATGTTTCTTTCGTTTGTAGCGGTCAGCCTCGGCATCACGTTCTGGGCCGCGAGGCGCGGAACGCGCACGGCGAGTGACTTCTATGCGGCCGGCGGAGGTCTGTCCGGCTTTCAGAACGGGCTTGCGATCGCTGGAGACTACACCTCCGCCGCAACATTTCTCGGCGTAACCGCGCTGATCTACACCTCCGGGTATGACGGTATGATCTATGCGATCGGGTTCCTCGTCGGCTTCCCGATGATCCTGTTCCTGATCGCCGAACCGCTGCGCAACCTTGGACGCTACACATTCGCGGATGTCGTGGCCTTCAGGCTTTCGGAGGTGCCTGTGCGGATCATCGCCGGCGTCAACACACTCGTTATAGTGCTGTTCTATCTTATCGCGCAGATGGTCGGCGCCGGCAAACTCATCGAGGTTATATTTGGACTGCCGTACTACGCGGCCATCGGAGTCGTTGGCCTGCTCATGATGGCCTATGTCGCTTTCGGTGGTATGCTGGCAACGACCTGGGTTCAGATCATAAAGGCCGTGCTGCTTCTCAGCGGCAGCGTGTTAATGTCGATACTGATCCTGTCGCATTTCGGCTTCAACCTGGAAGCGCTCTTCAGTCGGGCCGTGGAACTGCACCCGAAGGGTCAGGCCATCATGGCGCCCGGCGGTCTGGTCAAAGATCCTGTTTCCGCGGTATCGCTCGGCACCGCGTTGATATTCGGCACCGCCGGATTGCCGCATATCCTGATGCGGTTCTTCACGGTCGGGGATGCGCGTCAGGCACGTCTGTCGGTTCTCGTCGCAACGGGGTTCATCACCGTTTTCTATACGTTGCTCTTCGTCCTTGGGTTCGGTGCAATCGCGCTCGTTTCAGGTGATCCTGCCTTCAAGGACGCTGCCGGAAATCTTATCGGCGGGACCAACATGGTCGCGCTTCACCTGGCCGATCAACTCGGTGGATCGTTGCTGCTCGGGTTTATTTCGGCAGTGGCTTTCGCTACGATTCTCGCGGTCGTTTCGGGTCTCACGCTCGCCGGCGCATCGGCCGCCAGTCACGATCTCTATGCAAGAGTTATTCGTCGCGGACAGGCGTCGGAGCGTGAGGAAGTCCTTGTGTCAAAGGGCGCCGCGGTCGCTATCAGTCTGGCGGCCATGGGTCTCGGCATATTGTTTGAAAACCAGAATATCGCCTTCATGGTGGGCTTGGTCTTCGCCATAGCGGCGAGCGCCAATTTTCCCATCATCTTTCTTTCGATCGCCTGGCGGGGCCTGACCACACGAGGGGCCGTCACGGGCTCGCTCGCCGGACTGATTCTCGCCCTGGTTCTCGTCGCTCTCAGCCCAGGCGTCTGGACTGCGACCTTCAAGCTGGGGCCAGCGCCATTCCCCTACGACAATCCGGCGCTGTTCTCCTTGCCACTCGCCTTCTTCACCACGTGGCTGGTCTCCCGCTTCGATCGCAGCAAGGAAGCTGTGCGGGTCCGGTTTGCGTTCGATGCCCAGCACGTGGCGGCCCAGACAGGGTTCGATCGGCCGCGCGCCCCAGCGATTCACCACTAACGTCAGGAGAAGATCATGACCAAACACATCATCGATCAGTGGCCCTCGGCGCCGGCGGCTTTGCCGCTCGCGCTGAAAGAAGAGTTCGTCGCTCGCGCCGGGAATGGCCAGGTCGGCAGCCGTCTGGTCTCGGAAACCGAACGCGTCCGAGTCTGGCATCTTAGCCTAAAGCCTGGCGAACGCATCGGCTTCCACACCCACGTTCTCGATTATTTCTGGACAGCGGTCACTGCCGGTCAAGCGCGGTCGCATTACGGCGATGGCCGGATGGTGGAGGTGAGCTATCTATCGGGAGATACTCGGCACCATCGTTATGGGCTGGGCGAGTTCATGATTCACGATCTCGAAAACATCGGGGAAACGGAACTCGTCTTCGCAACGGTGGAATTTATCGACAGCGCCAATGCTCCGCTAGAACTGCCGGCAAACGTTGGTTCGGCGAGAACGGCCGCCTGATCAACGGTCAAATATCCCGCTCGGTGAAGCCGTAAGCAATGGCCAATCCGGTTGCCGGTGTTCCGAGCCGTCGCCGGTCATCTGACCGGCGACTCACGCGGATTGAGTCGAAACGGGAGTAGTTTGCCAATGATCAAGGGCTCCGATCTGCTCGTTGCGGCACTGGAACATGAGGGCGTTGACCGCATTTTCGGCGTGCCGGGGGAGGAGAATCTCGACGTTGTCGAGTCGCTTCGAAATTCGAAAATTGAACTGGTGCTGACCCGGCACGAACAGGCCGCTGCCTTTATGGCCGCAACGCACGGCCGGCTCACTGGAAAACCTGGTGTGTGCATAGCGACACTCGGTCCGGGTGCGCTGAATTTTTCGACCGGCGCTGCTTATGCGCATCTCGGTGCGATGCCGATGGTGATGATCACGGGCCAGAAGGCCATCATGAGCAGCCGTCAGGCGCGCTTTCAGATCGTGGACGTGATTGCGGCCATGAAGCCTCTGACCAAGCTGTCGCGGCAAATCGTCAGCGCCGCCAGCATTCCCACACTGGTCCGCGATGCCTTCCGGGTCGCGATGGAAGACCGGCCCGGTCCCGTGCATCTGGAGCTACCCGAAGATATCGCGGGGGAAAAGGTAGCGAATGTGCCGATGGTGCCGCTCCATCCGATAGAAATCCCCGTTGCGCACCGGGAAGCGCTGGATCGTGCTGCCGAAATGATTCTGCGTGCCGAGCGCCCACTGATCATGCTCGGCGCCGCCGCCAGTCGCCCGCGCTCTACATCGGGGCTTGCTGGCTTCGTCCGTCGCACCGGAATTCCGTTCTTCACCACACAGATGGGAAAGGGCACGGTTCCCGGCGGCACCAACCTTTACATGGGCACGGCCGCCCTATCGGAGCGCGACTACGTCCATGACGCCATTGACAGGGCTGATCTGATCATCGCTATCGGGCATGACACGATCGAAAAGCCACCTTTCATCATGGGGCCGCACGGACCGCAGGTGATCCACGTCAGTTATACGCCAGCCAACGTGGAACAGGTCTATTTCCCTGATGCCGAAGTTGTTGGCGACGTCGGTCCCAGTCTCGAATTGCTGGCGGACCGTGTCGAAGGCAAGCTGCGGAAAGCTGGGGCACTGCTGTCGTTGCGCGAGGGCATCCTCAGCCGGATTGCCGACCGTGCGAAAGAAAACCGCTGGCCGCCGACGCCGCAGAGACTGGTGCACGATGTGCGACAGGTCATTCCGTCCGACGGCATCGTCGCGCTCGACAACGGCATGTACAAGATCTGGTTCGCGCGCAATTACCGCACCTTCGTCGCGAACACGCTGCTGCTCGACAACGCGCTGGCGACCATGGGCGCGGGACTTCCGTCGGCGATGATGGCGGCAATGCTTTATCCGAATCGCCCGGTGATGGCAGTTTGCGGTGACGGCGGGTTCATGATGAACAGCCAGGAAATGGAAACGGCGGTCCGGCTTAGACTGAACCTCGTTGTGCTGATTCTTGACGACGGCGCCTACGGCATGATCCGCTGGAAGCAGGCAGTCGACGCATTCCCCGATTTCGGTCTTACCTTCGGCAATCCGGACTTCGTCAAATACGCGGAGTCCTATGGTGCAAAAGGTGCGCGGGTCGAGGCGATGGAGGATTTGGTGCCGACGCTGGAGGCAGCCTTCAAGAGCGGCGGCGTCCATCTGATCGCGGTGCCGATCGACTATTCGGAGAATACGCGCGTCCTCGTCGAGGAACTCAGATCGCGCATGCCCACGGCGAGTTAGGCAGAATGGTAGGATCAAGTAGGAGATTTGGCTAATGTTAACAGTCGTACGTGCCTTCGATAGATGCCCGGTCGCGGAGATTTCGACCGACGACTTGGATGCGCTTGAGAATAAGCTGAATACCGCTCAACGCGTTTTCCAGAATCGCAGCGGCTGGCTGAAGCCGTTTCAGCGCATGGAGGTTTTGCGCCGGTTAGCCGACCTCATGAGGAATCAACACGACCATTTCAGTCATTTGATTGCCGAGGAGGGCGGCAAGCCGCTTACGGACGCGCGGATCGAGGCGGATCGCGCCATTGATAGCGTCGGAAATGCGGCCGACGAACTGCGTAATTTCGTGGGCCGCGAGATTCCGATGGCGCTGACCGCGGCCAGCGATGGCCGATGGGCGTTCACGACCAAGGAGCCGATCGGGGTGGTTTTCGCCATCTCGGCGTTCAATCATCCGCTCAATCTGATCGTTCACCAGGTCGCGCCCGCGATCGCAGTGGGGTGCCCGGTCATAGTCAAGCCGGCGTCCGCGACGCCGCGATGCTGCCTGGAGTTCGTCAAGCTTGTCTGGGAGGCCGGGCTGCCGGAGCCCTGGTGCCAAAGTTTCGTGCCGGCGCAAGTCGACCTGGCGGAGCGCTTGGCGACCGATCCGCGTGTTACGTTCCTCAGCTTCATCGGTTCGGGCAAGGTCGGCTGGCGGCTGCACAGCATGCTGGCTCCCGGAACGCGATCGGCGCTGGAGCATGGCGGCGCCGCGCCGGCCATCATCGATCGGAGCGCCGATCTCGAGCGGATCATGCCTCTGCTTGTCAAGGGCGGCTATTACCACGCGGGACAAGTGTGTGTCTCGACCCAACGCGTCTTCGTTCATGAGGATATCGAGAGCCAGTTCGTTGATCGTTTTGCCGCCGCCGTAAAAGCTCTGCATGTCGGTGATCCGCAATCTCCCCAAACGGATGTTGGCCCGCTGATCCACCCGCGCGAGGCCGACCGCGTGGCATCCTGGATCAGTGAGGCCGTTTCCGGTGGCGCAAAGCTCGTGGTCGGCGGCGAACGGCTTTCGGAGACCACGCTTGCGCCTGCGATCCTGCGTGATCCGAAGCTGGATGCGAAGGTTTCGCGGGAAGAGGTTTTCGGTCCGGTGACCTGCGTTTACAAATTCAAGGAGCTGGATCAGGCTATTGAGATTGCCAATAGCTTGCCAGTTGCATTCCAGGCCAGCATCTTTTCGCGGGACATCGAGCCGGCGCTGCGTGCGGCGGAGCGGCTTGCGGGATCCGCGGTGATGATCAACGACCATACGGCATTTCGGGTGGATTGGATGCCGTTCGCCGGTCACCGGCAATCGGGCTATGGCGTCGGCGGCATTCCATTCACGATGAGAGAGATGAGCCAGGAGAAGATGATCATTTTGCGACGGCATTGAGCGGCTCGGACACGTTGGCAGTAAACGACAGGATCACGCATCATGACGCCCTTCACCTTTCAATCTCCGTCCAACATCCTGTTCGAGGCCGGCGCCTCGCGGAAAATCGCCGAACTGGTCGAGCAATACGGCGCCAGTCGCATCATGCTGGTGACCGACAAGGGCGTTCGCGCCGCCGGCCTGACAGGGGATGCGGAAGCCGCGCTGTCGGCTGCGCGGATTTCGGTCACGATATTTGACGACGTCGTGGCCGATCCGCCGTCTCATGTGATCGAAAGCGCGGCCGCGCTTTGCCGGGACCAGAAGATCGAACTGGTGCTGTCAATTGGTGGTGGCAGCGCGCTGGATACGGCAAAACTCGTCGCGTATCTCGCGAAATCGCCTGATCGTCTCGATGACATTTATGGCGTCGGCCTCGCCAAGGGCCAGCGTCTTCCGTTGATTCTGGTGCCGACGACGGCTGGTACGGGTTCGGAGGTGACCCCGATCGCCATCGTCACGACGCCAACCACGGAAAAAAAGGGCGTGGTATCGCCGCGCCTGATTCCGGATTGGGCGGTTCTCGATCCTGAACTGACTCTGGGGCTGCCGTCGCATGTCACCGTGGCGACCGGCATCGACGCCATGGTGCATGCGATCGAGGCTTATACCAGCAAGGTAAAAAAGAATCCGATGTCCGACCAGCTGGCGCGTCAGGCGCTCACGCTGCTATCGGCCAATATTCGGCGTGTCTGCAAAGATGGTCGCGATCTCGAAGCCCGTTCCCAGATGCTGTTGGGTTCGATGCTGGCGGGGATGGCCTTTGCCAACGCTCCGGTTGCCGCCGTGCATGCGCTCGCTTACCCGATCGGGGCTATATTCCATGTCCCGCACGGCCTTTCTAACGCACTGGTGCTGCCGCACGTGCTGGAGTTCAACCTACCGGCTGCGGAAGCGCTCTATGCCGAGCTGGCTGGGATCGTCAAACCGGGATTGCAGGCAACCTCGTCACGAGATCGCGCGCGCGCATTCATCGACGAGATGATTTCCATCGGAAAGGACTGCACCGTGCCCGCGTCGCTCTCGGCCGTCGG
>Ga0209131_1002913_pt1 | contig 11489 bp, 9 predicted proteins | sample GraSoi_2013_40cm_FD_185826 | JGI IMG/M metagenome (GOLD analysis project Ga0209131, IMG submission 185826) | Grasslands soil microbial communities from the Angelo Coastal Reserve, California, USA - Sample 9_17_2013_40cm (SPAdes) (version 2) | ecosystem: Environmental > Terrestrial > Soil >...
ACCACCACGTGAAGGATGGCACCAAGTACCCGGCGGTGATGCTGGTCGCGGGCGTGAACGACCCGCGCGTGGACGTGTGGCACTCGAGCAAGATGGCCGCGCGCCTCCTGGCCGCGAGCACATCCGGCAAGCCCGTGCTCCTCGATCTCGACTACGAAGGCGGCCACGGCATCGGTGACACGAAGGCGCAGCGCCAGAAACAGATCGCCGACTACTACTCGTTCATGCTCTGGCAGGCGGGACACCCGGACTTTCAACCGGCCGGAAAATAAACCCGCAACACCGGGCGCCCCGGCGAAGGCCGGGGCCCAATTCAGAACATGTGCTGCCCGCCATTGATCGCGATGTTGGCGCCGGTGAGGAACGCGGCCTCGTCGGAAGCGAGGTAGGCGCACAAGCCCGCGACTTCCTCGGGCTTGCCGAGCCGGCCGATCGGGATCTGCGGAATGATCTTCGTGTCGAGCACTTCCTTGGGGATCGCGAGGACCATCTTCGTCCCGATGTAGCCCGGTGAGATCGTGTTCACCGTGACGCCCTTGCGCGCGATCTCGAGCGCGAGCGCCTTGGTGAATCCGTGCATACCCGCCTTCGCCGCCGAGTAGTTGGTCTGGCCGAACGCGCCCTTCTGCCCGTTTACGCTCGACACGTTGATCACGCGACCCCAGCCGCGTTCGACCATTCCGTCGACGATCGGCTTGGTGACATTGAAGACGCTGTCCAGGTTCGTGCTGATGACCGAGTCCCAGTCGACCTTGGTCATCTTCTTGAACGTCATGTCGCGCGTGATGCCGGCGTTGTTGATGAGGATGTCGATCGGACCGACTTCCTTCTGCACCTGCTCGACCATCTTCTGGCAAGAGTCGAAATCGCCGACGTCGCACGGCACCGCATGGAAGTGGTAGTCGCGCCCCGCCATCTCCTTCAGCCAATCCTGGTACTTCGCGTTGTTGGGGGAATAGGTGACCACCACCTTGATCCCCATCCGCGCGAGCTTCATGCAGATCGCCTCTCCGAGGCCGCCCATGCCGCCGGTGACCAATGCGATGCGTTGTGTCATGGAATCCTCCTTCGATTGTTTTTAGGACTTCGTTTCGCCGGCGTCGTTCTCCCGCCACACCCGCCACAGCGCGATGAGGACCAGCAAGGCGAATTGGCCGAGCACGAGAAGAAAATACCCGGCGTGCACGGCGACGATGAGGCCGCCGGACACCAGGATCGATAGCCCAGCCCACATCACCGGCGACTTGTTCTCGTGTTCCGCGGCCTTGTAGTAGAAGGCCGCCCCGGCGATGGCGATCGCGATCGCGATGTAATCCATGGCCGAGCGGCGCGCCCTAGGCGCGCTCCTGCGCATAACGGCCCGGCGCGGGTTCGATGGGCTTCCTCTTCGCGTCGCCGAGCTTCTTGCGTGCCGGGACGAGCTTGCCCGCTTGCGGGCGCAGCCACCTCGTCCATTCGGGCCACCAGCTCCCGGGAAGCTCCTGCGCCCCGGCGAACCACTTGTCGGGATCGGTGCCGAGCTTGTCGTTCAGCCAGTAGCTGCGCTTGTTCTTCGACGCCGGATTGATGGTCCCCGCGATGTGCCCGCTCGCGCCGAGCACGAAAACCGCCTTGGCGCCGAGCGTCTGCGCGCTCCTGTACCCTCCGCGCCACGGCACGATGTGGTCTTCGCGCGCCGCGAACACGAAGGTCGGCAACTTGATGCGCTTGAGGCTCACCGGCACGCCGCAATTGACCAGCGCGTCGGGCTGCGCGAGCTTGTTGTCCTGGTAGGTGTTGCGCAGGTAATAGGCGTACATCGGGCCCGGCAGGTTGGTCGCGTCCGAGTTCCAGAAGAGCAGGTCGAATGCCGGCGGGCTCTTGCCCTTGAGGTAGTTGTTCACGACGTACGACCAGACGAGGTCGTTCGCGCGCAGGCTCGAGAAGGCACCCGCGAGCTCCTGCCCGGGGACGATGCCGCCCTTGGCGAGCTGCTTCTCGCGGCGGTCGACGAAGTTCTCGTCGATGTACACGCGGATCTCGCCGGCATCGGTGAAATCGAGGAGCGTCGTGAGGAGCGTCAGGCACGCGACCGGGTTGCGGTTCTTCTTCTCGAGGATCGCGAGCGCTGCCGCAAGCAGGGTCCCGCCGATGCAGAATCCGAGCGCGTTCAACTTGGCCGAGCCCGTGATGGCGCGCACCTGGTCGAGCGCCGCCATGACGCCCAGCGCGAGATAGTCGTCCCAGGTGAGCTTGTCGAGCGGCGGCTTGACGTTGCGCCACGACACCATGAAGACCGTGTGGCCCTGCTCCACCGCGTAGCGCACCAGCGAGTTCTCGGGCTGCAGGTCCATGATGTAGAACTTGTTGATGCACGGCGGCACCATCAACAGCGGGCGCTCGTGCACCTTCGCGGTGAGCGGCTCGTACTGGATGAGCTGGATCAAATCGTTCTCGAAGACCACCGCGCCCTTCGACGTGGCCACGTTCTGGCCGACCTTGAAGGCGTTCTCGTCGGTCATCGAGATCCGCCCCTTCTCCAGGTCGGAGAGCAGGTTCTTCAGGCCCTCCTGGAGCGTCTCGCCGCGGCTTTCCATCGCCGCCTTCAGCGCTTCGGGATTGGTCAGCAGGTAATTGGACGGGGCCGCCGCATCCAGATACTGGCGCATGAAGAAACGCATGCGTTGCTGGGTAGGCGCGTCGAGATTCGCTTTTTCCACCGCCTCCATCATCATCTTCGAGGTGAGCAGGTACGAATCGCGGAAGTAACGGAACATCGGCTGCTCGTTCCACTCCGGCCCGCTGAAGCGCTTGTCGGCAGCCTCCTCGCTGTTGCCCTGCGCCTTCGGATCGAGCGACTTCATCCACAGCTTCATCTGCTCCTGCATGAAGCGGCCCTGCAGATCGAGCAGCGTCTCGGGCTTCGCGGACATCGCCTCGATCCAGGCGCGATAGGCGTCGGTGAAGCCCGCCATCACCTGCTGCGTCGTGCCTTGCTGGGGAGAATCGTTGGTCGTCTTGGCCATGTCTGCCTATCCGTTAAATACCACGTTTCAAGTATGAGGCCTGTCAATGCTCGGGAAAAAGGCCCTCATGGATCAGCCAGATAGTGAGGATTCCGAGCGCGATGAACGCGACCTGGGTCATGGATTCCGCGAGCGCCGTGCGCTTGTGCAGCCCGGGGATGAGGTCGGCGACCGCCACATAGATCATGCTCGCCGCGGCGACCGCGAGGATCTCCGGAATCCACTGCGCCACATTGCTCAGCGCGAAGTAGGCGATCAACGCGCCCACCACCGCCGCGAAGCTCGACGCGAAGTTGAGAAGGAGCGCCTTGCGCTTGCTGAACCCCGAATGCAGCAGCACGAGGAAGTCGCCGATCTCCTGGGGAATCTCGTGCGCGATGATGGCGAGCGCGGTGACCACGCCGAGCTTCACGTTGGCCATGAACGCGCTCGCGATGATCACCCCGTCGGTGAAGTTGTGGAACGAATCGCCGACGATGATCATCCAGCCCGATCGGCCGTGATCGCCGATCTCGGCCTGGTGCCCGTGATCGGCCGACTCCTCGCCGCCGTGATGGTGGTGGCGCCAGAGCAGCAGCTTCTCGAGGATGAAGAAAGCCAGCAGTCCGAAGAGGATGAAGGCGGCGACGCGCCCGGTGTTCCTTGTCGCTTCGAAGACGTGCGGAAGGATGTCGAGGAACACGGCGCCGAGGAGCGCGCCCACGGCGTAGCTCACCAGCGTGGGAATCCAGCGCGCCTGCACGCGGAAGGCGACAGCCGCTGCGATCGCGAGCGAGAGCGCACCGCCGCCGATGCAGGCGAGCAGGATCTGGGTCAGGACGGACATGGACCCATTAGACCATCCAAATGAAAGCGCCCATGCGGCCGCTGCGCTTCTCGCGGCGGTACGAAAAGAAACGAGCGGTCTCGTGATAAGTACAGAAATCTCCGCCCCATACGCGCTCCACGCCGATTGCGGCAAGCCGCTGGCGCGCGAGCGCGTAGAGGTCCGCGAGGTACTTTCCCGGCGTATGAGGCGCGAAAGCCCCATGGGCGTGGGCGTCCCTGGCCACGAAAGCCTCGCGCACCTCCGGCCCGACTTCGAATGCGCGCGGCCCGATCGCCGGGCCCATCCAGGCCAACACTCTCGCGGGCTTCGTGTCGAGCGCATCGACCGCGTTCTCGACGACGCCCGCGGCGAGGCCCCGCCAACCCGCGTGCGCGACCGCCACGCGCCGCCCATCGGTATCGCAAAGCAATAGCGGCATGCAATCCGCCGTGAGCACCGCGCAAACGCGATTCGCCGCCGCCGTGACCGCCGCGTCGGCGGTCGGCACGCCCTCCGCGGTCCATGCATCGACATCCACGACCGAAACGCCGTGGACCTGCGCCATCCAGCGCGGCATTGCGGGCAGGACCTCGCGCACGATCTCGCGATTGCGCGTGACGCGCCGCGCATCGTCGCCGCCGCTCACGCTCAGATTCAGGGTCGCGTACGCGCCCTCGCTCACGCCGCCCGCGCGCGTCGTCACGAAGGCGCGCACGCGCGCCGGCGCGGGCCAATCGGGAACGATCCAGTCGCGGTGCAGCCCCGGCGCCGTGCGCATCGCCGCGGCCCAGCTCATGACGGCCGCAATGCTTTCAGCAGCGCGCGAAAATCCGCGGGCAAGGGCGACTCGAACCCCACGCTCGCGCCGGTGCGCGGATGGCGGAAAGCGAGCTTCCACGCGTGCAGCGCCTGCCGCCCGAGCTTCACCGCGCCGCGCCGCGCATACACGGGGTCACCCTCGATGGGATGTCCGATCGAGGTGAGGTGAACGCGGATCTGGTGCGTGCGCCCGGTTTCGAGCTCGCACTCGAGCAGCGTGTGCTCGGGAAAGAGCTCGCGCACGCGATAGTGCGTGACCGCGGGCTTGCCGCCGGCCACCACTGCCATGCGCGTGCGATGGACGGGATGGCGGCCGATCGGCGCCTCGACCGTGCCCGGCGCCGCGACGCGCCCGCGAACCAGGGCGAGGTAGATCCGCTTCACGCTGCGCTCCTGTAGCTGGCGAACGAGGTCGAGCTGGGCCGTTTCGTTCTTCGCCACGACGAGGAGCCCGCTCGTGTCCTTGTCGAGGCGATGCACGATGCCGGCGCGCGCGAGCTCGCCTAGCCGCGGCGCGTGATGGAGCAGCGCATTGAGGAGCGTCCCCGCCCAGTTGCCGCTGCCCGGGTGCACCACCAGCCCCGCCGGCTTGTCGATCACGAGCACGTCGCCGTCCTCGTGGACGATCGTGAGCTCGATCGCCTCGGCGCGATACGGCTGCTCGGAGGCGCGCGCGACGAGCGTCACCTCCACCGCCTCGCCGCTCTTGAGCTTCATGCGACCGGCCGCCTGCTCGCCGTCGACGCGCACATGGCCCTCGCCAATCAGCTTCGCGAGGCGGCTGCGCGATTCGCCCGGCATCAGCCGCGCCAGCGCCTGGTCCAGGCGCGCGCCCGCCAGCTCGAGCGGAATCGTGAAGCGCACGCCGCGCGGCGGCAAAGCATCGCTCGATTCGTCGGCGCTCTGCGGCACGTTATAATTTGCGCTTCGCGAGACGGGATTCACCATGATTCGAAGTGTAACGGCATTGGCGGCGCTCGCCATGGCGCTGGCGCTGGCGGGCTGCGGCCTGTTCAAGGACAAGGAAGACATCCAGAAGGAGTGGTCCGCCGAGCAGTTCTACAGGGCCGCCAAGGAAGAGCTCGACAACGGCGCGTACGACGCGGCGATCAAGCTCTACGAGAAGCTCGAGGCGAAGTTTCCCTTCGGCCGCTACGCGCAGCAGTCCCAGCTCGAAGTGGCGTACGCCTACTACAAGCAGGGCGAGACCGCGCAGTGCATTTCGGCGCTGGACAAGTTCATGAAGCTGCACCCCAACCACCCGAACGCCGATTACGCGCTGTACTTGAAGGCGCTCGCGAACTTCAAGGAAGACCTGGGGCCGCTCACCGCCATCGCGAAGCAGGATCTCGCCGATCGCGACGCCAAGGCCGCGCGCGAATCGTTCGAGAGCTTCAAGGAGGTCGTGACCCGCTTTCCCCAGAGCCGCTACGTCAACGACTCGCGCGAGCGCATGATCTACCTGGTCGAGGCGCTCGCCCGCCACGAGGTCCACGTCGGGCGCTACTACCTCAGGCGCGGCGCCTATCTCGCCGCGGCCAATCGCGCACAGGACGCGATCGTGCGCTTCCCGAATTCGCCGATGCACCGCGAGGCCCTCGAGGTCATGGTGGAGGCCTACGATCGCATGGGCTTGACCGAGCTTCGCGACGACACGAAGCGCGTGCTCGCGAAAAACTTTCCCGCCGATCCCCTCGCCCAGCAAGGCCGCAACCGCAGCAACCCCTGGTGGAAGATCTGGTAGCTAGCCCGCGAGGGTCTTGAGCAGCTCGATCTGCGCGCAGTGCGCCTTGTGGGCGCCGCGCTTCGCGCGCTTGAAGGAGCCGTCGGACTGCATGTCCCACGCCTGGACGTTGTCCGCGAAATAGGGCTTGAGCCCTTCGCGCACCACGCGGCGCTGGAGCTTCGGATCGAGCACCGGGAAGCAGAGCTCGATGCGGCGGAAGAAGTTGCGATCCATCCAGTCGGCGCTCGACAGCCATACCTTCGCCTCGTCGTTCTTGAACATGAAGATGCGGGTGTGCTCGAGGAAGCGGCCGATGATGGAGCGCACGCGGATGTTCTCCGAGAGCCCTTTCACGCCGGGCCGCAGCGCGCACACGCCGCGCACGATGAGGTCGATCTTCACACCGGCCTGCGAGGCCCTGTAGAGAGCATCGATCGCTCCGGGCTCCAGCAGCGCGTTCATCTTGGCGACGATGTGCGCGGGCTTGCCGGCCTTCGCGTGGCGGATCTCGTTGTCGATCGCTTCCAGGATCCGCTGGTGCAGCGTGAAGGGAGCCGCCCACACGTGCTTGAGCTTGGTGGCCTTGCCCAGGCCGGTGAGCTGCTGGAACACTTCGTTCACGTCCGCGCAGATGTCCTCGCGGCAGGTGAGCAGGTCGAAATCGGTGTAGAAGCGTGCGGTGCGCGGATGGTAGTTGCCCGTGCCGAGGTGCGCGTAGCGCACGAGCTTCCCGTCCTCGCGCCGCACCACCATCACCATCTTCGCGTGCGTCTTGTGCCCCACCACGCCGTAGACCACGTGCGCGCCGACTTCCTCGAGGCGCGCGGCCCAGTTGATGTTGGCCTCCTCGTCGAAGCGCGCCATGAGCTCGACCACGACGGTGACCTCCTTGCCCGCGCGTGCCGCGTCGATCAGCGTCTGCATGATCACCGAGTCCGTGCCGGTGCGATACACCGTCTGCTTGATCGCGACAACGTGCGGATCGCGCGCCGCCTCGCGGATGAACTCGATCACCGGCGCGAACGACTGGAACGGCCGGTGCAGCAGCACGTCGCCCTTGCGAATCGTCTCGAAGAGATCGTCGCTTTTCGCGAGCGCCTTGGGCAGGCCCTGCTGGAAAGGCCGGTATTCGAGGTCGGGACGGCCCACTTGCTCGGGGATGCTCATGAGCCGCACGAGGTTCACGGGACCGGCGACCACGTACAGATCGTCGCCCTCGAGGCCGAATTGCGCGAGGAGGAAGCGCGTCATAGTTTCGGACATGTTGTCCGCGACCTCGAGGCGCACGGCGTCGCCAAAGTGGCGCTGCGGGAGCTCCCCCTGCAGGGCCTGTCGCAGGTCCTTCACCTCCTCCTCCTCGACGAAGAGGTCGGAGTTGCGGGTCACGCGGAACTGGTAGCAGCCCTTCACGTTCATGCCGGAGAAAAGCTCGCCGACGTGGGCGTGCAGGATCGAGGTGAGGAAGATGAAGTCGTTCGGCCCCTGGGCGACTTCGCGCGGCAGCCGGATCACGCGCGGCAGCACGCGCGGCGCCTGCACGATGGCCGCGCGCGAATCGCGCCCGAAGGCGTCGCGGCCCTCGAGCTCGACCGCGAAGTTGAGGCTCTTGTTGAAGACACGCGGAAAGGGATGCGCGGGATCCAGCCCGATCGGGGTGAGCAGCGGCATCATCTCGCGGAAGAAATAATCCCGGATCCATTCCTTTTGCGGCGCGGTCCAGCTCGCGCGGCGGATGAAGCGGATGCCTTCCTTGGCGAGCGCGGGCAGGACGTCCTCGTTGAGCAGCCGGTACTGGCGCTCGACGATGCCCTGCGCGCGCGCGGCGACCTGTCGAAACACCTGCAGCGGCGTGAGGCCGTCGGGGCCGGAAGCGTCCGCGCCCATCTTGATCTGCTCCTTGAGGCCCGACACGCGGATCTCGAAGAACTCGTCGAGGTTGGACGACACGATGCAGAGGAACCGCAACCGCTCGAGCAGCGGCACGCCGCGGTCGTCGGCCTGCGCGAGGACGCGCCGATTGAATTCCAGCGTCTGCAGCTCGCGGTTGAGGAAATGCTCGCGGGAAAATGCGGCGCGGCCGGGCTCGGATTTCGCCTTCTTGGCCATGGAATTTGCCTGTCTCAACGAAATATAGCACCCCTCCGCCCGGCGGTTCCGCGGGCTGAACGCGGAGGGCAAATCGGTATCATAGGAATGACATGACCCGGCTGCCCTCTTACCTCTTCTTCGCCGTTGCTGCGCTGTGGCTCCAGATGGCCGGCGCCCAAGCCGCGACGCTCTATCTCAAGGCGCGTCTCGATGGCGCCCAGGCCGGTGTCGCCACCAGCGCCGACGGTGCCGGGCTGGTTTCGTACGACACCGTGAGCCGCTCGCTCAGCTGGACCATCACCTACCGCAATTTCATGAGCGCGTTGACCGGCGCGCACCTGCACGGTCCGGCGGAACCCGGCGCGCAAGGCGCCATCGTCGTTACCATGGCACCAATCCCGGCCCCCGTAGGGTCGCCGCCCTTCTCGGGCCTGCTCACGGGCAATGCCACGATCACGCCCGAACAGGAGGCCGATCTGCTGGGAGGCCTCTGGTACGTGGATCTCCATACGGGGACCTACCCGGCGGGCGAGATCCGCGGCCAACTGGCGCAGATCGACACCAACTTCTACAGCGTGTCCTACGGCATTCCGGCTGTATCGACCAGATACATCAGTGGAACCGTGGCCATGGACATGGCGACGCTGCAGATGAGCTGGAACATTGGCTGGGGCGTGGTCTTGCACAGCACAGCGACCAGCAGGGATTTCCACGGCCCCGCAACGGGGACGGAGTACGCGCCGGTAACCGTGCCGGCGTCGTGTTGCTCGGGAGGGGGGGGGAATTCCGGGTCCGCGACGCTGACAGCGGCACAGGCCGCGGAGCTCGTGAACGGCTTCTGGTACTTCCAGGTGGACGACATCAACGGCTGGTTCCGTGCCTACGTGTTGCCTGTATATCCACACCTGTACAACATTTCCACGCGCGTCGAAGTCTCGTCCGGTGACGAGGTGGCGATCGCCGGCTTCATCATCGGCGGCTCGTCGTCCAAGACGGTGGTGATCGTCGGGCAGGGCCCGTCTCTCGCGAAGTACGGCGTGGCCAATCCGATGGCCAACCCGAAGCTCACGATCGTGCGGCAGTCGGATCATGCGATCATCGCCGAGAACGACGACTGGACAGTCAACAACCCGAACTCCTTCTACCTCTCGGGCTATAACAGCGACTCGCGCGAGTCGGGCCTGCTCCTGGACCTCGCTCCAGGCGCGTACACCGCCATCCTTTCGGACGCCGACGGAGGCACCGGCGTGGGTCTGGTCGCCGTGTACGAGCGCAACAGCCCCCAGGCGCCTTTCATCAACATGTCCACCCGCGGCAAGGTGCTCCAGGGCGACAGCGTGATGATCGGTGGATTCGTCATCGCCGGCAACGAGCCGAAGACGGTGGTGGTGCGCGCGAGCGGCCCATCGCTCGCCGCTTACGGCGTCGCGGGCGTGCTCGCGAACCCGACGCTCACGCTCGTGCGCATGTCGGACCAAACGACCATCGCCACCAACGACGACTGGCAGAGCGCGTCGAACGCGGCAGACCTCGTTGCCAGTGGATTCGCGCCCACGGATGCGCTGGAATCGGCGATCCTCATCAAGCTCGATCCGGGCGCCTACACGGCGATCGTCGCCGGACAAGGCGGCGGCACAGGTATCGGAACCGTCGAAGTCTACGAAGTCGGCCGGAAATAAGCGCGTGCCGCACCGCACGCGGCGGGACTCGGGTTTCGCGGTGTCCGCCGTGGGATATGCTTGTCGCCAATGGAATACAGCACCCTCGGCGCGGCGGATCTCGGCTCGAACAGCTTCCATCTCGCCGTCGGCCGCGTCGACGGCGACCAGATCTATCCGCTCGATTCGCTGAAGGAAACCGTCCGCCTCGGCGGCGGCATCACTCCCGACAAGCAGCTCGACGCGCAAGCGCAGGAACGCGCCCTCGAGGCGCTCAAGAAATTCTCCGAGCGGCTTGCCGGCATGCCGCGCGACACCGTGCGCGTTGTCGGCACCAATGCCCTGCGCATCGCGAAGAACGCCGGCGCCTTCCTGCGCGTGGCGGAGAAGACGCTGGGCTTTCCGATCGAGATCATCTCGGGGCGCGAAGAGGCCCGCCTCATCTACCTCGGCGTCGTGCACTCCCTTCCCTCCTCGAACCAGAACCGGCTTGTCGTGGACATCGGCGGTGGGTCGACCGAATTCATCATCGGCAACAAGCTCAAGGCCAAGACCATGGAGAGTCTCTACATGGGATGTGTCAGTTTCACGACAAGGTATTTTCCGGACGGCAAGATCGAAAAGAAGTCGATGAAGGCCGCCGAGCTCGCGGCGCGCGAGCAGGTGCAGGCGATCGCCGCGCACTTCGAGAAGGTCGGCTGGCGCGAGGTGATCGGGTCGTCGGGCACCGCGCGATCGCTCGCCGAGATCCTGCTGCAGAACGGCATGGCCGAACGCGGCATCAACGCCGAGGGCGTCGAGTGGCTCAAGGACGAGCTCGTCAAGGCCGGGGATCTCAAGAAGCTATCCATTCCCGGACTTCGCGAGGATCGCATTCCCGTGATCGCCGGCGGCGCGGCCATCATGTCGGGCGTCTTCGCCGAGCTCTCGCTCAAGCGGATGGCAGTCGCCGAAGGGGCTCTTCGCCAGGGCGTGCTCTGGGACCTGCTGGGACGAACCCACCATCGCGACATCCGCGCGGTCACCATCGACCAGTTCGTGCACCGTTACCGCGTGGACCAGGCGCAATCGCAGCGGGTGGGCCGTCTCGCGATGGCGCTCCTCGCCGAGCTCGACACCGAGAAGGACGAGGACCTCGCGGCACGCAAGGCCGATCTCGACTGGGCGGCGAAGCTGCACGAGATCGGTATCTCGATCTCGCAGGGCGCGTATCACAAGCACTCGGCCTACATCCTCGCCAACGCCGACATGCCCGGGTTCTCGCGCCAGGCCCAGAACGGGCTCGCGAGCCTGGTGCTCGCGCAACGCGGCAAGCTGTCGAAAATGCGCGAGGCCTTCGAGGACGATCCGCGCCTCGCGCCGCTCGCCCTGTGCTTGCGCCTCGC
>Ga0209131_1002916_pt1 | contig 11485 bp, 9 predicted proteins | sample GraSoi_2013_40cm_FD_185826 | JGI IMG/M metagenome (GOLD analysis project Ga0209131, IMG submission 185826) | Grasslands soil microbial communities from the Angelo Coastal Reserve, California, USA - Sample 9_17_2013_40cm (SPAdes) (version 2) | ecosystem: Environmental > Terrestrial > Soil >...
TGCCCACGACGTTGAAGTTTATGGCTGCAGGGGCGCTATTCACGCTGCTGATTGCTTACTTGTGGAGCGGCTCAAGAGCCAGAATATAGTGCTGGTCCGCGTGAGTAAATGACGCGTTCGACGATGGCGTCCCACATTCGCAACCGCGCTTCGAGAGCACTCTTCGCCGCATCCGTTGCCTCCGCCCAGCGATTATCGTCATCCCCGCAAAGGTCTTCGAGCATTCTAAGCGCCATCGGACCATGACTCTCGTCGTCTACTTCGATATGTCGCTCGAGATAGTATTCGAACACTGCAAGCCCGTCGAATCCGTACCGCAGATCATGAACGATCTTCCGGAACATAGCGGGAATCAAATCTTCTCGCCCGAATGTAAACGCAGCCGCCGTGATGTGCGGCTTGTCGAGTCGAATTGTGTCAAACGTGCTCCCAATAAATACCCGGGCCTCCTCAGGGATGTGTGAACCCGACAAGACTTCCGCCAGCGCCACTCCTTGTTGCAATTGTCCAATTAGTCGCTTGATAGGACCCGTGTCGGCGCCGGCCTCGCGCATGGCTTCCAAGTAAAGTTCGAAGTGGCTCAGATGACCGTCTGCATATGTGTCGCTTTCCTCTCCCAACACTATTTCGTTGATTAGCCGGCAGGAGTTTGGATATGGGCTGGGTATCCAGGGAACCGACACTGAGGTCAGACAGCGCTGCAAGGCCTTCAATAGTGACATGAAGTCCCAAACCGCGAAGACATGGACTTGCATAAATAACTGCAATTCCTCGACGGTCGTTATTTCGCGATAGAGAGCGTGCCCCTCAATCTGTCGTCGAATGGCGAGGGTAGAATCGCGCAGCTGGTTCAGACGGTTTGCTGTGGTGAGCATTGATGGGATATGTGTGGCTAGTGCGGTTATGCTGAGCCCGCACGATTTTGCCGGCTATGATTCTCTCGGCGTGTTCGCATAATTTTATCAGAGCTAACCGCCAAAATGGCTTACCTTTCAAGTCGTCGCACAGCAGTATTGCCAGTGAGCGCTTGCGGGCACGGCCCGTCCGCGAGGGCAAAGATGCTAAACCAAGTTCCGCTCTTTGACCGTAAGGTACTGGTTAAGCAACGCCGCCGAAATGCGCGAAGGCTCAACTTCCATGCAGAGAGCGCCGCGCTCGCGCAAGCGTCCCAGAAGCAATTCGCGACGGTAAACCATCTCTTGCGCCGCAACCACTTCGTACATGGCGGTCGCCGACGCCGGGCTCTGCCGGGCCCGCAGCTTGAGTTCGGGCTGGGCGATCGCGACGAACAGCAGCAGGTGCCGCGAAAGCATCTGCCCCGCGGCCTCGATGACTTCAGGAGTCATCGCGCTCTCGGCCAGATCAGAAATCCAGATGATTAGCCCGCGCTGTTTCTGCAATCCCAGCAGGCTGGCGGCGGCACGCACGTGGTCGGCCTCCGGCACTTCCTCGCGGACCACCGCAAGTTGCTCCACGATGTGGCGCATCTGCGCCGCGCCGCGGCCGGGGAGCACTCGTTGTTTCACCGCGCGGCCATAGGCCAGCAGGCCGATGCGGTCTCCGGAATGGATCGCGAGCTGTGCCAGAACGAGCGCAGCATCCACGGCGCGATCAAGTTTGCTGTAACCATCGGTGCGGGCGCGCATGAGGCGGCCGCAATCGAGGACGATCCACACCGCCTGGCTACGCTCCACGCGAAAGGTCTTGGAAACCAGTTTCCCGCGCCGGGCTGTCGCCGTCCAGCAGACGTTGCGCAATTCGTCGCCTTCCCTATGTTCGCGCAGACTCTCGAAGTCAGAGCCGATTCCGCGCAGCCGCATCATTCTCATTTGCAGTTCGATCTGGCGACTGCGCGCGAGGTACACGGAACTCTTGCGGGCATGCTCAAAGTTGGGATAGACACGAACCGTCTGCTGCAGATCGGCCACCGCCCAGCGCTCCGCCATCAGGAACCCAGAACGGTAACGAAGAAAGACTTTTCCCGTGCGGAGGTCGCCGCGCGTTCCGGGCGTGTATTCGTAGTCAATTGAACGACTGACGTGTGCGGGAACATTCAGAGCGAACGCACTGTTTGTGTGCCAGTTTGACGCCGGCAGATCATCGTAGGCGCTCACCCAAAGATCGGCAGAAGATTGATTTGCCACTGAGAGGTTGACCGCCGCCGCTACGCCAATCGAAAGTGGACTGCGCCATTCGCGGCGAACAGTGAGTTGTTTGGGATGCGGCAGCCGGAGCCAGTCCCCAACAAAAGCCAGCAGCAGGATTCCATCCCAGACCAGCATCGCGAAAAGAAATGTCCGATTCCACAGCGCGGGAATAATCCACGCCAGACCGACGCCTGAAAGAAGCAACAGCCGTGGCCCAGCGCCAACGCCGAACCGGCCATGAGGCTGCGCCGCCATCTCCACCGGCGGTGGCTCGAGAGGGCGGGGAATACTCACTTCGGCACCTCAACCGCGGCCAGCACATCAGTCAGCACGCGATCCGTATCCAGACCTTCGAGTTCCGCCTCGGGACGCAAAATGATGCGATGGCGAAGCGCGGGAAGCACCGCGGCCTTCACATCATCGGGAATCACGTAATCGCGATCTGCCAGGGCCGCAAGCGCTTTGGCCACCAGCATCAGGCTGATTCCGGCTCGCGGGCTGGCGCCGAGAGACACCGAGGGCCAATTCCGCGTCCGGCGCGCGATGTCGGAGATGTAGCCGACCAAGGACTGTTCGACTGTAAGTTGGCGAAGTTCCAAGCGCGCTTGGTGCAGTACCTCCGGTTCGATGGGTGCGATGTCCGCTTGTGCGGTCAGGGCGATCTGGCTGTTGTGTTTCGCGAGAATCTCCAGCTCTTCCTGCGCCGAGGGATATCCAATCTTGATCTTCAGTAGAAATCGATCGAGTTGTGCTTCGGGCAGCGGGTACGTGCCTTCGAACTCCACTGGATTCTGTGTGGCCAGCACAGTGAACAATGGTGAGAGTGAATGGCGTACACCGTCGATCGTGACCTGCCGCTCTTCCATCGATTCCAGTAACGACGCTTGGGTCCGCGGGGGCATGCGGTTCACTTCGTCGACCAGCAGAAGGTCAGTAAACATCGGCCCCTGGTGCAGGGAAAAGGTTCCGTTCTGTAGATTGAGAATATTGCTGCCCAGCAAATCGGCGGGCATCAGGTCCGACGTACACTGCACGCGTTGAAACGTGACGTTCAAGGCGCGAGCGAGCACCTTCACGCTGAGCGTCTTGCCCAACCCCGGGACACCTTCGATTAAAGCGTGTCCGCCGCACAGGAGGGCAGTCAGTGTGCCCTCTATGAGTTCCCTTTGGCCGACGATCACTTTCGCAAGTTCAGTTCGGCCATGAGTTACAAGTTTCGTGATTGCCTGCATGGAGCGTCTATTCCTTCGCTTTCTCTTACGCTTTTCCCATTGCCGCGGACGCGGTTGGGTCGAGCAACTGTGTTGCCTGGTTAAGAGCCTGCACGTGTTCGAGCGCCCGCTTTTCCGATAGTTCTGTATCTCCGGTGGCATCTTCACTGCGGCCGACCAGAGCAGCTACATCGGGAGGAACTTTGAGGCCGCGTTGCGCCATGGCCACAAGAATATCGCTCGCGTTTGTGGTCCCGCGAATTCCGAGTCGCCGCGCCGCAATCTGCTGAAATCGGCTGAAGGCAATCTCTACCGCAACTTGAGTTCTGTGCGCACGATGAAAAACGCTGCCCAGGGTTTCCACGAACTCCAGCGGAGACAGGCGCGATTCCCGCACCAGCGGCACCACCGGTCCGCTGCGACGCGAGAACGTCAGGATGATCAATAGCCCGAGAAATCCAGCCTGTGCGAGGGCCCACATCTGTGCCGGGTTTGTAGGGTGCGCCGAAGCCATCGCATGCTCTTCATGGTAGTACTCGTCCCAAAGGATGCGTCGGCTGTCACCAACCGAATTTAGGAGCAGGTCGAGATTTCCCCGGTCACGAATCCCGGCGTTTGTCAGAGGCAGAGCGCTTGCCCACCAGATCACCCGCCCATGGCCCAAAGCATAGGAGACGACAACGGGCTTATCATCCTTATCTTGAAAGTGAACCACTGCCGCATCCCTGTCAGAGTCCCAGACCAGATCTCCATCTTGTGAGATCGGCCCGCCGCGTGTGAGGTGCGTAGGCGCAACCGGCTTGCATTCCGCAAGGCCGACGCGGACGTCCTGCGTTTCCGCGGAGGCTTGAGGAACAAAGGAATCAGGCCGGACACCCGCGATCAGCACGGTCCCGCCGCGGATCAAGAAGCGAATGATCCCGCTCATTTCTTCCGCGTGCGGATACGATTCCGGACCTGCCAACACCAGCACCACACCCGATGCATCTGCCGGAAGCTGCGCCGGAGGCAGTTTCCAGCGTTCCACCGCGTAGCCGCTCTCCTGCAGGAGAAGATAAGCCGCTTTCGCTCCGCGACGCTGCACGTCGTAGCTCGAAGGCGAGCCCTGGCCCTGGTTCTTTTGGCTCGAGCTCAGCCAGGCCACCAGCGTCATGACCAGGAGCATCCCGATGCCGAAGACGATGAAGCCGCGCTGCTCGCCTGCGCTTACCGGCATCCCAGCCTTTCCAGGTGAGCGGCGAATTGTGCGAAGTCAGCTTCCGTGGTGGGGCGGCTGCCGTACCAGCTCGTTTCGAACTTCCGCGTCATAGCCGCAAACGGCTCCTTCGACAAGCTGGAACCCGGAATCGCGTTGAGATATTCGCGTGGAGTGCGCGTCTTATCAGGCGGCCACACGCCCTCTGATTCCAGACGCGAGACGGCTGCCCAGAAGCCACAGTGGACGGCGTCTCTCCATTCACCTTGAGACGCCCGCGCCCGCGCGTCCGCAAGCCACTCCCGCCAGTTTCTGGAGGAGGGCATGAAGGGAAGAATTTCGCGTGTACCGTTCCCCATATTCTGCTGCGAAACACGATAGAGCCAGACCGCGGCGACAGCGGCGGCCAGTGCAATCATGCCCCAAACGAACCACTGTCCAAGATCCTGCACATCGGGAATCTTTGGGTTGATTTTTCTGAGCAGCTTCCCAATCCAAGCCTGGAGCCGCTCTTTAAGCAGGTCGAGCGGCGTCGGACCGCGAACCCGCTCGAATTCGCGGGCGCTAAGAATTTGCTCAAGCCGCTTTCGGGTTGCATCATCGGCTCGGCTGGGTTGTTCATAGAGTTCGGCCTCAGCGCGCATTGCCTTGAGACGGCTGACCGCGTTCGCAAGAATGTTAGGTTTCGCCTGCGCCGTTGCCGTCAGATATCGATTCAGAGCATCGCGAAGAAACCTCAGGTTGCTCGCCATCTCGCCCCGAGCAGTCTGAACCGTGAGAGTATCGGGAAGGGAATCTCGAAGGGTGTGGGCTCTCTGAGGATCAGAAGCAAGTTCCGCAACCTGGTTTTCGTAGCTCTGAAGTTGTTCGATGTACTGAGCATTGGTGAGCGCAGGCAGGCCGGGTGCCCGTCCCAAGCCCGCCAGCAAGAACAGGGCAGCAATGCAAAATCGGGGTCCAAACGCCGTCATATCTGAGCCGGAGCTTGTGCCGCCGTGACTATCGCAGGTTCGGGAGCATCGAGACTCGACAGCATGAGTTGCAGATCGAAGGCCTCCTTGCGAACGCGCTCGTCGTAATAGAGCAGCGAGAGCCCTATCGTCGCCAGTGGACCAGTGATTGACCCGGCAATAAACCCGGCCAAATAGATCAGGACGGCAGCGGCGATCTTGTTATGAAGCAGACCTCCGACGCCACCCGCCAGCGCGCCCAGCCCAGCACCCAGGATCAAGCTCAATAGTACGAAGACAAGATAGATCGCCACGACACGCCAGCGGCTTCCCTTGGAAAGCAGAATGCTGCGCTTTACCGAAGCGCGCGGACCCAGATCCTCAACCACGCACGCCTGGATGGCCAGTGCGTAGCGTACGTAAATCGCGATGAATCCCGCGAATACCAAAACTACGGTGACAAGCGTGACAATCCCCGCGGCGACCGCGGCTGTGGCGCTTGGCGCACCAGTCCGCCCCATCGCGGCGATACCCATACTGAGCGGGACGATCACAATGGTTACCGCTACGATGGCTAACATCATCCACAAAACCATCCACATGAAAATGAGGCCACAGGTGCCGAACAGGCTCCAGATGCGGCCGCGCAGAGCCCGGTAGGCGCCGACGATGGAAGTCTCGCGTCCAAGATGAACCGCGGCAACTGCCTTCACCGTTGCGGCGTGCGAGATCGCCATTCCCGCCAACAAGAAGACATAGCCGAAGAACATGCCCAGACCCAGCCTGGCGAGGGCTGCCCCAGCCGCTAATCGACCACTGGCGCCGAATGGAGACCCCACGTTGGCCCCGACAGTGAGCAGTTGGAAAATCACGCTCGCCGCCGGGCCTACTGTGGCAATGCCGACAAACAACAGAAAGTTCTTACGGTAGAGGGCGAAGGTGTGGTCCAGCAGTTGGCCTGTGGACATCGGACGCAGGGGTTCTGTCATGGCAAGCTCCCGGCTTACGAGTGGGACACTATACCACGGTTTTGCGCGCGGGAGGACGAAGAAGTCGCACTCCTTCAAAGGGATGTGCTGACGAGTTGACGGTCAGTCTCTTGTCAATCAAATGGGTTGCTTGCGGTCCCAAGAGGCGTATCCTTCTAAGGGCGGCTAAGGGCGGGAAGTGCCGGCCCGACGTAGTACCCGGTGATGCAGACTACGTCGCAGGTGGCAATCATTCCCCGGCCGAGTGCCGCCAGTCCTTTGCTGGTGGCAAAGCAGAAGAGAGAATTGCAACGTGAATAACTGAAATACCTACGGAGGTAGGACTATGACTTCTGGCGTTCTAACATCGCCCGGAATCAAGGCTCCCGGCGACTACATTGAAGACGTAATGAGCAGTGTGCGGGCGAAGAATCCCGCCGAGCCTGAATTCCATCAGGCGGTGCGGGAAGTTTTCGACTCTTTGCGGCTCGTTTTGGCGAAGCATCCCGAATATCAATCGAACCGCATCCTGGACCGGATCGTGGAGCCGGAGCGCGTGCTGATGTTCCGCGTGCCCTGGACGAACGATCAAGGAAACGTTGAAGTGAACCGCGGCTTTCGTATTGAGATGAACAGCGCCATCGGGCCTTACAAGGGCGGTCTGCGCTTTCACCCCTCGGTAAACCTCGGCATTCTGAAGTTCCTGGCGTTCGAGCAGGTCTTCAAGAATTCACTCACCACGTTGCCCATGGGCGGAGGCAAGGGCGGTTCAGATTTCGATCCCAAGGGCAAGAGCGACAACGAAGTGATGCGTTTCTGCCAAAGCTTCATGACCGAACTGCAACGCCACATCGGTCCGAACACAGACGTTCCTGCCGGCGACATCGGCGTGGGTGGACGCGAGATCGGATATCTCTTCGGCCAATACAAGCGCCTGCGGAATGAGTTCACGGGCGTGCTTACGGGGAAAGGCCTGAACTGGGGCGGATCGTTGATTCGTCCAGAGGCTACCGGCTACGGTTGTGTCTACTTTGCCGAGGAAATGCTTAAGAGCCGCAAGGACTCACTCGATGGCAAGCTTTGCCTGGTTTCCGGCAGTGGAAACGTTTCGCAGTACACCATCGAAAAACTGCTCGACCTCGGCGCGAAGCCGGTGACGGTGTCGGATTCGAACGGTGTGATCTACGATCCGGACGGGATCGATCGGGAGAAGCTGGCTTACGTCCTTGAACTGAAGAACATCCGCCGCGGCCGCATCCGCGATTATTCCGATCGCTACAAAAAGGCGATCTTCATGCCGACTGATATGAAGCTCGAGCACAGTCCGCTGTGGAACATCAAAGCAGACTGCGCCTTCCCAAGCGCCACGCAGAACGAAATCACCGCGAAGGATGCGGCGAATCTTCTGAAGAATGGCGTGAACGTGGTCGCCGAAGGCGCCAACATGCCCAGCACGCTGGAGGCAACCAAGCTCTTCCTGGATGCCAAGATTCTCTACGGTCCAGCGAAGGCGGCGAATGCGGGCGGCGTGGCCACGTCAGGCCTTGAAATGTCGCAGAACAGCGCGCGCATTTCCTGGACTCGCGAGGAAGTGGATGACAAGCTGCACAAGATCATGATCTCCATCCACCGCAACTGCTACGAGACTGCCGAGAAATACGGCACGCCAGGGAACCTGGTCAACGGCGCCAACATCGCCGGTTTTATGAAGGTCGCCGACGCGATGCTGGATCAGGGGCTTGTGTAGGCTCTGAGGATGTTGAGATGAAATGGATGCCCCACCTTTGTTCCTGCGCCTGATGTAGGGACAGGGTGGGGATTTTGACTTTGAAGTAGATTTACAGAACGTACCACCTATGGTACAATACTCAGGTGACGGGAAAGCTGAGCCTCCCGCGCATCGAAATGCCGATTCTGTGGAGAAAGAGGGCAAGCGCCTTCCTGCGATCTTCTTCCGCACCGAGGCAGGCGGGGAACCCGTACGCGAATGGCTGCGATCGCTCTCTCCAGAGGACCGCAAGCGAATCGGTGAGGACATTAAAAGCGTGGAGTACGGTTGGCCAGTAGGCATGCCGGTTTGCAGGCCTTTAGGGAACGGCATCTACGAAGTGCGAACGATGGTCACCCAGGGCCGAATTGCGCGAGTGCTTTTCTACATCGACAAGAAGAGCCGGATGGTGTTGCTGCACGGTTTGATCAAGAAGACTCGGAAAACGCCGAACGATGACTTGGCGCTAGCGAGAAGCAACAAGAGCAAACATCAAAGGGGACTGGAATGAGCGCAAAGAGGAATCGCAAGCGGTTTGACCATAGCGGATCGAGCTTCGACAGTTTCTTGGAAGAAGAAGGCATCCGTGAAGAGGTCGAGGCTGTTGCCATTAAGCGAGTGTTGGCTTGGCAACTGGAACAAGAGATGAAACGGCAGCAGAAAACCAAACAAGCCATGGCCAGGCAACTCCGCACCAGCCGATCGCAATTGGATCGCCTCCTCGATCCCCAGAATGCTGCGGTGACGCTCGATACAATGAGTCGCGCGGCGAGGGCGCTCGGCAAGCGCCTGATCGTCCGCGTGGCCGACGTGAAGCCGAAGATGGCGTGAAAGCGGGTTCCCACCCTTGCCTCTGCGTTTTTTGCAGGCACAAGGGTTGGGACTTTGACTTTTCATGGTAACTGGAAGAGCATTCGCGCAATGACCGCCCGCACCATCGCCGAGCCCCTCCTCGACGCCGAAGCGCGCCTTGAAGGCTTTGACAACCTGATGCCCTTCAAGGTCCAGAATATCCTTCTGGTTTCCAGCCTCTATGATTCTTTTATCCTCCGGGAAGACGGCCGCCTCAACGAATTGTTGATCGACGAATCGCTCGAACTAAATCTACAGCAGATTCCCGGCATCACGCATGTTTCAAGCTGCGCCGAGGCGCTGGAACTGGCACGTTCGCAGCCGCGCTTCAATCTGATTGTCACGAACCTCACGGTGGGAGACATGAGTGCAGCGCAGCTAGCGCGTGAGGTCAAGCTTGCCGGGCTCGACGTCCCGGTGGTCGTGCTGGCTTACGATTATCGCGAAGTCAAGAACTTCATCAGCCGAAATCCCGTCACCGATGTCGAACGGATTTTCCTTTGGCAGGGCAATGCGCGCATCCTGATCGCCATCGTCAAATATATTGAGGACAAGCGCAATGTTTTACACGACACGCGGGCCATGGGAGTGCCGGTGCTGCTGGTGGTTGAAGATAACATTCGCTACTACTCATCGTTTCTGCCGGTGATCTACACCGAACTGATTAAGCAATCGCGGCGGGTCATTCAGGAAGGCATCAACGTCGCTCACAAGCTGGTGCGGATGCAGGCTCGCCCAAAGATTCTGCTGAGTTCCAACTTTGAGGACGCTGCCCAGTTGGTGGAACAGTATCGCGATTACCTGTTCGGTCTGGTGTCAGACGTGGAATTCCCCTGGGAAGGCAAACTCAGTCCGGACGCCGGATTTGAGCTGGCACGCCTGATGAAGGCGCTGGTACCGGACGTGCCGGTAGTGCTACAGACCAGTCGGACAGAATTTCGTCCGCGGGCGCTCGCCGAGGGCTATTCTTTTCTGCGGAAACGCTCACCAACTCTGCTGAAAGATCTGCGCCGCCTTCTCACCGAGCAATTTGGTTTTGGCGACTTCGTATTTCGTTTGCCGGATCTGAAGGAAGTGGGCCGCGCCAAGGATCTGAACCAACTCGAAGAACAACTGCAGACGGTTCCGCCCGAAAGCCTGACCTACCATGCCCAGAGCAACCATTTTTCCCATTGGTTAATGGCGCGCACCGAGTTTGCGCTGGCCGCTAAGTTACGCCCGCGCAAGGTCTCCGACTTTGCCAGCCCCGAACACTTGCGGCAGAACTTGATCGAATCGATCAACGACTACCGCCGCGAGCAAAGTGAACTGCTGATCGGCGACTTCAACGCCGATACCTTCAAGCCCTCGGAGTCGAGCTTTCTGCGAATCGGTGCCGGATCGCTTGGAGGCAAAGCGCGCGGCCTGGCTTTTGTTCGTCATCTGCTGCGCAAGAACCGCGTCACGCGCCGCTTTCCCGGCATCCGCATCACGGTCCCGCCCGCGCTGGTACTAGCGACAGATGCCTTCGATCAATTCATGACGGAGAACAACCTGCTCGATTTCGCTCTGCAATGCGAAGACGACGCCGAAATTCTCCAAAGGTTTTTGGCCGCTCCGCTGTCAGCGAAGTTGCAGGAAGACCTAAAAGTCTTCCTCGCGGAGATCGCGTATCCGCTCGCCGTGCGTTCTTCCAGTCTGCTCGAAGATTCGCAATACCAGCCTTTCACCGGAGTCTATGAGACCTTCATGCTGGGCAATCAGCATTCAGATCCAGGGGTCCGCCTGGCAGAGTTAATCGACGCGATCAAACGTGTCTATGCTTCCACCTTCAGCCGCCATGCCAAGGCCTATGTACGCGCCACACCTTACCGCCTGGAAGAAGAAAAGATGGCCGTGATCGTTCAACAACTTGTGGGCACGGCGCACGGGCAACGCTTTTATCCCGATTTCTCGGGTGTGGTGCGCTCGCACAATTTCTATCCCGTGCCGCCGATGACGTTCGCTGATGGAATCGCCGCTGTTGCTTTAGGCCTGGGCCGGGCCGTGGTCGATGGCGGCAAGTGTCTGACCTTCTGCCCACTCTATCCGCAGAGCCTGTTGCAGTTTTCTTCCGTGGACGACATTCTCGCGAACTCTCAAACGGAGTTCTGGGCGCTCGAGTTAGACGGCGTTCGCCAAGGTCAGCCCGGGCACCTGCACGAAATGCGTTTCGGCCTCGATGCAGCTGAAGCTGACGGCACACTGTCTCACGTCGGTTCCACCTATTCGGTCGATAACCAGGCGGTGTATGACGGCGTAAGCCGGCCCGGAGTCCGCATCGTGAGCTTCGCCCCCATGCTCAAACACGGATTGTTTCCCTTGCCAACGATCCTTGAGACGTTGGTCAAGGCCGGCGAAGATGCTCTGGGAATT
>Ga0209131_1002919_pt1 | contig 11483 bp, 16 predicted proteins | sample GraSoi_2013_40cm_FD_185826 | JGI IMG/M metagenome (GOLD analysis project Ga0209131, IMG submission 185826) | Grasslands soil microbial communities from the Angelo Coastal Reserve, California, USA - Sample 9_17_2013_40cm (SPAdes) (version 2) | ecosystem: Environmental > Terrestrial > Soil >...
CTGGCTGTCGGATGAAATTCTGCACGCGGCGAAGCTGTCGCCGTTTCTGCTCACGGGAAAGTTGAGCGATGCAGAGATCGCGCGGCTCCATGCGGCGACGCAGCAGACCACACGCCTGTGGATCGACAGGCTGCGGGCTGAGGTGGGCAGCAAGTTTCCCGAGAAGGTGAGCGCGTTCAAGGAAGGAATGGCCGTGCACGGCCGCTACAAGCAGCCCTGCCCCGTCTGCGGCTCTCCCGTGCAGCGCATTCGTTACGCCAACAACGAAGCCAACTACTGCGCGACGTGTCAGACCGGCGGGCGAGTGCTCGCCGATCGCTCGCTGTCCCGCTTGCTCAAAGCCGATTGGCCACGCTCGCTCGAGGAGTGGGAAGTCAAGCTGGGGCGATGACGATCCGCCGAGCACTGGGCGGCGACGCCGAGACCGTCGGCCGCATTCACGTCGAGTCCTGGAACGTCGCGTATCGCGGCATCATGCCGGAAGACGTCATCGCGCGAACCGATCTCGCCTATCGCACGGCGTTCTGGGCGGAGCGGATCGCGGATCCTGAGTGGCCCGTCTTCGTAATCGAACAAGCACGCGAATGCGTCGCGTTCTGCCAGATGATTCCTACGAGGGACCCAGACGACGATCCGGCCCAGGTCGGTCACATCACGTCAATCCATGTGTTGCCCGAGCTGCGTGGGCATGGGTTCGGCCGCGCGCTGCTGGATCACGTGCTCGAGGAATTCGTGCACCGTGGATTTGCCGAAGTGACGTTGTGGGTGCTGCGTGACAACAGGAGTGCTCGGACATTCTATGAGACGTACGGCTTCCGTCAGGACGGCGGCACGCGGGTATATCCACGGACGAATGTTCCGGAGGTTCGGTACCGAATCCGTTTGACCGGTTAACTTCCAATTCCCCTCAATCATCAATCGGGAGTTGCATCGTGCGACGAGTTCTTACCTTCATGGCCGTCACGGCTGCCATCGCGACCACCGCCCTTAACGCCCAGGGCTTCGGCCAGCCGACGGGCTTCGCCGTTGACGATCCGGTCCTGCGCCGCATCTGGGCGATCGAGAACGACAGCTCGCAGCTGCCGCATCTCGCGCAGGTGCTGTTCGACTCGCTCGGTCCACGGCTGACCGCCTCCCCGGGCATGACGGCCGCACAGAACTGGGCGATCGCGACCTACACGGCCTGGGGCATCACGGCCCGCAAAGAGCAGTATGGGACGTGGCGCAGCTGGCGCCGCGGCACGACGCACATCGACCTCGTCGCGCCCCGGGTGCGCTCGCTCGAAGGCACGATGCTCGCCTGGAGCCCGCCAACGCCGAAAGGGCGCCCCGTGCGCGCACCAGTCGTGATTCTGCCGGACGTCGCCGATAGCGCTGGGCTCGTCGCCTGGCTCCCGCAAGCCAAGGGCAAGTACGTCCTCATTTCGTCCCCACAGCCGACGTGCCGACCCGACGACAGCTGGGAAAAGTGGGCGACGCAGAGCACCGCCGACTCCATGAAAGCACGACGCACCGCCGCCCAGCAGGCGTGGCAGCAGCGCCTGCAGCGCACCGGCTACGCAGGCACCGGCACCGTCGCCGCCGTTGCGCCGCTATCGCGCCGGCTCGAGGTGGCCGGCGTTGCCGGAATCATCGGCAGCTTGTGGTCGCAGGGCTGGGGTGTGCAGAAAGTCTTCCAGGCCTTCACCGACCGCGCGCCGGTGTTGGACATCGCCTGTGAAGACTACGGGCTCCTGTACCGGCTCGCGGAGAACAAACAGGCCCCGATCGTCGAAGTGACCGCCGAGTCTCAAGGCTTGGGAGAGGTGCCGGTCTTCAACGTGGTCGGCGAAATCAAGGGCAGCGAGCTCCCCAACGAGTACGTCATGCTCTCGGCCCATTTCGATTCGTGGGACGGCGGCTCGGGCGCGACCGACAACGGCACCGGCACCATCACAATGATGGAAGCGCTGCGCATCCTGAAGCTCGTGTATCCCAATCCGCGCCGCACGATCCTCGTAGGGCACTGGAGCGGCGAAGAACAGGGACTAAACGGCTCGCGCGGATTCGTGAAAGACCATCCGGATGTCGTGAGCCGGCTGCAGGCGCTGTTCAATCAGGACAACGGGACGGGACGCATCGAGAGCATGAGCGCGTCCGGATTCCCCGACGCCTCCGCCAGTCTCGCGCGCTACCTCGCCCGCGTGCCGGCCGACATCACCCGCAATATCAAATTCGCGTTTCCCGGCAATCCGGGCGGCGGCGGCACCGATCACGCGGCCTTCGTCACCTGCGGGGCGCCGGGATTCGGCCTCGGCTCCGGCGACTGGGACTACGGCCGCTACACCTGGCACACCAATCGCGACACCTACGACAAGCTCAGTTTCGACGATGTGAAGAACAACGCGGCGCTCACGGCAATGCTCGTCTATCTCGCCGCGCAAGACACCACGCACATGTCGCGCGAAAAGCGGACGGTCTTCCAGCCGACACCGCAGGGCAATCCGGGCTCGTGGCCGGAGTGCCGCGACGCACAGCGCAGCACGCCGCCACTCGCGCCCGCGCCACCACAGCCGGCCGTAAGGCCGTGAGTTTCGCGGATCACTTTTCGAGCGTCTCCGCCGCCTACGCGGCATTTCGGCCGCGCTACCCGGACGCGCTGTTCGATTTCCTGGCGCAGGCAGCGCCGGCGCGTGACGCCGTGTGGGACGCCGGCACCGGTTCCGGCCAGGCGGCCGTCGGGCTGGCGCGCCATTTCACTCGTGTCTTGGCGACCGACGCCAGCAGCAACCAGATCGAGCACGCAACACCTGATCCGCGGGTCAGTTACCGCGTGTGTCCGGCCGAGGCGTGTGACCTCGACGACGGCTCCGTCGATCTCGTCACGGCGGCGCAGGCGCTGCATTGGTTCGACCGCCCCCGTTTTTGGGCCGAGGTCCGGCGGGTCCTGCGACCGCGCGGTGTGATCGCCGTCTGGACCTACGTCATGCTCCAAATCGCACCCCGGATCGATGAGGTCATGTACCGTTTCTACCACGACGTGGTCGGGCCCTATTGGCCGCCGGAACGGCGCATCACCGAAGAGCGTTACCGGACGATCGAGTTTCCATTCGCTGAATTTGAGGCGCCCAACTTCGTGATCGAACAGTCGGTGACTCTGGACGATGTCGCCGGGTACGTCCGCACCTGGTCGGCCACGAGACGATTCGTGCAGGAGCAGGCCCACGATCCGGTGGACGGCCTCCTCGCGGATCTGGCGGTGGTCTGGGGCGCACCACAGGCATCACGGTTGGCGCGCTGGCCAGTGGCCATGCGTGTCGGGAGGGTGGAATGAAAGACTGGATCACCAATGTCATCACGCGCGAGCTGAAGGCGCTGCGCCGCGAGATCGAATCGTACCCGAGCGATGGCGACCTGTGGGAGGTTCAGGCCGGCATCGCGAACCCGGGCGGGAATCTCGCGCTCCATCTCGCCGGCAATCTGCAGTACTTCGTCGGCAATGTCCTCGGCAAGAACGGCTACGTCCGCAATCGCGACGCGGAGTTCGGTAGTCGCGACGTGCCGCGCGCCGAGCTGCTGCACGAGATCGACAACGCAATCGCCGCGGTCGAGCTTGGGATGAGCAAGATCAAAGAAGAGGATCTCTCCAAGCCATTTCCCGAGAAGGTGGGCGGCGTCAGCTCATCGACGGGCGCGTTTCTGGCCCACTTCGCGACGCATCTCGCCTACCATCTGGGTCAGGTCGATTACCACCGCCGCATGCTCACCGGTGAAAGCAAGACGGTGAAGGCGATGGCGCTCAACGAGCTCGACGGGCAACCGGCGTGACCACGCCCGCCCGAGTCGTCGGGCGCCCCGAGCCCGACGAGGTTCCGCCGCATTTTGTCGGTTACTTGAAGCGCGTCCCGGAGCCGGACCCGGTGACGGTGTGCGCGGCGCAAATCGAAGACACCGCCGCGCTGTTGCAGGGCATCTCCGAAGCGGACGCGATGTACCGCTACGCGCCGGACAAATGGAGCATCAAGGAAGTGGTCGGTCATCTGGCCGATGTGGAGCGCATCATGGCGTATCGCGCGCTCCGGATCGCGCGCGGTGACACCACGCCGCTGCCAGGATTCGACGAGAACACCTACGTGCCCGCCGGTAAGTTCGACACGCGCTCGCTCGCTGATCTCGTGGGGGACCTCCGCACCGCGCGAGCCTCGACTCTCGCGCTGCTGCGCAGCTTCGACGCCGACGCCTGGCGCCGCCGCGGCACCGCGAGCGGCAAGCCCGTGAGTGTGCGCGCGATCGGCTTCATGATCCCCGGCCACGAGCGCCATCACGTGGAGATTCTCCGCACCCGCTACAAAGTAGGCAGCGTGGCGTAAAGACGATCGCAGGCGCAGATTACTGGCACAGCTCAACAAGGACCCTCGTCGTGGCAATAGCACTCGTTCTCGCCGCACTGATGCAGCAGCCGACGGCTCCTCCCGCACCGCCGCCGGCGCCGCCATCACCCCCGCCGATCGAAGTCGGAGCTGTAGCGCCCGACTTCTCGATTCCCGGCGCCACCCGCTTTGGCACCCTGAAAAACCCGGTGAAGCTGAGCGACTACAAAGGGAAGACGGTCGTCCTCGCGTTCTTCTTCAAAGCACGAACGCGTGGCTGAACGATCCAAATGAATGCGTACCGTGATCAGTACGCACAGCTCTTCAAAGACGGCCGCCACATCGTCGTCATCGCCATCAGCGCCGATCCAGACACGGCCCTCGCGTCCTGGGCGCGTGACGCCGAGTATCCGTTCCTGTTCGCGCAGGACACGGGGCTCGCAGTGGGCAAGGCGTACGGCGCGCTGGCCAAGTATCCAGGCCTGACGAACCGCAATCTCTTTGTCGTGGGACCTGACGGGCGGATCGCCTATCGTGCGACGCCGTTCCGGGAAATCGATCCGACGGCGTACACGGAGCTTGGTGCTGCGGTTGCGAAGCTAGTTCCTGCGGATACGACTGCACACTAAAAGGGCGGCAACGGCGGCACGGGCGGCAGAGTACTAGTGACTCTTTGCCCCCCGTGCCGCCCCTACCGCCCTTTCGATTGCCGCTTCGATGTCTTGGTCCTCACCGACCCCAGTGTAGACCACGCGCCCCTTCGCATCCATCACCGCGATGTAAGACGTCGACGGAGCCTGGAACGCTCGCACCGCGGCTCCGTTGCCATCCCATAGAAACGTGAAGGGCATCGGATCGCGCTCGAGGTGGCGCCGCACACTGTTCTTGCTCTGATTCACCGCGACGGCGACGACGAGAAACGCCGCGCGATCCCCGTACTTCCGCTGCGCCGCCTCCATCCGCGGCAACAGCTCGGCACAGATCGGGCACCACGTCGCCCAGAACTCCACGATGACCGGCTTCTTGCCGATCCATTGCGACAGCGCGACCGAATCGCCGTTCAGATTCTCGAGTGTGACGGCGGGCGGCGTCTCGCCGACGGGAATGCCGATGACGTCTTGAGCGTGGAGCAACACCGGGACGAGCAGAAGCAGTCCCACGTACCACGCACGACGCACCACGCACGGTCTTACCATACCTGCCCTGCTTTGACGAAGTAGTACTCGGCCATGAGCAGTAGAACCACGCCCGCCGCCTTTTTGATCCACGCCATCCACGCGCCGGCGCGCGGCAATGCGGTGATCGCCCCCGAGAAGAACCCCACCACGACGAGCAACGCGGTCATGCCGAGCGAAAAGACGAACAGATAAACGAAGCCGAGCACCCCGCTGTGGGTGGTCGCGACCCAGGTGAGCACTGCGGCAAAGGCCGGCGCGCCGCACGGCGCGGCGACCAGTCCCGATGTCGCACCCAGGACAAAGACCGCCGGATACGACCCGCCGCCCAGGCTCGCGGCCCAGGCGGAGAGCCCGGCGGGGAGGCGCACGGGAATCACCTCGAGCATCGCGAGCGCAAACACGAGCAGCAAGTTCCCGATGATGAGACGCGCCCAGAAACTCGCGCCGATCGTACCGAACAACGTGCCTGTCATCCCGGCGATCATGCCGAGCAGCGCGTAGAACAGCGCGAGCCCGCCGACGTACGTGAGCGTCAGGCCCATGGTGCGCCGCCGCGTCCGTCCCGCGACGTTGACGCCGGCGAGCGTCCCCGCGGTAATCGGGATCATCGGGTAGATACAGGGGTTGAGACTCGTCACGAGCCCAGCGAGGAACAGCAGGGGGACGGCGACGAGCGGACGGTGTTGCAGCGCGTCCGACAAGCCGGATTGCAACATCCCGAGGATGACCACGGGCGGGATAATAACTACTTTACGCCCGTTGAGCCGCTCCGCGCTTGTCGCCGGCGCCACCGGCCTGATCGGCAGTCATGTACTCCAGCTCCTGCTCGCGGACAACGAGTGGTCGCGAGTGGTGACGGTCGGCCGCCGGCCCATCCCGCAGCTCCACCAGAAGCTCCACCAACGCGTGCTGGACCTCGGCGAGCTCGGGACGGTGAGCGACCTGACGCACGTCGACGACGTGTTCTGCTGTCTCGGCACCACGATCAAGCAGGCGGGCTCACAGCCGGCGTTTCGCCGGGTCGATCATGCGTTCGTCCTTGGCGTCGCGCACGCGGGGCTGCACGCCGGCGCCACGCAGTTTCTCCTCGTGAGCGCGATCGGCGCCGACCCCGCTTCGCGCGTCTTTTACAGCCGGGTGAAGGGCGAAACGGAGTCGGCGATCCGGAGGCTCGGGTTTCAGAGCGTTCAGATCCTCCGCCCCTCGCTGCTGCTCGGCGAGCGCTCCGAGTTCCGCCTCGGCGAGCGCATCGCCATGGTCGTGGCGCCGCTGCTGTCCGTGCTGCTGCTCGGCAGGCTGCGGCGCTTTCGCCCGATTCGCGCCGAGACGGTCGCGCGCGCGATGGTCAACCTGGCGCGCGAGGCGCCGCGGGGGCCGAACGTGTTCGAATACGACGCGATGATCGCGAGCTCGGGGTGGGGCGCCTGAGCGACGATCCATTTCTCGACGCCGCGATCGCGGAGGCCAAGTTGGGCGCGCGCGAAGGCGGGATTCCGATCGGCGCGGTGATCGTCGCCGGCGGCACGATCATCGGCCGCGGGCATAATCGCCGAGTACAAAACCGCAGTGCCGTGCTGCACGGCGAGATGGCTGCGTTGGAGAACGCCGGCCGCCAGCCGGCGTCGGTGTATCGACGTGCGACCCTCTACACCACGCTCTCGCCCTGCGCGATGTGCAGCGGCGCGATTCTCCTGTACGGCATCCCGGCCGTCATCATTGGCGAGAACAAGACTTTTCGTGGTGAGGAAGCGCTGCTCGCGAGCCGCGGCGTGTCACTCGAGGTGCGTCAGGATGCGCGATGCATTCTTATGATGACGGAGTTTATTCGAGAACATCCCGAGTTGTGGGATGAGGATATTGGCAAATGATGTGGAGGACGGTGGAGGATGGTGGAGGTTCTGAAACACCCTCCACCACCCTCCACCAACTTCACTCACCTGCTTTTCCTGACCGTCATCGGGCCGTTCGTCGTGACCACGCGAATCGGTGGGCCGCCGTTCCCCAGGGTAGTCGAGATACGGTCTTTGACGCGTCCGTTGATCGTGACGGTCATCGGGAAGCCCACGTCCATCGGCCCGTTGACCGTGCCGAATTCGATCTTCGCATTGTAGTTGTCCGGTATCCGCAGGTCGGCGGGACCATTCTGGGTCTCGGCGTTGAGGCCGGTGCCCTCCCAACGCGAACCCAGGAGCTCGATCATCAGCGGTCCGTTTTGCGCGCTCGCGTGGACGTCGCCGCCCACCCCGGAGAGCGACAGCGGTCCGTTTTGCGTCGAGAGATCCATTTGACCCGCGACGTCCTGCACCGAGAGCGGACCGTTCTCCGTCGAGAGCGTCAGGTCCGTGCGCCGCGGCACCATCACGATGAAACTGACCGACCAGTTCTGGTGCCGTCCAAAGCGGCCGCTCCCACCGGTCGCGCGAATCGTCCCACCGGAGGCTTCGATCTTGATGTCGTGCGCGATCGCGTCGGCGTCGCCCATGCTGCGAGCGTTCACCTGAATCCGTGCCGTGACAGCGATGCTGTCCTTGTTCCAACCGATGATCTCGACGCCACCGTTCATGCCGGGCTCCACGCGGAGCGGGCCCGCGCCGACCTTCATGCCCGTCTCCCGAATCATCGGTTGGCGGGCGCGCTGTCCCCAGTCGCCCCAGCCTTCGCGACAATTCGCGAGCCACTCATCATCACTATCCTGCGCGTGCAAGAGACCAACGGGAAGAACGAAAACGGCGAGGAGGGCTGCAGTGAGGTACCGCGTCATGACGGGCTCCGGAGTCGCTTGGGTGTAGAGGTTCGACACACTCTACGGTGGAACGGTTGCGGAGATTCGCTAGCTTATCCGGGATGTTGCTCCTCGCGCTCCTGGCCCTCCAAACCACGCCCACCCGTGCCCTCACGCCGGGCAACCACAACCTCTCGTTGCACTTCGGCGACCGCACCCGCCGGTTCATCGTGCACATGCCCCCGCAGGTCCGCGAGGGCCGGCCGCTCCCGGTCGTGCTCAGCTTCCACGGCGGTGGCGGCACGGCGCGAGGCACCCAAGAGTACACCGGCACCGATTCCATCGCCGACCGCGAGGGGTTCATCGTCGCGTACCCCGAGGGTACGGGTGTCCTGCCGCGGCGGCTGCACACGTGGAATGCAGGCACATGCTGCGGCTACGCGCGCGATCATCACGTCGACGACGTCGGGTTCGTGCGTGCGCTGCTCGACGACCTCGCGCGCCGTACCCCCATCGACCAACGCCGGGTTTACGCGACGGGACTCTCGAACGGTGGGATGATGTCGTACCGTCTGGCCGCCGAGCTGGGGGACCGCATCGCGGCGATCGCACCGATCGCGGGCGGCATGGTCGTCGATTCGATCCGGTCCCCCCGGCCGGTGCCGATCATGCACATCCACAGCGTCGACGATCCACGGGCACTCTACGCGGGCGGGGTGGGCCCCTCGTTCCCGTTCACCAACATTCGCGTCGTGCACCCCGTGATGGACAGCGTGATCGCGCGGTGGGCCCGGTTCGATGGCTGCCCTGGCACGCCCGTGGTCGGCGAGACGATTCATGCTCGGTCAGGTTCGCCGAGTGCCGGACATACGGCGACGCCGATCCGCTATGCGCCATGCGCCGGCGGCAGTGAAATCGTCCTGTGGAAGTTGACGGGCGCCGGCCATGTGTGGCCCGGTGCAGGCGTGCAGTCGTGGCAGAAATACGTCGGTCCCGCGACCGACGTCATCGGTGCCGACACGTTGATGTGGCGATTCTTCCAGCGTTTCTCTCTTCCCGAATCTCACTAGGCGAGCGGATAGCATCTCACGAGTGAACCGGTTTCACGTCCTCACCAAAGCGCGTGCCGAGCGCTCTCAGATATTTGTCGAGCGACCCGTAGTAGCCAAATAGAAAGCGTGACATGAACCGGAAGACAGGATTGCTGATCCATCCCGCCTCCGTGACGCTGATCCGCGTTCTCGCCGAATCGGGCGCCACCTCGTAGGTCCACGTTCCGCCGAACGCGCCGCCCGCCGTGGGATCGATTTGGGTCACCAGCTTCCGCGGCGGCGACGATTCCAACACGATGATCGGCACGTCGAAGCCGCTCATCTTCTGGTGCCAGACCTCATGGCCGTCCCGGTCCGGGAGCCGCTCGGACTGCTGCATAGCCGGAAACCATGCCGTGATGCCGCCGAGATCGCGCACCACTTTCCAGACGCTGTCGGGAGATTGCCGCAGGGAAATCGTGCTCGTGGCGCGGTGATCGCGGGAAACGAATACGCCGATAAGCGCCATGAGACCGATCAAGCCAGCGAGACCGACGATGACGATCAAGACCCATTTCATAGCGCTTGATAATACCTTTGGGCATGACGTCGGACAGTATCCGCCTGGACAAATGGTTGTGGGCGGCGCGCTTCTTTAAAACTCGCGCCCTGGCCGCGGCCGCCGTGGCCGGCGGGAAAGTGCAGATCAACGGCAGCCGCGCGAAACCGGCGAAACCAGTGCACGTCGGCGATGATCTGCGCCTGCGCGTCGGCCCGTACGAATGGCTCGTGAGCGTGCGCGCACTCTCGGAGCGCCGCGGGCCACCCAAGGACGCGCAATTGTTGTACGACGAATCGCCAGAGGGTCGCGGGGCGCGCGAGCGCCTCGCCGAGGCCCACAAAATCGCGCCGGCCCCCACCTACCAAGGCAAGGGCCGGCCGACCAAAAAAGAACGCCGCGAGCTGCAGCGACTCGAGGAGGGCGAGGACTAGAGCTTCTGCAGGTGCACGTTCCCGGAACCGGTTTCGACCGACAGCCGCCCCTTCCCGTCTCCCAGCGTCCCCGTGACATGATCGTGCTCGATGCGGCGCACCTGCAACGACAGCCCACCCAGATCGATGTCGCCGCTGCCCGTGTCGAGGTCCACTTCGGCGCCCAGCGTGGGCGGCACCTTGAGCGTGACGTCGCCGGAGCCGGTCTCGATGCGTACGGACCGGAACGTCGCGACGAGCGCGACGTCGACGTCACCGCTGCCCGTCTCGAACGACAGATCGTCGCCGGACGACGCCGTCGCTTCGATGTTTCCCGATCCCGTCTCGACGTGCAGCGTCGCCGCCTTCCCATCGGTCAAGGTGACGCTGCCCGATCCCGTTTCGAGCCGAAGGGTCGAACCATCGACACCGGAGACCGTGATATCCCCCGAGCCGGTCGCGAGGTTGACGTCGCCCGTCGCGGTCCGCAGGTCCACATTGCCCGACCCCGTCTCGACGTGGAGCGAGCCCTTGGTGCGATCGGCCGAGACATCGGCCGATGCGACGGAGACGCGAATCGCGCCGTCGACGTTCGAGATGAATGTCTTGCCGACGCCGAGGTACAGCCCGATGGCCTTGCCGCGCGGGACACTGACGCGCAGATCGGCGTATGCTTCGAGACCGTCGCGCGCGCGTCCGGTGATGCGCACCTGACGCCCTTCCCCGAACCAGCCGCCGCGTTCGTGCCGGCCATGATCGTCACCAAACGTGCCGTCATCGCGCACCCGCAGCGTCGTATTCCAACCCCGTCCCCACTCCGGCATCACGATGACGTCGTCGGGATAGATGATCCGCAGCGTTTCGCGGCCGCGCAGCGGCCCTGATTGCACCTCGAGCTTCGCCGCGTCGGCGCCGCCGCGCTGCACTTCCACGACCACGTCGCTTCCGGTGCCGGCCTCAACCCGGAGCTCGCCGACGAGGTTGTAGACGGCGACGGAGTCGCCTTTCAGGCTATAGCGGGAGGTTTGTGCGGCAACGGGCGTGGCGAGGACTGCAACGGCGAAAGCGAGCAACGGCGTACGAGCGATCATAGCGGCTCCACAAGGAGTTGGCACCAGTTGGATAGCGAAACACGTACAAGGGTTGCAGCTTTGACCATATGCAAGATTGGCTGCTTTGGTTTCTGCTGGCGATCGGCCTGTTCGTCGGAGAGATGTTCACGGCAGGGTTC
>Ga0209131_1002920_pt1 | contig 11482 bp, 9 predicted proteins | sample GraSoi_2013_40cm_FD_185826 | JGI IMG/M metagenome (GOLD analysis project Ga0209131, IMG submission 185826) | Grasslands soil microbial communities from the Angelo Coastal Reserve, California, USA - Sample 9_17_2013_40cm (SPAdes) (version 2) | ecosystem: Environmental > Terrestrial > Soil >...
CTGCGCCGAACCCTCGCCCGCCTCGACGTGTCCTCGCGCACGCTCTATGCCCTGATCGAGCCGGGCTCGTGTTTCGCCGGCACGCTCGCCGAGCTCGCCTTCGCCGCCGACCGCACCTACATGCTGGCGCTGCCGGATGCGCCCGAGCGCGCTCCGGCGCTCACGCTTTCGGAGATGAACTTCGGCGCTTATCCGATGGTGAGCGCTCGCGGGCGCCTCGCGCGCCTCTTCTACGACGACGCGGCGCAGCTCGATGCCGCGCGCGCCGCGATCGGCAAGCCGCTCGACGCGCAGGCCGCGAACACGCTCGGCCTCGTCACCGCGACCCCCGACGACATCGACTGGGCCGATGAGGTGAGGATCGCGCTCGAGGAGCGCGCCGCGATGTCGCCCGACGCGCTCACTGGCCTGGAAGCCAACCTGCGCTTCGGCGGGGCCGAGACCCTGGAGACGCGCATCTTCGGGCGCCTCAGCGCGTGGCAGAACTGGATCTTCATCCGTCCCAACGCCGTGGGCGACAAGGGTGCGCTCAAGGTGTACGGCAAGGGCGAGAAGGCCGCCTTCGACTGGAACCGCGTATGAGCTCGATCGACTACGGCGAAAAAATCCCCAATAACGTGAACCTCGCCGGCGACCGCACGCTGCAGCGCGCGCTCGAACACTGGCAGCCGGACTTCATGGAGTGGTGGAAGGACATGGGCCCGGAAGGCAGCCACGGCTACGACGTGTACCTGCGCACCGCGACCAGCGTCGAGCCGCAGGGGTGGGCGCACTTCGACTACGTGAAAATGCCCGACTACCGCTGGGGGATCTTTCTCGCGCCGGGCGCCTCCGACCGCAAGATCCATTTCGGCGACCACCTCGGCGAACCGGCGTGGCAGGACGTACCCGGCGAGCACCGCGCCAACCTGCGCCGCATCATCGTGACGCAGGGCGACACCGAGCCCGCGTCCGTCGAGCAGCAACGCCACCTGGGCCTCACCGCGCCCTCGATGTACGACCTGCGCAACCTCTTCCAGATCAACGTCGAGGAGGGCCGCCACCTGTGGGCGATGGTGTACCTGCTGCACCGCCATTTCGGGCGCGACGGGCGCGAGGAGGCCGAGGCGCTGCTGCAGCGGCGCTCGGGCGACGGCGACAACCCGCGCATCCTCGGCGCCTTCAACGAGCGCACTCCCGACTGGCTCGCGTTCTTCATGTTCACGCACTTCACCGACCGCGACGGCAAGTTCCAGCTGAAGGCGCTCGCCGAATCCGCCTTCGATCCGCTCGCGCGCACCACGCGCTTCATGCTCACCGAGGAAGCGCACCACATGTTCGTGGGGGAAGCGGGCGTCTCGCGCGTGATCCAGCGCACCTGCGAAGCGATGAAGGAGCTCGGCACCGACGATCCGGCGCGGCTGCGCGCCGCGGGGGTGATCGACCTTCCGACGCTGCAGCGCTATCTCAACTTCCACTACAGCGTGACGCTCGACCTCTTCGGCGCCGACGAGTCGAGCAATGCGGCGACCTTCTACGCCTCGGGAATCAAGGGCCGCTTCGACGAGGCGAAGCGCGACGGCGACCACCGACTGCGCGACGACACCTACGAGGTCCTCGACGTGGTCGACGGCCGTCTCGGGACGCGGCGCGTACCGATGCTGAACGCGCTGAACGAGGTGCTGCGCGACGATTTCGTGGGCGACTCGGTGGGCGGCGTCGAGCGCTGGAACAAGAGGATCGAGAAGACCGGCGTCTGCCACCGGCTGATGCTGCCGCACAAGGCATTCAACCGGCGCATCGGCACCCTCGCCGGCGTGAAGGTGTCGCCCGAGGGTGAGGTGCTCGCCGAGGCGCAATGGAACGAGCGCCTCGGCGATTGGCTTCCGAGCGCCGCCGATCGCGCGTTCGTCGCCTCCCTCATGGGCCGCGTGGTCGAGCCCGGAAAATTCGCCGGGTGGATCGCGCCTCCCGCGATCGGCATCAACGGCCAGCCCATCGGCTTCGAGTACGTGCGCTTCGACTGATGGCCGAGGTCTTTCGCCGCGACAAGCGCGTGCGCTTCCACCACTGCGACCCAGCGGGGATCGTCTTCTATCCCCATTACTTCGTGCTCTTCCACGAGCTGATGGAGGACTGGTTCACCGAGGCGCTGGGCGAGGACTACGCCGCCTTCGTGCGCGGCGGTCACGGCCTTCCCGCGGTGAAGGTCGAGTGCCAGTTCCTCGCGCCCAATCCCGTGGGCGACGTGATCGCTTTCGAGCTCACCCTCGCGCGCCTCGGCACGAGCTCGATCACGATGCGCATCGTCGGCCGGGCGCGCGGGCTCGAGTGCGTGCGCGCGACCGTGGTCGCGGTCCACTCGTCGCTCAATCCGCTCAAGTCCGTCGCCATCCCCGAGCGCTTGCGCGCCGCGATGGAGCGCTTCGTAAAGGGATAAAGGGGTCAGATTACTTTTAGGGGCGAAAAGTAATCTGACCCCTTTACAACTGACTCACGGTCATTTATGCTTCTGGCTTAACTGACCCGGAGTCATTTGTGGCTCTCAAGCAACGCGCGATCGCCGTGGAAGACAAGGAGGAGCGCCGCCAGGCGATCCTCGACGCGGCGGAGAAGCTTTTCGTGAAGCATCCCGAGCGCATGGCGAGCGTGTCCGAGGTGGCCGAGGCCGCCGGGCTCGCCAAGGGCACGGTGTACCTCTACTTCCCGGGCAAGGAGGAGATGCTGCTCGCGCTACATGAGCGCCACACACGTGCCTTCTTCTCGCACTTCATGGAGCTGATGGCCGCGGATGGGCCGGTGGGCTTCGACGAGATCTTCGCGGTCGCGCACGAGCACTTCATCGCGCCACCGGGAGCCCTCGCGCTCACCAGCTGGTGCTTCGCGATGATGGACCGCGGCATGCCGCTCGAAGCCGCCGTCGCCTTCAAGCTGCGCATCGGCGCAATCGTCGCCGCCGCCGGCACCGCGCTCGAGCGCCACTTCCCGACGCTCGGTTCCGGCAACGGCGCTCGCCTGCTGCAGCACAGCCTCGCGCTCATCGTCGGGCTCTGGCAGTTCGTCCATCCCAACCAGCGCTTCGCGCGCGCGCTCGACCGCGCCGGGGCCAAGGTCTTCATGCGCGACTACGACCACGAGATCCGCGCGGCGATCTACGCCCTGTGGTCGGGCACGATCGCGCCGCTCGCCGACATGGACGCGAAGCCGCGCTTGAAATCAGTAAGAGGAAAGAAATCATGAGAATGCCCGCCCTCCTCCTCGCCGCGGCCGTGGTGCTCGCCGCCTGCGGCCCGAAGCCCGTCACCCAGGACCCGGTGCGCCCGGTGATCACGCAGCGCGTGGTCGCCGGCGCCGCCGCGAGCCGCGACGTCTACTCCGGCGAGATCCGCGCGCGCTACGAGACCGACCTCGGCTTCCGCGTGGGCGGCAAGCTCGTCTCGCGCGCGGTCGACGCGGGCGCGCGCGTAACCCGGGGCCAGGTTCTCGCACGCCTCGACCCGGAGGACGCGAAACTCGCGGCGCAAGGCTCGGCCGCGCAGCTCGCCTCCGCCGACAGCGATTTCGCCCTCGCCAAATCGGAGCTCGAGCGCCACGCCGACCTTCTCTCGAAGAAATTCATCAGCCAGTCGGCGTTCGACGCGAAGCAGAACGCGTTCAACGCGGCCAAGGCGCGCGCCGACCAGATGCGCACGCAAGCCGCGATCACCTCGAACCAGGCCGCCTACACGACGCTCGTCGCCGACGCCGATGGCGTAGTGGTGTCGGTCGCCGCGGAGCCCGGCCAAGTCGTCACCTCCGGGCAGGCGGTCCTCAAGCTCGCGCGCGCCGGCGAGAAGGAAGTCGTGATCAACGCGCCCGAGAGCCAGCTCGCGCGCTTCAAGGTGGGCGAGGACGTGGCGATCTCGCTGTGGAGCGCTCCCGACCGCCTCTTTCCCGGGCGCATCCGCGAGATCGCGGGCGGCGCGGATCCCGTCACGCGCACCTACGCCGTGCGCGTCTCCGCGTTGAACGCCCCGGGCGAGGCGCAGCTCGGCATGACCGCCAATGTCGTATTCAATCCCGCCGTCGACGGCAGCCTGGTGCTGCTTCCGCTCTCGGCGCTCGCGCGTGGCGGAGCCGACGCCGCGGTCTGGGTCGTCGATCCGAAGACGAGCCGCGAGGACGGCGTCACCATCACCAGCGGGCTCGCGGGCGGCGACATCGTCGTCACCGCGGGCGCGCACAAGCTGCGCGCGGACCAGGTCGTCCGCCTCGCCGACGCCAAGGGCGCGTCCATCGAGCCCGAAACGCAGGCGAAGAACTAGGAGACGCCGGTGTTGAAGCGCTTCAACCTCTCCGAGTGGGCGCTCGCGCACCAGACGCTGGTGCTCTACCTCATGGTGGTGCTCGCCTTGATCGGCGTGGGCTCGTACGTGAAGCTCGGCCAGGCCGAGGATCCCGACTTCACCTTCAAGATGATGATCGTGCGCACCAGTTGGCCGGGCGCCTCCGCCGACGAGGTCGAGCGCCAGCTCACCGACAAGATCGAGAAGAAGCTGCAGGAGACGCCGCGCCTCGATTTCCTGAGGAGCTACTCGAAGCCCGGCGAGTCCGTGGTGTTCGTGTTCGTGAAGGATTCGTCGAGCCCCGCCGACATCCGCGAGACCTGGTACCAGGTGAGGAAGAAGGTGGGCGACATCCGCGGCACGCTTCCCGCCGGGATCGTGGGCCCGTCCTTCAACGACGAATTCGGCGACACCTTCGGCAACATCTATGCGCTCACCGGCGACGGCTTCAGCTACGCGCAGCTGAAGGAGACGGCGGAGCGCATCAGGAACCAGCTCCTGCGCGTGAAGGACGTGGCCAAGGTGGACCTCGTCGGCGAGCAGGACGAGAAGATCTACGTGGAGCTCGCCAATGCCAAGCTCGCCACCATCGGCATCGAGCCCGCGGCGGTGTTCGCCGCCCTCGCGCAGCAGAACGCGGTGGCGGCCACCGGGAGCTTCGAGACTCCGTCGGAGCGCATCTACATCCGCGCCACCGGCGCGCTGGATTCCGTGGAAGCGGTGAAGGCGATCGCGATCCGCGCCAACGGCCGGCTCTTCCAGCTGTCGGACGTCGCCACCGTCTACCGCGGCTTCGCCGATCCCCCCCAGCCGCGCATGCGCTACATGGGCAAGGAAGCGCTCGGCATCGCGGTGTCGATGGTGCCGCGCGGCGACATCATCTCGCTCGGCCACGCGCTCGACGCGCAGCTGGACAAGATCGAAAAGGAGCTCCCGGTCGGGCTCGAGCTCGACCGCGTCAACAACCAGCCCGAGACGGTGAAGCGCTCGGTGCGCGAATTCACGCGCTCGCTCTCGGAGGCGGTCGCGATCGTGCTCATCGTGAGCTTCGTCTCGCTGGGGCTGCGCACCGGCCTCATCGTCGCGCTGTCGATCCCGCTCACGCTCGCGGTGACCTTCCTCTTCATGTACCAGACCGGCATCGACCTGCACAAGATCTCGCTGGGCGCGCTCATCATCGCGCTGGGCCTCCTGGTGGACGACGCGATCATTTCCGTGGAGATGATGGTGGTGAAGATGGAGCAGGGCTGGGAGCGCGTGCGTGCGGCGAGCTTCGCGTACAACTCCACCGCGATGCCGATGTTGACCGGCACCGTCGTCACCGCCGCGGGGTTCCTGCCCATCGGCCTCGCGCGCTCCTCCACCGGCGAGTACACCTTCTCGATCTTCGCGGTGACCACCATCGCCCTCATGGTGTCGTGGCTCGTCTCCGTGATCTTCGTGCCCTACCTCGGCTACAAGCTCCTGCCCGACTTCAGCAAGGCCGGCGCGCACGTCGACGAGCACGCGGTCTATCGCAAGCCCTTCTACCAGCGCTTCCGCCGCGTGGTCGCGTGGTGCGTCGAGCACCGCTGGATCGTGGTGGGCGCGACGGTGGCGCTCTTCCTCGTCGCGGTCTTCGCATTCCGCTTCGTGCAGCAGCAATTCTTCCCGGCGGCGAGCCGCCCGGAGCTCATCGTGGACCTGCGCCTCGAGGAAGGCGCCTCGATCCCGGCGACGGAAGCGCAGGTGAAGAAGATGGAGCGCATCCTCTTGACCGACCCCGCGATCAAGGACCGCCTCGGCAACTTCGTGAGCTACGTGGGCAGCGGCAGCCCGCGTTTCTATCTGCCCTTCGACCAGCAGCTCGTCAACGCGAACTTCGGCCAGTTCATCCTCAACACCAAGAGCAGCCAGGATCGCGAGGTGGTGCGCGCGCGCTTGCTCAAGATCTTCGACGAGGATTTCCCCGAGGTGCGCGGGCGCGTGAACCGCCTCGAGAACGGCCCGCCGGTGGGCTTCCCGGTGCAATTCCGTGTGGTGGGCGAGGACAAGGAGAAGATCCGCGCGATCGCCAACGAGGTCGCGGCCGCCATGCGCGCCAACCCATGGACGCGCGAGGTCAACTTCGACTGGGACGAGCCCTCGAAGGTGATCCGGCTTTCCATCGACCAGAATCGCGCGCGCGTGCTCGGCATCTCGACGCAGGAGCTCGCGCAGTTCCTGAACACCGTTCTCTCCGGGCAGGCCGCGACCACCTATCGCGAGGCGGACAAGGCGGTCGACGTCGTCGTGCGCGGTGCGAAGGAGGAGCGCGTCTTCATGAGCCTCTTGAAGGACCTCGCGGTGCCGGTGGGCCGCGGGCGCACCGTGCCGCTGGCGCAGATCGCGGACGTGACCTACGGTTTCGAGCAGGGCGTGTACTGGCGCCGCGACCGGCTGCCGGCGATCACGGTGCGCTCCGATCTCAAGGACGGCATCCAGGCGCCGGTGGTGAGCCAGCAATTGATCGCGCAGCTCGAGCCCATCCGCGCGAAGCTTCCGGTGGGCTACCGCATCGACACCGGCGGCGCCATCGAGGACGCCGGCAAGGGCCAGAAGTCGATCGCGGTGGTGGCACCGGTGATGATCCTGGTGATGGTGACCGCGCTCATGCTGCAGCTGCAGAGCTTCTCCAAGCTCGCGCTCGTGCTCCTCACCGCCCCGCTGGGCCTGATCGGCGTCGCGGCCGCGCTTCTCATCTTCAACGTGCCGTTCGGGTTCGTCGCCATGCTCGGCACCATCGCCCTCGCCGGCATGATCATGCGCAACTCCGTGATCCTGGTGGACCAGATCGACCAGGACATCCGCGCGGGGAGCGAGCCCGCGGACGCGATCGTGGATGCGACGGTGCGGCGCTTCCGCCCCATCGTGCTCACCGCGGCCGCCGCGGTGCTCGCGATGATCCCGCTGACACGCAGCGCCTTCTACGGGCCGATGGCGGTATCGATCATGGGCGGGCTCGTGGTCGCGACCGGGCTCACCCTCCTCTTTCTGCCGGCGCTCTACGCCGCGTGGTTCCGTGTACCCAGGGCATCTGATGTGGATGTTGTGGAACCGCTGGCAGGCGCCGAAGTCGAAGAGCCGGCGAAGGCTTGAATCCTTTCCGCTGCGCTTCTCAAGACGATCACACGGAGATCAGGAGATCGTCTTGCATCGGGTGCGCCCGAAAATGATTTAATGTGTTGTCCATGAAGCGCCGAGATTTCGTCCACATCTGCGCCGCATCCGCCGCCGGCGCGGTACTCCCCGACGCGTCGCACGCCGCGACGCTCACCGCGCGCAGGTACACGCGCGCGAAGCTGGTCGACGAGCACGGCCAGCCGCTGCGGCTCGCGGCACTCGCGGAGGGAACCACTTATGTCTTCGACTATCCGTACGCGGCAACGCCCGCATTCCTGCTGCGCCTGGGCGTGCCGGTGGCCTCGGGCATCCTGCTGAAGACCGAGGCGGGCGAGCCGTATGAATGGCAGGGCGGCCTCGGCGCCGACAAGTCGGTGGTCGCGTACTCGGCGATCTGCACGCACAAGATGACCTATCCCACCAGGCAGGTGAGCTTCATCGGCTATCGCGACGGCCCGAGCCCCGCCGCCGGGCGCGCCAAGGTGATCACCTGCTGCTCCGACCGCAGCGTTTACGATCCGGCCGCCGGCGCGCGCGTGGTGTCGGGCCCCGCGCCACAGCCGCTCGCGACGGTGATCCTCGAGCACGATCCGAAGACCGACGAGATATTCGCGGCCGGCACCTTCGGCGGCGAGATGTTCGCGGAGTTCTTCCGCAAGTACGAATTCAGGCTGCAGCTCGAGATGGGCAACCGCGCCAAGGCCGCGATCGAAGGCACGACGGTGGTGCGCCCGCTCGAGAGCTACAGCACCCAATGGGCCAAGTGCTAGAGACCAACGAAAGGAACGCGCCATGCCGCTCGACCAAGTCCTCCACACCTCCCACGGCACGTCCGTTGGCGGGCGCAACGGCCACACGAAATCCGGCGACGGCCTAGTCGACCTCGACCTGTCGGTGCCCAAGGACATGGGCGGCCCCGGCAAGCCGAATACATCCACGCCCGAGGATCTCTTCGCGGCGGGCTACGCCGCGTGCCTCGGCGGAGCCATCGACTACATGGCCAACCAGTTGAAGCTGAAGCCGGCATCCGTGGAGGTGCGCACCGCGGTGGGCATCGGCAAGGACGCCACCGGCTTCGGGCTGAAGGTCGATCACGAAATCCGCGTCGCGGGGCTGTCGCAGGCCGACGCCGAGAAGATCGTCGCGGCCGGCCACAAGTTCTGCCCGTACTCGAAGGCGATCAACGGCAATGTCGACGTGACCGTGAAGACCACGGTCGTCTAGATCGAGAAGTTCTCCGCCGCCCCCGCCTCGAGCTGCTTCAGGTCCGTGCCGCGCACGTGCGGCGCGAAGAGGCGGATGAATTCCACGGTGTAGTTGCGCAGGTACGCGCCGCGCTTGTAGGCAAGCCGTGTGGTCTGCGCCGGGAAGAGGTGCTCGCAATCGAGCGCCACCAGCCCCTCGTCCTTGCCGGCGCGGAATGCGCGCGCGGAGATGATCCCCACGCCCAGGCCGAGCGCCACGTACGACTTGATCACGTCGGAGTCGAGCGCGGTGAGCGCGATCTCGGGGGCGAGGCCGCGCGCGGCGAACGAGCGATCCACCGCGGTGCGCCCGGCGAAGGTCGAGTCGTAGGTGACGATCGGATAGGCCGCGATCGCTTCCAGCGTGAGCGGCTGCGCCTTGGCAAGCGCGTGGCGCTTCGGCACCACGACGCAGTGATGCCAGCGATAGCACGGCAGCGTGACGAGCTCGGGATACTCGGTGAGGGCCTCGGTGGCGATCGCGAGGTCGGCCTCCCCGCCCAACACCATCTTCGCGAGCTGGTGCGGGTTGCCCTGCAGGAGCTTCAGCTTCACGTCGGGAAATGCCTTCTTGAAAGCGGTCACCACGGGCGGCAGCGCATAGCGCGCCTGCGTGTGCGTGACGCCGACCGCGAGGCTGCCCTTGGCGTGGTGGGCGAACTCGTCGCCCACCGCCTTCAGGTTGGAGATCTCGGCGAGGATCCGATCCACGGCGGTGACGATCTCGCGCCCGGCATCGGTGAGGCCGGTGAAGCGCCGCCCCTGGCGCTGGAAGATCTCCGTGCCCAGCTCCTCCTCGAGGCCGCGGATCTGCTTGGAGACCCCGGGCTGGGAGGTATGCAAGGCTTGGGCGGCCTCCGAGACGTTGAGGTTCCGCTTGGCGACCTCCGACACATAGCGAAGTTGTTGAAGATTCATAGGTTTAGCACGGTCTGCCTGTTATATCTATAAGTTATTACCATATCACAATAAAGTATTTTTCAGGAATGACCACGCCTCCTAAGATGCCTCGAAAGGAGAAGTGGAATGCTCGAGTTTCCCTATTCGATCGCCGGGTTCGCGGTCGGCGCGATCGTGGGCCTCACCGGCGTGGGTGGCGGCTCGCTCATGACGCCGCTCCTCGTGCTCGTCTTCGGCGTGCCGCCGGTGACCGCGGTCGGCACCGACTTGCTCTATGCCGGCTTCACCAAGATCGGCGGCGCCATAAGCCATGGCATCAAGGGCCACGTCGACTGGCGCATCACGGGATGGCTCGCCGCGGGTAGCGTGCCCGCGACCCTCGTCGCCCTCATCGCCCTCGCCTTCCTCCCGCCGGCGGGCGCGTCCACCAGGCTCGTCGTGTCGACCGCGCTCGGCGTGATGCTGGTCCTCACCGCGCTCGCCCTCGTGTTTCGCGCGCGGCTCCTCGCCTGGGCGAAATACCGCGGAGAGCGCAGCACATTCAAGAATCCGCGCGCGGCCACCATCGCGACCGGAGCCTTCATCGGCTTCGCGGTCACCCTCTCCTCGGTCGGCGCCGGAGCCGTCGGCGTCACCGCGCTCATCCTGTTGTTCCCGCTGCTGGCCACGGTGCGCGTGGTCGGGACGGACATCGCCCACGCCGTGCCGATCACGCTCGTCGCGGGCCTCGGCCACGCCTTCCTGGGCAACGTGAACTGGTGGTTGCTCGCGAGCCTCCTCGTCGGATCGCTGCCCGGGATTCTCGTCGGAAGCCATCTCGCCGCCCGCATTCCCGAGAGGTTCCTGCGCACCTCGCTCGCCGCAGTGCTGCTCCTCGCGGGCACGAAGCTGGTGATGCACTGATGTATCGCTACGACTCCTACGACCACGCCCTCGTCGCGGAACGCGTCGCCCAGTTCCGCGACCAGACGCGCCGCTACCTCGCGGGCGAGCTCAGCGACGACGAGTTCCGCCCGCTACGCCTGCAGAACGGCCTCTACATCCAGCGCCATGCGCCGATGCTGCGCGTGGCGGTGCCCTACGGGCTGCTTTCGTCGGTGCAGCTGCGCATGCTGGCGCGCATCGCGCGCGACCACGACAAGGGCTACGGCCACTTCACCACGCGCCAGAACATCCAGTACAACTGGCCGAAGCTGGAGGAAGTGCCCGACATCCTCGCGCTCCTGGCGGAGGTCGAGATGCACGCCATCCAGACCTCCGGCAACTGCGTGCGCAACATCACCACCGACCATTTCGCGGGCGTCGCGCCCGACGAGATCGTCGACCCGCGCGCGCTGGCCGAGATCCTGCGCCAGTGGTCCACGTTCCATCCGGAATTCGCCTACCTGCCGCGCAAGTTCAAGATCGCGCTGAACGGCGCCGAGGCAGACCGCGCCGCGGTCCTGCTGCACGACATCGGCCTGCACGTGATCCGCGACGCCGCGGGCGAAGTGGGGCTGCGCGTGATCGTGGGCGGCGGCATGGGCCGCACGCCGATCATCGGCCACGTGATCCGCGAATTCCTGCCGTGGCGCCACATGCTCACCTACATCGAGGCGATCCTGCGCGTGTACAACCGCCACGGGCGCCGCGACAACATCTACAAGGCGCGCATCAAGATCCTGGTGAAGGCGCTGGGCGTGGAGGAATTCACGCGCCAGGTCGACGCCGAGTGGGAGGCGAGCAAGGATTCGCTCGCCGTCATCACCGACGAGGAGTTCGCGCGCGTCGCGGCGCACTTCGAGCCGCAGCCCTACGAGAAGCTTCCCGAGGTGGACGCGCACTACGTGCAGTCGCTCGCCGACAGCCGTTCGTTCTCGCGCTGGGCCGAGAGGAACGTGCACGCGCATCGCA
>Ga0209131_1002921_pt1 | contig 11479 bp, 5 predicted proteins | sample GraSoi_2013_40cm_FD_185826 | JGI IMG/M metagenome (GOLD analysis project Ga0209131, IMG submission 185826) | Grasslands soil microbial communities from the Angelo Coastal Reserve, California, USA - Sample 9_17_2013_40cm (SPAdes) (version 2) | ecosystem: Environmental > Terrestrial > Soil >...
AGACGTGGACCACTGAATGCGGCGGACTCCATGGCCACCTCAAGGTATCGCCGGTCGACGGCACGGTATATCTGCCCAATCGAGGTTGCGGCGGCCGTCACGGGCTGGCCGTCTCCACTGACAACGGCATTACCTGGACGATTCGAACTGTTCCAAACAGCGCAACCGGCGAAAGCGATCCATCCATTGGCATCGCGACCGACGGCACCGTCTATTACGGGTTCGTTGACGGCGATGGCCACCCGAAGATTGCCGTCTCACATGACAAAGGAGCGACTTGGGACACTTGGAATTCCGACCGCGGTCTTGCAACGTTCATCGACGTTGGAATTCCTTTCGGACTTCAAAACGCAGTGTTTGCAGACGTAGTTGCGGGCGATCCGGACCGCGCCGCCTTTGCGTTTCATGGCTCTCCGACAGCAGGACCTTTTCAGGATGCAAGCTTTAACGGCGTCTGGGATCTTTATGTCGCGCACACATACGACGGCGGCAGAACGTGGACGACGGTAAAAGCGACAAACGATCCTGTACAGCGTGGGTGCATCTGGTTGGGTGGGGGCACTAACCCGTGTCGCAACCTGCTCGATTTTATGGACGCCACGATGGACGCGCAGGGGCGTGTTCTCGTGGGGTTCGCGGACGGCTGTACCGGAGCCTGCGCGACCAATCCAGCTAACACCACCAAATCGGTATGGGCGACCATCGCTCGCCAGTCCAATGGTCTTGGTCTCTTCTCGGCATTTGATCCGAAAGGACTCACCGAACAAAACGTGAATTCACTGGTTGCTTTGCAAGTAACCAATCCGGCCTCGGCCTCCGGCATCAGCTCGTTCAATCTGGCGATCAAGGACACATCAACGCAGGCGATCTTCACGCCATTACGCGCCGAAGTTGCGCAAATCAGTTCAGCTTCCGGGCGGGTCACAGTCGCAAACGCCGATAACGCGCAGACTGGAACGGGCGCGAACTGGAGCTACAGCAGCCTGGTTGGCAGCGACAACGTCCTTTCCTCTGCGGAAGTCTCGGGTCTGCGCTCTCTGAGATTCCGTAACTCAAACAACGAATCGTTCACTCTTACTTTCAACGTCATCGGCAACTTGCCCTACACAGGCCCGAGCTGTTGCTCACCAACCGGCACTTCAAGTAGTGGCGGCGGCAGCGGCGCCAATAGTCCAACCAGCTCATCGCCGTCAATTGGGAGCGCGACAAATTTGGTTTACCAAATCACGTACAACCCGGTGGTGAACACGATCACTGTTCGCTTGCTTGGTTCGCCCTGAGACGTTATCGACCGGCGCGCGCGATAAACGAGCGGTCCGGAACGCGAAATGTTTTGAAGCAGTTTTTCTCTACTTGAAAAGAGGAGATAGAAATGTTCAGCAAAGCAAAGGTGCGACGATGCTTCTCAAGTATTAGTCGATTCAGACTGGCTCTAATGCTTACCCTGTGTCTAACGGGTGCTGCCGTTGCCTTGCTGATTCCGAAATCGAATGCGGCGTCGCCGCCGGCCTTCGGGCCGACTCTGCTGCATTTCAACGGCAACGCTCCGGAAGACAGCGGTTGCACCGGCGTTGGCGCAGTGGACGCTACTGGACCGTCTGCCAACAATTGCGCCACGCTGACCGCAACTGCCAGCCTGTCCTCCGGACCAGCCGCTAAGTGGGTCGCAGTCGCCGGAACAAATCAGGCTGCTGACCGGAACCAAGTGGATCCAAACTGGCTTTGGAACCTGAGCGGGCCGACGACATTGAGCGGTCCGATGACGATCAATTGGTGGCAAGCTTGCAATGCAGAATGCGTTGCGCTGGGCGGCGCCTGGCGCGTGCGATTATGGGCAGACGGAGTTCAGGTCTTTACCCAGGACAACATCCCGGCGACCCCGGCCACGCCGGACGTGCCTTCGCTGCTTACTACTACTGTCAATCTTCCAAAGGTGACGGCGAACACCAAGTTTGTGATTCACATCGACACCCAGTTCAGTGATACAGGCCAGGGGGCGACGATTTTTTACGATTCGTCGCTGCCCTGCCCGGGCAGTACCACTGGTCCTTGCGATTCGACAGTGACAATGCCGGTGGTCGATCCCAACGCTTCGCCCACACCTACGCCGGCAGCAACGGCGACTCCGACGCCCATGCCGCCAGGACCGGGCACGCCGAGGTTTCAGGTTTACGTCCCGACCAGTTCTTTCAGCGGCGGCGAACCGTCAATCGGCACGAACTGGCAAACCGGCAATGCGATGTACCTCGCTAATTTCAGTCCGGTACGCATAGGCTTTGATGACGCCACGTCACCGGCAAGAGATACGTGGACCAACACCAGCATTCCGTCGGCCGCCTCTCTCGATCCAATTCTTTTCACCGATCATATGCTGCCGCCCGGCATCCCGAATCGAACCTTCGTTTCACAATTGACCGGCCAGGACAGCATCACTTTTTATACGGACGACGATGGCCGCAATTATTCGCCGAGCCAGGGAGGCGGCATTCCCTCAGGCGTCGATCACCAAACAATAGGAGCGGGTCCATATAAGCCGAATACCACACCCGCTGCGTCTCCGAGCACGTCTTATCCGAACGCCGTTTACTATTGTTCGCAGGAGGCTGCCACTGCGTTTTGCGCGCGCAGCGATGACGGCGGCAAGACGTTTGGCCCGGGCATCCCAATCTATGAGCTGCTTCAATGCACGGGAATCCATGGTCACGTGAAGGTCGCGACCGATGGTTCCGTTTATGTGCCGAACAGAAGCTGCGGAAGTAAGGCAGCAGCGGCAGTTTCAAACGACAACGGCATTACCTGGACAGTTCGACCCAACCCATCGAGCAGCACAACCGGCTTCCTGGTCGATCCGTCGGTTGGTATCGGCTTGAACAATGTCGGCAAGCCAACCGGCCAGGCAAACAACACGATCTATCTTGGGTATCAGGCTTCTGACGGTCATCCGCGGATTGCCGTTTCCCACGATCAGGGCAATAGCTGGGTCAATGACCAGGATGTCGGAACTCTTTTCGGCATTCAGAACTCAACCTTCCCCGAGGTGGTGGCTGGTGACGACAACCGCGCGGCGTACGCCTTCCTGGGTACGACTGTAGTCGGAGACTACACGAATCAGGCGACCTACAATCAAAGCGCGCCCTGGCATCTTTACATCGCCACGACGTTCGATGGCGGCGCGACCTGGACCACGACTGACGCAACGCCCAATGATCCGGTGCAGCGTGGCTCGATTTGCAATCTCGGAACTACCAGCTGCAACGGCCACAATCCAAACGATCGAAACCTGCTCGACTTCATGGATGCGACTGTTGATGCCCAAGGCCGCGTACTCGTCGGCTATCCTGACGGTTGCGTTGGAAGCTGTGTTACGAAGCCCAGTGGCATTCATCCAAACTCGTATACGTCACGGGCGTCGATAGCGCGCCAGTCAGGCGGCCGACGTTTATTTGCCGCTTTCGATCCGACCGAGCCTAATTTGCCGGCTGCGCCCAGGGCGAAAGCGGAGATTAGCAGCGCCGGCGGCCCGACTATTGTGTCGTGGCCGGCCACCGACGATGCTGGTGCGCCGATCAGTTCGTACAAGGTCTATCGAAGAGATGGCACTGGCGGATCGTTTAGCCTACTGGCGACAGTTTCAGGCACCAGTTTTTCCGACACTAGCTTTACGGCGCCTGCGACGAGCAACGCGTATCGAGTCACGGCCGTCAATGCGTTCGGCGAAGGCCCGTACTCCGGCGAAGCCATTCCAGTAGTCGTTACTTTCGAGAGTTCGTGTGTCTATCCATACATCACCGTAGGCAGCGAGGGCATCGCGGGTACAGTACCCACAGATCCGACCGGTGGCGAGCTGACGATTCAGCGACTAAATGTAGGCGAGCCATTTGCGAGCTGCGACGACAACTCTCTCACCTTCATTATGAAGGTGAATACTCTCGATCCACAGAACACGGGAACGGCCGTATTGCCGCCAAATTCAGACTGGCAAATTCTTTTTGGTATTACCGATACGGACGGCAACGCCCAGAGAGCTTACGTGGCAGTAGACACGTTCTCGCCAAATACGCCGGCAACGCCCAGAATTTCAATTGGCAGGCGGGATCCAACCGCGACAGGAACGCTGGACTCGCGCGTCTGTACAAATGATCTAACGAATAAATGTCCGGCCATCTCTGCCAGCTACAACAGAGACGGAACAATCGTATTCAAACTCAACCTGGCGACGCCTATCAGTTTCGGCGCACCAGGGACTGGCGCCACTGGCATTCCGTTTACTTGGGACGGTCGCGTGGCGGGAACAACAATTGGAGCCGCCCAGGTAATAACGGGAACGACCTACGTCCTGGCGGGGGCGGGCGCCGGACTATTAGAAAGCGTTCAAACAACCAGCGGTGAGGAATACACCAGAACAGGCAATACAGCGTGTGCCACGGGAGTGCCTAACGCCGGCGTTACTGCGAATCCAACATCCGGCGCCCTTCCGCTGACGGTCAATTTCGATGCGTCGGCTTCAAGCGTCCCGCAGTCGTGCAACACGATAGCTTCATACGCGCTTGATTTCGGAGATGGCTCAACAGGTGTGCAATCGTCGCCCGCGTTTAGCCACACGTACAACAACGCCGGTGATTATACGGCGCGACTGACCGTTACTGATTCGGCCGGCCGAACCAGCACGAACGGTGCCCAGGTCGTGATCCATGTCACATCGGCTCCACCAACTCCTACGCCAACGCCCGCTCTGCCTCCGGCGCCGCAGGATCCGGGGCCAAAGGTAGGATTCCAAAACTTCGAAGCGCCACCCACCCTGGTTAGCGTGACCTCGAGCAGTCAGGGACCGTCAGCTAAGACGGTGGAATACCTCGGGCACGACGCGGGTGAGCCTTCGATTGGCAACAATTGGAAGACGGGCACGACCATCTACCAATCCGATTTGCAGACTCTTTTTGTCACCTTCAACGACAACTGTCCTTCCGGCTCGCCGGCAACCTGGGTCAATCGACCGGCGCCGACTTCGCAGTTCGTCGATTCAGATCCGATCGGATTCACCGATCGGTATACCGGCCGCACCTTCGCGGGCGAACTCACATTGGCTTCGCCGACGTGCAAGACTTCATTCACGGATGATGATGGTCAAACATGGATACCAACTCAGGGAAGCGGCCTCGGCGCGAGCGTCGACCACCAAACAATCGGTGGTGGTCCATTCCACGCGCCTCTGACTCGACCGACCAGCGTCCCGGGAGTGTATCCGGACGCGATCTATTACTGCTCGCAATTACCGCACGAGGCGTGTGCGCGCAGCGATGACGGCGGTGCTACCTATGGCCCAATCGTCGAAGTCGATCCGGTAGCCGACGCACACTGCGGTGGCTTGCATGGGCATATCAAAGTCGCACCAGACGGAACGGTCTATCTACCGTTCAACTACTGCGACGGCCAGGGAGCGACGATCGTTTCACAGGACAACGGCGTCACCTGGACCATTCAGCACGTTCCAAACACGGCCAGCGGTCAGAGCGATCCGGCGGTCGGCATCGATAACAACGGCCGCGCGTACTTTGCGATGTCCAGTGCGACCGGCAATGGCTCGCAGGCGGTCGTCGCCACTTCGGATAACGGTGGCCAGACCTGGCAGAACGTATACGACGTGGGCGCTGTGTATGGACTGAAGAACATCGCCTACCCGGCCGCCGTCGCGGCCGATCCGGGCCGGGCCGCGGTTGCTTTCTACGGAACCACAACAGCCGGCGACCTGTCGGCGAATGGCTTCCGCGGCCTCTGGCATCTCTATGTGGCCGAAACCTTCGACGGAGGTCAGTCATGGACAACGACTGACGCCACGCCGAACGCCCCCATGCAGCGCGGATGCATCTGGACAGGAGGCGGGGCAAACATCTGTCGCAATCTGCTCGACTTCTTTGACGTGACTGTGGATCGAGAAGGCCGAGTCGAGGTCGGCTATGTCAACGGCTGCACCGGAGGAAATTGCGCGCAGGCATCGTCGACTGCTACCGGCAACGCGTACACGGCAACGGCAACCATCGCACGTCAATCAAGCGGTCGCAGACTGGTAGCCGCCTTCGATCCGCTGAACGCAATGAATGCCAAGTCCGCGCCCGGCATGCCGTCAGTCACGACACGCCGCGTCGGCAACGTTGTTCATCTCGCCTGGTCTGAAGCCGACACCGGCAACTCAGCGATTCTCAACTACAAGATCATGCGAGCCACGGCGAGCGGCGCTGAAACCTTGCTGACTACAGTGACGGGAAGTCAGACGGCTTACGATGATACGACGGCCACCGACACCAGCAAGACTTACTACTACAAAGTGCTCGCGTCGAACGGAGTTGGCACGTCGTGCGCCGCAAACGAGGTCGCCGCGCCTTACGTGGGCGATACTTGCGGCGGCCTGATCCTACAACGCAACGATCCAAGTCATCCGGAGAGTCTGCTAGCCGGCCAAAATCCATCGTTGGCAATTGATTACATCGCTGCGGCAGAGCCTCCGGGCACTAACAATCTGATGTTCCGAATGAAGGTCTCGAGCCTGGCGAGTGTGCCGGCCAACAGCAGATGGCGCATTGTTTGGAATTCAGAAACCGCGCCGGGCCAGCAGTGGTACGTCGGTATGCGCAGTGATGCCGGCAGCAACGTCAGCTTTGACTATGGAAACATCGCCACAGCAGTAGTCGGTTTGGTGATTGGCGTGCCGACAGAAACGAGTCGTGGGGCGATCAACGGCGCCTTTGCCGCGGACGGCACCATCACGATGTTCGTGCCGAAGACTCTGGTTGGAAATCCGCAACCCGGTGATCTGTTGGGTGCGGTGAACGGACGAACTTTCACCGGCGACACGCCGCAAACGAACACGCTCCAGCGTTCCACTCTGCTGATCGATCATACGTTCGTGAAAGCGCAGAGAGACAATGGCGCGCCGGCGGCGACGTACACTATTGCGGGAAATGTCGACTGCTCACCGTTGATCGAGCAGAACGTCAACTCGCTGGTCAGTTTGCAAACGAGCAATCCTGGCTCAGCAGCAGGAATAAGCTCGTTCAACCTGACGATGAAGAACACTTCGACGCAGACGATCTTTACTCCGTTGAGCGTCGAAGTCGCCCAACTGACTTCAGCGTCCGGCAAGGTCAAGGTGAACAATGCCGACAACAGTCAGGTGAGCGCGGGCGCGAACTGGGATTACAGCAGCAGCGTGGGTATCGACAATATACTTTCCGCCGGTGAAGTTTCCGGAGCGCGAACTTTGAAATTCAGTAACCCGAATAACGAAGCCTTTACCGTGACCTTCAACGTCATCGGCAACCTGGCTCGCGCCTCGGGTGCCGGCTCATCGAGTAGCCCATCGGGAAGTGGCGGCCTCGCCGGCCCTTCCGGCTCAACGAGTGCGACCACCACGGTCACCAACATGGTGTTCAGCGTAACGTACAATCCGGTGCTGAATACTCTGACGTGGCAAGTCATAAAAACATGAGGTCATGGTACAGAACCGGGAGCGGTAGCGACCGGGTCAAGCACTCTACCTGCGTTCTGATTTGTTCGACCAGAACGCGCTGGCTAGAATGATGACGAAATTGCTTCGTTAATGGAGCGCGAGTAAGCAGCAGGTTCCGTAGCGTTTCTCTCGCCCCACTTGAAGGCCTCTCCGAGGATGTGAGACTCGGAGAGGCCTTTTTTTCGAGAGCCTGTGCGGTCGCTGGATGCTACAAACACAAATGGTAGTTGCTGAAAAGATCGACACTCGCAGTATTATGCTTGGTGGTTTATGTGCGTGCTCATTTTCTCGACCCACTAAATTGGAGGGCTGGACCCCGTCGCTATCGCTCCGGGTTCTGTACCGATCTTCATGCCGCTTGTCGCTGTTATCCCGAAACCGAATGCGCCGGTCGAACTGCGCGAGGTCCCTACCCCCGAGTTGGAAACTGACTCAGCTCTGCTCGCAGTCGAACTCTCGGAAGTTTGCGGTACAGACGTCTATCTTCAACAAGGACGCCTGCAGGGAGTTCCCTACCCGCTGGTTCCCGGTCATGTTTCAGTCGGCCGTTTAAGTAAGATTCGCGGAACGCTTCGTGATGTCGAAGGGCAGGTGTTTCGGGAAGGCGACCGCGTCACCTTTCTCGATGTCCATCACACCTGCAATGCCTGCTGGTTCTGTCTGGTGGCCAAAGCGACGACGCGCTGTCCGGAACGAAAAGTTTACGGCATTACTTACGGACTCGATGACGGACTCTGCGGTGGCTGGGCCGAACAGATCTATTTAAAGCCGGGCACACTCTGCATCAAACTCAACGGCGATCCGGAAACATTCATGGCCGGCGGCTGTGCTCTCCCCACCGCGTTGCATGCTGTCGAACGCGGCGACATCGCGATCGGCGACACGGTATTGGTGCTGGGCTCGGGGCCGGTAGGAATCAACGCGATCATTTTGTCGTTGATGCGCGGCGCGCTCAGAGTCCTCTGCATCGGCGCGCCCGCACTTCGTCTTACGGCAGCAGCGGAAGCCGGCGCGGGCGAAGTGCTCAACTTTGCAGAGCACAACGAACGCGAAAAAACAGAATGGATTTTAGAGCGAACCAACGGGCGCGGCGCTGACGTGACGATCGAAGCGACGGGTGCGCCGGATGCAGTCGTCCAGGCAATGCGTTTTACGCGTGACGCCGGACGAGTAGTAATCGTCGGCCAGTACACAGATCACGGACCAACCGCATTCAACCCGCATCTTGATCTGAATAAGAGGCACCTGGACGTGCGCGGTTGCTGGGGCTCAGACTTCTCACATTTTTACCGCAGCGTGCAGCTCACTTCCGATCCGGTTCGATCGGCGCCATGGGCCGCGCTCAAGAATAACCTCTCTCGCTATCCACTCGCGCAGGCAAAGCAAGCGTTGGCTGATGTTTGTGCAGGACGGATCCTGAAAGCGTTGATTGATCCGAATGTAGGATTCGCGAGCATGGGCGATCGAGTTGTAGAATAGTTTCCATGAAGCAATGCCCAACATGCCGAACACCTTACTATGACGACTCGCTGAACTTTTGTATGAAGGACAGAACTCCGCTCCTGAGCGGCCCACCAAGTGGATTTGATACACAGCCGAGTACGCTAAAGCTACCCGCGCAATCGACCTCCAACGACAGCAGCCGGATCAGAATTCTGCTAAATTTGGAGATAGAAAGTAACTTATTAGCTCTCGCGAAGTACCAAACCCAAGCCATAGATCGAGGGAAGAGCTTCAAAGGCCCAATAGGACATGCTCTGGTCCTCGACGGGTTCAGATATAATGACCTGCCCAAGCTAAAGCGTGATGCTTGGTCGGCGCTCATGCCTAGCTTGTCGACTAGTGACTTAACTGCTGAAGAGCTTAGGCAAGTCCACGCATTCTACGGACAATTGGATGAGCTCGACGCTATTAAGGGAAGAACTTCAGCAACCACGCGAAAGATGGACAACGAGCGAGAGATGGAGAAGCTTGTAACCACTTTAATACAGACCGGAAACCGGCTTGCCTCCTAATTGCAGGCCGAACTTGGAGCATGAGCAATACAGTTCTCGACATCTTGGGTTCAAATGAAGCGAAGATCAAAGGCTTCGGTGTGCGAAGCTTAAGTCTGTTCGGCTCATGTGCTCGCGGAGAAGAAACAGCGAAGAGCGATCTCGATTTTGTCGTCGAATTTGAGCAAAAGTCATTCGACGCCTATATGGATCTGAAGTTGTTTCTCGAAGATCTTTTTGGCAAGCCGGTTGATTTGGTCCTAGCTGACGGCATTAAGCCAAAGCTGCGCGCGTCCATTCTGCAGGAGTCAATCCATGCCCCGGGATTTTGAGGTCTATCTCGAAGATATGCGTGAGGCCATTGGCAAGATCAGCACCTACGCAACCGGTCTTTCGCGCGAACAATTTGCCCAAGATGATAAGACAGTAGACGCGGTGATCCGCAATTTAGAGATCATCGGCGAAGCCGCGAAAATGGTTCCGGAGTCTGTTCGCGTTGCGCATTCCGAAGTCGAATGGAGAAAGATTGCCGGTTTGCGTGACATCCTCGCCCACCAATATTTCGAAGTTGACATCGATATCATCTGGGACATTCTTGAGAACAAACTTCCCTCGCTGGCGCAAGAGCTGAATAAGATCCTATCGCCGTAGATGCCACTCGGTTGCCAGCCAGAAGCCACCTAAGATCTACGCCTTTTTGATCCCATCCCCGGATCCAAATCCACTGGCGCCGGATACCCTTTGCCCCTCAACTTCGCGATTTCGATCACGATCTCCTTCTGGTTTTTACCGGCTCGGGGCATTGGTTTAGTCGCAGTTGATTTCTTCTCAAATAGCGACGACGAAGTTGCCCTCTTGTCAGCCATTGGGCTCTGCTTCGCCTTGGGCGTTGGCTGGGCGGTACTGGCGCCGGACATCTGCGCCAGAGCACTTAAGACTTGCGTTCGCTCGTCCTCGGTCAGTTCGGCTAAGCGAACTCCGTTGGCTTCGAGCACCGTTCTCAGATTTTCTTCAGTGTTCGTGTCCTGATCGTATATGTCGCGAAAGATGTGCAGTTTTCCATCCTCGACCACAATCGTTTCATAACGCAGCTCGACCGGTATTGCGTTAGGGAGTTTCACCTGTTTCGTTTCAGTCTTGTCGCGCGCGTAGGCGGCGATATCGGTATCGGTCAGGTGTGCGCCGCCCAGCAGCGCCAGAACTTTCGCAAAGTCCCGCACCTGCGGTGTGGTTAGTCCAACACATCCATGTGAAGCAAAGGTGCCAAGTTTTGCCGGCGACTTGCCGCCATGAATCAGCGACGGCCCGCCAATCGGAATCTTGATCGGGCCGAGCGGGTTCAACTTGCTGCCGGCCTCGACTTTTTCTCCCACGCTGACATCTTTCATCTTTGCCACCCAGGGTTCGTCAGGCGGGGTCCAGGTTGGATTGAAAATAATTGTCCGCGCCTTGCGCAGACCGGTCGGCAGCGGAAACTGCGGATACCCGATTCCGATCTTGTAAGACTTGATCAGCCGCCCCGCTTTAAAAACATCCATCCGGTAGGCCGGCGCATTTACCACTATCCGCGAATCCGTCGGCACCCTGTTAGGGCTCCGGACATCGTTTGAAACTACCCTGCTTTCGTTTGGAGCTGGTTGAGTAGCAGTTTTATCCGTGACGCTTTCGTTATCACTACTCCATTGCTCTGCAATCAACGCTTCGAGTTGCTGCTGTTTCTCCGCCCCGATCAGCGCCGTGATCTTTTCTTTTGCTGTGGTGCGCGCGCTGGCCGTCTCTCCGGTGGAGGCGCCCGCGTTTGCTTCGCTGAGTTTGGCGGTCTCAGCATGAGCGGCCTGCTTCAACTCAGTGATTTCGTCATCCTTAAGTTGCAGACGGTTCTTGAGCAAAACTGAAGCAGATTCGTTTGCCAAAAACGCGTCGAGCACCGGCAGGGTCAGCTCTTGCGTGTTTGAAGTCTTTTCGCCGATCGGCGCGGGCG
>Ga0209131_1002922_pt1 | contig 11476 bp, 9 predicted proteins | sample GraSoi_2013_40cm_FD_185826 | JGI IMG/M metagenome (GOLD analysis project Ga0209131, IMG submission 185826) | Grasslands soil microbial communities from the Angelo Coastal Reserve, California, USA - Sample 9_17_2013_40cm (SPAdes) (version 2) | ecosystem: Environmental > Terrestrial > Soil >...
GCGACAAAGCGCCAGTACGGCCGGAGGTAGCGAAGGAGTGTACGCATCGAACAACAGTAACCCCAGCGCCTCCCCCGCGGTTCATCAGGCTAGGAAGCCGCGCGGTACCTCGCGATCCAGCGGGGCGTCACGACCGGCACGGGGCGCACGATCGGCTCGGTCGCCAGCCTGAGCGACGGTGTGCCACGCAACAACTCGAAGTGGATGACGAGCCACAGCGCGAGATACGGCAGCGTCGGTACACCGAGCAGACCGATGCCCAGCAGGACGGCGCCTTCGACCGTACGGCGGCTGTTCACGTACCACAGCACGCATCCGGTCGCGGCGATGATGAAGGATTGGCGCTCCGCCTGGTGATTGAACAGCACGACGAACACCAGGAGCGAGCAGAGGTACTGCATGCGAAACGCTTCGTTCTTCCACGACTCGCGGCGCAGCGCGATGGGCAGGAGGAAGAAAGCCGTGCCGAGCAACTGCACCACCCAGTTGGGCCAGGTGATCTGCGACCAATCGCGGAGCTGACGCATGAGCGAGAGGCCAAACATCATGTCGGCCGCGTCGGTCCGCTCGACGGACAGCCACCAGCGATACTGCTGCACCAGCTCGCGTGGCGGGATGATGAGCAACGGCAGCGATGCGACGGCGATGAGCGCGATGGCCGTCGCGATGACCGCCGTTCGACGGCGCACCTGCAATACGCCAAACACCAGCGCGGCAAGCGGGAAGATCTTGATGGCCGCTCCGACGACGACTGCGTACCCCGCGCGGAGCAGGCGGCCTTCCTCGTATGCGATGGCTGCGAGCAGAATGAGCGCGGTGACCAGCCCGTTGCTGGACGAGCTCTGGATGGCGACGAAGACCTCCGGCGCCAACAACAGCAGCGCGAGGTTTGCGCGGCGCGGCGGGAGGAGTCGCATCACCGCGAACACGAGAAGTCCCGTGTTCAACGCGTTCCACAACAGGAGCGCGAGTGGATACGGAATCACCGCCAGCGGGGCGAACAGCATTGCCGCCGAGGGGCTGTACTTGAAGAGATCCGCCGCCGCCGCGCCCTGCTCGGCCGGATAGGCCGCGTAGAGATTCTGGTGGCGCGCCAGATGAGCGAACGACTGGCGGAAAATCGTGAAAGTCGTGTGCTCTCGGCTTAGGACGCCGCGCTGGATCGTAGCCACGGCAACGCCAACGCCGTACAGCGCGAGCAGCGCACCGCGCTGTCGAGATGGGGAAATAGACATCGGCCGGGACGGGTGGGCGTCGACGGGAGGATGTTCGCGTTGCGAACAGTGAGGGCGAAGTATCGGGCATTCGGGCGGTCCGCGCCATAGCGAAAGACCGTACGCCCTCAAACGAGCGGCATGACCTCCTCCGCGAAGCGCTCCATCTCCTCGAGCTGCGGACTGCACTGCAGCAGAAGCAGCCCGACGCCGGCCTCCTGGAATTGGCGAATCCGCTCCGCCACCTGTTCCGGCGTCCCTACGAGGCCAGCGCGCAGCCCGCGGTTGGAGACCGAGTAGTCTTCCAGCGACACGCGCTGCTCGAGCTGCGTATTGGCGAGCCAGTCCTGATAGTTGTGGTAGCCTGGCGAGCCCTCGGCCACGTTGGTGATGCGGGCGAGCTCGCGGCGGGCCTCCTGCTCCGTGCGACGTACGATGACGTACGCCGCGACGCCGAATTCCATGGCCGTTCCCCCGGCCGCTGCGCGACGCTGCCGCATGTCGTCGATCTTCGGCACGATGCGCTCGACCGGATCGCCGTGCATGACGTAGGCGTCACATTTGGACGCGATGAGATTCTTCGCCGTCTCGGATTCACCGCCCGCGTAAATGGTTGGCGCGGGGCGACGCACGGGTTTCGGCTCGACGATCAGTTCGTCCACGGTGTAGTAGTTGCCACGATGCGTCAGCCGCGCTTCGCGCCACGCGCCACTGACGACGTCGAGCCACTCCGCGGTGCGGGCGTAGCGGTCGTCATGCCGGTCGAAGTGGACACCATAGCGCCGCGCCTCGTCGGCCCACCACGCGCTGACGACGTTCAGCGCAAGGCGGCCGTTGGAGATGTGATCGATGTTGGCGGCCTGTTTGGCGAGTTGCGCGGGAGGATGATACTGCGGCCGCACGGCAACCATGAGCTCGAGTCGCTCTGTGACGGCGGCAAGGGCGGCGGCCGTGCTCCATGCGTCGAGTGCCGGCGCGTCCTCACCCTTGATGTCGTTCAGGAACAGCTCGGCGATGAGCGTGAGATCGAAACCGATCTGCTCGCTGCGCTGCGCGAGGCGCTTGGTGTAGTTCCAGCTCGCCTCCATTCGCTCGTCCTCGACGTTGCGAAGCCAACCGCCAAAGACGGGAAGCCAGTATCCGAAGCGAATGCGGGTGGGTGGCGATGCGCCAACGTCGGCCAGCGCCCGTTCGGGCGCGAGGATCGTGCTCACGCCGGCGCACCGGCGCGCAGCTCGATATAGTCGCCGAAATTCACCCAGGGATCGAAGCCGACGACGTTGGGCGCGTCGGCGACGAAGTTGGAGAGCGCGTTGATGTCGTAGAAGTAGTGCTTGCCGTCGCGGTCGTCGACGAGGAGCTCGATGCCACCGATGTCGAGCTGCGTGAAGCGGGCGATGCGCTCCACCTGTTCGATGATCTCGGCGGAGGGAAATCCCGCTTCCACGCGGAGTCCGGTCTTGGGCGCATCCACGGCGCACGCGCCGCGCACGAGCTCTACTCCGTTCGTGGTCTGGCACGCATCCGCCGGGCAGAGATCGAACGAACCGGTGGCGGGGAAGACATTGATCGCGTAGAGATAGCGCCCGCCAATGGTTTCGACGCGCGTGATGTGTCCGTCGCGGAGGGGCGCGGCTTCCTGCACCAGCGCGACACCATCCACGCCGAGCGAGACTTCACCGCGCCCGACGGCTCCTTCCAGCGCCGCTGCCGTTTCGTACTTCGTGATGCCCGCTCCGCTACCGCCCACGTTCGCCTTCACGAGCACCGGATAGCGGAGATCCTCCGCGGCGGCGACGGCCTGCGACGGATCGTTGATCACCACGGCGCGCGGGAACGGAAGGCCGAGCTGAGCAAGCGCGTCCAGTTGGCTCGCCTTCGAGAGCTCGTACCCGTACGTGGTGCTGCCATTGATGACGGGCACACCGATCCGCTCGAGATGATGGAGCCAGTGCAGCGTATGGAACGTGGACTGTCCGTGTCCGCGCAGATACGCCGAGGGGCTCGCGCGATTGATGACGAGGGAGTACGGGGACGTTCGTTCCGACGGATCGAAGCGGTGCGCGGCGGCATCGAGCCGCACGTACTCCAAACCCCGGCGATCCAGCTCGGCAAACAGCGGCCGGAACCAGTCGGGGTGTTCGTGGTAAATCGCAATTGGCAGCATGGCGTGTATCTGGGAATGGGGTCGGTCGCTTCTCGTCACGTATCCGCTGAGGCGGCGGTACGCTCCCGAAAATGGAAGCGCCCCGGTCCGCGTGGGGGACCGGGGCGCTCAGCGACGAAGGACGTCGTGATCTACGTGTGCGCGCCGAGTCTCCCTTGCGGACGGTTCCGCATGAGACACGGGTACATGTGGGCACACACCGGCGTGGGCATGAGATGCATTTTCGGACGGTGGGACGGCATTGTCAAGCCGACGCCGTCCACGGAGGCGGCCAGCGTCAGAATCGCGCCTCGACGTAGGTATCGATCCGCCACATGCGCTCGGGATTGATGCCGCGCGCGACGTCGAAGCGGATGAGTCCGTCCATCACGGAGAACCCCGCGCCGACTCCGGACATCGGAAGTCCGATGCTCCGCCACGCCGTGCGATCGCCGGCCCAGCCGAAGTCCGAAAACAGCACCGGGCGAAGGAGCGCACTGCCGTGCGCCAACTCTGCACGCGCGAGCCAGAAGGCATTTCCCGTCTCCTTGCCGGGACGTTGGCCGCGCGGGCAGCGCACCCGCCGAGGTACCCGCCGCGAGGGTGAGCGCCGCGGCGCCATCGCCGATGCCATGTGAGGCGGTGAGATCCGCTGCCGCGCGCGCGTAGCTGCCGGTGTCTCCTCGCGCCGCCTCGAGGCGTACGTCGCTCAACAAACGAAAGCCTTCCGGATCGAGCCCCATGCTTGCGAGATGTCGGGCGCGCGCGCCGACGTACACGCCTTTGTCCGCAGTCAAGTTGGGCTCGAAGCTGGAGCCCATGGTTACGCGAGCAAAGGAGAACGTCGTCTTCTGGACTGCTGTGCGCTGCTGCTCCGCGAAGAGCGACCAGAGGAAACCGCCGCCAGCGGCTCCATCGGGTACAGACGTCAGCTCCAGCCCCGAGGCGCGGTAGTAGAATCCTTCGTCGCGGCCAAAGAGCAGTGCAGAGATGGAGCTGCCGAGTGACAGCGGGTTGCCCCAGTCGCCGGCGGAGACGAGGCGATTGTACGCCCCAACGGAGAGCGTGCGCCTCAGATCGCTGCGCGACGCGAACAGCTCGACGGCCGGTTGCCAGTCCGCGATACCAATGCGACCTGTCGCGTGCAGCGAGTAACCCGCGCCCAGCTCCTGGTCGATCCTCGCTCCACCGGAAATGCCCTCCACCCGATTGTACCGAAAATTCTGGAGCTCGGCATGCGGCGGCAGCGGTGCAAAGTCGGCCTGAGCTCCCATGCTGAGCGCCTGTGTCACGAGCGCATCCATCTCGACCGCGCCGAAGGTCTCCTCGCCCTTGTCGTAGATGGAGGGCGGAAGATCGGGAGAATTCGCGAGGCGTGTGGAATCGCACGGAATGCGCGTGAGCACCGGATTCGGGTTGCCGCGAGACGTCCGTACGCGCGTTCGCACGCCGATGCTGTCGCACTGCGCCTTGTTTCGCGCCCGACGGTCCTCTCGCACCGTTTCCTCATGCTCGCCCGAACCGACCGTCACCTCGACCGTGGTTCCGCCTTGCGTTCGTGCGCTGTCCTTCGCCACCTCGATCTTCGGAAGCGGCGCTCCTGAGTTCACGTGCTCGTACGTGTACTTCTGCTCCAGCTTCATCGGGATGTGCATGAAGCCCGCGGTCGCGTTGCCCTCCATCACCTGGAGACGTGGAAGCCAGAAGCGCCCTTGATACAGACCGTACTCTACGCCGATCGCACTGATCGACGCGGTCATGGGGAACATGAGCGGCTTCATGATCGTGGGAACGTCCTCGAACGACTTCGGGTCGTCTTCCTCGGCCACCGCCTTGATGTCCATCGGCACGCTCATGCGGTATGCGGCCCGCACGAGATGGCCGCCGTCGAGATCGAACCAGAGCGAGCCGACAGCGAGGTTCCATTTCGGTGCGCGCGGGCGCACCTGGAGCTCTCGCAGCCGAATCGCGTGTCCGTCGGGAAGCCGGAACGTCGCTGAATCACCGGTCTTGAACGTGTAGTACGCCTCGGATCCGGCTGCCAATGGATTCACGACGCCCTCATTCTCATCCACCGCTTCACGAGCGGCGCTCGAGCCGATCCACATGGTCTCGCTGCCGGGATAGTACGGAATCGGCGTGATGTCGCCGGTGAGATCGACATGTGCCGACTTCCCCGCGATCGGTATCGCCGTTCTGGAGCCCGTGACGTCGACGTATGCGCCCACGTCGCGACGCCATTGTACGCGCGTCGCGCTTTCCGTCCGGAACGCAAGGCGATCGCGTCCGAACCTCGTGAAGGCGAGTCCCACTGAAATGCGCTGGTACGTCGTGGCATCGTACGACGCGAGCGACGAATCCAGCCGCATGCGCGCCTGTCTCGCGAGCAACAGCAGGGGCCGGGCCGCGCTGTCCCGAAATGCCGTGGCAAGATGCTCGGCCGTGACCGGCACTCGCTTGGGCTCGCGGTGCACGCGGATGGAGTCGCGACGGGCGCGCGCCAGTGCGCGCACCGAGTCACGCGTCAGTTGCTTTGCCGCCCGCGTCGAGTCGCGCCCCGATTGCTCGGCGGACGCCGCGGGCCGCGCCTGCTGCGTGGGTACTGGCGCGGCCTGCAGGACCACAACGATGACAGCAGCGAGCATAGCCGAACGACTCGGTGGCGAGATGGGAGTGCCCCCACGTACGCCACACGGGCGGAAAAGTTTCCGCCCGGCCTAGTGACGCAGTGCGTTCCAGATGATGGGGTACGTCGCCATGCTCTGCGCGCGGTACTGCGGCCGGAAGCCGAACAGCACCACGTGGCCCCTGGCTCGCCTGACGTCGACGAGCGCCGCTCTGCCAGCAAGACGCGGCGCACCGAGCAACCAGCCTGACAAGAGCGGATTCTCTCCTGCGGCGGGATAGCGCGCGACGACCGTGACCCTGCTGGAGTCGCTCACCGAAAACGCGGGCGATCCCTCGAACCAGATCGCGGGCTCCGGCGCGGAGTACCCAGCAAGCAATGGGCTCGACCGGTCGAGCTCCACACGCAACAGCGACCCAGGCGCGTAGAAATCGCTTGGGCGCACACCGGCGAGCACGTTCGCGACGGGAAGCTGGAGTGCCTCGATGGCGTAGCTGCTTGCTTCGTTGAAAGCGAGCACCGTGCCGCCCGAGTCCACGAACGTGCGCAGCGCCGCCGCACCGGCGTCTCCGAGTCCGCCCTTCAGTGAATCGGGATAGCTCCCAGCGGGTCCCTGCTGAATGGCGCGTGCCTGCTGATCGGGAATGATGACCGCATCGAAGCGCGCATTGAGGTTGCCCGCCCGCACGTCACGTGCGGTGAGCGTCGTAAACGGGATCCGATACTGGTCGAAGACCCAGCGAGTCCACCCCTCGTCCATCGACGGAGTGGCATTCCGGAAGATGGCAATGCGCCGGTTTCCGTCGTGCGAGAGTCCGGCGGCCAGCCACGGCATCGGAGCCACGACGGCGAGCGGCGTCGCTGCGACTCTGACCAGTGCGGGAGACGCAAAGACATCGAACCCGTAGAGCAGCGGCAGCGTGTGGGCGACGACGTCATATGGCCGCTTCGGCGGCCCGCCCGGATACTCGTGCAGATCGGGGTAACGCTGCCGCTCGAGGAGGGTCTTCGCGAACGCGCCATACGGTTGTGCGATGTTGATCAGGTAGCTCCCGGCCGCGAATGCTCGTGCGTTCGCGCTGAAGGCCGTGTCGGCGCGCAGGATCTCCACCTGCCCGCGCTGCAGGATGCGAAGCACCGCATTCACCGCGGTGTCGCGCGAGGGCTGGGGAGGAATGATGAGTGTCGCCGGCCAGTCTGAGCGCCCCGGCGCTCCTTTGCCCTGCACGGCGCGCTTCTGCACTTCGCCATAGCTCGCCATCCACATCGCGCGGTCCGTTGCCGCCTGTGCGAGCAGTGCCCACGACGCGGCGGTCTGATAGCGCACGATGTCACCGATCGTCCAGGTGCCGCCCATCCACCGCGTCAGGAAGTCCACGCCTGACACTTTCGGGTCGACGTTGTATCCGGGGCGAAGGGAATCGAAGGGCACGGCGAGCGGCGAGGCCAACGACGCGCTCGCGGTCTCGGTGAGGATGCGGATGGCACCGTGATAGTGCTGAAACGCGCGCGCGGGCGTCCAGCCGTCGTATGCGGTGTTGTTGCCGATACCGGTGAATCCCCGGCTCGTGAGGCGCCACGTCATCGACTTGCCCATCTGCGCCACGCCGGCCATGAGGATCGGGTCGATGTCGGGCTCGATGGGATCCATGTAGGGCGGGATGAAGATTCTCGTCCCGAACGCTCCCTGCTGGTGAATGTCGTTGACGATCTGCGGATGCCACTGGTCGTACAGCGAGTCGACGACCATCTGCGTCTCGACCTGCGTGAACGCATACCAGTCACGATTGTTGTCGTGACCCGTGTAGTGATGGTAAAGCTCCGGCGGATTCGTTCCCTCCCACGCCGTGCCGAGCGAGCTGCGATACCAGTCACCGACGATGTCCACGCCGTCGGGGTTCACTGAGGGCACCAGGATCACGAGTGTGTTCTTCCTGATGGACCGCGCTTCGTCGCTCTCGCCCGACACCATGTCGTAGGCGAGGCGCAGCGGAGTGAGAATGCCGCCAACTTCGGTGGAGTGAATGCTCGACGTGATGAGCACGACCACTTTCCCGTCGCGCTCGAGTGCCGAGCGTTCACGCGACGTCGTCAGGCGTGGGTCGGCGAGTCGGCGTTGCGCGTCCTTCAGCGCCGGAAGGTGTGCGATGGTCGCGGAATCACCGATGAATGCGGCGAGAAAGGGCCGTCCGAGCGTCGTGCTGCCCAGCGTGCGCACTCGAATACGCGGCGACGCGGCCTCCAATGCATTGAAGTAGGCGACGACCTGACGCCACTGCGGCAGCTTGCGGTCGGTGCCCGGATCAAAGCCGATGACAGATGCCGGTGTGGGGATGGGCCTCTGAGCGCCGATCACGCACGGTGAAAGTGCCAGCAGGGGTGCAATGAGGTGACGAAGACGCATCGGTGGTCGGGGGGTCAGCGGGCGGGAACGTTGTACTTCGCGAGAATTTCCTTGACGCGGTCGAGAGGGATGGCCTCTATCGTTCGGCCGCGGCTGGTGACGGTCGTCGCCATGAAGAGGGAATTGTATATCGCCTCTTCGGTGGCCTCGATGACCGCCTCGAACAATGGGGACATGTCGTCGTTCGGCAGCTCGGCCGGCATGAGAACGCGGCGCGTGCTGTCTCCGTTGACGCGAGACACCGTCGCTGCCGAGCGACGCACGCTCGGCGACGTGGAGAATGCGATGACGAAATCACCGGAGCCGTTGGACGCATCGGAGCCAGTGCGCGCGAGACCCATCATCGCACGCGCCGCGAGCCGCCCGAGGTTTCGGTCGGAGAGCGGCGCGTCCGTGGCAACGACGATCATCACCGAGCCGTCGCCGCGTTCGCGCCCGAGAGCGCTCCTGAACGCGTAACGTCCGAGCTCGCGCCCCACCGGAGCGCCAAGCACCTGAAGGACGCCGCCGAAGTTGCTCTGGACGAGCACACCGACGGTCCACGCGCCCAGCGTAGCGGCAGTACGCGCGATGACGTTCCGATACCGCCCTTCCACTCGAACGCGATCGTCCCTGCACCGGCGCCGACGCTTCCTTCGGCAACCGGACCCGCGCTCGCATTCAGCAGAGCAGAGTGGACGGCCTCCGCGCCGATCGGGCGTGAACGAATGGCATTGAGTCCGCCGTCGTTGGTTTCACCGACAACGGGATTGATGGACTGCACGCGCTCCATGCCCGGCTGCGCGAGGAGCTCGGCGACGAGCGCATCGGCGGCGCGCCAGACACACAGCGTGCACGTGAGGAGAATGGGCGTCTCGAGCTCGCCAAGCTCACGAAGCTGCGTTGCGCCGACGAGCTTTCCGAACGCGTTTCCCACGTGCACTGCGGCAGGCACGCGATCCAGAAACAGGTTGCCGCCGTGAGGAAGAATCGCGGTGACGCCGGTGTGGACGGAGTCGCCGAGCACCACCGTCGCGTGGCCGACGCGCACGCCACTCACATCCGTGATGGCATTGTGAGGGCCCGGCGAAAAGATACCGGGTGCGACGCCGAGCTCCCGCGCTCGCGCACGTGGGGACTGAGCACGAGCGGCTGCTGCGATGACGAGAGCGACCAGTGCGATCCCTGCTCGGAGTCTCATGGGCCAAACATGTGGCGTGCGTCACACCGCCGTCAAAACAACCTTGCGGGCGGCATATCCCTCGCGTATTGTGCATGCATGTCGCCACGCCCAGCCTTTTTTACGTACTTTTTTAGCTACGGCTACCGGACTCCGGGCCGTGGATGGCGACGTGCGCGCGACTGAGATCTGACATCTCGCCCACGAATCCTCCGGCCCGTGAGAAATCACGGGCCGTTTTGTTTTTCTCCCGTTCGTCTGCCCCTCTTCGCTTCGTCCAATGATCATCATCACGCGCCCCGACATCACCGACGCCGAGCTCGATCACATCCGCGAGCGTATCGAGGCGGTTGGCCTCCATACGCATCTCTCGCGGGGCGAGAAGCGCACCATCATCGGCTGCATCGGCGACGAATCCCTTCTTCAGGAGCTGCCGTTGCGGTCGATCCCCGGCGTGGAAAACGTCCTCGCCGTGCTGAAGCCGTACAAGCTCGCATCGCGCGAATTCTCGGTGAATCGCTCCATTGTACGTGTCGGTGCGAGCGCGGCGATCGGCGGCCAGGAGCTCGTCGTCATCGCCGGTCCCTGCTCTGTCGAGAATCGCGGAATGCTGCGCGAGACGGCCGACGCCGTGCGCGGTTCGGGCGCGCGCATTCTCCGGGGCGGCGCCTTCAAGCCGCGTTCGTCGCCCTACTCCTTCCAGGGGCTCGGCCGGGAGGCGCTGGCGCTCCTCGCCGACGTGCGGGCGGAATACGGTCTTCCCGTGGTGACGGAGGTGCTCGACACACGGGACGTCGATCTCGTGGCGGAGCACGCGGACATGTTGCAGGTGGGTGCGCGCAACATGCAGAACTACGCGCTGTTGTCGGAGCTCGGCCGCGTGCAGCGGCCCGTCCTGCTCAAGCGCGGACTCTCGGCGACCATCAGCGAGCTGCTGATGGCCGCGGAGTACATCATGGCGCACGGCAATCGGCAGGTCGTGCTGTGCGAGCGCGGCATTCGCACCTTCGAGCGCGCCACGCGCAATACGCTCGACGTCTCGGCGATTCCGGTGTTGCAGCGGGAAACGCACCTGCCGGTCATCGTCGATCCGAGTCATGCCGGCGGGGACGCGGCGCTCGTCGCGCCGCTCGCGTTCGCGGCCATTGCGGCGGGAGCGGACGGGCTCATCGTCGAAGTGCATCCCAGCCCGGAGGACGCGCTCTCCGACGGCGATCAGTCTCTGGACATTCCGGCATTCGATGCGTTGATGCAGCGTCTGCCCGCCTTTGCCGCGGCGGCCGGACGCGCGCTCACGCTCGACGGCACGACGGCACTCGCGGGAGCAGCCGTCGCATGACGCCCGATGGCGGCAGCGATCCGCTCGAAGGGCTCGGCCGATTTAGAACGGAGATCGAGGACATCGACCGCCGTCTCGTCGCGCTGCTTGCGGATCGCGTGGCGCTTGGGAAGAAGACGGCGGAGATGAAGCGGGCGGCGGGACTGCCCATCCTCGATCCGCAGCGAGAGGCAGAAGTCATCAGACGCGCCGTCACCGCCGCCCGCGAGCGCGACCTGCCGCCCGAGCGGATCCGTGAGATCTTCTGGCACATCGTCGGACTCTCGCGCACGGTGCAGGAGAGTGGCGCGTGAAGCCGATCGCGCGGGTGGCCGTGGTTGGCCTGGGGCTGATGGGAGGCTCACTCGCCCGCGCGCTGGCAGTACGAGACGTACGTGTGCTCGGCTACGACGACGATCCCGAGTCACTCGATTCCGCCGAACGGGAGGGCATCGTCCATGAACGGCTGGACGCCGAGCTGACGCGTGTCGCGTCCGCCGACGTCATCGTGCTCGCGACGCCGGTGGACGCCGCGATCCGGCTCCTTCCCTCGGTGGCCCGCTCCGCGAATGGCGTGCGGCTCGTCATGGACATGGCGAGCACGAAACG
>Ga0209131_1002923_pt1 | contig 11476 bp, 8 predicted proteins | sample GraSoi_2013_40cm_FD_185826 | JGI IMG/M metagenome (GOLD analysis project Ga0209131, IMG submission 185826) | Grasslands soil microbial communities from the Angelo Coastal Reserve, California, USA - Sample 9_17_2013_40cm (SPAdes) (version 2) | ecosystem: Environmental > Terrestrial > Soil >...
CCCAAACGGTTTCGGTCCCTGCGCACCCTGGCGTGTCCTCGTGGTTGCAAGCTCCGATGCGCAGCAGTGGCGGAAGCCCGTGGCGCAAAGTCGTTCGGTGGCTGCAGGCCCCAACCGGAAGATAATCTAAATTTTTCCGCTACAACCGGCAAGGTTGCAGCGCTGCAAAGAAAAGCCCCGCGGGACTTCGCGAGTCTCGCAGGGCGATGAAGAGTCTATACGTGAACGCCTTCGTTAGCGTCTTGGCCTAATCTCCAGCGGGTCCACCAGCTTGAACGTGATGGGAGTCTCCGCTGGAAGCGTGATTTCGCGATTGCCGGTCAACCCCGCGCCGCCTGTTCCCGCCGCCGCGCCAATCAGTCCGCCGATCAGCGCGCCTTTGCCGCCGCCGGCCAACCCGCCGATCAGCGCGCCACCTCCGGCGCCGCCGCCCACCATGGCAGCCGTGCGCTTGCCTTTGCCTTTGCTGACTTCGGTCGGCGCCGTGGTGTGTACCTCGTGATTCGTGCCGTTTACCTCGATATTCGTGAGCGTGAGCTCAAGCGCTGCTCCGCCCTTGAAACGCCCGGCGGGCTTGGCATCTTTCACGATGCCGGTAGAGCGCGCGCCCTTCGGAATGGCAACCCGGCCGTCTACTTCGATGGGCTCGCGCACGGTGGCGGTAAATGTCTGACCCGGAGTGCTGATCTTGGAGCCGACTGGTTCATCCAACACGACGGAGATCACAGTCTCCGCGGGAACAACAATTGGCCTGGGACGCGGTGGAGCCTCCCGCGCAGGCCTGGCGGAACTTGCGCCGGACTCAGACGACGGTGAGGACGAATTTGGATCTGTTGCGGCCGCTTGTTGCTGGTCCGCGTTTTTCTGGCATCCCGCCAACGCCAACAGCAGGCAGAGCACAGGTAGAGATACAGTGGCGAAACGACGATTCATGAACTACCTCCATTGGAGAGTGGGCATATAAAACGATACTACGAACATCGGCGAAGTCAATTTTGAGGTGACTCGCTGACATCGGAAAAAACAACTCTACTGCAGGACCCACTGCCCTGACTTCTCAACAAATCGGAAGGCGTAGCGGGGATAGGGAGTTTCCGTGGTTTCCGCGCGAATGACACGCGCGGTGCCGACGAGCTGCTCGCCGCCGCTCAGCAGAAAGACGTTGGCGACGGAACCAGGCTTTAGCGCTATGGTGCAGCCGCAGAGGAAGGAGTTCAGGCTAACATTCTCCGTGTGCGTGCGTTCTTCAAAGGGCTTACCGTTCGAATCGATTCCGGACAGCTTCAGGGCTGCGGGTAAGCGGACACGGACCTCGCTTCGCCGCTCGGGGCGTTTGGCGCTGAGGACCTCCGCAAGCCGAGAACGCAGCGCGTCAAAATCGATTGGTTTTTCGAAATACGCCGTAGCTCCAAGCTCCTTGCATAAAGACTTTGTGGTCGAGCCGGCTTCACCGCTCACGATGAAAACGGGAGTCAATTGGGTTGAGGTCAGCGCAGTGAACGTGCGGCATAGCTCGAAGCCGGAAAATTTTGGCATCCGGAGATCCAACAAAATGGCCGAGGGCTTGTTCTGCATTGCCAACGCCAAACCCTGCTCCGGGTCTCCGGTATCGATGATTTCATATAAGTCCGAAAGATTGAGCCGCAACAAGCGACGCATCGCTTCTTCGTCTTCGATTACCAGCAGCTTTTGCATTGCGTCAATCTCCTATGGTCTCGGGCTATGGTTTCGGACCAGGGTCAGCGCCAGGAAAAACAGGTGCGGAAGTGGAGGACTCTGGTTCTTTCTTTGCGGGATCGCGTTTTGCATTCAAAAGCTCCCGCACCTTGCACGTGAGAGTCTCTTGAGTGAAGGGTTTGTGCAGCAGGTGCGTGCCGGATTCAAGCACGCCGTGACCGGCTATGAAGCTATCGGCGTATCCGGACATCTCTAACAATGCTGGCGTTGTCAAACTGTTTTTGAGCACACTTCTCTCTTTCTGGCCATTCATTCCGGGCATGACGACATCGGTGAGCAACAGGTGAATGGGGCCGGGGTGCTGCCGCGCGGTTTGCAGCGCTTGCTGACCATCGGCGGCACTCAGAATGCGGTAGCCGCTCTCCTTCAGGAACATCTCGGCAAGTTTGCGCAGAGGCTCGGCGTCTTCTACCAGCAAGATCGTTTCTGTCCCTCGGGTGTTCATAGGTGCAACAGCTACAGGCGCGACAGGGTCGGCGACCGGCTGTTCAAGCCGAGGCAGGTAAACAGAGAACGACGCGCCTTTCCCTTTTTCCGAATCCACCGCGATGTAGCCTCCGCTTTGCTTGACAACGCCGTAAACGGTGGCCAAACCGAGGCCGGTCCCTTTATCGCGCTCCTTGGTGGTGAAGAAGGGCTCGAATATCTGCGATTGAATCTCCGGGTCTATGCCCGTTCCGGTGTCGGTGACTCGGAGCATCACGTAGGAACCCGGCCGAGAGCCTGGGTGAATGTGAGTGTAGGCGGTATCGAGGTTCACGTTGGCGGTCTGGATGAGGAGTTTGCCGCCGTCAGGCATGGCATCTCGCGCGTTGACCGCCAAGTTCATTAGGACCTGCTCAATTTGACTTGGATCGGCCTTCACCTGCGAAAGAGAGGTATCAAGGTGCAACTTCAACGCAATATCTTCCCCGATGAGACGCGGCAGCATCTTTTCCATGTCCGAGACTAAGGTGTTGAGGTTCAAGACGACGGGTTCGAGGACCTGTTGGCGGCTGAAGGCCAAGAGCTGCCGCGTCAAAGACACGGCGCGCTGGCCAGCCTTTTCGATTTCCTCGGCATGTTCAAAGGAAGCGTGCTCGGATCCAAGAGTCCGCTTCAGCACCTGGCTGTAGCCGATTATCACGCCGAGCGAATTGTTGAAGTCGTCCGCAATTCCACCGGTAAGGCGCCCGACTGCTTCCATTTTCTGCGCCATGCGGAGCTGGCGTTCCAAGGTGCGCCGCTCTGTCGCGTCCTCGGCAAAAACCTCGACATAAGCGACTGCCCCAGTCTCATCCTTTATCGGACGACCGCTGCACCGTACAGTGATGAGAGCACCATCTTTTCGCTTCCACTCCACTTCAATGTCTTTGAAGCTTTCCTGATGCAAAAGCGTTTCATTGAGCTTCTGATGTTCAACGGGATAACGATAAACGCCGGTGGCGAGATTCGTTCGTAGGAGCTCCTCTTGAGAAGAGTAGCCGAGCATTTTCTCAAGGGCGGAATTGACGAGAACCAATTCGCCAGACAAGCCGGCTCGATAAATGCCATAAGGGGCGTCTTCGACGACGGAACGGAAGCCCGCTTCCGACCGGCGCAACGCTTCGGCCGAGCTCTTTCGTTCCGTGACGTCACGGTTGACGATGACTAGGTTTTCGGGATCGCCCTTGGAGTTGCGGATTACGCTTGCCGTGGACTCGAGCACCCGCCATGTTCCGTTTTTGTGGCGCACGCGATATTCGAGAGGTTTCCCCACTCCGGTGCGGCGCGCTTCTTCAGCCGCTAGCCGGACCTTGTCGCGGTCTTCCGGGTGAATCTGCTCGAACGAAGAGGACTTTTGCAACTCCTCCAAAGAGTAGCCAAGCACTCTTTCATAGGAAAAACTATTAAAGACACGTTTGCCTTCCATGTCGACAACGGCAATCATGTCCGCGGCATTCTCAGAGATGAGGCGAAAGAGCTCCTCGCCGCGGATCAGCCTGCGACGCATGCGATGGATTTGCAGTTGCTGAAACAAGGTATAGATGTCAAATATGAGAACAAGTCCGATCAGCCCGCGCACGGCCTGCGGAAACTCAGAAAGCGGATCGTCTTCGCGCAGTAAGAAGGACGCTAACCCGACGGTCAACAAGAGAGTGACAATGACCGCGGCTGTCCACAGAAACCATTCGCGCCGTTCGATACGGCCAATGCTCTTCCCAATTGCCTCGGTTGGCATGCCGGCCCTCATCTCAATTGGCGACCTTTTCCAACTGCGGTGCCTGGGAAGCCAGCGCCCGAGCTGATGTCAGAGTCGAACTGTTCCCGCAGATGATCTTGTGGATCGATGCCGTTTGCGAGTTGACGCTGATCAGTCTCCAAGCGGCTTCGCCGACGGCAAAAAAGGCGTCGACAATCTCTGGATCGAACAATTCTCCACGTCCGGCGTCGATTACACTTCGTGCTGTCTGAACGGGGAGAGCCGAACGGTACGGGCGGTCGGAGGTCATAGCATCGAAGCTATCTGCTACGGCAAAAATCCGCGCAGACACGGGAATGTCTTTGCCGGGCAGGCCGCGTGGATAGCCGCTTCCGTTGTGACGCTCGTGGTGCGCGAGGATGATTTCCGCGGCGTCAGCGAGGAAGGGTATTCCTTTCACCAAGTCGTATCCAATCTCAACGTGTCGCTGCATGATTTGGCGTTCGTGCTCGTTCAGTGCGCCGGGCTTGAGGAGAATGCCGTCAGGGATAGCCAATTTTCCGATATCGTGTAACCAGGCTCCCATCCCCAAAGTTTGCAGCTGGTCTTCCATGCCGCCAATCGCTTCCGCGATCTTGATGGAATAGAAAAGTACGCGCCGGGAGTGTCCGGCTGTTGGGCTGTCGCGCAAATCGATGGCGCTTCCCAGGGCTTCGAGCGTCGCGGAATGGCTCTGCTGGAGTTCGGTCATAGCCGCCTGGAGTTGTTGCGTTCGCTGGGAAACCATCTCTTCAAGATGCCGGCGATAATTTTCCACTTCACGTTCCAGCTGTTTCCGTTCAAGCGCGCGTTGCAGGCTCGCAAGGACCACGTCAATATCGAAAGGCTTCAGCAAATAGTCGTCCGCGCCCTCCTTCATGGCTTGCACTCCCACACGCACATCGTCTACGCCCGTGGCCATCAAGAACGCGAGCTCGGGAAAATGTGTGCGCACTTCCCGCAAGAGCTCGAGACCGGAAGTCGAGCCCATCCGCAGGTCGGAGATTACTGCGTCAAAGGTGGTCTTCTCGAGCATGGTCAAGGCTTCGGAAGCGTTGGCTGCGGCGCTGCAGGGAAGGCCTGCTTGCGACAGCAAGGTGGTTAACATCTTGCGGACCGAGGGTTCGTCGTCAACAATCAGTACTCGAGGTGCGGCGGAAAGAGCTGAAGCGTGCTGTTCGCCTTGTGTGCACATGAGCCCAGTAGTTTCAGTGCAATAGAAAGGCCAAGGCTCGTGTTGTCTTTCCGGAAAGAAGTGCAAATTCAGCAGCTTAGCGAGCAAATGGAAATGAGAGCGGCGCGCTAGAATACGCTGCGTTCCAAACGCGTACAGCGGGGTCGCATTAGTGTCGGAGTGGAACGGCGGCCAGACGCGCTCTGCCGTCTTGCTGTTTGCGCCAACGCACCCACAAGTAGACTTGACACCGCTTTCCGAGCGGGCCACACTGCACCTACCCCCTTCCAAATTTTGCTGTCCGAGTGTGTGCCAATGCGTATCCTTGTTGCCGAAGGTAACGCACCGCTCGCTGACTTTCTACGTCAGCGCCTGGTGCAGGAGCAGTTCGCTGTGCAGCTTGCGTCCGATGGAACCGAGGCGCAACGCCTGGCCACAAATCAGGCATTCGACCTGGTGATTCTGGATTTAAATTTGCCGGGGGCCGCCGGGCTGGATGTGCTGCGAAACATCCGCTCTCGAAAGCCGGATTTGCCGGTGATGGTGGTGACGACTTCTTCGATGGTGGAGGAGCGGGTGCGCGGGCTGGACGCGGGCGCGGACGATTACATTGCGAAGCCGTTTGCGTTTGTAGAGCTGGCCGCGCGGATTCGAGCGGTGTTGCGACGGGGAAACCGGCCGGCAAACGCGGTGCTTACCGTTGCGGATCTCGCGGTGGACCGCGTGGGGCACACCGTGCAGCGCGGGGGGCACAATATCGAGCTCAGCCCAAAGGAATTTGCGCTGCTGGAGTTTCTCATGCGTCACGCGGGACAGCCGGTGACGCGGACAGCTATTGTCGAACAAGTGTGGAAACTAAATTTCGATACGATGACGAATGTGGTGGACGTTTACATCAATTATTTGCGCAGAAAAATGGACACGGGGTATGACCACGCGCTGATTCGGACCGTGCGCGGGGTGGGCTATCAAATTGGCGGTAATGGCGCTGTCGGATAGCTCGATTGCGTGAAACGCGGTGCGCTTCGCGCGGGAACGAATTAGACGGGCGGAAGCTTCGCGCCGCTACGCAGCTGACTTGCTAGAGAGTGCGCGATCGATAGAAATAGCGCCGGCGCCGCGGATGATGATGGGAATGGCCAGCGCAAGCGCGAGCAAATGATATTCGTATCCCTCGCCCTTCTGGTTGCCGGTCCAGTTCATAAAGAACGCTATATGCAGGTGCACCATGAGCACGGCGACGAGCATGTTCATAACGATGCCGAAGGCGGCGATGCGCGTCAGGAATCCAAAAATCAGTCCCAAACTGCCGAAAAATTCCGCACAGATCGCGAGAAACGCGAGTGGCGCGGGAATGTGCATCTGCGTGGTGAAGAATCCCATGGTTCCCGAAAAGCCGTACCCACCAAACCAGCCCAGGAGTTTTTGCGCGCCGTGCGGGAAAAAGACGATGCCCAGAATCAGGCGCATGAACGTGAGAGTGAAATCGTCTGTGGTGGCCAGCAGCTTTTTGAACATGAGCACCTCCGTGCTGAGATGGAGCGCCTTGATGATTCGTACACAGGCTGGAGCCCTGTGCTACTGGGGTAGCTTTTGACTCAATTCGGTGCAGGATGCAAGGTAAAAGAATTGGCGGGGGCGGAAGTAGCGCAGCCCTGTTTGCGGTTAAATTTACAAGGAGCGACGCTGCGCAAAAAAAGAGGCCTACAGTTTTCGTAGCGCGTCTTTGTAGGCGAGAACTTGGATACGTGCTAGGGCTTTTGCGCGCCGCCTGATGCAGAGCCGTCCAGGTTGCTGCCTGTGGCACGCGCATCGGGCTCATAGGCCAGTAGGCCTTCTGTAGCGGAAGCGGCGACCACCGCGCCATCGCGTCGTGTGCGCACGACCGGAAAGTAACCTTCGGCCAGCGGGCTTTTCACGCGCTGCCAAGACTTTCCTGCGTCGAAGGAAGCCAGCAAGCCGTGGCGCTGCAACGAAACCACTAACGCATTGCCGTAGCCAGCAGCGTCCTGGAATTGCAAGTCGCGGATGTCGGCGCGAGTCCATTCACGGCCAGCGTCTCTAGAGACGTATAGGCCCGAGTTCGAGGTGATGAGCAGATCGGAATCGTCCAGGCGGTGTACGCGCAGGTTTCCGGCCGAGGCAAAGGTGAGTTCCTTCGCGCCCCAATGCGCGCCGGCATCCGCGGAGTAGAGGAGGTTGCGCTGCGCGATAACCCAGACGTGCGAGCCGTCGGCGGAAGCAACCAGCGATTGCGCCGCTTGCTTGACGAATTCGTCCTTGCCGGCTGAGTTCCACGAAATACCGCGGTCACGCGAAACCAGCACACCTGCGCCTGTTGCCGCGTACCACGCGGTGCTCGCGAAGGTCAGATCGTTGACCTGGAAAGCGAGAAGCTGGGGTGCTTTGGACGACCCTCCGGGGCCCCTGGCTGAAGCACCCTTCTTGCCGTCGGACGCTGTAACAGAAAAGAAATCGCCGGCAAGCAATCCCACGCGCATCCACTTTGCGCTGGTTTCTACATACTTCATCAAGCCGCCCTGATCGAGGGTAGCCAACCAGCCGATCGGCGAAGCGTAGACATGTTTCATATCGGTGCGCTTGAGGCCCGGTCCGAGCGGCACCCAGGTATTGCCGCCGTCTTTGGTGGCAAGGAAAGCATTGGTGTCGAAGGTGAGCACGACAAGTTCGCGCTCCGGACGTTCGCGATCCATCGCGACGTCCAGGATGTGCTGATGGTGGAAGCCAATGTTGGCGGAGACGAAGGTTGCTCCGCCGTCTTCACTGACCTGCACGCCTTCCCGCTCGGTGCCGATGGTCACCCGCTGCGAATTCTTAGGGTCGATGACCATCGCATTGATAACCCAATCGGCGGGGGTCACGCGTTTCCATTGCCCGGCGTCGCTGGTGGTTTTCCAAAGACCGCTGGTAGTTCCTGCGTAGAGCGTTTTCGGATGCTGCGGATCCTGGCGGATCAATTGTGTGCGGCGGAAAACAAAGGGAAGGCCTCTGTATTTTGTCCATTGCGGAACCCGCCGTGGCATGGACGAGCTCAGGATTTGCGGGATCGACGATGATGCTCCTCACGTCGGAATCGTCAATCATGCCGTTGGAGATGGGGGACCAGTTTCTGCCTCCGTCCGTCGTCTTCCAAGGAAGGTGATCGGTTCCTGCGTAAATGGTGTGGTCGTCGCGCGGGTCAAAAGCCACAGAGTCGAAATTCTTGAGGGCATCATGCTTCGCGGGAGTAATGCGTTCCCAATGAACACCTTCGTTGGTGGAGCGGTAAACGCCGGTCAGCGAAGCGGCGAGCCAGGTTTTCGGGTGCGTGGGAGACTGAGCGAGAGCACGAACCGTTTCGTGGGCCAGCCCGACGAGTTGCCAGGAGTGGCCGCTGTCCTTGCTGCGGTATACGCCGCCACCGCCGGTGTCGAGTGTCCAGGTGCTGGCGAACAGATGCTTGGAATCGCGGGAGTCCACGATAATGCTTGTGATGACGTCATCCTGGCCAGCGCCGATGCGGCTGAGGAGCTGCCAGTGCGCGCCTTCGTCCGAAGAGGTAAATACGTGGCCGTCCGAGGTGCCCAAATAGAGCTTGCTGGCGTCGTGCGGATCCGCTCCCAGAGAGATGACCGTGCCGCCTGGAGGCCCGACTTGGCGCCAAGTCTGCGCTGGCGTCGCTACCGCGCCGGTCAATGCCAGTGCCGTTAATCCGAACCACTTCAAACGCATGCATTCTCCCGGATCACAGAAGCCCAAGAGAAGCTAGTATAGAGGCTCGGCCCGAGAACCGCGCCTGACCTAAAGTACGGATTTTGGGGCAGTTAGCTATAGTACCAGTACCAACTGGAAGGGCGAACGGGTAGAGTCCCAAAATGAGAATGTGCGAGCAACCGAAGCAACTTAATTGCTGGCACCGGGTTCTACCCGCATGGGAGTATTACAGGCACCTCGAATGTAACAACGGATGTACTCCCAATCGGCCACGCGTCAGGTGATGTGGTCGAGGACAGGGGAACAAACATGAAGGCCACTTTTGGCGGAAAAAGCAGGACGTCCCTGCTCGTGTGCTTAGCCGGCCTTTTGCTCTTTATCGCGCCCAAGGCGCGAGCCGACGAAGGCGATCCACCGTCGCGCGTCGCGCGCATCAGCTATTTGGACGGAAATGTGTCGTTTCAGCCGTCGGGGACCGAAGATTGGGCGGCGGCAGCGAAGAATCGCCCGGTGACGGTTGGCGACAAGTTGTGGACGGATCAGGATTCGCGAGCAGAGCTGCAGGCAGGCCAGGCTTCGTTGCATCTTGGCAGCATGACTGCGCTGTCCTTTTTGAATTTGGACGAAAACATACTCCAAGCGCGCATCGCGGAAGGCGCGATCAATTTCCGCGTGCGGGAAATGCGAGAAGGCGACCTGTATGAAGTGGATACGCCCAACCTCGCGTTTACGGTGAAGGAAGCCGGGGCGTTCCGCATCGATGTCAACGAGAATGGCGACGGAACGCGGGTCATGGTGATTCGCGGAGAAGGCGAGATCACCGCCGGAGGCAAGACGTATGAAGTGCATGCCGGCGAGCAAGCGGAACTCGATGGGGTGGATGACCCGCAATACGATGTTAGGTCGGCTCCCGCTCCGGACGATTTGGATCGTTGGGCTTCGGATCGCGACCTGAAGGAAGAGCATTCCGACTCGGCGAAGTACGTTTCGCGAGATGTTCCGGGTTATTCGGATTTGGACGATTACGGTTCATGGCGAGAAGAGCCGGATTACGGTCCGGTTTGGTATCCGCGCACGGTGGAAGTGGGCTGGGCTCCTTATAGCTATGGATACTGGAACTGGGTTGGCCCGTGGGGCTGGACCTGGGTGGATTATGAGCCTTGGGGCTTTGCGCCATTTCACTATGGACGCTGGGCGTATGTAGGCGGCGGTTGGGGCTGGTGCCCGGGACCTGTTTATGCGCGTCCGTTTTACGGACCCGCCTTCGTCGGTTTTGTCGGCGGCGGTGGATTTGGCTTTGGTTTCGGTGGGGGATTTGGCGGCGGAATCGGCTGGTTCCCGCTGGGATTCCGTGAACCGTACCATCCTTGGTATCACAGCAGCGGAAATTATTTCCGCAACGTGAACATCACTAATACGCGGATCACCAACGTCAATGTCTTGAACAACTCGAATCACAACAATTTCAAATATGCTTACGCGAATAACGTTCGTGCGGTAACGGCAGCTTCGCGCAATACGTTCGTGAACGGGCAAGCCGTCAACCGGGGATCGATGCGAGTGACGGAAGCGTCGCTGCGCGGTGCGCGGGTGACCAACCGCGCGGACTTCTCGCCGAATCGGAGCAGCTTTACCGGCGCGGCGAATGCTCGGGGGCGCGTGTCTATGCCGCCAGCGTCGGTTGCGAACCGTCCGGTGATGGCGCGCACGGCTCCGGGTGCGGCTGCTTCGCACATTCCCGTGCGGACGATGGATACTCGCGGACTATCGGCCGGCCATGCAGGGAACGGCGCGGTGAATGGGGGAATGAATCGCGGCGGCAACAGCGGCGCCAATAGCGGCGGCTTCGGCGCGCGCAATGGCAATGGCAACAGGCCGCCGTCAGCGAATGCGGGCGCCAGCGTCAATGGACGTGCATCCGTGAATGGCAATGCGTCGAATGGCAATGCGTCGGCGAATCGGCCGGGTAACAACAGCGGGTCGCGGACCTGGTCGGCGCAAGGAAACGCCACGGATCGTGGCCGTGCGCCGCAGGGTTTCGGCAGCGGCGCATCGTCCAGTGGCGCACCGTCCAACCGTCCCAATGGCGCCAGCAGCCAAGCAGGACAGTCCGCGCATGCAGACCGGCCGTCGCGGGTGGGTTCTGGAAACAGCGGGGCGTCTGCAGGCGGGAACTCGCGCTCAAATGCACCGGCTTACAACAGCAACCGGCCATCGAATTCGCCATCGAATGGTAGCAGTGGCTACTCGAATGGGAACCGCTCTTACGCGCCGCCAGCACGCTCGAGTGCGCCGTCGAATAACAACCGGCCGGCATATTCGAACGCACCGTCAGACAATAACCGTGGTGGCGGCCGATCGTATGGGGCGCCCTCGGGTTCATATTCGGCACCGAACCGCAGCTATTCGGCGCCATCCCGTTCATACTCTCCGCCCGCGCGTTCCTATTCTGCGCCGTCACGTTCGTATTCAGCGCCGAGCTACTCAGCACCTTCGCACTCGTACTCCGCGTCCGCGCCGAGTCGCACTTATTCCGCGCCGAGCCGCAGCTATGGAGGCGGCGGTGGTGGGAGTCACGGTGGTGGTGGAGGCCCGCAGGGTGGCGGCGGAAGCGGCTCTCGAGGAAGTGGTGGCGGCGGAGGCGGCTCTCA
>Ga0209131_1002925_pt1 | contig 11468 bp, 12 predicted proteins | sample GraSoi_2013_40cm_FD_185826 | JGI IMG/M metagenome (GOLD analysis project Ga0209131, IMG submission 185826) | Grasslands soil microbial communities from the Angelo Coastal Reserve, California, USA - Sample 9_17_2013_40cm (SPAdes) (version 2) | ecosystem: Environmental > Terrestrial > Soil >...
TTGCCCTCGTAATATCCCACAATCAGCGCGTCGAAGGGATTACCGCGAGTGTAGCCGCCAATTACGAACTCTTGGGAGCGATTGAACTTGTACTTTAACCACGCTCCGGTGCGTTTTCCTGGCTCACACACTGAGTCGCTGCGCTTGGCAATCAGACCTTCCAGTTGCAATTCTTTCGCTGCTCGTATCATCTCCGATGGCTTGGCGTAAAAGTGCTGAGATTGGAGCACCGGATATTCCACTTTCTTCAACATGTCGGTTAGCAGTTCGGGCCTGGCCTCAAGCGGTAATTGCAGCACGTTCTGACCGCGATGGATCAGCACGTCGAATGCGTAAAACTGAAGATTGGCTGTCGAGCTCCTGTGCTGCAATGCGTCGAAGGGGGCTGCTGGTATTTGTAATTTCCGAAACAAGTCGAACTTCCGGCTTGGCGACATACTGAAGGGTTAGGTGGCTACCGAATGCGAATGATCCGAGGATCGCGAATTCTGCTACACCTCTAACTAGCAGAGCACAGAGAAGTTTTCTCAGGTTTGTCATTACTCTGCGGGCCACTCACCGAAAAGCGAATCAATTTCCATCTGGCAACACGAACTGCTATCTAGGCAAGGTAGCGATCGACGGTATTTTAAAGGGCGAACGTCGTCTTTCAACATATGTAGCAGGAGGAACCTGTATGCTTGGTGCAGAGCAGTTCAAGGAAACTATTCTCGATATATTGGAGGAAGAGCGGCGGACCGTACCTACTCTGCTCGAAACGTACAACGCCAATCAAATGACGCGGATCGAAGCGCGCGTCTATGCGCTGGAATATTGCGTGTTCGCCGCGAACTTTCCGCGGTGGCTGACCAACATTGCTGGCAACTGCCCGATTCTCGAAGTGCGGCAGTATCTGATCGAAAATGCTTTCGTGGAGGAAGTGCGCGATCCGACAATCACCACGGGCCATTACGAGAGCCTGGTCGACTTCGCGGTCGCGCTCGGGCTCGATCGCAACTACATCTACAACTATCAGGACGCGCCGATAACCAAGATACGCATCATTTATTGCGAATATGTGAGCCGTTACCGGCCTTGGCTCGAAGCTTTCGCGAGTATCGCCGCGAACGAGGTTGCGCGCGGCAAGGCGATGATCAAGCGGGTCGGTGAGCGCGCGCGCACCTCACGGAAAAGCTGGAACAAGCTGAAGCTGGACGACAAGGCTCTCCCGCATCGGGATGCAGCCGATGAGGCGGATTCGTCTGAAGGAGGTCACGGCGACGCACCGCTCGATCTTCTCGCCAAGTACGCTGACACGAAGGTGAAGCAGGAGGCTTGCCTGCAGGCGATACGCGATCGTCAAGCGGTCAATCGCATGTGGATGGACCAGATCGGCGTGGTCCTACGAGGCGTCCGGCTTGAGGCCTCCTACGCTCGATGGTCGATTCAATTGGCCGCAGCCCCGCTTGAGTTAACCGCTTATGCGTCGGGCTAAGCTTTCTGATCATCCACGTGCGAGCGTCGTCACAGGCGGCGCTTCCGGAATCGGGCTGGGGATCGTCCGCCATCTTCTAGCGCTCGACGGTTCAGTCGTCGCCGTTGATCGCGATGCACAGGCGTGTGCAAATGCCCGCGCCGCGCTGGCTGGATTCGGCGATCGCATCAGTGTCGTCGAAGCAGACATCGCTTCCGAGCACGGCGCAGAGTCAGCCATCGATGTGGCATTGCAGGCCTTCGGTTCGCTCGATCTTCTGTGCAATAACGCGGCGTATCATCCGCTGGAGACTGTCGAAACGCACAAGATCGAGACGTGGCGAGAGACCTTCCGGGTGAACGTTGAGGGGACGATGCTCTGTTGCCGCGCAGCCATTCCGCCGATGCGCCAGCAAGGCTATGGCACGATTGTCAACATCGGCTCGGTCAGCGGCGTATCGCCTTACGCGACCGGCGCTGCGTATGCGGCTTCGAAAGCGGCCGTGAGCATGCTGACGCGCGCTCTAGCCCTCGAAGTCGGCACCTACGGGATTACCGTCAATTGCATCGCGCCCGGATCGATTCGTCATCTTGCCGGCGCCGATTCCGACGCGGACGCTCCAAACATTCCAATGGGTTATCACGGGAGGTCCAGCGATGTGGCCGAAATGGTCGCATTCCTCGCATCGAATGCGGCGCGATACATAACCGGAGCGATCCTCGTTCTCGACGGAGGAGCAACGGCAGGAAGACTGCGCGCCAGATAACGCCATTAGATAGACTCGGAGGAGTATCGTGTCTAGCGCTTACATGCCGGCCGACACCGCAGTCGCAATCAACGATATGCTTGATTGTTGCGCGGTCGTGAAGCCGGGCCAGAACGTCCTTATTCTCGCGGCGATCGACGGATTGCACGGCGGCCGAAATCTCGACGACGAACAGACAGTATCCTGGATTCGGTCGGGAGTGCAGTGTCGCGGCGCGCAACCTACCGTGATATGGGCGGATATGCCGAAACGGCCGGATGTGATTGACAACTCTCGCGGTCCTAAAATATAACTCCGGTCATACAAGAAGGTGCTTCAAAAAGACTATCCAGACAGGAGGAGAAATGATCAAGCGAGACCTTCAAGACGGGACGAGTCTCTTCATTCTGCAAGAGGACCACGCTGACCTAGCAGCGCAGTTCGCAGCGCATTGGGGGAACGAACGATTTGCCAAGCTCGAGCCATATGAGTCCATGGTGTTTGCCGGCATCTACCACGACAGCGATCACAGGGAGACCGAAGCAGACATACCGATCGATTCGGAAAAAGGGCTGCCTCATGGCCATAGAACTGTTCCTTTCTCACCTAAGAAAATCGTGGCGCTATCGCAAAACATCGATTGGGTGAGCGAGCGGGATCCATATGCCGGGTTGATCGTCTCAATGCACCACACAGGCCTTGCTCAGAGCCGCTACAACCTGATTCAGTCCTGGCAAACGGGCTATGGGGCGGCCGCTCCCCAAAAACGGATAAGGCCCGAAATGGAAGCCACGGTCAAAACGCTCGAGGCATCACAGCAAGAGCAGTTGGATCGGATCGACCGCATAGGGAAGGATTCGAGTCGTCACGTGTGGGTGAACTACCGTATCTTCCAGGTGTTTGACCTCCTGTCGCTTTACTTCTGCTGTGACGGGTACGAGGCCGACGGCAGCATGAAGGCTGTACGGATTACACCCGTCCCGACAGCCTACGAGTCCGAGAAAGAGGTCGAGCTCCACATCATTCCTTCAGACTCACAGAGCGTCCGGATAGACCCTTACCCGTTCGACGTGTCTCCCCTTAGCATCGCGGTTATTGGGCGAGTGATCTCAGGAGATCCCGTGAAGTCCGAAGCCGCAAGTCGGCTGGCCTTCCACAAAGCGGATCGACGATTGTTGAGTTGGGAAGTCATGAGTGCGTCCGAAGCGGCGCCGTTGCGAGTCGGTAATGAGTCAGAGTAGCCAGTATAAGTGTGTCGGTCGCTACACGGCCGGACTGCTGCAACAGACACAGGCCCTCAGCCCTACACCGCTTTCCTTTCGGGTCCAGTTGCAGATGGGGCCCCGATTATACGCACACTAGGAAGAGTGAACGAGCAGAAAGTTAACGGAGGAGAATATGCCGAGTTGGAAAATGTTTTCTGCGGACGACCACGTGGACCTTCAGTACCTGCCAGGCGACATGTGGATAAAGAGGGTCGCTCAGAAATACCGAGACCGGGTTCCCCGGCTGATCGAGACAAAGGACGGGTGGCACTTCGAAGCGGATGGCAAAATCTTTGGTAGGCACTACAAATATGATGAATTCACTAGCGCCAAGTTCGGGAAATCGACTAGCCCGGTGATCCAGGAGCCCGGGCGGTGGCGACCTACGACACCTGAGCTTCGCCTGGAAGACATGGATCGGGATGGGGTCGAATGCCAGGTGATGTACGGTGGGCTCATCGCGGGGTTTCAACTGGAGGAACCCGAGCTCAACGCTGTAAGTATGCGGGCCTACAATGAGTGGATCGCGGAGTTTTGCGGGGCGTCCCCGGAGCGGTTGATCGGTTTGGGGTTCGTCCCAGTCCATGATGTCGACTCGGCTGTGCAGGAACTCTATAACTGCGCGAAGCTGGGGCTCAAGGGGGTGCAGTTCCAGGCATTCGATGCAAAGAGAGGGATCTGGGACTTGGCGTGGGAACCCTTATGGAGCGCCGCGGAGGAAACAGGAATTCCTATCTCCTTCCACCAGGGCGGCGGCCTCTGGAGCGACGTTGGGATCGACATACCGGCGGGCCGCGGCTGCGAATTGGTGAGGATAACAGTAGTGGCGGCCCAGCTGGACGAAGTGCTGGCAGCTCTCGTACTTTCCGGAGTGCTGGAGAGGCACCCTAAGTTCAGAGCCGTGCTCGGAGAGAGTTCGCTTGGCTGGATACCTTACATCCTCGAGAAAATGGACCAGGAGTACGACATGCGACCGCGTCTCAGGCCGATCGATACATCAAAGCTCAAGCTGAAGCCGTCGGAATATTATCAACGGCAGATGTACGCGACGTTCCAGGAGGACCACGTCGGCTTGAAACTCCTAGAGGAGTTGGGGGAGGACACCGTCCTGTGGGCCTCAGACTATCCCCACGGCGATTCCGTATGGCCGGATTCCCACCAAATTGTCGACAAGGACATGGCCGGTATGGATCAGGCCGTTGTACGCAAGATAACCCGCGACAACGCGCGGAGGCTTTACCTCGGACAGTAGAAGATACCAACCAGAATAAAATAAATCGAAAGGAGGTGTTTTATGACAGGAAAAACTGCCGGCGTGCTGGTCGTATTTTTAATGTCGGTATTGTTTGTACTTGCAAACGCCTCAGCCGCTGCGGAGGGACAAAAGATTCGAATTGGAATTTCCTCGAAGTCGTTGGGTTTTCTACCCACAATTGTAGCGGAGAAAAAGGGATTTTATAAAAAATACGACCTTGAGAGTGAGCACATCCACATATCGCTGGCCATAGCGATGAATGCTTTGGGTACCGGAGACCTCGATTATGCAGTGACCCTAGCACAAGGCGTATCGGCTGCCATTCAAGGAGTACCGGTTAAATTGGTCATGATGACTCAGGATAAATTAACGTTTTTCCTATTGGTGCGGCCGGAAATAAAGAACGTTACTGATCTAAAAGGAAAAATTATCGCTATTAGTTATCCCGGAAGCTCGACCCATCTCGTAGCCACAATGATGCTTCGTAAATTCGGTTTGCAAGAAGACAAGGATTTTAAAATGCTGCCCAGCGGTGATGAGCAGGGGAGATTGGCTGCGCTTGAAGCAAAGCGCGTTGATGCTTCCATAGTATCGCCGCCGACCGACTACTTCGGGGAGAAAATGGGATTTAAGATATTACTGAGAGCAAGCGATCAAATCAAAATTCCACAAAATGCGGTAATCGTACGCGACAAGAAAATTCAGGAATCTCGTGACCAATTGAAGAGAATGATGAAGGGAACGATAGAGGCGCTTCAATATATTCAAACGAACAAACATGAAGTAACGGATATTGCAGCAAAGTGGGTCGGAAGGGACCGCGAATCCGTGAGCAGAGAGATTAATGGCTATTGGTCAGCGTATAGCAGCGATGGAACCATGAGTGACGAGGTCCTCCGGGAGACAATTAATATTGGATTACAGCGCGCAAAATTAGAAAAGAACATTCCAATCTCGCAAGTGGCAGATACAACGATACTGAACGAAGTAAAAAGGGAAATGGGGATTCGATAGCGGGATGGTTGGATGGTTGGGGTTGTCCATTAGCCGGCAGGGAGATTTTAATGAGACGGGAAACTGTAATGGGACGTACTTGACTAAGTTGACTAACTGCCAAGCTAATGTGTAAGTACTAAGATTTAATCTGACAGTCATGAAGTGGGAATATCAAACACCGGAGCGGCAATGAGGATTTTCCGGCGACCGTCAGATGATGTCTTGACTTATACACGTCAGGCGAAGTCGCATTTACGCGGGATGCGACAGATGTCTCCACATGAGGCTCGTGCCCGGGCTAGCCTAGCCTCTCTCCATCAAATCAACTGAAGTAAAGATAGGCTTCAATGCTCTCATCGAGGAATCGAACCGATGTCCGAAAGAGAAGTACATAAATGGCCCAACGCGTTTCAATCGAGGGAGTTGGCTCGTCAAATCTCATTTTGTTTTATACCTATCCAACTGTTTCCAATTTGTTTCCACAGGAACCAAACTAAACCATTCAAACTCAATCGTGAGGGGTTTTTAAGGGTCGTTTTTGTTGAGTTTTCTCTGATTGCCTTATGTTCTTTATGGGCTGGTGCTTTTTCGTAATCAGTGGGTCGTATTTCTAACTCAGCGTAATTGATATTTTCTAAGCACCGCCGTGAGCATGGCATCATTCGGCTCAAATAACTTAATCCCGGCAATACATTTGTCCGCCTTTTGTCCGTGTACCCAGAAACGACAAGCCCCAAGAACTGCCGATTAAGGCAGCACTCGGGGCTTGGTTTTGTGGGGCTTATACGGCGGTTTCAGGATCTAGTTACGATTGATTTTTGAATGGCATTCAAGAGTCTACTCACAAAAGTTGCGATCGAGTTATTTAAGTATTATGGCTGTGGAAAACTAAGCTGATCGATCACCCGAATTGTCAGCTTCCAAAGAGTAATGCTCGAAGACTATTCGTAACGTAGCAAACAATTGCAGGGGCAACATTGAGGGCAGCAGGTTTTTTTGCATTGGTAATAGTAAGTTAAATCAAGTGCTTAGCGAGATGGTTTGATTCCCCCCGCCTCCATTATAATATAAGTTATTGATTTTATTACCGTTTTTGAACTGATCTTTACATACTGCACCCCTCATTCACCACTAGAAAAATTAGGCAACGAAGCAAAAACAATTTAGTTCAACGCGAAGAACTTCCTCGCTTGGAGCATCGAGAAGGTGTCTCGAATTGCGGCGTGGAGGGACGAATTCAAGCGAGCCGCGGTGAAGGCACGGATTAAGGTTCGGACGTCGGTTCAGTTGTTCGATGACCATTCGACTAGCTTGCTTTAGCCTGTGCGATTCACAAATGTCATGCGTCTTAAAATGACACTTGGACAATAGTTGGGAATGAAAGCAGCGAACTACACTAGCCGACATTCGGACTTCGCTCAACTGAAGCGGGGGAGCCGTTCCAAGAACGTAGAGAACTCGGCCAGCGTTATGATAAGGTACACAAGATTGTCAGACGCCTACAGAGGAGAAATAACCGAGTGAAGAGTATTGCCTTTGTGTTGATCGGCTTACTGCTAATATTTGCGCTGAATACTAGAATCATCGAAGCCGAAGAAAAAATTGACTTTGCATACAGCGCCATCGACCCTGCCGGGTTCACAGGTTTTTGGATGGCTGGTCAAAAGAACTTTTTCGAACAGTACGGAATTTCTCAAGGGAAAATCGTTTATATCTCCGGCAGCGCAGTGATTTCGGCAAGTTTACTGAGCGGCGAGGTCACTGTGCTGTTGGCGCAAGCGACGTCACCAATGGCCCTGCAAGCAAGGGGAGGAGACGTTCGGATTTTCGGAGCAACGGAAAATGTCCTGCCGTATTATATTTTTCTCGGCCCGTCACTAAAAACGTTAAAAGATATCGAAGGAAAAAGAGCATCGATTAGTCGGCTGGGGTCCGGATCCCACACCAGCTTGCTTGCCCTTTTCAAACAGAAGGGTATTGATCCGCAAAAAGTTACGTTCATCGCATCGGGCGATATGAGCAATCGTCTCGCTGCTTTTTCCACCGGGGCGGTAGACCTTGTCGGATTGCCACCACCATACCATCTACGCTTGCAAGACAAGGGATATAAAATCAGCGTCAATCTGCTCGACGATCGAGTGCCTTGGGCGCAAGTGGTTTTAGCCGCCCGGCAATCTTGGCTGGACAACAATCTAAACCTGGCGAAGTCTGTCCTTAAGTCCGTGGCCGAGGGGAATTATTATTCGTTGGCTCATCCTGATGAAACAAAAGGATTGTTGAAACGATATCTAAGGACAACGGATTCAAGAATTCTGGACGAAAGCGTTACGTATTTTCGCAAGGCCTTCGTCGCCAACCTTGTGCCGGACTTGCAGGGGCTTGCCAATGTTCGCGACTTTAGTGTAACCGCTCCCGAATCTAAAGGAACAGCGATTGCGCCGGAAAAGTTCGTTTTTATGAAAGCCGTTGACGAACTCATCCATGAAGGTTTTTTTCAAAAACTCGCGGCGAAATATAATGTCAAAGTGCAGTGAAAGTAATTCTCCCGGACCAAGAGGAAAAATACCAAGATGTTAATGCTCACTAACGAAGACGTGGAACAGGTTCTCGATATGGGGTCCTGCATCGAGATACTTGAGGAAACCTATAAAGCACTAGCGGAAAAGCGCGCCATCAATATTCCCAGAGCGGATATGTTGGTGCCGACATCCAAGCCAAAAGTGATCCACGGGTTCAAAACAATGAGCGGATCGATCCCACAGTTTGGGATCACCGCGCTACGCCTCAACTCCGACGTCATTAACTGGCCGACGGTCGATGGTGAGCCTAGAAGGGTAAAAATTCCCGCCGCCGGAACGGGAAAGTGGGTCGGACTGGTTTTGTTATTTCAAATTGAAACCGGAGAGCTCATTGCAATGATGCCCGATGGCGTCATTCAAAGAATGCGCGTCGGCGCTACCAATGGGTTAGGCGCCAAGTTCCTTTCTCGTGAGAACGCGACGACAGTTGGCATGCTTGGTTCGGGTTGGCAGGCTGCCGCTCAGCTAATGGCGATCACTAGAGTTAGAAACATCAAAAAGATTACGGTATTCAGCCCTACGAAAGACAACCGCATTAGATTTGCCCGAGAAATGGAAAAACTCTTAGAAACGGAAGTCTCGGACGTGGATAACGCCGCGCTGGCGGTGGAAAAAGCAGATGTGATTCTGGCGGCCACAAATGCCCTACAACCCGTCATTAAGAAATCCTATCTGCATCCTGGAGTTCACATCACATGTGTTAGGCAGTCAGAGGTTGACGCCGAAAGCTTAGGGGCCTGCGATATTGTGACGATCAATACTCGAATGGCCGAACCCGATCATTATGTGTTGGGAAAGGAAGAGGACATCCCCGAAATAAGCACGGGATTTAGAGGACTCGAAAAACAAGCGGGCAAAAGCTGGTGGCAAGTGCCCGAGTTGAGCGATGTCATTGGCGGTAAATCCCGACGCAGGGAAAACGCCAGCGAAATTACCTGCTTCATCAATAATTTGGGTTTAGGTGTCCAGTTCGCCGCGGTTGGTGCGAAGGTTTATGAACTTGCCAAAGCGCAAGGCATCGGACGAGAACTGCCGAGTGATTGGTTTACGCAATCTGTTCACCCGTAAGTCGCGACACCTGGTCGAACTCCATTTTGAGATGATCGATGGTCTCAGAGCCACGTTTAAAGAATTGGGTGCAGGCGGCTTTAGGGGGCTTACTGCTTATTGTGGTTTTCCTGACAATTCTTTTGTCCGGTTAGGTATACGTTCAAAAACAACGTAAGCAACAGATTTTCGTCCGCATCGTTACAACTCAGATTACGGATAATGCTGTCGAGTAGAGGAAAGCGATTAAACAAATCTTCCTGGTTCCGGACCATGGCGATGTTTCCTTTAACCTCAGCGCCAGACATTCATCGCAGTGTTCTATTACCTCCATCATATTTCGGGAAACGGGCTGATGTAAGGATGTTTTGTCAGCCATCTGACAAAATTTATTATCGGAGTGCGGCGCGCAGCTAATTGATTCTTTGAAGATTCCCAAGTTCGGAGTGGATGGAGTTTGGTCCCGTAACGGTATAACGAATTGCAGTTCCCTTCATCGGACCACTATCGTAGCCCACAATCACTTGATTGCGTTTAATTTTATAAGAAACTTGCTCAATAAAGCCCATCGTTTCTGTTTCGCCAGCTCTGAACTGAACTCTCGTGGAAACAACACCGTCCATGCGCCAAGTTCCAACTAGTGGACCGGGATCACTGCGCGAGCAGGACGACAAAGTCAAAACGAGCAGTACCCCAAATATCTTGCAAAGCGACTTCGTCATGCGCGGTACAATGAGTACGTTTCACACTGGTCAGATGTCGGTCACTTCCAGTTGATTGTGATAGGGTTATAAACAGGTCCGCTGCTATTAGATTCTGATTCGCTTTTACCCTGTTTAATTGATCGCCCAAGATATCGGTTAGGATCGCCGAACGCATCTCTGCCTGTGTAGAGGATTACTCCCGAATAGGAATCACTGCCGATTGAATGCGCATCTGGCTGGCCTCTGCGCATCTATTCCAACCGGTCTTATAAAAGGATCAACCGTTACCTGAGCCTGCGCCAAGGAGATCCAACCGAAGATTAGTGCGACCACTGATAGCGAAATACTCTTCATTTTTTGCCACTTCCATCCTGTTCGTCAGATTGTCTTAGAGCAACGCTCGTGCCCACGGTCGTGCTCAATGAAATCAAATAGTTGTGTAATCGACCGACTGCCAGGGTGTGACAAGGTTACGGATTTTGACAAACAAAAATGCGCGCCGAGTTGAATCGTTAGGACTTTCGAGAAGGGAGAGTAATCCCGCTACACGGCATGCGTTTCGCTTATGACAGGAGGCAAAGGCGGATGATGTTCTATGAAATGGTTTTTGATCAGTTGCTTATTATTTGCGACGGCAGCAGGAATTGCTAGACATTCGAAAAGTGAATCAGCTTCCGTACGGGTCACGCAAGACCACAGAATTGCCATTCAACTCACAGCGCATTAACCGCTACCTAATACTCAATAAAAGCCAAGTACCGAAGTTAAAGCAGTAAGCGTTGTTTGATCCGCGTATCGGCAGCCAGATCTCGGACATATCGATCCCGCAAAATGGCTGGCGAGTCCTACTGAGAGTTTTGCGGATGGCTGTATAACTTCGACCAAGTATACGTTGAGTGCTCCGCACAGTTCGCCGACGGGTTACCTCTCTATTTTTCGGCCTGCTGTATCAGAAGAGGGAGCGAGCATTTTAGACTGGTCCCTGATACCGTTACTTCTCTTCATGAAAGTTACACTGAACGACGATGAAAAAGATCCTGATTATTGAAGATCATCCCGATATGCTCGAAATGCTAGGCTGGGAAATTGAATTGATGGGTTTCATACCGATCATGGCCAAGCTGGGTGAAGAGGGTATCGCCAAAGCGCTGAATGAAATCCCCGAACTGATTATTCTCGATATCATGATGCCCCACATGGATGGTTTGGCAGTGGCCGCACGGCTTCGGACACATCTCGAAATGAGAAATGTGCCTATCATTGCCGCGACCGCAATGTTTCGGGATAATGATTTAAAAAAATGCATAGCTGCCGGTTGCAATGATTACATCGTCAAGCCCTTCACGTATAAGGAACTTCAGGTCAAGGTGCGCGAATACCTTCCAACCACCAGTGAATCGTTCGCACACTAGATCGAAACCCTA
>Ga0209131_1002926_pt1 | contig 11468 bp, 10 predicted proteins | sample GraSoi_2013_40cm_FD_185826 | JGI IMG/M metagenome (GOLD analysis project Ga0209131, IMG submission 185826) | Grasslands soil microbial communities from the Angelo Coastal Reserve, California, USA - Sample 9_17_2013_40cm (SPAdes) (version 2) | ecosystem: Environmental > Terrestrial > Soil >...
GATGGTGCCAGTGTAGATGAAGCGCTTGACGCCTTTCGCCATCGCACGTTCGGCGATGTCACGCACGGCCTGCGGTTCCGCTTTCGCCAGGTCGTAGACCACCTCGATGCCGTCGAGCGCGGCATCCGGGAGGTCGACTTCCACCAGTTCCACCGGCAGGCCGTCGAGCGCTACGCGCGCCGCGGCGCGGCTGCGCGTGGCCACGCGGATGCCCACACCGCGCGCTGCGAGCGAGCGCACCAGGTGGCGGCCGATGAACCCGGTGCCGCCGAGCACCAGCACCGTCGGCGCACGCCGTGGCGGCGCGACCGCCACTTGCCGCGCGGGCGCAGAGGGCGCCGGCACGCTGGCGGCAATGCGTTCGCAGGCGGCCACCACCTCGGCGCCGAAAGCGGCGTCGAGCCGGCGATCGGCTTGCCCCACCAGCGAGTCATAGAACCGTCCGATGCTGCGCGCGACGCTGTCGGCGAAAGGATTCGATGCCGCGAGAAGGTTGCGCGTCGCATTGGCGCCGAGCTGCCATGCCATGCCGGCGGCGGCGAGGAAGTTGTCGAGCTGCAGCGGCTGACCGCTCGGCGTCTCGAGGCAGTAGAGATCGCGCTCGATGTCGCAGCGCGCGAGCGCCGCCTGTCCGCGCACTACGATGCTGCGCTCGACCGCGCCGGGCATGGCCGAGAACACCAGGTCGGCCGTCGTGTCGCCGCGCGACGCGCGCACATGCCAGTGCCGGTAGATGCGGCGCCCGTCGGCCAGGTCGAGTGGCCGCGACGCCGAGGCCTGTAGATCGTCGAATCCGCCCATCAGGTCGAGGGCGAAGGCCACCAGGTGCGGTCCGACTTCCAGCATCAGATTGCCGGGAGCGTCCAGCGCCCAGTGATCGAACGGCCCGGAGTGCAGCACGCCGAACGGATAGCGCCAGGCGATGCTCACCTGATCGAGCTTGCCGAACACGCCGCGCGCGGCGTCGCGCCGCAGCCTCTCGAACGACGGCAGGAAAAGGAAGTTGTGGTTGACGCCGAGCCGCCGCCCGCGTTCCAGCGCCAGCGCGGCCAGCGCCCGGCAATCTGCCGCGGCGAGCGCCATGGGCTTCTCAACGAAGGCATGGCGTCCCGATTCCAGGATGCGGCGCGTCGCCTCGACATGCTGGTTGGCGGGCAGCAGCACGTGGACCGCGTCGAGCTCGACGTCGAGCAGATCCTCGAGCCGGGAAAAGCTGCGCGGGATGGCGAAGCGCGCGGCCGCCGCCTGCGCGCGGCTCGTCGAGCGATCGCACACCGCGGCGAGCTCGACGTCGCGGCGGTGCGCGAGCGCCCGCGCGTGCGCCTCGCAGATGAAGCCCGCACCGAGCAGCCCGATTCTCCAGCGCCTATTTGTATTCAATCAGCCTCGCTTGCGCTCGCAGATAGAAGGTGACGAGGCCGAGCGCATTGGCGAACTTGCCGAGCACGATGAACGCGGCATAGAGAGCCGCCTCCGCGGCAGCGTCGCCGGCGCGGCGCCTGCCGCGCCAGACGCGCACGGCGAGCACCGGGTAGCCCGCGATGAGCAGCACGCTCACGAGAGGGGCGGTGAGGGCGGTCAAGGCGATGGCGAGCGGCAGTGCGAGGCCCCAGAAGAGCGTGCTGTTGCGCTCGTGCACGCAATCGCGCACGTCGCTGCGCCCGTTGCGGTGCGCGCGCTCGCCGATGGCATGGCCGGCGCGCACCGCGCGGCGCCACCACTGGCCAAAGCTGGTCATCGCGGCGTCATGCGTCGCCATGGCGCGGTCGATCTTCGCCACCGCGTGGCCGGCGAGCGCCATGCGCACCGCCAGCTCGGAATCCTCGCCGGCGATCATGTCGGGCCGGAACCCGCCCAACTCGCTAAACACCTCGGCCCGGATCATCGCGATGCCGCCGAAGCAGCCGTAGTCCTCGAGCCTGCCCGGCGGCGAGCGCCACTCGAGCGCGCACAGCCGGTTATAAGGGCTCGCCTGCGCGTCGCGTTCGCGCAGATGCCCGACGACGGCGGCGTAGCGCGCCTCGCGCGCGAGCGCCTGCGCCGCTGCCTCGATCCATCCGGGCTCGAGCGTGCAGTCGGCGTCGACGAACTGCACGAAGCGCAGGCCCGGGCGGCTCGCCGTGAGGCACGCGAATCCCGAGTTGCGCGCGCGCGCGGCCGACAACCGGCCCTCCAGCTGGGTCACGTGGACGCCGAAGCGAGCGGCGATGGCGACGCTGTCGTCCGAGGAAGCGGAGTCGACATAGACGGCGGCGCAGCCGCTGTCGGCGACCGATGCCAGGCAGCGGGCGAGGCGGGCGCCTTCGTTGCGCCCGATCACGACGATGCCGACGTGCGCCGTATCGCCCATACCAGGTCACCCCACAGGAGGTCGAAAGCAAAGTGCTGCGGATCGCGCTCTGCGCCGGCGCCGCCCAGGCGCAGCAGGCGGCGAGCCGCGAGGGAGGCGCGGCCCGCCGCCCAGAGGGCGTCGGCGCGCAGCAGTCCGCCGCGGCCGAAATGCTTGACGAAGTAGCGCCGCCGCGACGCGTACCAGTAGGCCGGCCGGCGGCCGCGGCTCTTGATGCCGGTGGCGCCGCCCTCGTGATGCATGACGCAGGAATCCGGCACATACCAGATCTGCCAGCCCGCCTGGCGCGCCCGTGTGCAGAAGTCCACCTCCTCGAAATAGAGGAAGAAGCCTTCGTCCATGAGCCCGACCTGCTCGAAGACCTGCCGCCGCACGATCTGGCTCGCGCCCGACACCCACGCGCATTCGTGCGCCGTGCCGCGCGCCGCAGGTGTGACGGTATGGCGCTGAAGCAGCCGGCTCAGGAGGCCGAGGCTCGCGCCCGACTCGAGCTCGCCCAGCGGCGAGGGGGCGTTGTGCGCCGAGCACTCGGCCCTGCCGTCGCCGTTTTCCAGGCGGCTGCCGGCGATGCCGGCGCGCGGATGGGCATCCATGAAATCGATGAGCGCGCGGATCGCGCCGCGGCGCACGACAGTGTCGGGATTCAGCAGCATCAGGTAGTCGACCGGACGCTGGGAGCGCAGGGCGTCACGGATCGCGGCGTTGTTGCCGAACGCGAAGCCGCCGTTGCGCTCGAGCGGGCGCAGCGAAACCCAGCCCTGCCAGCGCTCACGGCGGATCGCCGCGGCGAGATGCTCGACGGAGCCGTCGCCCGAGGCATTGTCGACCACCACCACGTCGGCGCGCGGCACGCCCTTGAGCTCGCCGGCGAGCGAGCGCAGGCACTCGATCGCGAGGTGCGCGCTGCGGTAGTTGACCACGACGATGCGCAGGCTGCTCATTGGGCGAACCAGGGCCGGAACGCGATCGGCTGCGGCACGCGCTGCGCGGTCGCGTCGGCCAGCATGCGGGCGTAGCCCACGCCCAGCCCCGCCACCGACCAGTAGATGACCGGGATCACCGTGATGCTGCTCGCGGTGAAAATGATGATCAGGATGCCGGCGAGCGTGGCGAGCAGCGCGCGGCCGAGCAGGTAGTGCTCGCCGTTGGGGTCGCGCAAGGTGCGCATGTCGGCGTAGATGCGCGCCGCAATGACGAGGAAGAATCCGGCGAACAGCGATACGCCCACCATGCCGCTGTTGAGGGCGATGCCGATGTAGGTGTTGACCACGTCGATGATGCCCTGGCCCTGGCGCAGCGCCTCCATCGCCGGGGACGACATGAAATTGTAGGAACCGAAAAAGGGGTGCTGCGCGATCAGCGGCACGGCGATGTCGAGCAGTTGCTGGCGATAGACCACGTTGCCTTCGTCGACGCTGCCGACGAAGGGCAGCAGCTCGATGATGTTTTGGCCGCCGGGCAGCGCGAGCAGCAGCACGGCAGCCGTCGCGGTGCCGAGGACCAGCTTGGCGTAGCGCACGACGGCGAACGGGCCGGTCGAGAAAAAGATCAGCAGAATCGCCGCGGCGCCCAGCCATGGGCCGCGCGAGAGCGAGGCGAACAGGCCCGCGAGCAGCAGCGCGAAGCCCGCGCTGCGGGCGAGCCAGTCGGGCACCGAGCGGCAGACGAAGAGGTATAGGCCGGTGGCGACCGCCATCACGTAGCCGAGCGCGATCGGCTGCCCGGTGCTGCCGAGCGCGCGCAGGCTGTCGCCGCGCGCGAGGTATTCACCGTAGTCCCAAGGCACGCCGAGCGCAGACTCGAGGGGCCGGTACAGCAGCCAGTTCTTGGCGAGCTCGAGGCTCGCGATCGCGCCGAGCACCATGGCCGCAATGGCGAACGCCGCCAGCGCATCGCGGAATCTCTGCAGCGTCACGATCGAGCGGCTGAAGACGTAATAGGGCAGGAAGACGTCCACGAAGGGATAGAACAACGTGCCGCGGATCATGTCCGTGAGGCTGATGATCGGGAAGGCGAGCACCACGGTGAGGCCGAGGTAGGCGAGCATGAGCTTGTCCGCCAGCGGGCGGCCGAGCGGCTCGACGCCCGGCTGGCGCCGCAGATGGAGGAACGCCGGAAGAAGAATCGCCAGCGTGAGCAGGCGAATGTAGTTCATGCTGAAGATGTACTTCACCACGCCGAAGCCGCTGATCTCGGCCGGTATCGCTGGCACCGCGAACAGGAGCAGGAAGAACAGCGCCGGCTTGTTCGGCTCGCGCGACAGCGCATGCAGCAACAGCGCGATCGCGGCGCCGACGAACAGCCAATAGTTGTGCGCGAGGAAGGCGATCAGCGTGATCCCGAACCACAGGCCGCGCCGCCGCGCGAAGTCGCCGGCATCGGTCGCCACGGCGCACGCGGGCGCTTTTGCGCAGGCGAACACCGCGCCCGCCAGCGCGAGGATGGCCACCAGTGCGCGCAGATGCTCGGGCATCAGAAATCGTTCAGCACGGCGCCGACCACTGTGCACTTCGTGCGCCTCACGCTCTGGGCGACGTGCTGCACGCGCGCCATGCGCGAGCCGTTCTTGCGCACCACCACGAGCGCGGCGCCGGCGCGCATCGCGAGGGTCTGCGCATCGGCGCTGTCGGCGGCGGGCGGGGAGTCGAGCAGGATCATGTCGACGTGCCCGCCGAGCTCGCGCAGCAGGTGGCCGAACATCGGCCGCGTAAGCAGCTCCTGCGGATTCGGCGGCAGCGCCCCGGCGGGCAGCACCGAAAGGTTCTCGAGCGAAGGGATGCGCTGGATCGCCTCGGGGCCGGCGCGACCGGACAGGACGCTGGAGAGGCCGACGCGGTTGTCGAGCCCGAAGAGCTCGTGCTGGCGCGAATTGCGCAGGTCGGTGTCGATCAGCAGGGTGCGTCCGCCGAGCTGCGCAAACACCACCGCGAGGTTGGCCGCGAGGTAGCTGCGTCCCTCCTTGGCTCCTTCGCTGACGACGGCGAGCGTCTTGCGCACCGGGTCGCCGTCGAACCAGCGCAGCATGAGCTCGGCGCGCAGCGCGCGCAGCGCCTCGACCTGCCGGCCGAACGGCTGGTAGGCGGCGACCACCTCATCGCTCACCTTGCTTTCGCCGCGCTGCAGGTAGGTGTACTCGAACTGCTGCGACAGCGCGAAGTCGACGTCGGCCTGGCGCAGCAGGCCGAGCGCCATGCCGGCGGCGCCGAAGCGCTGACCGCCGTCGCGCTGGGCCTGCAGGATCCGGTCGACGTCCTCTGGCCCGAGCTTGCCCGCCTGCACGAGAAGCGCGCCGATAGCGCGCTCGTCGGCATCCTGCTCCGTGCGCGCTGCTGGTGCCGGAACGACTTCGTTGCCCGACATCGGTTCTTCTCCTTATTTGAGCGGCAGGCGCGCGAGCTGCGGCGCGCCGGCGAGGATGTCCTGCTTCGCGCTGCGCGCCAGCACCACCAGCACCGGCATCTCGAGGGGACCGGTCACGTCGTCCACGCAACGCACGCGCCGGTCGAGCAGCTCGCGCGCGAGCGCCGCGGCGAGGCCGAGGACGAGCGCGACGAGCAGCGCCGCCCCCGAGTCGCGCAGCGGCTTCGGGCTGGAGGGCGAGAGCGGCTCGACCGCGGGCCGCAGCAGGAATACGTTGGTCTGGGTCGCCTGGCTCTCGAGGCTGGTGTGGTTGAAGCGCCGCTCGACGTTCTCGTAGGCGTTCTTCGCCGCGTCCGCGTCGCGTTGCAGCACCGCGAGCTGGTCGCGCTCGGCGCGCAGCGCGAGCAGCTTCTTTCTCTGCGCCTCGACCGAGGCCTTGAGGTCGGCCTCCTTGCCGGCGCCGACCGAGCTTGCGGCAGAGAAACTGCCGGCGACGTTATGCGTCTCCGCCGCGAGCCGCACTTTCAGCTCGGCGAGCTCGGCCTCCATGCCGCGGAACTGCGGATGGTTCTTGCCGAGGTTGCCGCTCGCATCCTTGAGCTTCGCCTCCTGGCGCGCGATGTCGGCGCGCAGGCCCTGGATCACGGTGTTGCCCAGCGCATCGGGCAGTACTTCCGCAGCGCCGGCCAGGCGCTGCTTGCTGCGCGCTTCGACGCGCTCCGTCTGCGCTGCCGTGAACTGGCTGGTGAGCTCGCTCAGCCGCGTAATCTCGGCGTCGAGCGTCTCCTCGCGCGTGACGATGCCTTTCTGTTGCTGGAACGCGGCCAGGCGCGCCTGCGCCGCTTCCAGGTTGTCGCGCAGCGCCTTGCCCTGCTCGCCGAACCAGCGCGCGTACTGCTTGGCCGGCTCGACCCGCATTTCGACCATCGCGTCGACATAGGCCTGCCCGAACGCGTTGGCGGCCGCCGCGGCGAAGCGCGGATCGGCCGCCTTGTACTCGATAGTGATGCTGTTGGCCTCGCGCCGCCCCGGGTTGATCACCAGGCTCTTCTGCAGCCGAGCGATGAGCCAGGCGTCGAAGCGCCCCTTGCCCTTGGTGGCCTCGTGCCATTGCGCCTGCAGCGCGGCATCATGCTCGAGCCCGAGCTGGCCGATCACCCTCAGCGCCACGCGGTCGCTCTTGATGATGTCCTCCTGCGTCGCCATGGTGTTCGGCATCAAGAGCGCCGTGAGCGGATCGGGCGAGCGGATGTCGAGTACCATCGAAGTCGTCGCGGTGTATTGCTTCGGCATCAGCTGGATCGCGGGGAGGGCGATGGCGAGCACGCCCAGCGCGACCGCCAGCGCGAGCTTGTAGCGGGCGCGGAACACAAGGAGGTACTGCCGCAGGTTCATGCGCCGCGCCTAGAACAGGCTCTCGCCGACGTGCAGCACGTCGTCGGCCTGCACTGGCTCGTCGAGCCGGGGATTGCGCACTTCCACTTGCCGGCCGGTGGCGCCGCGCCACAGTCGCAGCGCGCGCTCGGTGCCGCGCGCGCTCGGGCCGCCGCCCGCAACCAGCGCCTGCCGGATCGTCATGCCGCGCTCGACACGGTAGGAGCCCGGCCGCTGCACCTCGCCGTAGACATAGAACATCGGTGCGCGGTGGACGTAGATCACGTCGCCGCCGGCGACGGCGACGTCGTCGTCCTGCCCGCCGTGCAGAAACAGCGCCGGGATGTCGATCTCCTTGCGGTACGGCTTGCCGGCGCGCTCGCCGGTAAGGATGGCAAGGTCCGCGGCCCCGCTGGCGACGCCGCCGGCGATCGCGATCATCTCGGAGACGCGCGTAGGGGAGGTCTCCAGCGGATAGCGCCCGGCGCGGTTCACCAGGCCGAGCACCGAGACCTGGCTCGAGCGGACCTGGAGCAACAGGACGCTGACCTGCGGCTCCTTGATGAAGTTGCCTTCGTCGAGGGCCTTGGCGATGGTCTCCTCGGCGCGCGACAGCGTCATGCCGCCGACGCGAACCCGGCCGATCATCGGGTACGAGATGGTCGCGTCCTCGGCGACCCGGGTTTCCAGCGTGAGATTCGGGTTCTGGAACACCGAGATGCGGATGCTGTCGCCCGTGCCCAGGCGGTATTCGGTCAGCGAGTCCTGGGCTTGCGCGGCGGGAAGCAGCGCCGCGGCGAACAGCGCCGCCCTGTAGAGATTGGTCATTGGCGGCGCAATTCCATGTCGATGGCTTCGCTCCAGCGGCGCTTGAGCAGGAACTGCTCGATGAGCGGTGCCGCGGCCGCCTGGTCGAGCGGCGCGGGCTTTGCCGCCAGCACGCGGACTACGAGCAGCGCGTCGCCGCCGCCGGTGTCGATCACCTGCACCTCGCCTTCCTTCATGGCCTGCAGCCGCGGCAGCAGATCGAGGGGAATCTGCTCGGCTGCACGCACGCCGCGCGTGACGGCGTGCTGCACGTCGCGCGCACGCAGCCAGTCCGCGATCGCTTCCATGGACGCGCCCTGCGCCGCGTTGTCGCGCAGCGCGGCGGTGAACTCCGCCTGGCGCGCCGCCTCGCGCATGACCTCGATCTCCTCGAGACTGAACACGCGCCGCTGCGCAAAGAGCTCCGGGTGCTCGGCGTAGTACTTGCGCACCTCGTCGGCGTTGGGCCGGCGCTGCGCCTGCGCGACCTGCTGCAGATAAGCGCGCGCCAGGATGTCGCTCCTCGCCGATTCCACCGCCTGCTGGACTCCCGGCGTGCGATCGAGGCGTTGCTCGCGCGCGCGCGCGGCGAGCGCGGAGGTGATCTGCGGGCTGCGGGCGAGGATCGCGTCGAGTTCTTGCAGCGTGAGCGCCTCCGGAATGCTCGGCGCCGTGCTCTTGCCGCAGGCGGCGAGCGCCGCGCACAGCAGCAATATCGGAAGCAGGCGATTCATGCGGTCAATGTTAGGGATGGTTCTTTACAGCGGATGAAGCGCGCGCCGTCGTCAATCGTCGACGCGTAGCGCTAACCAGCGACGCCGCGCGACGAGTCCGAGCAGGCCGAGACCCGCAAGCAGCAGCGCGCCGGCTTGCGGCTGCGACTCCGGCACGGCGACATGAAAACTGCCAAAGCCCGAAAACGCACCGCGGGACTGATCGGTGGTGACGGCGAGGCCCGCACGCTCGAGGAATGACGCGCCGCCCTTGAGCATCGCCGCGCACGGCATCGACCACGCGGCGAGCATGATGAAGAGTACGGCCGAAGTTTTCGCCATGGTGCGCAACGCGATCCATCGTAGTGGCGCGCGCCGGGCGGTCAATAGCTCCTAGGCGCTAACTAGCTCTTAGGTGCTAACGCGGTCCGCGTCAGAACCGCGCCGTGCCGCCGAACGAGGCGATGCGCCCCTCGAAGTGCACGCCAGGGTCGTTCGAGGACTGCCGCTGCCGCTGCAGGCCGAAGTCGAGCGTGACATTGCGGCGCAGCCGCCATTCCAGTGCCAGCTGCGCAGTGCGCAGCGTGTCGAAGCGGCCGGTGCCGGTGTACGTGGGCAGCGGATTGCGGTAGTCGCTCTCCTGCCGCGTGAAGCTCAGGCGCAGCGCGCTGCGCGCGGCGATCTGCCACCCCGCCTCCAGCGCTTTGCGCTCTATGGCGCGGTAGCTCGCGACCTGGTCCGCCCAGGGCTCGAGCGCGCGACCCGCGTGTAGACTCAGCGCGAGCCGCGCCGCCGGCGTCCAGCGGTAGGTCAGCGCGCTCACGCTGCCGGAGAAATTGCGCTCGGCGAAATGGCTCGAGCGGTACTCGAGCCGGGCAAGGCGCAGATCGAACGCGGAGCGCGCGCTCATCACCCAGGTGACCGCGAGCTCGGTCTCCGAACGCTTGAAGCCGTCGTCGAGCCGCGCCACCGGGTCGAGCGGCCGATCGACGTACTGTCCATCGAGCAGGCGCAGCTTCAGCGCCGCGGTGCTGGTCGAGCGCGCAACGTATTCGATGCCGCCCTCTGCGCCGCTCGCGCGATAGCTGCCGCGCTGGGGGAAGGGAACCGAGTACTTGTGCTCCTGCTGCTCGAGGCCCGTGCGCAGGTACCAGCCGCCGAAGATCCAGCCGTCGGCGGAGAGGAAACGCCTTTCCGCCGTGAGAATGTTGCGCTGCGAGATGTCGCCGAACTCGTTGTAATTGACCAATGCCTGCACGCGCTCGGCGCCGAGCGTTCCGTTCCAGCGCCGTCCCAGCTGCCACCGCCACATGCCGCGGTAATCGAGCGCATCGAAATCGAGGAACGAGAGCCGCGCGTAGCGGTAAGCGGTGCTGGTGACGTCCAGGAGCAGGCGCTGCTGGGCATACGGCTGGTCGACGCGCAACCCCGCGAACACAGTCGTGACGCGGTCGGCACGCGGCTCCGGCTGCCGGAGCGGGTTGGTCTGTGAGGAGACCGCGGCGCCGACGTGCAGCATGACGGGCCGGTCCTGCTGCGCCGCTGCGGGCGGCGCCGCGAGTGCGGCAGGGAGCGCGGCGGCGAATAGGCGTCGCAAGCGGGCTCTCACCGGCTCACTTCACCGCAGGGAGGATCCGGCCGGCGGCCGCACCGAAGCCGATGCCCGCGTAGCCCTCGCGCGCGCAGCGGCCGCGCTCGATGACTTCGTCGCCGTCCTCGAGGAAGCTGCGGGTCTCGCCGCCCGCGAGCTGCCACGGATTCTTGCCGGCAAGGCTCAGCTCCATCAGCGAGCCAAGGGAGTCCGGGCTCGCCCCGGAGATGGTCCCGGAGCCGAGCAGGTCGCCCGGCTGCAGGTTGCAGCCGTTGGAGGTCTGGTGAGCGACGATCTGCGCAAGCGTCCAGTACGAGTCGCGAAAATTGCCGCGCGACAGACGCACCGGCTGCTTCATCTTCGGCGTGCGCAGGTGCATTTCGAGCTCGATGGCGAGGCCGCCTTCGCGCTGGTCTTCTTCATCCAGCAGATAAGGCAAAGGCTGCGGATCATCGGCAGGACGCGCAAAGGCAGGGCAGCGATAGGGTTCGAGCGCCTCCATGGTCACGACCCAGGGCGAAATGGTGGTCGCAAAGCTCTTCGCGAGAAACGGCCCGAGCGGCTGATACTCCCAGGCCTGAATGTCGCGCGCCGACCAGTCGTTGAGCAGCACCGCGCCGAACACATGGTCGAGCGCGTCGCGCACGGCGATCGGACGCCCCAGGCGGTTGTCCCTTCGGGCGACGCACGTCGGTGCCGGAGACCACGATCGACGAGCCGCGGCCGTGGTAGCCGATGGGCACCCACTTGTAATTGGGCAGCAGTGGATTGTCCGGCCGCAGCAGCCGGCCGATGTTCGTGGCGTGGTGGATTCCGGTATAGAAATCGCTGTAGTCACCGACCGCGACCGGCAGGAAGAGCTCGGCCTGCTTCATCGGCACGAGGTACTTCTGCAGGCGCTTCTTGTGCCTCGTCTTGACCGAGAGCGCGCGGCAAAGTTCGCGCCGCAGCTTGCGTGCGGCCTGGCGTCCCATCGCGGCAAGGCCGTTCAGCGTCGGGCCGGTGCGCACGCCGAGCGCGGCGAGATCGAGGATCTGGTCGCCGATCGCGACGCCGCCGCGCGCCGGCTCCTTCTGGCCTTTGCGCTTGAAGATGCCCAAGGGCAGGTTCTGGATCGGAAAATCGCAGCCGGGCTCGTGCGCCGACTCGACCCAGCTCCTGAGCGCCGGGTCGTGCGTCTCATCGAGCCTCATCGCTGCAGGCGCTTGAAGCCGGACCAGACCGCGTCGTAGTCCTTCTGCAGCTCGCGCGCCGACAGGGCGAAGCGCGTCGG
>Ga0209131_1002927_pt1 | contig 11468 bp, 7 predicted proteins | sample GraSoi_2013_40cm_FD_185826 | JGI IMG/M metagenome (GOLD analysis project Ga0209131, IMG submission 185826) | Grasslands soil microbial communities from the Angelo Coastal Reserve, California, USA - Sample 9_17_2013_40cm (SPAdes) (version 2) | ecosystem: Environmental > Terrestrial > Soil >...
CGCTTCTTCAATAAAATCAAACACTACCGCGCCATCGCCACGCGCTACGACAAACTCGCTCGAAATTTCCTCGCCGCTGTCCAGTTGGTCGCAGCTATCATCCTGCTCAACTGAGGACAGGCCCTAGTAGAGCGATTTCGAAGTTCGAATCATATGCTGGTCATTCCGGGGCGCCGCGAAGCGGCGAGCCCGGAATCCATAACCACTGGCCGAGGGCTATGGATTCCGGGCTCGCCACCTTCGGTGGCGCCCCGGAATGACCAGGCAGAGCATATGATCGGTTTCATAGAATCGGTCCACTAGTTCGGCCGTAGGATGGGTTGAGCGATAGCGAAACCCATCAGGGCTTTCCGGCGGCAAGGCCGACGGTGGATTTCGCTTGCGCTCAACCCACCCTACGGTGCTTGCACGCTACGGCGCCACTTGTGACGCCGCAGCGTCAGCCATGAATCGATCGAGCGCCGCCGCCTCGGCGTCGGAAAATACCAGCCCGAGCTTGGTGCGACGCCACAGCACGTCGGCGGCGGTTCTGGCGAATTCTTGCCCCATCAGATAACGCACCTCGGCTTCCGTCAACGTTGCGCCGAAAGCGATACCAAGATCGGCTGTGGTGCGGGCGCCGGCAAGAATGCATGGCGCGTGCTCGCCATAGGTAGCGGCAAGCCGGCTGCGGTGCGATGGTTCAAGAAATGGATAGTCCCGCGCGAGCTTGTGAGCGAGTGCGGGGGGCTCGCAAGCTGCCCCTCCGGGCAGAGCCGTGAATGCTGTCCAGCCGGCGCGATGCCGGCTGAATGGTGAAAGAAAGGGCGCGAGGCGTTCCAGCGCAGCCTCAGCGAGGCGGCGGTAGGTAGTGATCTTGCCGCCGAAGATCGACAATAGCGGCGCGCACCCTGGCGGCGCGTCGAGTTCCAGCACGTAATCCCTCGTCGCAGCCGCTGTGTCACGCGCATGATCATCGTGGAGCGGTCGCACGCCGGCATAGCTCCACACCACATCGGCGGACGAAATCGACCGCGCAAAATATTGCGAAGCCGCCGCGCAGAGATAATGAATTTCACCGCTTGTCGCGACGACTTGCGCCGGATCGCCGGCAAAATCCAGCTCGGTGGTGCCGATCAGGGTGTGGGCGCCCGCGTACGGCAGGGCGAACACGATGCGGCGGTCGGGGTTCTGGAACATGTAGGCCTTGACAAGGCGCACCCGCCGGCGCGGCGCCAACCCGGCATCAAGACATGAGGCGAGCGTTTCTTCGACCCACGGGCCCGTGGCGTTGACGAGCGCGCGCGCCGCGATGGTGTCGCGCCGGCCGGTGGCTCGATCCTCGACGGCGATGTCCCAATGGCCGTCGCGCCGCCTCGTCGTCACGACTCTGGTGCGGGTGCGGATGACGGCGCCATGGTCAGCGGCATCGCGGGCGTTGAGGACGACCAGCCGCGCGTCGTCCCCCCGGCAATCGGAAAACGCAAATCCGATGCGGGACCTCCCGGGCTTGAGTGGGGCGCCGGCCGGATCGCGCGCGAGGTCAAGCCTGCGGGCCGGCGGCAGCCGCCTGCGGGAGCCCATATGGTCGTAGATGAACAGCCCGAGCCGCAGCAGCCATGCGGGCCGCAGGCCGCGGCAGTGGGGCAGCACGATCCGCAGCGGCTGCACGACATGGGGCGCTATGCGCAACAGCACCTCGCGTTCCCGCAGCGCCTCCCGCACGAGGCGGAAATCATAATATTCGAGATAGCGCAGCCCGCCGTGGATCAGCCCGGTCGATCGCGAGGATGTGCCGCTGGCGAGATCGTCCATCTCGCAGAGATAGACTGCGAGCCCGCGACCTGCGGCGTCGCGCGCGATGCCGCAGCCATTGATGCCGCCGCCGATGATGGCGAGGTCGAAGGGTGCTGCCACGTGCCTTCTCTGTGGAACACTGGCGGCGCGACCGCAGTGCTCCCACGTCTGTTGACCACTCGATTTGGGGAAAAGCTGCTGCACCACCATAAATGAAGTGATGGGCGAGCTGTTATGCCGGCTTCGGTTCCCTGACGCCTAAGGGCGGTGCGATCTTCCCTTCCCCTGAAATTTGCTCGCGTTCCCAGGGCTCTAGCGCGTTCGCGGCTGGGCATGTCAAGTGCCAGGCCAGGCCTGAGGGCGCGTAGTCAAGGTCAACCGTGCCATCCACGCTGCGCTCCGCCATCGTTTCCATCACGATGGTGCCGAACCCGCGCCGTTTCGGCGCAGAGACGGGCGGTCCATCGCGCTCGGTCCAGCTCATGGTGAGGGCATCGCGGTCGGCCCCCCAGCAGACGTCGACACGACCCGTATCCGTCGACAGCGCCCCGTATTTCCAGGCGTTGGTGGCAAGCTCGTGGAGCGCGAGCCCGATGGCTTGCGCGGAACCGGCCTTCAACCGCAACTTGGGGCCCTGCACGGCGATACGAGAACCAATGAGGCCGGCGAAATGCGCGAGCTGGGCGTGAACGAGTTCCTCGACATCAACGCCCTGCCACTCGTTGCGGACGAGCAGGTCCTGATTGGCTGAAAGCGCCTGGATGCGCTCGGAGAAACGCTCGACGAAATCTTCCGGATTACTGGCGACGGTCTGGTGAGCGATGGCGTCCACGACGCTGAGCATGTTCTTGGCGCGATGATTGATTTCGCGCATGAGGAGGTGCTCTTTTTCCGCGCGCTCCCGGCGTTCTTCCTCGCGCTTCTTGCGCTCGGTAATGTCCTGCACGGTGCCGACGAAGCCCACGGCCCGCCGCTCGCGCCCGTCGCCGTCGAAATAAGCAAGCCCCAGAGTTTCCACCCAGCGGACCGCGCCGCTTGCCCGCCGGAGCCGGAACTCGGTTGCGGAGCGCCTCGGATCCACGGGATTGAGCGCCGCCTCCAGGGCCGCCGAAACCCTTTCCAAGTCGTCCGGATGCACGAGCTTCATGATCTCTTCCTTAGCAGCCTCATTGTCGGCAAAATCGAAAATTTCCTGAGCGCGTGCATCGCCTGAGAACACGTGATGACGCGGATCGTACTGGTACGACCCGAGCTGGGCTGCGTTGAGGGCGAGTTGCAAGCGATCTTTGCTTGCCTTCAGGTCCTCCTCCGCTCGCTTGAGGCCGGTGATGTTGATGGTTGCCGCGACCAGCCCGACGACTTTGCCCTCCCTCCACTCCGGCTCGTAGCGGCAATGGACGAATTGCGGCCCGTCAGCCCGGCAAGGCACCTCGGCCTCAAACTCGACCTTCTTGCCGGCGAGGCACTCGCGGACGTAGGGCTCCATGATGGCGAAGACTTTGTCGCCGACGACCTCGGAGACGCGTTTGCCGATTATTTGCTCGGGCATGAGACCCTCCCGCTCCGCGACGTGCCTGTTGACGAACTTGTAGCGGGCTTCGGTATCAAGGTGCGAGATGGCGACCGGGGCGTTGTCGGTGACAAGGCGCAGCTGGCGCTCGCTCTCGCGCAGCAAATCGGTGGTCCCTCGAAGCTCCGCCATCAGCGCGTTGACCTCGGCGACGGGCGTTCCGCCCGGCGACAGCGGGCCGCCCTCTCCCGAAGCGAGCGCGGCGCGGGCCGCCTGGCCAACCGCGCGCGCGATAATCCGGCCCAGCCATGAGGCCAAAGCCACCACCAGCGTAAACGCCAGCAACGCCGTCGAGGCGATGGTCCACCACAGCGCCCTAACCGGGGCCTCGAGCAGGGCCGTGGGCTCCCACACGGCGATTTCCCAGCCGGTCAATTGCGACTGCGCGTAGGCCTCCAGCGAGGATTGCCCTTTGGAGTCGACAAACTCGAATACGCCGTCGGGTCCTGCCCGGTGCCACTGGGACGGCGGCAGCTCCTGACCGATGAACCCATCCTCCGGTTGGGATTCCGCCATGATGTGATGGGCGGCGTCGGCAACCACCGCATGCCAACCTGCCTGCAGTTCATTTGCGGCGACCAGGCGTTCAAGGGTGTGCGGATCAGGCGACCGCACGAGGGCGTAGCGGCCCTCGCCGTCGATCTCTACGGGCACGATGATGCCGAACATGAACTGTTTGACGACGGTGCCCATGAACAGGCCGGTTACTTGCGGCTTATGGGTTGCGAGAGCTCTCTGCGCGGGTTCCGGAACAGCCGCCTTTTCCAGCGGCGTGCCGAAGGGCACCCAGGTATTGACGAGTTGATGCATGTCGCGATCGACGAGCATGATGTTGCCGCTTTGGTGCAAGGCCAGCGAGGCCTCGGCCTGGCGCTGGAAGGAAGCGAAGTCGCCTTGGCGCAGCGACGGCGAGGCGGCTAATGCCTCCAGTCTCCCGATCTCGCCGATGATCTCACGGTCAACTTCGGCCGACAAAGTCCGTGCCTCACTCCTCAGCTCTTTGCGGACCTCGTCGAACTGCGCGTCGCCGATGCTAACTCCCGCGTACGCGCCGAACAGCAGCAGCGGCACAATGACCGCGCATCCGAGCACGACCAGCAGGTGCCACAACGGCCGCGGCTTGCGGAGCGCGGGCATCGCTCCGATCCGTAAGATGATCCCGCCGGCGACGCAGAGGAGGCCAACGGCGGTGGCCTGACTGACGAGCCGTAGAGCGTGTCGATGCCGGTCAGGTAGCCGAGCAGGCCGAACAGCGCGATGGCGCCGGCGAGGCCGCCGAGCACCCGTCGCGGCCAAGCGATGCCGCTCGAAACGGCTGAGCGCGAGCGAGCCGCCCGCGAGCGCCATCCCCAGCGTCGCCGCATTTATCACCCGGTATGAGGTCGCTGCCGTCCGGAATGAGGCGTCCCCCGGCGCCAGCCAGCGGTCGATGCCAAGCTCAAGGTTGAACAGGACCACGCCCAGGCCGAGCACCGCGAGGGCGGCCACGGCGAGGCCTACCGCGAGTGCGAAGCGCCAGTCCCTGCCGGGGTGCACGAGCGCGAGGCCGAGGGCTGCGAGGCATGAGGCCGTCACCGGTTTCATGGTGGCGAAGGCCGGGCTCCAGCTCGACAGCAGCGGCAGCCCGGCCCACCAGCCGAGGAGCGCCGCGGCGGCAATTGCCGCCGCCGCAAAACCAGCAGCTTGACCTGCGCGTTGTCTTTTGAGGTGGCTGGCCTCGCCAGCAAGCAGCGTCACATGGGCTCCAGACAGTCAAATCGCAGGCGGCAAGCAGTCGCAGACAATGGTCGGACCTGCCGGCGACGTTTTCAACATAAGTGCGTGTGCGCGTGCGAACAGGGCTGGGCGTTGCAAAAATTTTCATCAGAGCCGGAACAGTAGCCCCTCAATCATCATGCCCGCGCTTGTCGCGGGCATCCACGTCTTTCTTCCGAGCTTTCAGCCAGAAAGACGTGGATGGCCGGGACAAGCCCGGCCATGACTCCGAGGGAATGGTTCCACATGACCGCAAGGCGCGACGCCGGCACCTTCCACCTGCCCGAGCCGTGATGTAGGCTCAGAGATCAAGCCAAAATGCACAAAGTCTTCGCTATGTGAGCCGATAAAAGTGCGACAGGAACGTCAGGGACCAATGCGCCAGATTACCTTGATCGCCTTCCTCCAAGCGCAGAACTGCACAAATCTTGCGAGTTCCTGGCGTCATCCGCAGTCACGCACCGATACCTGGTCTGCGGACTACTACCGGCATATCGGCCGCGTGCTTGAGGAGGGCAAATTTCATCTCGGCTTTTTCGACGATCGTTTGTCGATGCCCGACATGTACGGGCGCAATCACGCGCACACGGTTCAGCATGGCATTCGCTGCGTAAAGTTGGATGCCATGACGGTGCTCACGGTGATGGGCATGGCGACCGAGCGGCTCGGTCTCGGCGCGACCTATTCGACGAGCTACTACGAGCCATTTCATGTGGCACGCCTGTTTGCGACACTCGACCTGATGACCGACGGGCGGGCGGCTTGGAACGTCGTCACGTCCCTTAATGACGGCGAGGCGCAAAACATGGGCCGCGATGAAGTCATCGGGCACGACCTGCGTTACGATCGGGCTGACGAGTTCATGGAAGTCGTATTCGGCCATTGGGACACCTGGGAGGACGATGCCATCGTCCAGGACAAGGTCACCGGCCGGTTCGCGGACCCTGAGAGGGTTCACCGCCTCGACCACCAGGGCCGTTATTTCCGGTCGCGCGGGCCGTTTACCGTGCCGCGCTCGTCACAGGGCCACCCGGTCATTATCCAGGCCGGCCAGAGCGGTCGCGGCAAGAGTTTTGGCGCACAATGGGGCGAGGTGATCTTCGTCGTCTATCCGAATATCGAGATCGCCAAGCGCGACTATGCGGATTTCAAGCAGGAAGTGGCGCGCCGCGGCCGTGATCCCGAGCACGTCAAGGTGGCGCAGCTCATCACCACCGTGTCCGCCGCGACAACAGCGGAGGCGCAGGACAAGTGGGCGGAGATCAGCAGGCTGCCGCTCGAGATCGACGCATTGTCGCTGTTGTCCGAGGTGCTCAACTTCGACTTTGCCAGAAAGGGCATGGACGAGGCTTTCACCGATGAAGAGCTCGCGGAAATGTCCGGCCTGCAGGCGATCCGCGATCGCGTCGTGCAGGCGAGCGGGAAAAGGAATCCGACAGTGCGCGAGTTTATCCATTTCAGCGGCCGCGGCCGCGTGCATGACCCGATCATCGGCGGCCCGAAGGAGGTTGCAGACCGGCTCGAGCAATGGTTTGTCGCGCGCGCCTGCGACGGCTTTGTGGTTTCCGCGACACATGTCCCGGGCGCTTATGAAGATTTCGTTCGCTTCGTCGTGCCTGAACTGCAGCGGCGCGGCCTGTTCCGCAAGGAGTATGCGGGCAAGACTTTGCGCGAGAATCTTGGGGTGCCACTCCCGCAGGCGGGCACGTGGCGCCGCACATACGCGCCGGCAAGTTTCTAGCGCGCCGAGTCGATGAGACCAATCGCATCGAACGATCGAAACCAAACCTTCGGCCCTCATCCTGAGGAGGCCGCGCTCTTCGCGCGGCCGTCTCGAAGGATGGCCGGGGGCACGATCTCGCTTGTGTCCGTCCTTCGAGACGCGCGCAATCGAAATCGGCTGTTGCCGATTTCGATCCTTCTTCAAGTGCCGAAGTCGGGCAGGCCCGACTTCGGGTGCGCGCTCCTAAGGACGAGGCTGATGGATGATACCGACCTTTCGTGATCGGGTTGCCAACCGGGCGGACCAACGAGGTACGACCACCGATCCCGCCACGACCGCGCGTGCCACAGATCGTGAACGAGCGCCATCCATTCATGAAACGCGATGAAGATGGGATTGTTGGAGCGAAGCGGCTCCACCAGGCCATAGCGGCACGGCAGATCGTCGCGTTCGGCAACGAAGGTCCCGAAGATGCGGTCCCAAATGATGAACACCCCACCATAATTGTGGTCGAGGTATTCGGGATTGGCCGCGTGGTGCACGCGATGATGAGAGGGCGTGTTCAGGACATATTCGAGCCAGCCAAGCTTCGGAATCCATTCCGTGTGCAGCCAGAATTGGTAGAGCAGGTTGAGCGCGCTGGCGATGGCCACCGCGCGCGGCTCGAAACCGAGCCAGACGAGCGGCACGTAGAAGATCGCAGTCCCGGTCAGCCGCCCGGTCCACCCAAAGCGGTAGGCCGCAGCAAAATTGAGGTCGTTTGAGGAATGATGGACGGCATGGGTCGCCCAGAACCACCGAATCCGGTGGCTGCAGCGATGGAACCAGTAGTAGCAGAAATCCTGGCCGACAAGGAGCGCAACCACCGCGACAACCGTATCGATTGGTATCGTGAACAGACGGTGACCGTACGCCAAATCATACGCCGGCGCCGCGAGGCTTAGAGACAGGAACGTCAATACAACGTACTGGCGCCCAAGGGCATCGGCGAGCGAAGCGAAATACGCACGCCAATTGTAGTTGCGCCGCATCACGACGGCGAGAACCAAGCCCTCAAGGGTCGCAATCACGATCACGACAGGCAATGCAAAAGTAAGGATGCGGATGACGGCCGTCATGTCCTTCTCCTTTGGCGACGCTTGATCATGCGTCCGCCGGTCAGGAAGTTCCGTGGGTCCAGATCAATTCGGACCGACAATCTGAATTTTGCAATTCTAACTTGATGCAGATGGAATTTCCCGTCTCGCCCGATTCAAATCGCCGCTGATCAATTTCTCGACAAGCTGGCCGATTCCGGAATCGGCGAGAGGTCGGACGGCGCGTTCTGCATTTCATTCGAACGCTCGCGCCGGTATTCGGTGGGCGTCATCCCGGTGTGCGCCTTGAAGGCGCGATTGAATGGCCCGATCGAACCAAAACCGGTGTCGAGCGCGATGGTAAGGACCGGGACGCTCGATTGGCCGGGATCGCCGAGCGCAGCCATGGCCTCGGAAAGGCGGTAACCGTTGACGAAGGCGCTGAAATTGCGATGTCCCAGTTTCTGATTGATCAGTCTGCGTAAGCGGTATTCGGGTACAGACAGTTTCGCCGAGAGCACGGCGATGCTCAGACCTTCTTGTCGATAAATCTTGTTGTTCTTCATCAGATCATCAAGCGCCGTCAGCAGTGCAGCATCTTGTTCATTGACCCCCGGCGCGAGAGCAGGATCGTTCTGACGGATTTCGGGCGGCAACGACGCGCTTCGGTCAGGAATGTCGGAGACGGCGAATTGCCCGAAGGCGGACACGGACAACCGTGCAGCCGCGTAGACAAATGTCAACGCCAGCAGACCGACCGCATTGATAAGGCTGAAGGGGGCTGAGGCCTCGCTGCCGGGCAGAAACCACTGTGAGACTATGATCCCGGCTGTATAGAGCGCTGTGGATATGACGAGCACCAAACGAAATCGCCGCCGCGCTTCTACAAGATCGGCATCTCTTCCGACGAACGCATGCCAGGTGGCGAGAACTATGAACATCAACGACAGCCCATGATGAAGAAAATAGGCGGTCGGTTGCTGGCTGAGCATTTGCCATAGGCCAAGGAGAACGAGGCCGAGCCAGGCCAGATGCTGGTACAATGAGGGTTTGAAATCGTCATCGAAGTATGCAACGGCGGCAAGCCAGAAGGCGGCTGGCGTGCCCATGCTGGCGAGCCCGATTGGTATGCGCCAGCGGAGATCGAGCCCATAGAAGCCGGGAGCCGAGGCGATGACGTAAGCGGCGACGCTCAGCGCAAATAGCGCGGAATAGAGCCCCGTCGGGATCTGTCGCCGGTCACGCAGGAGGAGCGTGGCAACAAGCAGAAGAACCGTTACCGCGCCCCCGCGTATGGCGGCCTCGATAACCGACATGGCGCCCTCATGACATCATTCGTCCTGCCTACCATTGCAATCGGCATTTGTCAGCGTGAAGACTTGTCACCGAGTGCGGCGCGGCGATCTATCCGATTTTGCCGGCGTCAACGCCTGCCACTCCCGAGCGCAAAGCCTGCCGGGCAAACGCCGCACCCGAGAGCAGAAGTCCAAGCGTAAGGATCGTCCATGGAGGCGGGATGCCCAGGATAGGAGTGAAATAGATGCTGAAAATCTCCGACAGGGCGTAGCCACGGAATGCCCAGATCGAGCCAACTTCAAACGCCGCCGTGAAAAGGCACGAGGCGAGCGCGAGCAGCGCCAAGGCCCCGGCATTCGCTCCGTGTCCGCGCCGCTCCAGCACCCGCCACGTCATGAGCCAGAAGAACGCGCCGCTCAGCAGGAACTGGTCTGGAAATAGTCCAGGCGACAAGAGGTAGTGAAGGATCGCCAGGGCTGTGGTCGCGTAGACCGCGCTGTGCAGCCGTTGCCATCCTTTCGCTCCCATCCGCCGGACCGCAGCATCGACGGAGGTCGCCCCCAGCGCGATCAGGCCGATGGTCGAGGCGGCCGCCACGATCAGGGAGAGCCTGGTCGCCATTTCGTGGGCGATGAACGCAAAGTTCCAAAACCGCAGGGCGAAATAAATGACGATATGCGCCATCGCGTAGGCGAGCGCCGTCACGCCGATCACGCGCCGCACGATGATGAGCCGGCGCCAGCCGAATATGGCCGACGCCGGCGTAATCGCCAACGCCAGGAGCAGGATCGCGGTTGCCCAGAAGCCCGACCAATAAGTCATTCCGCCGAGCGGAACGGGTCCGAACTCGCCGCCGGCAACCTGATCGACGAGCCAGATCGCCGGCACGAACATGAGGGCGAACGTGCCGGCCTTCAGCACGGAAAACCTGCGTGTCCGGTCTTGCCACGGCCAGATCAACTGCAAGCGTTGCTCCTCGGCTGCGAACCTTTTCTCTGCAGTCATGGCCGGGCTTGTCCCGGCCATCCACGTCTTTCTATCTGAAGGTCGGCCAGAAAGACGTGGATGCCCGCGAAGACGGGGTCCCCGCCGCGTGACGCGGCGGGGTGTCTCTGCGCGGGCATGACGGGGGAGAGTGATTCGATCTCATTGGAACGCGTTCAAAGGGCGGCTACCGCACCGCGGCCTCGCGCGTGTAGTAACGGGTGGCGTAGGGTTTCGGGGCATATTCCGGATGATAGCGGCATGGACCATCGAGGCTCGCCCGCAATTGTTCGCACGCCGCCGCGATCGACTGGGCCGTCGGCTTGGTGCCCTTTTCGATCCACTGCATGAGGGCATCGAGCCCGGCCGCGAGTTCGGGCGGGCTTTGTCCTGTATGGACGCGCTCGTCCGTGAAGGCCTGCACCAGGCGGTCGGTGCTGCCGGCTGCCTTGACGGCATCGAGATATGCGGACTGCGCCTCGACCACGACCTGCGGGTCGTTGATCGAGTGGATCGACACGAGATCAGTTTTGCTGCCGGTCGCGGTCGGCGGCAAAAGCGACGGCCCGCCGTGGGCGAATACGACGAGATGACCGTTCCAGTTCTTCGGGACGGCCGCCGTGATGTAAGCGCCGGTCTCGTGCTTGACGCCATAGCAGCTCGCGATGGCGGCGATCGCTTCCGGGCACGGCGTGGTGTCGGGCAGCGCCGCCTTCTGGGCTTCCTGCGCCGCGGTCGCGCCGGTCATCGCCGCAAACCAGATTAGTGCAACCGTCATCCTTGCATGCTGCATGCGTTTCCCCTCATGCGTTTCGCCTTGCCCAGCCTGATAGACTCAAGCCTATTCGAGACAAGCGAAATTACAAGATCATACCGTCAGGGCGGCGTAACGGCTTGGCGGTTGGGCCAATGTGGAGCACACTTCAGGTCCATGCTACGCTCACAGCCATGACAAACTTCCTCTGGCGCACGTTGGTGGTATTCCACCGCTATCTCGGGATCGCGGTCGGCATCCTGATGCTGGTCTGGTTCGCGTCCGGCATCGTCATGATGTACGTGGGCTTCCCGCGCCTGACCGAGCAGGAGCGGGTGAACGCGCTCGCGCCTATTCCGTGGCAGGCCTGCTGCCGGGTGGCGGACGGACTCATCCCGGATGACCAGCAATTCTACCGCGTCCAGATCGAAAATCTGCTCGGCGTGCCGGTGCTGCGGCTGCGACGTCCGCCGCGGCCGGATGCCGTGATCGATCTCGCAGAGGGCCTCGGCGTCCGGCGCTTCGATATGGCGG
>Ga0209131_1002929_pt1 | contig 11467 bp, 8 predicted proteins | sample GraSoi_2013_40cm_FD_185826 | JGI IMG/M metagenome (GOLD analysis project Ga0209131, IMG submission 185826) | Grasslands soil microbial communities from the Angelo Coastal Reserve, California, USA - Sample 9_17_2013_40cm (SPAdes) (version 2) | ecosystem: Environmental > Terrestrial > Soil >...
CGAGCCAATCTCGGATATCACTACCGGATCCGAGCGGACTACGTCCGCAGCAGCAAAGACACCACGAATCTCAGCAACGACAGTGCCTGGAAGTACTTCATCGTCAAGAGATAACGACGGCGCAGGTACGCTCACCCGCGTCGACGCCTGGGGCAAGGCATAGCACCTGATCGCTGTGGGGCCCCTGCAACAGCGCCACCCTCGCCCGGATCTACGCGATCTGGGAGCGCAGACGGGGAAGCTGAAAGCGCCGATCGGACGTTCTCCTATTCGCACACACGTAGCCGTCGTCCGTCTGCACCATCGACGACGAAGCGATCCTTGACAGCCACTACTCCCGTCGCTCTGGCGCCGATTCGCTCGCCCGCTGGCAGCATCACGGGCCCGAGCTCGAGCTCCCCATTATCTGGCAGCCGGGCTGTGCCCATCACGCTGCTCCTTTCCTCGGCGCTTGCCTTTGCAGCTCGGCGCGCGAGCCGCAAGGTGACATCGCGGGCATCGTTGCACGACGGCGTCGCGAACGGTGAGCTCGCGGCTAGTCATCCTCGCTGGGGAGCCCAATCCTCAGCACTGGCTCAGAAAGCCTTTCGGGGGCTGCGGCCGAAGTTCGGTCATGCCGCGCAATCGCCAATGCTTCCGGTCCGCATGGCCCGATCAAGTGCTCGCCGTGCTGGCGAGCCTGCTCCACGATTGGCCGTTCTGCGCTGCCCTGCAGCTCAAGCTGGCCCAGCCGTAGTCCCTGGCGACGCGGCGAGCTCGCCTCGGCCCGCCAGGGCGATGAATGCTCGTGAGCTTCGCCGAGCGCCCGGCACCGCCTGCCTGCGAGCCCCGCCCGTCACGCTCACTGACCCAATGTCTTACCGAGTCCCGTCACAAGACCCATCCGGATCTGCGCAGCCCGCTTCCGGAGTCGCGGCGTGCTACCAGCCAGGATCCGTGGAAAGCGCTGCGCCCGCGCTCAACCGTCGGGAGTGATGCGGACGCCGAACTCGACCTTGACTTCGTCGCTGAGCTTGAGTGCGCCGAAGAACGCCGTGTACGGCCGGATTCCCCACCGGGTCTGCACGATTGCCGCCGAGCCCTCCAGGCGGCCTGCGGTCAGCCGGCCGTGCACCGTGACTGGCTGGGTGGTGCCAGTGATAGTCAGATCGCCGTCGATGCTGAACGACTCAGCCGTCCCCTCGACCCTTGTCGACCGGAAGGTGATCGCCGGGTGCTGCCCGGTGTGCAGGATCTTCTCGCGGATGGTCTTCTTGATCTCCGCGCGGTCGGAGTCGGTGAGCGGCTTGACACCGCCGCTACCCTCCCGGACCTCGAGCGAGCCGGCGTCGACCTCGACGTTCACCGAGGACTTGGCCGCATCGGCGGAGTCGAGGGTGACGTCGGCTTGCCAGCGCGTGACCTCGATGGTGAGATCGTGTCCGGCCTTCGCGCCCAGTCCGGTACGGCTCGTTTTGATCAGCAGCTGGCCGGACTCAGGTCCGAGCGTGTATATGCCGTCGGATATGTCCATGACGGCAGGCTACGCCCACACCGAAGACCGTCGCCGGGCGCGCAGCCGACCTAACGAAGGCGCGGCGATGATGGAAAACGTGACCACTGATATCTCCGAGGCCTATCCCGGATCGGACGACCTCTTCGTTATCCATCGCGAGGACGACCTGGCCAGTGTCATGCTGAACGGTCGTCTCCAGTCCGAGAATCCAAAATTCACGTCGGCCTCGCCCAGTTGAATCGAGGGCATCCGGAGCTCAGCGCTCGAGGGCCAGAGCGGCTCTGACGCCGTGAGCCTGGCGTGAGGCTGGGCTGGGCGGCGTGGCAGCGGAAGGGCCTACGCGGCTTGCCGCGCGCCGAAGGGACCGGGAAGGCGCGCGCAGGCGGCGATGTTCGGCGACGACAGCGACTTTGCAATCCATGCTTGCTATTGCAGATCTCCTTGTTCGATGACGTCCGACCGGGCGCTTGGCGAGACAGACCAAACCCAGCCGGCGACCGCCACGACGAGGCGCTAGGGCCGTGACGGGACTTAAGCGATGCAGTCGCCGCCTGGCCTGGCTTGGCGCAGGCCGAGGATGCGCTCGGCGTTCTGGTATCCGATTTTTACTTTGTCCTCAGGGCTGATGGGGGCGGTGTCGAGAAATGCCCTGGCGCCGCCGTTGGGGCTGTATTGGAAGGGGCAGTCGGAGGAGAACATGATGCGGTCGGCTCCGATGGCGGCGATGGCGTGGGCCAGCATCCGGTGGCTGAAGATGCCGCTGGGGGTGACGTTCAGGTTGTTGGTGATGTAGCCGGCGACGCGCCGCTGCAGGTGCGGGGTCCAGTTGCTGAGGATGTCGGCGCCTTCGAGGAAGGAGACCAGCATCTCGCCCCAGTGGCCCAGGATGAGCTGCAGGTGGCGCGCCCAGGAACGTTCTCCAGCTCGGCGCTACCTTCTGACATTCCGCCGCGAAAGCCGCGTCACTCCCCCGTCCATCTGGGTCCAGAACATCATCCTGCCGCCACTGTGGACCCTCGCCAAGGTCGTCGGAAAACGCCCCTACTACGACCACTGGGATAGCCGCACCGACACCGAGCAACCGGCTTGATGAACAAACCAAAGCCCCCGGCCGCAGGCCGGATCTCCGGTCCCCAAGGCAACCAGTTTGCTGTCCTGCCAGCCACCCCGCCACCGGGCACGCAGCGTGATGAACTCGCACCGCAGCAGCTGCGCGAAGGCTCTGATATGTGCGGCGCACGCGCTGCCTGACTTAGTGGTTCTCGCCGCGCAGTAGGGGCTCTTCTATTGCGCCGGCTCGCATCGGCTGGAGATCAAGGGCGTTCAGACGGCACGTGTTCGGGTGGCGTGCCAGCCTTCGTCACCCTCCTGCTGGAGCACGAAACGGTGGACGGTGGCCGAGGTGGCCGAAGCCGCCGGCGTCCGCCTCGACGTCAAAGCGCTGCGCCACTACACCGCGAGCCAGCTGTTGACCCGCGGGCCGCGGGCGATCAGCGACTGCTCGGCGGGCAGGGCAGGCCCTTGAACTCCGGGTGGTCGCCGGGGGTGGGATCGGTGAACCGGCAGCCGAAGAACGGCGACGCGACTGCCCTCGGATCGAGGATGTCGTCGCCAGCTGGCCGCTGGCCCGTGGTGATCCAGGACACGAGGGCGGAGAAGCCGACCGACAGCTCGTTGGTCGTGTAACCGCAATGGGTGACCTCGCGGATGGCCCGGTCCACGAACAGCCCGCCCTCACCGTGCGCCACCATCATCTCTTCGTAGCGCTGGTCCATGGAGAAGGGAACGAACAAGTCCCCAATCCCGTGGATCGACAGCACCGGGATTCCGGGGTCTCCGTTGATCGCCGGAAGTTCCGCGGGCGACAAGGCGTCGGCCGAGGAGGTGGCGGTGACTGGAACCCGGAGCACGGCGCGGTTGAGCGCGATCTGCTGAGGACGCATGCGGAAGGGCTGGTCGCTGAAGGTGTAGAAAGTGCCCTCGTTGCCAGCCACGCTGCCGTTCGCGAGCCCGAGGGTCCCGCCGTTGAGCCCGGGGTACAGGCCGAACAAGAACGGGATCTTGGTCAGCGGGGCGAACCCGAAGGAGTTCCAGTAGTCGATGGCGCTCTGGAAGCCGGGCCGGGTGCCGCCGGACAGCTGCTCGACCGTATCCGCCCACAGGGTCCCGGTCCTGGTCAGGTCGGTGGCGAAGGTCTGCCCGCCGGTCGCCGGGTTCGGGGTGATCCCCATGGCCGGCAGCTCAGACTGGACAGCGGTCTGGTAGGCGGGTGCGTAGGCGCTGCCCGCGCCAAGGGTCGTCGGGTAGGTAATCCTGGTGCCGGTCAGCGCGGCGCCGGTGACGTTGGCGCCCAGGTAGTAGTCGAACAGGTCGTTGCCCGCCAGCACGCCGCAGTAGGGCATAGCGCCGACAAAGTCGCCCTTGTATGCCTCGATCTCGGCGGTGGTGATCTCGCCGCCCATCGACAGCCCGGTCATGATCGCCTGCCTCGGGTGCAGCCCGGTGATGGACGGGAACGCCTCGAGCAGGTCGTGGGTGTCGACGACGCCGTCGCCGGGGTCATAGCCGTTCATGGCGTAGCTCGACGCCGCCCACGCGTACCCGTGGTCGACGAAGTACTGGCGCAGCTGAGGTTCGTCGACCCACACCACCCTGCCGGTGCCCCGGAAGCCGTGGGCGTACATGACGAGCGTGCCGTTCCACTGCGGCGGGACCTCGATCCGGTAGGCAGCTCCGTCGCTGGCGATGCCCCTCCACACCTGGGACTGCTGGCCGCCGGCGTTGGCGATGGACCCGAACGGGCCGGTGTAGGCCGACCCGTTGAACTCGCACGCCGGGTCGGCGATCTGGACGCCGGGTACGACGGTGCTCACCGTGGTGACGCATCTGCTCGGATCGAACGCCGCAGGAACGACGGCGCTGGCCGGGGTGGCCCTGGCGGCGGCCCATCCGATCGAGAGCGCGGCGGCGCTGACCAGCGTGATGGCGACACGGCGTGTGTGAACGCGAACCGGCATCGTGACCCTCCGGCCAGAGTGACTGGGGCGAGTTTAACCGGGAATGTGTTCATCCGTGTCGCGGATCACGGGTGCAGCTTCGCGATCGCTGAAAATGTAAGTGTGCCCGAGCCCCTCGGCGGGCCGGGACCGATGCTAGATCAGCGGGGCATCACCTCGATTGCGGGTAGCTCCACAACGGCAAGGGGGCTTTCGCATTCACTGAACTAGACGAATCGCTGTGATCGTCTCGGAAGGGCACTCATTGGCTCGCCAGATGAAGCCACCCGGATCTGGTTGAGCTGTATTTCGTGAGTACCGCAGAGGCGAAGACAGTATTGAGCACCGAGTCGATCTGACTCTTCCGGCGGCCAGGAGGGTTACCGATGGTAGAGTCCGGGCCGTCAACGGCGCCATTCCTGGTCACCAGCGCCCCTGGTTCGGTCCGGCGCATCGTCGCTGCTGGACGGCGGCCACAGCCTCGCAAGATGCGGCGAACGGCGCATATTGACCTGTCGCGATCTACCGGTTACGGTTTCGCCAGGTCTGCTGCCGGGTCGTCCGAGTCGCCGGACCCTCAAAGCTCATGGCATCTGGATGCGCGGGCTTGTCTCGCGGGCTGAGGTGGAGTGCGAGATGGGCGGATCTGGCGACACCGCAATTCCTCCGTCCAATCATGCCGACAGCGTGAAGCAGGAAGTCAAGGGGCAGTCGGTCGTCGCCGACTACACCGAGTCGGTAGTGCCGCGCCACGCACGGCGGTCGAACTTCCGGATGTTCCTGACATTCGGCTCGATGCAGCTGGTGTTCGGCGCGGTGCTGGTGGGCTACGGTGCCCGGTTCGAGGGCCTTTCCCTCGGCCGCCTAGTCGTGGCGATGACGATCGCGGCCGTAACGATGACCGCGTACTGCATCGGATCAGCGAACGTCGGCGCGGTCGTTGGTCAGACGCATGCCGTGACCACGCGGAGTGTCTTCGGCACGGTCGGCAGCGCGATCGTCTCGCTGCTGCTGGTCATCGACGGGATGGGTTTTTACCTCTTCACCGTGCTGTTCGTGATCGCGCTCGGGCAGGCGCTGCTCGGAACTATCGCGGCCGTGTCCGTGGTCACCGCGCTGCTTGCCTTCGTGATGATCTTCAACAACTACTTCGGCTTCACCGGCCTGCAGCGCTTCGCGCAGTTCGTCGCGGTACCGGTCATCGCGGCGTGGGGCATCTACGCGACGATCAAGGCGTTCACCTCGGTCTCCGATCACGCGCTGTCAGCGGTGCCGCATACGAGCGCCCCCGCGTCGATCTTCTTCGTCACTGGCGCGATGGTCGGCCTGTCGACGTGGGGAAACGAGCCCGATATCTTCCGCTACGCCAAGCCCGGCAGGGCGTCGTGGTGGAACGTGCCGGCGATCGCCATCCCGTACATCTTCGGCGCGTTCATCTTCCCGATCATGGGCTACCTGATCGCGACGCTGTCGGACCAGCCTGACTTCGCCTCGAGCATCAAGTACTTCGCGAACTTCACCTTGTTCGGGCTGGCCGGGTTGATGATGGTGGTCCTGCTCGTCAATCAGTGGGCGGTCCAGGACGGGAACCTGTACATCGCCATCAACGGCGCGCAGAACCTGCTGTCCCGCATTCCGCGCTGGCGCCGCGAGTACACGGTGATCGGGCTGGGCCTGGCCGCGGCCGGCCTGACGTTCATCCTGCCCAGCCTGACTAAGACGTTCAACATCGTCACGGGCATCGGCGCCGTCACTGTGCCGGTCGCCAGCACGATCATGGCCATAGACGTCTTCGTCGTCAAGCGCGTGTTCGGGCTGAAGCGACCGTTGCACCGGGTCGCCGCGTGGCACGAGCTGGCGACCGCCAACTGGCCGGCCATCGCGGCCCTGCTGGCGGGCACGGCCGTTGGTGCCTTCACCGGGGGCCTCGTCCCGGGCACAGCGGGTTTCGGGAAGACGTATATCGGGTTCCCGGCCCTGCAAGCGTGGGCAACGGGCGGCGCCGTCTACCTGGCGGCTGTTGCGCTGATCGCACGCAACCCGCGGGCGAAAGCCCTGCTCGGCTACTCACGGATCGGCAACAACCCGGCGGAGGAGCTGTCGGAGCCGACGGCCGTCGAATGACCGATGGCTTCGATCTGGTCATCCGGGCACCTCGCTTGATTTCCGGTCAACGAGAGATCGCTGCGGCAGTCGGGATACGGGAGGGCTCTATCGCCGCCGTGATGCCGATGGCCCGTCCGGCCGCGGCGCCGAGCGTTCTCGAGCTGGATTCGTCCGTCGTGCTCATGCCGGGCTTGGTCGATTCCCATGTGCACATCTGCGAGCCGGGCAACACCGAATGGGAAGGCTTCGCGGCCGCCACCCGGGCCGCGGCCGCTGGCGGGATTACCACCCTGGTCGACATGCCTCTGGACAGTGTCCCCAGCACTGTCAGCGTCGCGGCCCTGGAAATCAAGCAGCAGGCGGCCGCGGGTCAGTGTCACGTCGATGTCGGATTCTGGGGCGGGGTGATCCCCGGCAACCTCGGCGACCTCGCGCCACTGCACCAGGCCGGCGTTCTCGGATTCAAGTGCTTTCTGGCCGACTCCGGGTCCGACGACTTCCCGCCAGTCACCGACCGGGAGATGCGGGACGCGCTCGGCCTTCTTCGTGATCTCGATTCCCCTCTGCTGGTTCACGCCGAGAGCGCGGAGGCCGTAGCGGCGATTCCGGCGGCGACCGGCCCGAGCTACGCCGGCTACCTCGCCTCGCGTCCGAGAGGGGTCGAGAATCTCGCCATCTGCCAGGTCATCGAGGCTGCCCGCCGGTCAGGCGGCCGCGCGCACGTCGTTCACCTGTCGAGCTCAGACGCGCTGCCGATGATCGCGTCGGCTCGCCGGGACGGTGTCGCCCTGACCGCGGAATCGTGCCCGCACTACCTGGTCCTGACAGCGGAGGAGATCGCGGACGGCGCGACGGCGTTCAAGTGCTCGCCGCCGATCCGGGAGGAAGCCAATCGCGAGCTACTGTGGAGCGGCCTTCGAGACGGGACGCTTGACCTCATCGTCTCCGATCACTCTCCCGCCACGCCTGCCATGAAGGACGTGGCCAGCGGTGATTTCGGCGCCGCCTGGGGCGGGATCTCTTCACTTCAGTTCGGGCTGCCGCTGATCTGGACCGCCGCGCGCCGCCGCGGTTTCTCGCTGTGCGATGTCGCCCGCTGGATGTCGGCGGGTCCCGCACGCCTGGCTGGCCTACACGGGAAGGGCAGGATCGCGGTGGGTTACGACGCGGACTTCTGCATCTTCGCCCCGGACGAGTCCTTCGTCGTCGATCCGGCCGACAGCCACCACCGGCACCCTGGCACTCCGTACGCGGGCCGCGCACTGGACGGCGTCGTCCGCGGCACCATTCTTCGCGGCGAGCCCACCGAGCCCTCGCGACCGCGCGGTCAGCGGCTCTGCCGGAGCGCTCCATGAGGCCACTCGGGCAGCGCGGGCCTTGACTCGTACGGTTACAGCGCGGGGAGGGACAGCGAGATGAGAATCCTTGTCGTCAACGTCAACACCAGCCAGACAATGACATCGGTGATCGAAGCGGGGGCCAGGCGGTACGCCTCGGCCGGCACTCAGATCATCGCGCTTCAGCCTTACTTCGGGGCTGAGGCGGTCGACTGCAACTTCGAGAGCTACCTGTCGGCCGTGGCGGTCATGGATCGCGTCCTCGCCTACGACGGGCCCTACGACGCCGTGGTGCTCGCCGGCTTCGGTGAACACGGCCGTGACGGCATCGCCGAACTCATCGAGCAGCCCGTCGTGGAGATCTGCGAAGCCTCAGCGCACGTGGCGATGATGATCGGCCGGGCGTACTCGGTGGTGACCACGCTCCAGCGCTCCGTGCCCGCGATCGAGGATCGGCTTCGCCTGGCTGGCCTGTGGGACCGCTGCGCCTCGGTGCGGGCGAGCGGCATGAGCACGCTGGAAGTGGACAACGATCCGGCAGCCGCGATCCGCGCCATCGTCGCCGAGGCCGCAGTGGCCGTCGGGACAGATCACGCTGAGGTCATCTGCCTGGGCTGTGCCGGCATGGCCGGGCTGGAGGAGGCGATCACCTCCGAACTGCACGTCCCCGTGGTGGACGGAGTCGGAGCGGCCGTCCGGCTGGCCGAGGCGATCATCGGCCTAGGCCTGAAGACGAGCAAAGTTTCCACCTTCTCGCCGCCCGAGCCGAAGAAGATCATCGGCTGGCCGCTCTCGCCGGCGCTCGGCCTGCAGCCGGGCGCGGGCTGTGAAGAGCCGGGGCCGGCACAGCGGCACTCGGCCGAGAGGAAACCGTGATTGCCGGGGTCGGCGCGCCGGTGAACACCGCTGTGGACCTGGCCTCGCGGTGGCTGGGCGGCACCGGGAGCCCGGACACGACTGGGCGCTGATCCGCCTCGGGACGCCTGGAACGATTACCTCGGTCACGGTCGACACGAGTTTCTGCACGGGGAACTTCCCCGGACACTGCGTCCTCGAGGCCTGTGGCCGCGAGGGCTACCCCGACCCGGCAGAGTTGAACGACGCCACCACCGACTGGGTGAAGATCGTGCCGTGGTCGCCGATCCGCGGCGACACGCAGAACACCTCCGCGCGCAAACGCGATCGCCGAACGGTGGATCGGCAGCGTCCGCCGCGAATGCCCGGACCGGATGCTGATCACCGGCGAGCGGCACCAGGGGCTGGTCCTCGGCGAGTACGCCGATCACTACAACGGCCACCGGCCGCACCGGCCGCTGCGGCAGAACCCGCCCGCCAGGCGCGTGCATCCACCTGCTCTCGGCACAAGCGCCCGGGTCCTTCGGCGGGATCGGCTCGGCGGCCTGACCCACGAATATGCCCAGGTCGCATGAGTGCCGTTCACCGATACCGGGTCGGGGCGGATGCCCGGCTCTTGGGCCAATTCCCCGGCTAACGGCCGCGATCTCGATCCGCCTCTTGAGTGAGGACGGCTCCCGTGCGACGACGCCGCACACATCGAGGTCAGGCGGTCGCCATTTGAGCGGGAGTGGGTGCGGTTCACCTTCTCCAGGCCCGCGATCTTCACACGGCGGGCACGGCTCTGCTTGGCATGACCAAGCGATTCGGACAGCCGCTGCACTCTAGTGCCACGGCCGGCGAGGGAACCCAGAACCTGATCTGCGCCGCGCAAGCCGCCGTGGTGCTGGTCGGCCTGATCGTGATCGGCATATGGTCGGGCGGATGGCCGGCTGATCCCGTCGTCGCCTCGGGATCGCCTCATGGTCCGCCTGGGAGGGCGGCAAGTCCTGGGCGAGGTTCCGGTTGCTGCTAGCAAGTTCCCGACCTTAGTTGTAACAGGCACCGATCGCTACCACCAGAATGCTGACCAGGCGGCCGATCAGCGCATTCGGGAGATCAAACTGAATCCGGCCCCCTGGTACCAAGCGTCATGCCCGTAGTCCGGCTTAGTATCTCCACGGCTACAGGGCTGGCGGCGTACCACGGGTGGGCGGAGTCGGATCCGGCGGGCGTCTGGTGCCAGCTGTCGAGCTCGATGAGAATCCGCAGTGCGTGCAGGCTCGTATACCAGTCGAGTGTCTGCTGGTCCGGCATGGTGCCGCCGTGCCGCTGATAGGCGCTGCGGAACCGCCGCGCGACCGCCGCGCCTGCGGTCCCGATGACCGGGCGGAGAATGGCAGGGGCGGTGAGCGGCGGGTGGCGGAGCATGAGCGTAGTGAATGCCAGGTCGTAGGCGGGGTCGGCAATGAGGGCGGTGGTCCAGTCGAGCAGCGTCCAGCTCTCCCGGTCGACCAGAAGGTTGAACGGGTGCAGGTCGCCGTGGGCGATGACGTGCCGCGACGCCGGCGGAGGATGGCCGGCTAGCCAGAGCGCAGCGGCGCGAAGGTCGGCGCTGCCGAGCTGGTCGGCGGATTCGGTGAGGAAGGCCAGGAACGCGGGGACGTCGCTGGGCGCGGTCACGCCGGCGTCGGCGAGCGCTGTTCGGAGCGGGGCCGGGTCGAGCGCATGCAGCGCGGCGCTGACGTGACCCAGGGCATCCGGGAGGCGGCGCGCGAGGGCCGGCAAGCGGCGCAGTGCGGTGATTCCGTCCAGTCCTGCCAGGGCCGGCGCGCCGGGGGCCAGGTCCATCAGGATGAACGCGCCGCCGACGCCAGCGTCCGTGCCGCCGGCGAGCCTGACTATGGGAGCGGGGAAGCCCTGCCGGGTGATCTCCCGCTGGATCGCCGTTTCCTTGGCGGCCAGGGACGGGTCGGGCATGACCCGCAAGACCAGCGTGTCCGCTGGCGGCGCGACGTTGGCCAGGCGCACCAGGCTCATCGAGGCCCAGAAGCCGCCGGTGAGTCGCTGCGGTGCGCTGGCAAGCTCAGCGCGTTCGAAGCCGGGTTCGGCTCGTAGCAGCTCGACCAGCCGCCCGAACTTTTGCTCGTCAACTATCACGGCGTTTACCGTAACGGTGTTTTCCGGTATTGTCGAGCTATGAGTATCGCCGCAGAGGAACCTGGCTGGCCGGTGGAGGAGCTGGCGGCCCGGGCCGGCCTGCCCGTGCGCACGATCCGCGAGTACCAGACGCTGCGGGTCCTCGAGCCGCCGGTGCGCCGGGGCCGGGTCGCTTTCTACGGCGACGCGCATCTGCGGCGGCTGGAGCTGATCGCCCGCCTGCAGGACAGGGGCTACTCGCTGGCCGGCATCCGGGACCTGTTCGATGCCTGGGCGGCCGGGCAGGACCTGGCCGGCATTCTCGCCGGCCCGGACGGCGCGCTTGCCGAGGAGGCGCCACTCGTCTTGGACCGGGCCAGTCTGCAGGCCGCTGTCTCCCACCTGCCGGCGAGCCGCCGCGGCGAACTTGTCAGCCTGGGCGTCGTCATCGAGCGGACCGCGGATGAGTACTGCGTGCCGTCGCCGTCGCTTCTTGGCCTGCTCGACGACGCGATCGCGAACGGCGTGAGCGTCGACGGCGCCTTCGCGGTGGCTGAGGT
>Ga0209131_1002930_pt1 | contig 11466 bp, 11 predicted proteins | sample GraSoi_2013_40cm_FD_185826 | JGI IMG/M metagenome (GOLD analysis project Ga0209131, IMG submission 185826) | Grasslands soil microbial communities from the Angelo Coastal Reserve, California, USA - Sample 9_17_2013_40cm (SPAdes) (version 2) | ecosystem: Environmental > Terrestrial > Soil >...
TTGATCCTTGGTGTGATATGGGGTTTCTGGCATCTGCTCAAGTTCCTGCCACATTGGAACCCGCTCGTGTTTGCATTCTTCATGCTTCACACCGTGTCTTTCGCTGTGATCCTGAGCTGGCTGTATAACAATACAAAAGGCAGTCTCTTGCTGGTAGCCATGATGCATGCAAGTGCGAATACAGCCGGAATATTCCTGCCCATGGCGGATACGTTATCCAATGAAAACCTGGGCGCATATGTTGGCTACGTTTTGTTTCAGGTGATTGCAGCAATCCTGATTGTGATCACAAGCGGCCCCGCGCGTCTTTCACGCACAGAACCGATGCAAATACAGGGAAGCGACCTGCCAAATGAAGGCGAGCAACCTGTGCAGACTTTGGGATTACAATCGGAAAATGCAAAATAAGAATGTTGTCCGCGTTCGGATCCCTGCATTGCTGGATGCAACTACATATCTCAGTTTGATCGTGATGTCGCTCCTGGCAGTGATTTCGCTGCAAACCCTGCAATTGCAGTTGATGTTTCTCGGGCTGAGTGCTGCTTTTGGATTGCTCTATCGCTTTGTCTTGCGCGCCGGGCGCTACAAAAAAAATCCCGTTATTTATTTCGGGTCACAGCTTTGTGTACTGATATTAATGCTTGCGCTGGTGGAAAGGTCAATGGATGCCATTAATTTTATTTTCCTGATGGTAAGCATCCATGCAGCATTGGTTCTCACGCGCAAGGCGGCAGGCCTGTGGATCGTAGTGTATTATCTTACCGTCAGCATCGCACAGTTCATTAGAAGTGGATCGATCGGGTATTATCCCATCGCTTTTTATTTTGTGGCATATGTAGCGTGTGGGTTCGTTGGATACATTCTGCAGAAGGCGGAACTGGCCGACGAGCAAAACCAGGAGTTGATCGAAGAGTTGCAATCCACACAACACAAATTACAGCAACTGGCGGTGGTGGAGGAGCGCAATCGGCTGGCGCGTGAATTGCACGACAGCGTCAAACAGCAGGTCTTTGCGATCTCGATGCAATTGAGTGCAGCGCGCAATTCACTTTCCGTTGCGGATCGGGCGTTTGCGTCGGTTACTGAAGCGGAGCGATTGGCGCAACAGGCGGGCGCGGAACTGACCACATTGATCCATGAACTGCGTCCGCCAACTTTGGAACGAAAGACTCTATCTGCCGCGTTACAAGAGCTGCTGGGTGAGTGGTCCCGTCAGAATGGAATTGAAGTGGATTCGCACATCGAGGAAAGCCTCACTTTGACATTGCCCGCCGAGCAGGCGCTCTTCCGTGTAGCCCAGGAGAGTCTTGCAAATGTGGCGCGGCATAGCAAAGCCAGTAGGGTCGCGGTGACACTGGCAAATGAAAGCGATGAAGTGAAATTGACGATCGAAGATAACGGAAGAGGATTCGATGTGGAACGCGTCGCCAGAGGTGTGGGATTGGATTCCATGCGCGAACGTTTGGAGACAGTGGGCGGAAAACTGGAAATCTCCAGCCCAAAGACAAATGGTGTGCGCATGATCGCCGCAGTAAGAGTGTCTTAATGTCAGAGCCAATTACTGTCATACTTGTGGACGATCACGCGATGGTGCGTCAGGGAGTGCGCGCTTTTTTTGTAACGCAGCCGGATATCCTGGTCGTGGCGGAAGCGGGTTCGGGTGAGGAGGCGCTAAAGCTTGCCGCGCAGTTCGTCCCGGATGTCATCCTTATGGATTTGATCATGCCCAACATGGACGGCGTGGAAGCAACACGGCGCGTGAAGCAGGTCAGCCCGCGTTCGCAAATTATTGTATTAACTTCCTATCACGAGGATGAAAATATCTTTCCGGCATTGAAGGCCGGTGCGCTGTCATACATCCTAAAGGATTTGAGTGCGGAGGAATTGGCGTCCGCGGTGAGAAAAGCCGCAGTGGGCGAGGCAGTTTTGCATCCTCGCGTTGCAGCGCGCGTCATCAAGGAATTGCAGGGGAAACGAAGCGAAGCGCTGAATCCGTTTACCGAATTAAGTGAGCGTGAGCTCGAGGTTTTGAAGTTGATCGCGGACGGGATGTCGAACGCAGAGCTGGCGGGGAAATTGGTGTTGAGCGAAAAGACCATCAAGGGACATGTCAGCAATATATTGAACAAACTGCAACTCGCAGACCGAACCCAGGTTGCAGTATATGCCTGGCGTGAAGGAATTGTTCGTAAGGGATAGATAAAAAGATCTACGATTTATTTTGGCTGATCGAGTGTTTTTAAATTACGCAGTTCGGGTGAATATTTTGCCACCGCGAGCACGACGATCAATGTCCCGAGCCCGCCTAATATCACGGCGATGACCGGGCCGAACAAGCCAGCCGTTAACCCGGATTCAAAACTGCCCAATTCGTTTGAAATTCCAATAAAAGCGTTGTTCACCGATGAAACACGGCCGCGCATCTCATCCGGCGTTTGAGTGAGTAGTAATGTAATGCGAATCACCACACTGATGTTATCGAGACAGCCAAGCAACAACAACATTGCGATGGAGAGAATAAATGAAGTCGAAATTCCGAAGACGATCGTGGCGAGGCCGAATCCTGCGACGACGAGAAATAATGTTTGCCCTGCGTTTTTCATGGGCGGCAGACGAGTTAGCACGATCGATGTGATCACCGCGCCAACGGCAGGCGCAGCACGTAAAATGCCCAGACCGGTTGGGCCAACTTTGAGGATATCTGTGGCGTAAATCGGAAGTAATGCAACGGCGCCGCCAAAGAGGACGGCGAACATATCCAAGGTGATTGCAGCGAGAATGATCTTTGTATCACGCATGAAGCGCAATCCTTCGCGTAAAGAATCGAAAGTGGTGGCTTTGGGCGCCAGCCGAACCGGTTTGCCTTTTATGAAAGCAAGCATAAGACAAAAAGTGAGCGCGGCGAATCCTTCGAAGAAGTAGATAAACGTCACAGACTTGAAAATGCCTGCACACAGGCCAGCAATTGCGGGTCCAGATATGGAAGCGATCTGCCAGGTGCCGGAATTCCACATGGCCGCGTTGGAATAATTCTCGGTGGAAACAGTTTGAGGGACCAACGTCGAAGAAGCCGGCTCATTGAAAGCACGCGAAATGCCAATTCCCAAGAGCAGGAGGTAGATCAGAGTCAGCGCCCCGTTTGTAAAAGAAAGCCAGCCAAGACCGAACGCGCAAACTGCAAGCAGGACTTCGGCAAGTACCACGATCCGTTTGCGTTCATATTGATCGGCGATATGCCCGGCGGGCAGTGATAATAAAACAACGGGAATAACCTGTACCAGACCGACCATGCCCAGGGCGAAGGCGCTGTGTGTGCGCAACCACAATTCCCATCCCACGGCGAAGGAAAGCATTTCCTCGCCAAAGGAAGTGAGGAAACGTCCACTTAGCAATAGACGAAAATCCTGGTGACGTAATGCTGCGTATGGATCGACGCTCTCTTCAATCTCTGTCATGATGCTCCAATGGATCGAATTTTGAAGAGATGATACTACGATTGAATCGTCTTGATATATCTCTCGGCGGAACGTTTCACCGCAGACTTGGCGCCAGCGGGGATGATAGCTTCCCACCAGCCGCCATAGATGCGATCAAATGCAAAGGGTTCGACGGCCTGAACAATATGTTCGACGGCGCGCGCGTTCAATGGGATCATATTCGGGTAACTATACATAAAACTGACATAACGCTTGTCTTGGGCGATCTGGATCGTATCTCCGGCTAACAATACGCCGCGACCTTCTGCACCTTTCGCCCAATGCAAGACATCCGATCCGGGGAAATGACCGCCACAGCGGACGAGCGTCAGCCCATCCAACAACTGATGCGTTTCTCCATCCCAAAATTGATATGCCGAATCGGGTCGCCCAACGAAATCACGATTATCTGCGTGCCAATAAATTGGAGTATTCCCAAAGGTGTGACTCCAATCGACGAGCGACCCAACCAGATGCGGATGTGAAACGGCGATGGCGCTAATGCCGCCGCGTGAACGAACAGCTTCTACAGTTGCGTCATCGAGCAGACACGGGCAATCCCACAACACATTTCCATTTGGAGTCTGGATAAGCAAGGCGCGCTGACCGATGGCGAAGGTCGGAACTGTGCCGATGCCCGTGAGATTCGGCTCGACCTCCTCGATGCGATTGTGATGCGCCTTCTGCATCTCAGGGATGGTCGTCCACAATTGTCCTTTGGAGCCGATGTATTGACGATCATCTTCGCAAATGATGCAATGTTCGGGCGGTGTTTTAGATTCAGCATATTGCATGCCGCATGTGACGCAGATGTAGTTTGTCATTTTTCCTCTATTTGATATTGAATGGATTTTCGACTCCACCGCCACTCCCTTCGGTCGGAGGGGGTCAAGTTTGACCATGAGGAAATTATAAATTATCGGCAGGAGAAAGGGGGCATTGCCGCATGTAATTCTGGGAGGAATAATGTCCGCATTCTTTATCAACCAAAAGGAATTTTCTTATGAGCCTATATATTCGCGATCTGATCATTGGTTATGTCGGTTTCAATGGATTGCTGTTCGCAGGGATTCTTTACATTCGCTATTCGGTCAATGCAGTAAAAGACTGGCCCTCAGCGCCCGGTACGATCACAGAGTCCCGGGAGGTCACCAATTATTCACAAAAAGGGCAACCGTGGATCAGCTATAAATACGAAGTGAATGGAAAGAAGCACACGGGCTACGGAATTACGCCGGGCGCCGAGGTCAATGACCTTGCATTCGCACGTGAGGTGTTGGCGCGCTTTCCCAAAGGCGCGCTAGTGACCGTGTATTACAACCCGAAAAATCCTACAAGCGCCTTCCTGGATAAGCAATCGATCTCGCAGAAGTATATGTGGGGATGGTTTTGGCTGGGGAATCTGTCCATGCCGCTAATCATCCTGTTAGGGATCTGGTTGATGAAGTTGTAAATTCATTGCGCAAGTTGTTTGGGTTACCATGACCAATGACTCTCTTGTCGACTAATTATCCTCGATGAAAATGACAAAAAGGAAAGAGTATGCTGCACCTTGACTTCGTAAATATACTAATTCTATTAATTCTCGTCGGCATTATTGCGTTGAGCCTTGTTGTGGCAAATTTCTTTATGTATCGCACAATCGTGGACACACAAAACAGGGAGAATGCCGCGCGGACCTGGCCCAAAGTAACCGGGGAGATCGTCACCTCAGAGACCCGCTACCATAGACACGAAGGTCATCCATCCGCTGCTTTCCCTCACGTTTCGTACTCTTATGAAGTGAACGGAAAAACTTATCATTCTTCGAACATCATGGCAGGCGGCGATATTGGCGGATTGAATGTCGAAAGCACGCTGGCGCGTTACCCGCACGACGCCAAAGTGACCGTCTATTATGACCCACACAACCCGAAAGACGCCGTACTGGAACCGGGCAATAAAACATTTTCAAAAGCGCTGTGGCTGATACTGGCCGGTATGAATATTTTTATTTGTGTGATTGGAGTGGTTGGCGTGTATGACACGCTGAAATAGCCCCTCCTGTTTGTATTTTTTCAGCGCAATAGGACATTTTTTCATTATCTATTCTCCGGGTCTTGCAAATGAAGAGCAAGACGAATGCCTTAATAAGCTTGCAAAATTAAAACCCTAACTCTTTCAAATTCTGTTCCTTGCTCTTCTTCCCGGCTGCGCCAAGCAATTCCTTCCAGAACTTCTCATCGTATCGCCTCGAGCGCACCGGCAGCGGCATTGGGACTCCCCAGCCGAGCAGCAGAACTTCCTCTTTCGGTTGCAGTCGCGCCAGCATGCCGCGCAATGCGTCCCGTCCGGAAAGACCCGAGAGCACGGCCTGAATATCGAAGTCATCGCCGAGCCAGCCGCTGATGCGCGTCCCGAGTTGCGACATGACCTCATCATAAATTTGCGACGGGCGCTGGTCCACGATCAACAAGGTCACGTAATATTTGCGCAGTTCACGCGCGATGGTGGCGAAGGTAGTCTGCGCGGCCATCTCACGGTTCAATAATTTATGCGCTTCTTCAACGACAATAATCAACGGGCGCGGCTCCATCTTTCCGTGCGTCCTGAATTCATTCGTCTTCTTCTCCCACGCCGCGCGGATGTTGCGCGTGAGCAGATTTGAGACCAGCAGGTAATCCAGGTCGCTTTCATTCTCGCCGAACGACAGGATCACATGCTTGCCCGCTTCAAGCGATTGGATGATCTGCGTCACGCTATCGGCAGCAGGCTTCTCGACGATGTAATGTTTGTTGAACAGGCGCCGCAGTTTATCGTGCAGCGCCTCGGCTGCCATCACATTCGCACCGTTCTCATTCGCCCACGCTGCCACACTACCTGGATGCGGAACCCGCTTCATTTTTCCCTTTTCATCCGCCACCTCAACCTCATCGCGATTCATCTCCTTGAATCGCTTGAACCAATCGTCGCGGAACGATGTGGACAACGCATTCAACGTGGTGGCTGTGGTCTCTTTGAGATTCAATTCGCGCGTCAGCATTTCGATATCGGATGACGAAATATCGGACATGGCCAGCTCGAGATTAAAGTCCGGGACCTGGCCGCGGATGGTCGCGCCTGCACCCAATCCCACCACGTTCACGCGGGACTTGAACTTGGTCTTCAATCCCGTCACAGGATTTTTCGTGTCTGAGGCCACATCGTCAAAACCGTACTCGTTGTGCATATCCAGCACCATCACAGAGGCCTTGTTGTATTGCATTAGTCCTGCCAGCGTGAGGCGCGTGAGGAACGACTTGCCCGTGCCCGTCGCGCCGAATACACCCGACGATCTCTGCACGAATTTATCGAGGTTGATGCACACCGGATGTCCCTGCTCGCGCGTGTACCCGATCACGAAGTTGCCCTCGGCATCCGGGTCACCGAAGATACCGGCAATATGCTCAGGCCGCGCCATTTCCACAGATGTATGATGGGGAGGAACCGTCTTTACAGGAAGAGGTTTTGGATCTTCAGGATTCTCTGTTCTCCACATTTTATATTCGGGCGAGATTGGGTCTGGGCCAATATCCTGCATCAACGCCGGTAGAATTTCAAGATTCGTGTATAACGTCTGTCCGTGTAATGCTTTTGCCAATTGAGGCGGGAGACGTTCTTCCGTTTGTTCATCCGCGAACCTGGGGTCTGTCGCGCCAAGTTGGATGTCGGTGACAAGGCCGTAAAATCTCCAGTTGGCATTTTCCAACACAACGAATGCCCCTTCCTGCACATCCTGAGCAGGCACTGTCAGCCGAGCTCGAAAGGATTCTTTCAAGCCTCCGCTAACGATGTAACCAATTTTGTCTTTGTTCTCAGCCATAAAATCCTCGTTTTATATCGTCATTGCGGGCCCGAGCCTCAAACGGCGAGTGGCGAAGCAATGACGGTGGTTATTTAAGTAACATCCGCCAATGCACCTAAAACATTCATCAGAGTCGGATAATCATCACGTAATAAAGTAATTAGCTCTTTTGTCGCTTTCTCTTTCCAGGCAGCACTGTCTTTCCCATGCGCCTTGCCAGCCTGCTGAATATGTGCGGACAGTACTTCACCGATCGGAATATCCTTGTTCTGCAGGATATGCCGAAAATATCCAAATCGCCCTGCGGATGTGAACCTCACCAAGTCGTTGTCATTGCATAAATAGATCACGTCCAAACTCAGCGGGGGACGCGGCGGGAGCAGATGAAATACTTTGCCATCCTGTTCATATCCGACCGCCAGCACGGACATTTCTACGGGCACGATGCGCCGCTCGCGGTTGTCCTTCATCACTTCATCGCTAACGTTATCCGCAGTTACGAGTTGGCGCACCAAGCCGTCGTCGTCGATGTGAATGTCGTGGATCAATCCATAGACTTGATATCCGTCGCTCAATGGCGCGCGCACTAATCCGCCGAAGGCTGGCGCGTCCAGTTGGTTGACTCGACACCCGGCGATAAAACCAGTTGTCCCTGCACGAAGTAAACGTCCAACTTCGATCTGATTCATGATTAATTCCTTTTACGGGTAATCACCACTACCAGGATTACGCCCAAAATACTTGTGACTGCAGTGGGGCACAGGATGATCGGCAATAGCCACAGCCCGATGAAGTTATTCTCACGAGCATTTTCCGGGTTTTGCGGATCGACCAACAAAGTCTCGTGGTCGCCGATCTTATATTTTGGCGGGTAAGACTCGGTCCCACTTGTGATCTGATACGTTTGGCCGTTCACTGTATATTCAAATATCGGAGCGGCAGGTCTGCCGCTATTGTCATCGGATAGGCCCAGCTTCATATCAGAGACAACTGCATCCACCTTATCTCCATTGGAGACTAGCCCCCAGCTTCGGTATGAGTCATAGGCGGCAAAGATCCCTGCGCCAAGCCCAAACAGGATCATCAACACACCCATGACCACGCCCATGCAACTGTTGCCGCGTCTTCTATTGACCGTTATCATCATTCACCTCTATTTGTTGTTTTATGCTCTTCCTATTTTTTATAGGTTGTCCTGCCGGGCCGGTCTTTAGCAGATTGCTTTCCAGAAACTTCGCCTAATTCGCCGCCGTTGTTCCTGATTTCAATTGCAAGCATTTTATCGATCTCTTCTTTTTCCTGGCGGCTTACCACGGCAATTTCATGAGCCCTGTGCAATAAATAAGGAAAGGGTTCGTATCCCATGATCTTCGACTGCATGATCAAGGCAGAATGCAGAATGTTTAATGTTCCTATGTTGTTCACCACCCAGGCTGGGACATCCACTCTTGCGATCTTTGGTTTTTTCTCATCACCCACGTTGATATAAAAGAAATGTATCGAGATCGAATCCTGATATTTTTCTGCTGATTTTGCCTGAAGACCGAAGACGGCAGACCTTTCATGTTTGCCCAATACCTGGCTAAATAACCACAAGTCAGTCACACCGTTGAAGGGACGATATTGCCTCAAGTTGTTTAATTGGTCCTCTGGGATCGTCGCAATCTCCAATAATCTAACAACCCAGTTTGCGCCGGGTTTATCCACATACCCCGATGTAATTACATGATTTTTTTCCAATTCTTTAAGCACATCCAAATAATCCTGCAAGTTTTTCTCAAAATCCCTGGCGTTGTCAGTCTCCGCCGCACCCCAAAGCTCCAATTGTCCTTCCGTAAGTGCGATGATCGTCCCCGAATAGTTTTTGGAAATCTCCAGCAATTTTTTCCGTTCGGCCACATCCCGTTGTAACGCAACCTGACTATCGCTGAAATGTGTGTCGTCAAATTCGTCCAGCATGTGAAGTTGTGTATCCGTAAATACTTCCGGTGTTTTTCCAGAACCCACCTGCATGGCAATCGCGCCGACATTAATCGCAAAATATTGGATCGCCGCGTGACGATCCGGGTTTATCTGGGAACCGTCCGCGGCGATCAAAATCACCTCGGAGGCCGGAGCAGGCGCGGGGTAGGAAGAAGCGATGCTCTCCTTAAGTGGGAACGCACAGCGGATGTTAGAGTCTGCTGATTTAGCAGAATCGATTTTGGAGTGTAAGACATCCAATTGAGACGCGTATGAATTCAGCAAGTCGCGTACTCGCCTGCGGCGCTCATCGAGAGTCTTTTTTCTCTCAGGTACGCCTTTTCCGATTTCATGGATTTTTCTGTAGATTTGCTGATAGTCGATTGGCATGAGATTAGAACAAATGTACAAAGATTTTACCGACAAATGAGCTAAAATACAAGCCGCCTTTAGGGAACTTTTCTGGAGCTATGGCGTCTATGAACAGATATTACGCGATAAAGGAGACTAAACAATGCGTACAAAAATTTTTACTTTTGCAATACTGGCCTTCGCACTTATCTTAAGCGCCTGCGGACCGACCACGATCCATCAGGATGCACAGCCCGTGGTTCGTAATTTGAATGTGAATGGACTCGGAGAGGTGTATCTCACCCCGGATATTGCCTATATTTACGTTGGTGTGCATAACGAGGCCAAAAATGCCGCTGATGCCGTGGCTACCAATAAGGTTCAGACTAGCGCGGTGATCGATGCGCTCAAAAAAGCAGGTTTGGCCGATAAGGATATTCGAACCACCAACTTCAGCATTTGGCCCAATCAGCAATATGGGCCGGATGGTGTCGCGACCGGCACGAACTATGCCGTCGATAACACTGTCTATGTTGTAGTCCGCAATCTCGATGGCCTTGGCGATCTGCTTGACTCTGTGATCGGCGCCGGCGCAAACAGCATCAATAGCATCCAATTCGACGTAGCCGATAAGACCGCAGCAGTGAAGGAGGCCCGCCTAAAGGCAGTGAAGGATGCCGCGACCCAGGCCCAGGAATTAGCGGATGCTGCCGGCGTCAAGCTCGGCGATATTCAAAGCATCAGCTTCTTCGATAACAGCCCATATCCAATGTCTGAAGGCAAAGGTGGCGGTGGGGGTATGGCTGCGGGCGCTGTCACAGTACCGATCCAACCTGGACAGTTGAGCATTTCCGTCTCTGTAAGCATGACCTACGCAATAAAATAGGTGCTTCGTCTTTGACCTAAACCTGCCTCTGAACAAGAGGCAGGTTTTTTGTTTTGCCCCTTAGCTATGTAGTCGCAGGGGGCAAATATAGGACGAATAGACTATATCTTTTCAGTTTTTGTCCGGCAATAATGTTTGCACCTTACGTTGAGTAATTTGATAGGCATGCATAATCGATATGGGTTTCACTATTTATTAGAGACAAGGAGGTTTAAGCCATGTTCAAATTTTGTTTCGTGCTTATTCGTACCATGTTTTTGATCGTGTTTTTCATCGGCCCTGCCGGGTCAATACAGATCCAAACGGCTCCGACAGGAGATCCCTTCTTCACAGTCAGTGGGATCACTTACGGCTTTAGCGCGGGGGACTGTGACCCGCTAACTGCGGGGGACCAGCCCTGTACGAATCCGATCCAGGCTTCGGTGGATTTTCTCAGCGGCACAGCTGCCACATCTCCATGGTTTGGAACTGGTGCCACGCCCGATGACGGGGATATCCATGTCGAGGCTGGAACGTATGCCGAAGATATATCCGTTGACGGCGCGGCGGGCTGGGCCTTCGGGGCCAACAGGCCTGTCCATCTTGGAATAAAAGGCAGTGGGTTGGGGTCGAGCATCCTGGATGGTGGTTTCGTATTCTCCAATATGAACGACCTGACGCTTTCCGGATTCTTGTTGAAGGATGTGGATATGTCGGGTAATACAGCCTCGATCGCGGCTCATGACAACGCAGGCACACTAGAGTTGAGCGACATTGTTGTGGTCAGCATTGACCCCGGTTTGAATCGCACTGATCAAATTGGAGATGGGATCTACGTGATCGATCACTCCGGCGATATCCACCTGACAAATATAGAGGCCAGTAATAATTCTGAGACAGGCGCCTGGCTCGACAACAGGGCAGGGCTTGGAGGAATCTCGATCGAGTCCAGCAACTTCAACGCGAATATGACCGGCTTGATTGCTCAA
>Ga0209131_1002931_pt1 | contig 11464 bp, 11 predicted proteins | sample GraSoi_2013_40cm_FD_185826 | JGI IMG/M metagenome (GOLD analysis project Ga0209131, IMG submission 185826) | Grasslands soil microbial communities from the Angelo Coastal Reserve, California, USA - Sample 9_17_2013_40cm (SPAdes) (version 2) | ecosystem: Environmental > Terrestrial > Soil >...
CTCCGAGAACCTCAAGTGGCAAGACGAGATGGCGAGCCAGGCCAAGCGGGCCATGGTCTACCCCGTGATCGTGACGGTGGTGATCTTCGCGGTCATCATGGTGCTCATGACCGTGCTCGTGCCGCAGCTCGCGGCGACCTTCAAGACCCTGGTGCCCAAGCTGCCGCGCGAGACCGAGGTCCTCATCGCGCTGTCGAACTTCTTCGTGAAGTTCTGGTACCTCATCATCGGCGTGCCCGCGGCGGCGATCGTCTTCGGGTTCATCTTCGGGCGCACCAACGAAAAGGCGCAGCGCGCCATCGACGGGATTTCGCTGAAGCTTCCGGTGCTGGGCGAGCTCAGGCAGAAAATCATCCTCGCGCGCTTCTCCACCTATTTCGCCATGCTCTACCGCGCGGGCATCAGCGTGCTCGACTGCATCCAGATCTGCGAGAAGATCGTCGGCAACCGCGTCATGGAGGAAGGCCTGCAGCGCGTGGGCCGCAGCATCTCCGAGGGCCAGGGCATCTCGCTCGCGTTCACCGCCACCAAGCTCTTCCCGCCGCTCGTGCTGCGCATGTTGCGCGTGGGCGAATCCACCGGCGCGCTGGACGCGGCGCTGCTCAACGTGAGCTACTTCTACAACCGCGAGGTGCGCGAGGGCATCGCGCGCATGCAGGCGTTGCTGGGTCCCATGACCACGGTGATCCTGGGCATGCTCATCGTGGGCATCCTCTACTCGATCTTCCTGCCGATCTACGACGTGATCGGAAAGATCAAGTTCTAGCGTGAAGCACTTCATCTACCTCACGAACACACGGGTTGTGAGCCTCGTCTCCCAGCGGCGCCACATCGTGGCGCGGCGCGAGTTCGCGGTCTCGGGCGCGGGTGCGGCGGCCTTCGAGATGTACCTCGCGAACCTGAAGGATGTCCCCACCCACCTCTTCACGGATCTCGCCGAGGAGGACTTCCGCCTCGACACGATCCCGCACGTGGGCGCGCGCGACCGCGAGGCGATCCTCGCCCGCAAGCTCGCGCAGATCTTCCGCAACACGCCCTATCGCCACGCGCTGCTGCAGGGCCGCGAGCCCGAGGGCCGCCGCGACGACCGCGTGTTCTATACCGCCATCACCAACCCGGAGCTCCTGCGCCCGTGGCTCGAGATGATGGAGAAGATGCGCGTGCCGCTCGCCGGCATCTACTCGGCGGCCGTCTTCAGCGCCGTGCTCCTCGAGGAGCTGGACCTCCTGTTCGCGCATGCGATGCTCGTCACGTTCACGCCCGGCGACGCGATGCGCCAGTCGTATTTCCGCGACCGCGAGATCAAGTTCAGCCGCCTCACGCCCATCGACCTGGAGGAAGGCCAGAGCCTGGGCACGATGATCGCCGAGGAGACGACGCGCACGTGGCAGTACCTGGACAGCCTGCGCAACTTCGGCCCCGACGACCGCCTGGAGGTCTGCATCCTCGTGCACCCGAGCGAGCGCCGGCTGGTCGAGCCGGAGCTGCGCGACTTCGCGCAGCTGCAATACCGCGTGCTGGACATCGAGCAGGTGGCGCTCAAGCTCGGCCTCAAGCCCACGCCGCTCGACTCCACCGCGGAGGAGGTGATGGTCCACCTCTTCCTGCTGCGCCGGGCCGAAAACCATTTCGCCGCGGAGGAGGTGCGCCGCCACTCGATCCTGCGCGGGGCGCGCATGGCGCTGGGCGCCGCCGCGGGCCTCGTGCTCGCCGCGAGCATCGGATGGGCGGGCTGGAACCTGGCCCCGGCGCTGAAGGCGACCGAGGCGGAGCTGCGCACGGCGGCCCAGGTGAACGCGCTCGACCGCGAGCAAAACGAAATCATCAAGTCGCTGCCCTCGTTCGGCGTGGGCGGCACCACCATGCGCGACGCCGTCGCCTTCTACAACACCGCGATCCGCGGCTTCCCCACGCTGCCCGAGTTCCTCGCGCCGATCTCCGAGGCGCTCCGCGGGCATCCGTCGATGCGCCTCACGCAGATCGCGTGGATCGCCACGGACGACGCGAAGGCCACACCCAAGCTCACGCGAAGCCAGGGCAAGGATGCGCCGCCCGTGCGCGCCGTCGGCAAGTCGTCGGACCCGGCCGGACCCGCCGCGCAGGAAGATCCGCCCAATCCGCCGTTCTCCGGGGGGCGCTACCAGGTGGCGCTCCTCGAGGGATCGCTTCGCGTGAACGCCAGCGATTTCCGCGGCGCCACGGCCGAGGTCGAGAGGCTCGCGGAGGACATCGCCCGCCTCACGGGATTCCGCGCCGACGTCGTGGAAGGACCGCTCGACGTCAGTCCGACCAAGCAGCTGCAGGGCCGCCTTACCGAACGCGCGCCCGCGACGATGGAAACGCGCTTCGTGCTGCGCGTGGTGCGGCAGAAGGAGGTGGCGCAATGACCCAGGTCTTCACGAGATCGGGGCTCTTCGCGTTGCGCACGCAGATCATCCTGCTCGCGGCGGCGATCGCCGCGGGCGCCGCGGTCGTCCTGGGCTCGCGCCTCTACGCCGACAAGGAGCGGCGCGAAAGCGCCGATGCCGGGCAGCGCCTGCAGGAAGCGCGCGGCCGCCTGGATTCCGCGCGGCGCGAGCGCGACCTGCTCGCCCAATCGTCGGACGTCTTCCGCGCGCTCACCGAACGCGGGCTGCTTCATGGCGAGCAACGCATGGACCTGGTCGAGCTGGTGAACCTCCTGCGCTCGCGCCACCAGCTCGCGGCGCTCGACTACGACATCGCCCCCCAGCGGCCGCTGCAGTTCGCCGGGGGGCGTTACTTTGCCTCCATCGACGTGTTGGCGAGCCGCGTGAAGCTGCGCGCCCGCGCGCTGCACGAGGGCGACCTCCTGGGCTTCATCGACGATCTCACGCGCACGCCGCAGGGGTTCTATCCCGTGGACAAGTGCGTGATACGCAGGGTCGAAGCCGCCGCCGACACGATCCAGCCGCGCGTCGAGGCGGAATGCACGCTCGAGTGGGTCACGTTGCGCGAGAAGCGGGGGGCCGCGCGTGGCTAGCCGCGCGATCCTCTTCGTCGTGCTTCTCGCCGCGGGAATCGCCGGTGCCGCGCAACCCGCGCTGGGCACGCTCTTCTTCAGCGCGGAGGAGCGCGCGCGCCTGGACCGCATGCGCCGCGGCGAGTCCGAGCCAGCCGCCGCTCCCGCGCAAGGCGAAGGCTCCGCCGTCACCGGGTTCGTGAAGCGCAGCGACGGCCGCCACACGGTATGGATCGACGGCAGGGGCGTGAGCGTGCGCGGCCCGCAGGCCGCGGAAGTGCTGGACCCGCGCGCCGTGCGAGCCTACGTCGACCAGGGCGAGGAATCGCTCAAGATCGAGCGCAAGCCCCCGCGCTGATTTTTTCGATTTCCGCGCGACTCGCGCGACCCGTCGCTGTATTGATGGCGCATGAATGCGGGAACCGCGCGCGAACGCGGCGCCATCCTCCTCCTCGCGACCCTCGCCCTCGTGGCGGTGATCGGCTTCGTTCTCGCCCTCTCGTGGGCTTCCGTGAATCCGGATGGCGCCCGCAGGCGCGCCACCGAGAGCGCGCTCGCCGAGGCGCGCGAAGCGCTCATCGCATACGCCGCGGCGCGCGCGATCAACACGACGGTGGGTCCCGGCTACCTGCCGTGCCCGGATCTCGATAACGACGGGTGGGCGGAGGCGACGTGCGGGTCGCTTTCGGGCGAGGTCGGACAGGACGAGCGGCTGGGACGCCTGCCGTGGAAGACGCTCGGCATCGTCGACTTGCGCGACGGCGACGGCGAGCGGCTTTGGTACGCGGTCTCGACGAAGTACAAGGGCCTGCTCAACTGCGCCGCGAGCGCCGCGTGCATCGACATGTCACCGGAGGCGGCGCTGGGCACGATCACCGTGCGCGACTCCACCGGCGCGATCGTTCACGACGGCACGATCGCCGAGCCGCATCGCGCTGCGGAAGGCGGCGCGGTCGCGGTGGTGATCGCGCCCGGCGCGCCGCTCCTGCGCGTGGATGCGGCGGGCGAGACCGGCCGCATGCAGTCGCGCGCGTGCGGCGCCGGCGACTGCGACGAGCGCGGCCGCTGCCTCACGGACCCCCCGCGGCGCGCGGCCACGTGCGATCCCGCGAACTATCTCGACAAGGCGCCGGCCGCGCGCTTCGGTTTCGAGGACAACGCCCACTTCGCCGATCGCGGGGCCGACGGCTTCATCCAGGGACCCGTCATGATCGCCGATGGCCGCATCGCCGTGAACGATCGCGTATCCGCGATCGGCTATCGCGACGTGATGCTGCGCGTCATGCGGCGCGTGGCGCTCGAGGTCGCCGCCTGCATCCGCGGCCGTGCCGCAGCCTCGGGACACTATCCGCCGCCCGTGCCGCTCTGCGCGCAGCCGGCGCGCAGCGCCTCGACGTGGGCCGGCGTCCAGGACGCCCAATTCGGTCGCGTCGCCGACGAAGCGTGGGAGGAATCGTGCAGCATGGCATCGGGTGCCGCGCATTCCTGGTGGAAGGCGTGGCGCGAGAACGTCTTCTACGCGCGCCTTCCCGGCTCGCTCGACATCGTGGGACTCGATGGGCGCCTCATCGCGCGGGGGCGCGACGCGGCCGTGATCGTCGCCGGTCCCGCGCTCGTGCGTGACGGCTTCGTGCAGCAGCGTGACGATGCCTCGATCGGCGATGCGCGGCAGTGGCTCGAGGGCTCCAACGCGCTCCTGGAGAGCGCGCGCGGCTGCGCGCTCGCGCCGGCCTTCGCATGCGAAGCGGCCGGTACCTGCACGCGTATCACCCAGGACACCCCGCGCGGCGACTTCAATGATGCCGTCCTCGCCATTCCCTGAGAGGGCACGCGCCTTCACCCTGATCGAGGTGATGGTGGTCATCGTGATCCTCACGCTGCTCGCCGCGGGCCTCGCGTTGCCCATCGCCGCGCAACTGGAGGCACGGCGCGCGGCCGAGACGCGGCGTGTCCTTGCCGAAGCCCGCGAGACGTTGCTCGGTTTCGCCGCGACCCACGGCAGGCTCCCCTGCCCCGCGAGCGAGTCGAGCGCCGGGGAAGAAAGCTTCGCGGCAGGCGGCGACGCGGCCAACGGCAACTGCTCGAACTTCCACGACGGTTTCCTGCCCGGCGCGTCCCTGGGACTCGCGCCGCTCGATTCGCAGGGTTTCGTGCGCGATGCGTGGGAAACACCACGAAACCGCATCCGCTACGCGGTGTTCGGCGCGGGCCACGACGTGGGCGGCGTGGCCAACCCGCTCACACGCGCCGAGGGATTGCGCTCGGCGACGCTGCCCGCGCTGGCGGCCGAGCCGCACTACCTCTTCATCTGCTCGACGGGCGCCAACGCGAACGCATCGGGATGCGGGCCCGCGGCGAACCAGCTCACGCGACGCGCCGCGTTCGTGCTCCTCTCGCTGGGAGCCAACGCCTCGGCCACGCCGCCGGCCGGAAGCGACGAGGCGCGCAACGTCTCGGGCGCGCCGGTGTTCGTCTATCACGAGGAGTCCGCCGCGGCCGGCAACGGGTTCGACGACCTCGTCACGTGGACGCCGGTGAGCCTCGTCGTCAGCCGGCTGGTTTCGGCGGGGCTGTTGCCCTGAAGCGCTCCCAGATGGCGCGATAGATCGCGGTCGCCGGAACCGAATCGGGCGAGTTCAGCATGACCGCGATCTCGAGCCCGTCTTCGTGGACCACCTGCACGATCGCGTAGAACGTCTCCGCGCTGCCGCTGTGCGAGCTCGTCGTCACGCCGTCGCGCTTGCGCACGCCCCATCCGAGCGCGGAGCCTTCAGGCTCCAGCGCATGCATGCGCGCGTAGGTCGCGGGCTTCAGCAGTCCCGGCGTTCCCGCGACGCCGCGCGCGTGATCGTCGAGGAAGAGCCCGAGGTCCTTCACGGAAACGCTCACGTTGCCCGCGGGTTGGATCACCGCGTTCAGCTGGTAGGCGCCGCGTGGATCGTGGGGGACGAGTCGCGTGCCGTCGAGCTGGTGGCCCCACGGCGCCTTCGGATCGTCGTACGCGGGCCAGCCGAATCCGGCGCTCTTCATGCCGAGCGGCTTGAACACGCGCTCCCGCATGAGGTCCTCCCACGGAAGGTCGGCCGCGCGCTCCGCGGCCGCGGCGGCGATCGCGATACCGGCGTTCGAGTAGGCGAACTGCGCGCCCGGGGTGAGCGCGGGCTTTCTTGCCAGCAGCCACAGCGCGAACTGCGCGCGCTGCGCCCGCGCGTCCCCATAGAGCTTGGGCACTTCCTCCATCTCGGCATCGGACCCGAAGGCGGCGAGCCCCGAGCGGTGCGACAGGAGCTGCGCGAGCGTCACCCCGCGCAGCTCGCGGTGGATCGGCCCGCCGGGAAACATCTGCTCGAGCGTGCTCTCCCAGCGCAGCTTTCCCTCCTCCACGAGTGTCGCGATCATCGTCGCGTTCATCGGCTTGGTGACCGAGCCCACGTGGAAGCGATCGTCGATCGACACCGGGTCGCCACCGCCTTCGCGGCGCACGCCGACGGCCGCGCTCGCCACGGGAACGCCGCGGCGCGACACCAGCGCCACGCCGCCGGGGAAATGCCGCTTCGCGCGCACCTGCGACATGAGCGCGGCAAGCTCGGCGGACGGATCGGGCGAAGGCGCCGCCGCGAGGCCGAACGCGAGCAGTAGCTCAGTAATCACGGGCCCGCCGGGAGTAAAATATCGATTCTGCCCGGAAAGGAAACCGCGCGATGAACCAGCGCGATGCAAAGCTGCGCATCCCCGACGTCCAGTCCAGCGCCGACACGCGGCGCCTGGCGATCGACCGCGTGGGAATCAAGTCGATCCGCCATCCGGCGCGCATCAAGGAGCGCGCCGGCGGCATCCAGCACACGGTCGCCCACTTCAACATGTACGTGGGCCTGCCGCACCAGTTCAAGGGCACGCACATGTCACGCTTCGTCGAGATCCTCGAGGCCCACGAGCGCGAGATCTCGCCCGACACGTTCCGCGTGATGCTGCGCGAGATGGTGAAGAAGCTCGAGGCCGAGACCGGACACATCGAGATGACCTTCCCGTACTTCGTCTCCAAGAAGGCGCCGGTGTCCGGCGTGGCGAGCCTCATGGACTACGAGGTCACCTTCCTGGGCGACATCGAGGCGGGCAAGGAGGCGTTCACGCTCAAGGTCGTGGTGCCGGTGACGAGCCTGTGCCCCTGCTCCAAGAAGATCTCGGAGCGCGGCGCGCACAACCAACGCTCGCACGTCACGATCGCCGCGCGCATCAACACCTTCGTGTGGATCGAGGAGTTCATCGACATCGCCGAGGGCATGGCGTCGTCCGAGCTCTATGGACTTCTCAAGCGCCCGGACGAGAAGTTCGTCACCGAGAACGCCTACGACAACCCGAAGTTCGTCGAGGACCTGGTGCGCGACGTGGCGGCGAAGCTGAACGCCGATCCACGCGTCACGGGATACGTGGTGGAGAGCGAGAACTTCGAGTCGATCCACAACCATTCCGCCTACGCGATGATCGCGAAGGGGATGGACGTAGGGAAGGTCTGAGCAAGCCCCGGGGATCTGCGTTGCGGCAGATGCGGATGGATGCGAGGCGGACGCCGCGGCGAATGTCGACAACCTTCGCAAGGCGTTCAACGAAGCAGACGCCGCATCTGCCGCAACCCAATGATCGAGAATGACTAACTTGTGGTGCCGGAAGGGACGGGCGATTTCGGGCCGCTTCGTCGTTGCTCGCCCTAGCAAGGGACCTACCTTGCGTCGGACTCGGCGCCTAGAATCGTCACCGAAATCGACCCGTCGCAGACCCCGGGACTTGCTCAGACCTTCCCTAGTAGCGCTTGGTGAGGACCATCCTCTGGCCGTCGTTGCGCATCTCCGTGCGGGAGAGAAAGCTCATGCCAAGCAGCGGCTCACCGCCGCCCTGCACGACACCGTCCACGTTGTAGAGCGTGATGTCCCCGACCATCACGCTCTCCAGGATCACACGGTAGGAGACCACGCGGCGCCCGTCGGCGAGCTGCGAGTATCCCGGCGTTCCCTGCAGGTAGTTGATGCCCAGGCGCTGCGCCTCCGCGACGGGAAGCGAAACGAGGGTAGCTCCTGTATCGACGAGGAAGCGCACGCGCGCCCCGTTCACGTAGGCCTCCGCGCGGAAATGGCCGTAGCCGTCCTGCGCGAGCGTGACGCTCGTGCGCGAGCTCGTCATCGCCGCGGTCTCGAAGTGCTGTCCCATCTCCAGGAGCTGGCGCTTGCCGTCGACCTCGAGCGTGGCACCGGCCGAATCCACGGAGACGAGCACGACACCCTCGGACGTCTTTTCGCCCACGCTCAACGTCCTGGGCGATCCGCGGTCTATCGTGACGACGGCCTTGCCCGGAAAGAGGCCGATCACGGTGACATCGGTCGCCGCCGCGCAAAGCGGGAAGGCGGCCGCGGCAGCCAGAAGGAATCTCGTGGGGAGCCTCATCGATGAGCGCGAAGGCAGTCGCGGTCTTTCGCTTCTCGGATACGGAAGGTCCGGGTCATTTTGCCACATTCCTCGACGCGAACCACATCGCGTGGAAGCTCTACAAGCTCGACGATGGCGAAGCGGTTCCACGCTCGAGCGAGCCTTTCGCCGGCCTTGCATTCATGGGCGGGCCGATGAGTGCCAACGATCCGACGCCGTGGAACCAGCCGGTGCTCGATCTCATGCGCGATGCCGTCGCCCGCAAGGTGCCGATGATCGGCCATTGCCTGGGCGGCCAGATGATGTCCCGTGCGCTGGGAGCCGAGGTCACGCGCAACCCCGTGAAGGAGATCGGCTGGAACCCGGTGAGAGTGGACGACACGCCGGCCGCGCGCAAATGGTTCGGCGAGGACCTCGCGGGCTTCATCACCTTCCAGTGGCACGGCGACACCTTCGCGCTTCCGCGCGGCGCGCAACGCATCCTCACCGGCGGCTACTGCGCCAACCAGGCCTACGTCTACGACGAGCGCCACCTCGCGCTCCAGTGCCACGTCGAGATGACGCCCGCGATGATCGAGAGCTGGGTCGCGAGCGGCGCGGGCGAGATCGAGGCCAACCGGACGAGTCCCGCGGTGCAGCCGGTGTCGAGGATCACGGGCGAGATGGATGCGCGCCTGCCGGACCTTTCCCGCAATGCCGAGCGCCTCTACCGGCACTGGATCACGAACCTCAAGCGCTAGGCGCGGGTTGCGCGCGCGAGATCCAGGGACATGAATCGGGTACCCGCGACGGGATTGTCGTTGTAGGGCGCCACGTCGATGAAGCCGAGCTGCCCGTACATTTGCTGCGCTTCCTTCATCGCGGGCAGCGTGTCGAGCTTGAGGGTCGCGTAGCCGATGGCGCGCGCCTCGTCGATCACGCACTCGGCGAGCATTCGTCCCAGGCCCATGCCGCGATACTCGGGGCGCACATAGAGGCGCTTCATCTCGCTGTCGCGCTCACCGAGCGGGCGCAGCGCCACGCATGCCGCAGGCTCGCCGGCGATGCGCGCGAGCAGAAGCCGCCCGCGCGGGCGCGAATAGAGGCCCGGCAGGGACGCGAGCTCCTCGTCGAAGTGCTGGAAACCCAGGCTCACGGCGAGGCTCTTCTCGTATTCCCGGAAGAGCCCACGGCACGCCTCGATGGATTGCGCGTCGATCGCCTCGGCCAGGGCAAAGCCCGACGAGTGCTCGATCGGCACGGTCAGTCGCGGAAATTCTGGTAGCCGAGCGGCACGTCCGTCACGCCCTGGCGCACGAGCTGGATCGCTCCCTGGAGGTCGTCCTTCTTCGAGCCGGACACGCGCACGACGTCGCCCTGGATGGAAGCCGTCACCTTGAGTTTCGCGTCCTTCAGCATCTTCACGATGCGCTTGGCAAGCTCGCTCTCGACGCCGTTCTTCACGACCATCTTCTGCTTCATCTTGTCGCCGCCGATCTTCTCCGGGTCCTCGCTCTTCAGGTAGCGCGTGTCCACGCTGCGCTTGGCCATCTTGCCGTACAGCACGTCGCGCACCTGGCCCAGCTTGAAGTCGTCGTCGGCGAAGACGGTGATCTCGTGCTCCTTCTCCTTCAGCTCGATCCTCGCATCCGAGCCCTTGAAGTCGTAGCGGTTGGCGATCTCCTTGTTGGCCGTGTCCACCGCGTTCTTCAGCTCCACGGCGTTGGCCTCGCACACGATGTCGAATGACGGCATGGGTCTCGCTCCTATTTTCCGGAATCGTCGTCCAGCAGCGGTACGCCGCCGCCCGCGCCGAGGAGTCCCACCTCGGAGTACACGCGCAGCTTGTCGCGCGTATCGATGATGTCGAGGTTGCGCATCGTGAGCTGCCCGATGCGATCCGCGGGCGTGAAGAACGCCTCGCCCTTCTCCATGGTGAGGCGCTCGGGCTTGTAGGTGAGGTTCGCGCTCCTCGTGTCGAGGATCGAGTAGTCGTTGCCGCGGCGAAGCTCCACCTCCACCTCGCCCGTCACGGCCCGCGCCACCCAGCGTTGCGCGCTCTCGCGCAGCATCATCGTCTGCGGGTCGAACCAGCGGCCCTGGTAGAGCAGGCGCCCGAGCCGCCGGCCGTGGGAGCGGTATTGCTCGATGGTGTCCTCGTTGTGGATGCCGGTCACCAGCCGCTCGTAGGCGATGTGCAGCAGCGCCATGCCGGGCGCCTCGTAGATGCCGCGGCTCTTCGCCTCGATGATGCGGTTCTCGATCTGGTCGCACATGCCCAGCCCGTGGCGCCCGGCGATGGCGTTCGCCTCCGTGAAGAGCGCGACCGCATCGCGGAAGCCCTGGCCGTTCAGCGAGACCGGTTGTCCTTGCTCGAATCCGACCGTCACCGTCTCCGGCTTCACCGCCACGTCCTCGCGCCAGAACGCGACACCCATGATGGGGTTCACGATGCGCATGTCCTTGTCGAGGAACTCCAGGTCTTTCGCCTCGTGCGTGGCGCCGAGGATGTTCGAGTCGGTGGAGTACGCCTTCTCCACGCTCATCTTGTAGTCGAAGCCGCGCGAGATGAGGTACTCGCTCATCTCCTTGCGCCCGCCCAGCTCGTCGATGAAGCGCTGGTCGAGCCATGGCTTGTAGATGCGCAGCGCCGGGTTCGCGATCAGGCCATAGCGGTAGAAGCGCTCGATGTCGTTGCCCTTGAAGGTGCTGCCGTCGCCCCAGATGTTGACGCCGTCTTCCTTCATCGCGACCACGAGCATGGTGCCCGTCACGGCGCGCCCGAGCGGCGTGGTGTTGAAATAAGTGGCGCCCGCGGTGGAGATGTGGAAGGCACCGGACTGGATCGCGGCGATGCCCTCGGCCACGAGCTGCGGGCGGCATTCCACCAGCACGGCTTTTTCCGCGCCGTACTGCTTCGCCTTGCGCGGGATCGCCTCGTAGTCCGTCTCGTCGGGCTGGCCCAGGTTCGCCGTGTACGCGTAAGGGATCGCGCCTTTTTCGCGCATCCACTTGAGCGCCGCGCTGGTGTCGAGGCCGCCGGAAAAGGCGATGCCGACTTTCTCGCCGGCGGGAAGGGATTTGAGG
>Ga0209131_1002932_pt1 | contig 11462 bp, 6 predicted proteins | sample GraSoi_2013_40cm_FD_185826 | JGI IMG/M metagenome (GOLD analysis project Ga0209131, IMG submission 185826) | Grasslands soil microbial communities from the Angelo Coastal Reserve, California, USA - Sample 9_17_2013_40cm (SPAdes) (version 2) | ecosystem: Environmental > Terrestrial > Soil >...
GCATCGGGAACGATCTCGCGCGGCAGGCCGTGGGTGATGTAGAGCTCCAGCGTGTTGTCGCGATCGAAGCCGGCGAAGTCGTCGCGCGCGGCATGCGCCGAGAGATATTCCGCGGCCGTCATCCAGAACGGTGCGCCGGTGCGTTCGACGAGCCACCCCGCGCTGCCGACGTGATCGGGGTGGTAGTGCGTGACGACGACGTTCTTCACGGAGCGCCCGGCCATCACGCCGTTGAAGTGCTTCTCCCAGAGATCGAACGTCGCCTGGATTCCGAAGCCGGTGTCCACGAGCGTGAAGCCATCGCCGTCCTCGAGGATCCACAGGTTGATGTGGTCGAGCGCGAAGGGCAGCGGCATGCGGATCCAACAGATGCCGGGCGCGACCGGGATCGCTTCGCCCGGCTGCGGTACACGCTCGTCGTGCGGGTGCGTTATTTGGTCGTGAAGACCCAAAGGCCGTTCCACGCGGGTCCCGGTGAGTTGGTGCGGAAGTAGTCGATGCGCTTGAGATACAGCCGATAGAGCTTCGTATCGGGGCTCGCGGCCGAGAGGTTCTTCAGCACCTGCTCGGCGTCGTCCCAGCGCTGCTTGCGGTAGTACTCGAGCACCTTGTGGAAGCGATCGATCTCGGTGAGCGTGGTCTCCCCCACCTGGCCCACCGGGCCGATCGGCTCGAAGATGGAGACGCCTTCCTGGCGTCCCTTCACCACCACCTTGTCGATCTCGCGGTACACGAAGCCCTGAGCCGTCTTCACGACGCTCTCGGAGACGAGGATGCCGATGCCGTACTCCTTCGTGAGGCCCTCCAGGCGCGAGCCGAGGTTCACCGCGTCGCCCATCACCGTGTAGGCACGCCGGAATTTCGAGCCCATGTCGCCCACGCTCATGTCGCCGCAGTTCAGGCCCACGCCGATGTTGAGGATCGGCCAGCCGCGCTTCACGAATTCTGTGTCGAGACCGCGGATGCGCTTTTGCATCGCCAGTGCCGCCTCGACGCCGTGCGCCGCATGCTCGTGATCGCCCACGGGCGCGCCCCAGAAGGCCATGATCGCGTCGCCGATGTACTTGTCGATCGTGCCGCGCTTCTGCTGGATGACTTCCGTCATCTCGGTGAGGTAAGCGTTCATCATGTCCTTGAGGCCTTCCGGCGTGAGGCCCTCGGAGATCGAGGTGAAGTCGCGCACGTCCGAGAAGAGCACCGTCATGTCGCGGCTTTCGCCGGCCATGGAGTACTCCTCGGGGTTCTTCGACATCTCCGCCACCAGCTCCTTCGGGACATACGTGCCGAAGAGGCCCGTGATGAGGCGCCGGGATCGCGTCTCCATGAAGAAGCCCCACGCCATGTTCAGCAGGTAGAGCAGCGCCAGCATCATGAGCGGGGCCGCGATGTTGAGCACGTAGTGCTGCTGCCTCCACACGTACAGGTTGATCGCGGTGAGCAGGACCATGATGCCGATCACGGCCGCCGTGGACATGGTGGCCGAAAGGCGCGGCAGCAGGAAGGCGAGCGGCAAGCCGATCAGGATCACCGTGAGCACCGAGACCGCGAGCACTTCGGCGGGCCGGTGCATGATGCTCTGGTCGAGGAAGCCGGATATCAGGCTCGCGTGCACCTCGACGCCCGGGAAGTCCTCCTGGACCGGCGTCGCACGCAGGTCGACCAGGCCCTGCGCCGACGTGCCGACGATCACGATCTTGTCCTTCAGCTCGTCGACCGCCACGGTGCCACGAAGGGCATCCGTCGCCGAGACGGTGCGGAAGAAGCCGTGGGGTCCACGATAGGGGATGAGCGCGCTCATGCGCTCGTCGAGCGGCACGCGCAGCTCGCCCACGTCCACGTAGGGAACGATCGCGAGGTTGCTGAACTTCGGCGGCGGCAACACCTTGAGCTTGATGGGCGCGTTGCCCAGGTAAGTCCGCACGACCGCGAACGACATCGTCTCGTAGAAGCCGTTTTCGTAACGCATGAAGATCGGCACCCGGCGCGTCGTGCCGTCGAAGTCGAGCTGCGGATAAAGGTGGCCTGCCGCCGGGGCCTTCTGCTGGAGCGCCGGGATGTTGCCGCTATACCCCGTCGCCAGGTTGTGGACGACGTCCCAGTTCTCGAAGACGTTGGCGTTGAACACGGGCGGGGGCAGCACGCCCGCCTTGTCCGTCTTGCCGCCGAGAAAGAAGCCGAGCACGACGGGCCATTTCGAGATCTCGTCGGCGAAGATGGTGTCGTAGTCGAGCGAAGGCCTTCGTTGCTCGAGCACGCGCTGGAAGTCGGCATCGCCCTTCAGTTCGTTCTTCGCCATGTCGTCGAGGCTTGCGAGCCCCGAGCTCGTGTCCGGTTCGGGGAAGGCGATGTCGAAGCCCACCACTCGCACCTTGTACTTGTCGAAGAGCTGGTGGACCATCGCCGCGACCTTGTTGCGGCTCCACGGCCAGCGCCCCTCGGCGTTCAGGCTCTTCTCGTCGATGTCGAGGATGACGATGCGCGTGTCGAGCGTGCGCGGCATGAAGAGGCGCAGCCGCGTGTCGTACGCCCACAGCTCCATCTGCTGGATGAAGCGGTACTGGACGACCTCCCACTCGTTCACGAGGAAACCGAGCACGATCGTGAACCCCGCGAGGATGCGGATCCACGTGTTCGCGCTGTACTGCGGCACCCAGCGGGGAAGCTTCACGCCGGGGATGATACCGCAGGCTAGCGGCGGAACAGGCCCACGAGGCGCGACAGGGATGGGCGGGCGCGGTCCACGCGTTGGCGAAGCGGCGCCAGCGGATCGCGCGCCAGGAATTCCCGCAGGCGCGGTTGGAACTCGGGGTATTGCTGGTCCACCAGGGCCTGCGCCCTCGCGCGATGGTCTGTTCCGATGTTTCCGAACGAGACTTCTCCCACGTGCCGAACGAAGACGTCGGCGGCGAGGACGTGGCGCCAGCCCGCGCGCCCGGCGCGCATGCAGAAATCCACTTCCTCTCCGTAACCGGGCCCGTAACGCTCCTCGTCGAACGTCCCCACCGCCTCAAGGCAGCGACGCGTCACGTACATGCAGAAGCCCACGGCCGTCGGCAGGTCCACGGCGATTCCCGCGTTCCTCGATGCGAACGTCGCGTCGAGGCTCGCCGTGGTCTCGCGAAATGGCAGGGAATTGGCGACGTGCGCGCGCGGATAGCTGCAGATCGTCCCGTTGTTGGTGAACGGCGTCACCGTGCCGACGTCGGGAGCGCGCGCTGCGTGGGCGGCGAGCCGATCGAGCCAACCGGGCGCCACCTCGGTGTCGCTGTTCAGGAGCACGACGTCCCGGTCCCGATGCAGGCCCATGCCTTCGTTCGCCGTGGCGACGAAGCCGCGGTTTGCTCCGTGCTCGATCAGCGTAATGCGTCCGTGCGTCGCGAGGCCGCGCAGCCATTGCGCCAGCGCGGGCTCGGGTCCCGCGTCATTGATCACGACCACTTCATGCGCAATCGTCCCGGCCGATGCGAGGACGCTCTCGATGCACGCGCGAGTTTCGGCCTCGCCGCGGTACACCGGGATCACGACATCGATTCGCCGTCCCTGGTCGCCTCGTCGAAGACGCACCCGGAGTTTCTCGCGCGAGAGCGCGCGGCCGCACAGGAACGCATCGTCGAAGAGCCATGCGAGCGTCGTGGTGGGGGGGTCCGTCTCGGGCGGCTCTTCGAGCCATGCGGGCGCGAGTTCCATCGCGGCGGAGCTCGGTGCGCCCCGCCGCAATCCTTCGAGGTAACGGGCGCGATAGTCCTCGAAGGAGACGGTCGTTGCCGCGGGCATTGCGTCCCGCGCGGTGCGCAAGGCGAGCAACGCATCGTTGACCTCGGCCGGTGGCGCGTCCCATCGTACGACCCGCGCGTTCGGCCGTCCGGCAAGCCGTTCGGGCAGGGCGCCGAGGCTCGTCGCGACGATCGGCAAGTTCGTTTCGAGTGCATCGCTCAGCGTGAAGGAGAAGGTCTCGGGAACCTGCGCGGGAAAGAAAATGGCATCGCCGCCGGATGCCGCCAGGAGAGCGGGAAGCTCGCCTTCGCGATACTCGCCGCCGATCGTGAGCGGGACCTCGGGCCACGTCGCCACCGGATGGGCGACGTATCCAATCACGTGGAAGTGCATCGGCAGGTTGCGGGCGGCCGCATCCTGGGCGCACGCGACGAGAAGCCCAAGCCCCTTGGCGGGCGAGATGGCGCCGGGGACGACGACGCGCAGCGCGCGCGGCGGGATGGCGTGCGCGACCTGCGGATGCGGCCACACGACGGGGGAACATCGCGGAAAGAATCTCGCGATGCGCCGCGCGCTGTCCTCGGAGGGCGCGATCACCTTCCTCGCGGTCTCGAGCATGCGAGCGAACATCGCGCGCCACTCGTCGATCGACAGCGGCCACTGCGCGGGACCTTGGTCGAGGCAGCGCCGGCAGCCGGGCTCGCCGCCGCAGAATCGGCGATCGCCGTCCTGCATGTGGTATTGCGGGCAGGCCGGGAAATGGTCGTGCAGCGTGAGGTCGTGCGGGCACCCCACGCGCTTCGGAAGCTCGAGGACCTCCCGCGGCAGGCCATGCACGTGATGAAAGTGGACGCGGTCGATTCCGATGGCCGACAGCACTGCAACGAGGCGCTCCCACTCGTTCTTCGCATCGAGCCAGATGGCGAGCGATTCGCCGGGCTTCAGCCATCGCAGCTCGAGCGCCGTTCCCGCGCGCGGTGTGAGCAGCAATACCTCGGCGTCGGAGGCGATGGCGTTCGCCAGCTCGCCGATATGGCGGCGAACGCCGCCACCGTACGCGTGACTCACGAACAGCACCCGCGGCTTCGGCGACAGGCGCAGCCGCTCGAAGCCGGCAACCGCGGCCTCGAGGGCGCTCACGATGGCGTATCCCTCGAGAAGCGGCGCATGAGCGCATTCACCGCGCGCCACGGCCAGAATGCGCGGATGCGATCGAGCTCCTCCATGCGGGAGAACGCGAGCATCTCGGCGTGCTTCAGGCCCGCGCGCACGCTCCCGAGCTCGGCAAGGATCTCGGCCAGCTCCTGCGCGCGGTCTCGCGAGAGGTCGTTGATGGTGCGGTCGCGGTGCGCGAGCTGGTCACTCGCGTGCTCGAGCGCATAGTTCAGCTGGCCGATCGTCGAGTCGCGCTCGGCGGCGACCTTCCCGAGCTCGAGCAGTCCGCGTATGAGGCGCGCGCGCTCGTCCGAGCGTTCGCGCAGCATGGCCGCGCCTTCTTCCGGGCCGTGCTTCATGCGCGCGACGTCGATGGCGTCGCGGAACTTTCGCGCGGGGTCCGCGAGGATCCACTCGTGCACGATGCGGTTGTACTCCGGGTGCACGGCCACGAGCGCGACGCCCGCGGCCTTCATCAGCGCGAAGCGCTCGTGCGAGAAGCTCACCCCGCCTTCGTGGAAGACGTAGGCGTCGGCCGCGAGCACGTGGCGCCAGCCCGCCTTGCCCGCGCGCATGCAGAAGTCGTTCTCCTCGCCATAGCCGCGGCCGAAGCGCTCCGCGTCGAACAACCCCACCTGCGCGATGCAGGCGCGCCGGATGAACATGCAGAAGCCGACGGCGGTCGGGATGAAGACCGTGCTGCCCGCATTCGTCTCGGCGAAGAGCCTGTCGAGCTGCGCGAGGCCGAGCGTCCCGGGAAGGTTTCCCTGCCAGCCCTCGAACGGGTAGGAGCAGATCGTCGCGTTGTTCGAGAAGGGCGTGGCGGTGGCCACGCTTTCGCCGCTCGCGGCGGCCACCAGGCGGTCCAGCCAATCATTGGCGACTTCGGTATCGCTGTTCAGCAGCACCACGTCACGGTCCGGATGCAGCTGCATGCCGCGATTCACGGTGCGCACGAACCCCAGGTTGTTCGCGTTGCGCAAGAGCTCGATCTTTCCCTCGTCGGCGAGCGCATCGAGGTAGGAGGCGATCTCCGGCTCCGGGCCGGCATCGTCGATGACGACGACGTGGAACGGCGTGCGCTGCGCATTTGCGAGGACCGAGGCGATGCAACGGCGCGTCGGCGAGAAGCCCTTGTAGACGGGAATGATGACGTCGATCACGCCCGTCCCTCCCCTTCGGGCACGCGACGCAACCGGCGCACGATTCCCGCGAAGCCCTCGCGCCTGATCATCTGCACGAGGCGCGTGCGCAGCGCCTTGCCCGCCTTCGGCTGGAACATGAGGCCGAGCAGGTGCATCGCCATCGTGGGGGACACGCCCGAATACGTGGCAGGGAACGACGCATGCGCCTTCCTGCCCTTCGTGAAGTACTCCGGATAGCGGATGCGCCCCTCGGTAATGCACCATTCGAGGAACGTGAGCTTCGGCGAATCGACGAGGTAGGGATCGGGGAACGCGAGCTGGAGGTCGCGGCGGTCGCGATAGAGCCATCGGTGCTGCGGCTCGATCTTCGTCCCGTCCTGGAATTGCGCGAACGCCCAAGGGGTCGTCACGACCGGATCGTCGCGCCCGGGCTCGGTCTCGCGCTCGTACCAGGCGATCAGCTCCTGCACCGCGGGCTGGCCCGATGCGTTCTTGATGGCCATGATGCGATGGGCTCCGCTGTCGAATCCCGTGAAATGGTAGAAGGCGAGCGGCTCGCCATCGACCCGGAATCCGGCCGCGATGCTGCCCTCCATTCGACGGGTCGTGAGGTTCCACGTGGCGACGTTCAGCCGCGGCGACTTGAGGATCGCGACACCCTCGAAGAAGATCGGCGCGAAGTTGATCCACTTCTGGTCGGTGAACAGCCCGTAATGGATCTCCGCGCGGCAGAACTCGTAGCAGCGCTGCGACCACCACTCGGCGAAGTTGCGGCCTTCGGCGGTATTGCGCACGCCGATGAACCCCAGGTTGAACACGCCGACGCGCAGGCTCGTGATCTCGTTGTCGATCACGGCCGCCTTGGTGGACTCCGGCGTGGTCTGGTGCGGCGTGAGCACGACGTTGGCGCCCGAGAGCGACCCGAGCACGTCGTCCACGCGGGAGAACAGGACCATGTCCGGGTCGAAATAGAGCACGCGGTCGCAATCGTCGCGCCCGAGCAGGTGCTTCAGCACGAACGGCTTGATGGCCGTCGAGAGCTCCACGATGGTGTGTTGGAACGTCCACGCGTGCCAGTTGGGAATGTCGAGCTGCGACAGCTCGACGATCGAATCGAACGGCTCGCCTTGTGTCGTGAGCCAAGACGGGCGCTCGTCGGCGAGCGCGAAGTGGATCAGAGCTTCCGGGTGGTGCTGCCGGATCGAGCGGCACAGCGCCCGCACCTTGGGCAGGTAATTGACGGCGGCGCTGGTGAAGACGTGCAGGCGCGGGGCGGTTGCGTTCAAGCGGAAGCCTTTTGCTGCGAGAGCTCGCGGTGCAGCGCGATCACCTGGTCGAGCGCGGCCGCGCCGTTCGCTTCAGCGCACAGTCGACCCAGCGAATACGAGCGAAGCCGCTCGGCCGGTGCGCCGATGTCGAAGGCCACGATGGGAAGCTCCATCGCCATCATCTCGCCCACCACGTAGGAAAAAGTCTCGGGCCAGATCGACGGGAAGAAGAGCATGTTGACGCCATTCGACTCGACGAGGTCCGCGAGGTCCTCGCGCTTGTAGGGGCCCGTGACCTTGAGGCGAGGCGACTTGCGCGCCGAATGAAGCAGGCCCAACACGACCACACGCGCGTCTAGCGACTCGCGCTCGATGCGGTCGATCACTTCCTCGACCACGTGGGCGCCCTTCTGCATGCTGATCTCGCCGACCACGCCGATCACGAGGGGCGCCGCGGGATTGGCGCGCGGCTTGCGGCCGGGCACGAAATCGACGGCGTGCGGGACGACGGTGAGGCGCGCCGGATCGAGATCGGGATACGCGCGCACGAACAGCTTGCGCGAGGCCTCGGAAAAGCAGCGCACTTCGTCCGCGGCCGCCAGGCAGCGTCCCCAGAGGGCGCGCCACGCACCCATCTGCGTCGGGGGGGAAAGGGCGACGAAGCTTGCCTCGTGGCGCTTCAAGCAGGAAGCGCACACCGAGATCTCGGGGATGCCGCAATAGGCGCCGTCGGCATTGAGCAGCACGAACGAGGGGCAGACGGCGAAGTAATCGTGGGCGGTGATCACGAGGCGCGCCCCGGGAAAATCGGCCTTCATCCGGGCGAGCCAGTCGGCAAGCAGCAGCGGCTCGTCGAAGGACACCGGACTGTTCACGAAGATCTCCGCGCTCTCGAAACGGTCGAGCACGTTCTCGAGTGCCACGAAGGTGGACGCGCGCCAGATGCGCGGCTCCGCGTTCGGCCTCATCAGGTTGAGGCGATAGTCGAGCGTGGGCAGGTTGTACGTGCAGAGGATCACCGCGGCGCCGGCGGCGAGCTGCGCGGCGATGATGCGGTCGCGGTATTGGTTGGCGCCGCCGCCCATGTTGTGGTCGAACACGATCATCACGCCGCGCGCGCCCTCGAGATGCGGCAGCAGCTCGTCCACGATGCTGGCGTCGTCGATGGGCGGAGCCGCGAGGCCCTGCGCCTTGGCGCGGCGCAGGATTCCCGCGAGGTCGCCGCGCTTCAGGCGCCGCCACACCGATTTCGCGAGCCAGGAAGCCATGCGGCGCTTGCGCGTCTTCTCGTAGAGACGTTCGGCTCGCGAGGTCACGTCCACGACGCTGCGCGTACCGTCGGCGAAATCGACTTCGAGCAGCATCTTCCCGTTGGCCGAGCTCTTCGCGAAGCCGGTCACGATGAAACCGCTCGCTCGCGCACCCACGAGTCCGGGATGCGCCCTTTCCACGTCCTCGCGCGAGAGTCCGTAATCGGCGGGCAGGCGCACCTCGCCCGAGTCGCCGACCACGCGCAGGTGGACAGCCGACACCGGCTTGTCGGGATGCGCGGCCCATCCCCAGCCGAACACGCGACTGCCGTTCAGGACCAGGCGGTCGATGTTCTGCGCGATGTCGGGCATTTCGGGGTTCATGGCAACCCGTAATTATAGAATGCGGCATGGCCGCGACCCCCGACCCCGCGCGATCCCGCGCACTCTTTTTCTGGGCGGTCGCGGCCGCTACCCTTCTCGCGCTGTGGCTCCGCGCCTGGGGCATCACGATCCAGGTCGTGCTCGATGACGAGTGGCACGCCCTCCATAAGCTGGTCGAGGCCTCGTACAGCGGCATCTTCAAGTCCTTCGGCCTGTCGGACCATTCGATCCCGCTCACGCTCTTCTACAAATGGATGGCCGACAATTTCGGCCTCGCGGAAGGGCGCCTGCGCTTGCTCCAGATCGCATGCGGAGTCGCGCTCGTGCCGGCCTGCGCATGGCTCGCTTGGGAAGCGACGCGCGATCATGCGGTGGCCGTGCTCTTCGCATTCCTCGTTTGCGGCGCGCCTTTCCTCGTGCTGTGGTCGCGCTTCGCGCGGCCCTACGCCATCTCGCTCCTGCTCGTCGTGCTTTGCGTCGCCTGCATCTGGCGCTGGCGATCGAAGCGCACCAATGCGCTGGCGGCGTGCGCCGCGCTCACCGCGGCGCTGGCGACCTGGTTCCATCCGCTTATGGGGATGTATCCGGCGATCGCGTGCATCTATGTGTTCGTCGAGGATCTCTCATCACCGCGGGACGTTCGCGCACGCGCATGGCGCCAATCGTTCAAGTTCGGCGCGGGCGTGGCAGCGGCGATGGGCGTGCTCCTCATCTATCCGCTGTACAAGGATCGCGAATCGCTCGCGGCGAAGGCGGGAGGCGACTATCCGAACCTCGACACGTTCGAGCGGATGTTCTCGATCTTCTGGGGCGGATTGCAGGCGCCGGCCTACGCCGTCGCGTTGGGTGCGACCGTCTGGGGCTTCGTCGTACTGTCGCGGCGCCAGCCTCGCCTCGCCGCCTATCTCGCAGCGCTCGGTGCGCTGCCGGTGGCGATCCTCACCGCGTCGGGTGCCGCATGGATGCACTCGGGACAGAACTTCGGGCGCTACGTGTTGCCCCTTCAACCGCTGCTGCTCTTCCTCGGCAGCATCGGCGCCGTGGGCGCCGCGCGTGCGTTGGCGCCGCGGCGAGCCGAGGCCGCGGCGTGGATCGCGTCGTTTGTTATCGCCGCGGGTTACCTCGCGGCGACACCGGCGATCGCCTACACCGCGAAGCTCGGCACGTGGTACGGACATCTCGACTATCACTGGGACTACCGGGAGCGGTGGCAGGTCTACAAGCACAAGTATCCGAACCTCGACCCACCGGACTTCTATCGCGAGCTGGGAACGATGTCGCCGGGCACGATCGTCGAGGCGCCGTTCGAGTTCGAGGCGCCGTACAACCCGCTGGCGTATTACGCGACCTACCACCACCAGAACGAATACTTCGGGATGATCCAGGATGCGTGCCGCAAGGAAGGGCCGCGACTGGGAGAGGTGGCGCCCGGCGATCGGCGTTTCCGTTTCCGTCGCTTCGTGTTCCTCGACAACCCGGCAACGGTTCGCGCAACCGGCGCACGCTTCCTCATCTTCAATCGCGACATCCAGACGCGGCCCGTGCCGCTGCCGCCCGATTGCCTCGCGAGACTCACCGACATATACGGTCCGCCTTCCCGGCTCGATGCGCGTGTCGCGGTGTGGGAGCTGAATCGCTAGCGCCGCAGCGGGACGAAATCAGCGGGCGCGCGAACGTCCTCCCAACCGCAAAGAAAAAGGCCGGGAAATCCGAAGATTCCCCGGCCTGATTGGTGGAGGCGGCGGGACAGCTGTTCCACGGCTTTCGCCGCGGGCTGGACTATGCCTTCATCCTGTCGCCAGGATGCGGAGCGTGTTATTCGCCGATGTACCTCCGGCGAATCCTAGTAATCGCTCTCCGGTTTCCCGGTCAGCGAACCTATGAGTCTCTACAGGGCAGGCCTGAGGTTAGCCCTCTTCCTACCCCTCGGCGTTGCCATGCCGCCTTGCGGCGGTGCAGGGTTCGCCGATGTGAGCCCCGTTTTCACTCTGCCCTTACGGGCAGGTGCGACCAATTGATCGAACCCGCGTCCGCAAGCCGTTCACATCCAGTTCTACATGCGTAGCCAGGCCATTTGGTTTAACCGCTGCCCCGTAGACCGGCGAACTGGGCAACGCTGAGCCGCCTTGGTTTTAGCGCTTCACGAAGCGGCCCCGTGAAGCGCGATCTCATGAATATGACTCTGCGTGTGGCTTACTGCTTACAGCACCACCCGGGCGCATGAGCACACCCGGAGCAGAGTCCGGCCGGTATTAGGCGGCCAGAGCGTAGTTGTTGTCGTTCGCAACTAGTTTGGTTTGCGGTTGGATTTACGAGGTACTCCACCCCTCGGCATGCCCTGGGCTGCTTCAGTGCCTACGTCGAAACCGGATCGCCCCCTTGAAAATCTGTCCGGCAATGAGATTATACGTACCATACGACATCGGGGTCGCCCCGGCGTTCGACAAGGGTCCGTCATGAATCCAATGAAGATCGTGGGAATCGTCCTCATCATCGCCGGCGCCGCGGCGCTCGCATACGGCGGGTTCTCGTACACCAAGGAGACG